>Ga0197143_1002362_pt1 | contig 14007 bp, 13 predicted proteins | sample GBS70_MetaG_FD_148603 | JGI IMG/M metagenome (GOLD analysis project Ga0197143, IMG submission 148603) | Sediment microbial communities from Great Boiling Springs, Gerlach, Nevada, United States - GBS 70_MetaG | ecosystem: Environmental > Aquatic > Thermal springs > Hot (42-90C) > Sediment...
ATCACGGGTGGTGCAGGCTTTATCGGCAGCCATTTCGCTCTCTACTTGCTGCGCCACTATCCCGACTATGAGGTGGTGGTGCTGGACGCGCTGACCTATGCAGGCAACCGCGCCAATCTGCGGGAAGCGAACGAGAACCCCCGATTTCGCTTTATCCATGCCGATGTGCGCGAGGCGCAGGCGGTGCGCGAGGCGATGCAAGGCGTGCAGCTGGTCGCCCATCTGGCAGCCGAGACCCATGTGGACCGCTCGATTCTCAATCCTGATGCCTTCATCACGACCGATGTGTACGGCACCTTTGTCATGCTGGAGATAGCGCGCCAGTTGGGTGTCGAACGGTTCCTGCATGTTAGCACCGACGAGGTGTACGGGGCGGTGGAGGGGGATGCCTGTGGCGAGGATGCCCCCCTGCGCCCCTCCAGCCCTTACGCTGCCAGCAAGGCGGGTGCCGATTTGCTGGCACAAGCCTACTATAAGACCTACGGGCTGCCCGTGCTGATTGTGCGCCCGAGCAACACCTTCGGACCGCGCCAGTACCCCGAGAAGCTCATCCCCTTTTTCGTTACCCGCGCGCTGAACGACGAGCCGCTACCGCTTTATGGCGACGGGCAGCAGCGACGCGACTGGCTCTATGTGGACGACCATGTGCGTGCCCTCGATATCGTTCTGCATCGGGGTCAGCCGGGCGAAATCTATAATATCGCGGCGCACAACGAGCGCACCAATCTCGAAATCACGCGCCTCATTTTGCAAGTGTTGGGCAAGCCCGAAAGCCTCATTCGGTTTGTGCCCGACCGCCCCGCACACGACCGACGGTATGCTCTGCGCACCGAGAAGATTCGCGCGCTGGGTTGGCAGCCGCAGGCAGATTTCGAAGCGGCGCTGCGCGAGACTGTTCTCTGGTATGTGCAGCACCGCGACTGGTGGGAGCCGATACGCCAACAGCAAGCCGAATATCGGCAGTTTGTTCAGCAGTGGTATCGCGAGCGTTAGGGGATTGGGTCAGGCAGATACAGCACAAGGCACTTGCACGCGCCACCCGATTTGATAAACTCGCTCATCGGCACCTCATGCACCGTAAAGCCACGCTCCTCCAAGTAAAAGCGGAGGATGGGGCAACCCGAAGGCATCACCACATGGTTGCCAATCACGACCGAGTTGCAAGCGAAGCGCAACGCCTCTTCAGGACTGACCGGGATGACCTCGAAATGCTCTTGGATGACGCGCCGTGCGTACCAGTCGAACGCTTCTGGGTAGTAGGCGACCAACCGCCCGCCCAGCGGCAGGAAACAGGTGTCCAGATGATACCAGCGATCATCCACCAGTTCCAGGCTAAGCGTCTCCAGCCCGGTGAGTTCGCTGAGGTAGCGGTGCGCACAGATGTCGGTGCGCTTGCGATAGCCTGCCACGATTAAATCGCCCAGATAGAAGGCGTCACCCTCGCCTTCAAAGTTGCAGTTGGGCGGCATCAGATGCACTTCGAAGCCGTGTGCGCGGAAAAACTGCTCAAAGTAAGGCTCCTCGACCTGGCGTTCGGGATGGCGGAAGCGCGAGAGCAAGATGCGCTTGCCTGGCAGGGGCAGCCCCGCGTTCGCCGTGAAGACCATATCGGGCGCCTCGCGCGCCTGCTCAATTAGCACCACCGGGATCCCCACCTGCTCGGTCAGCACACGGTAGAGCTGCTCCCACTGCTGCCACGCCAGCCGCTTATCGGGGCGGTTGCTGAGGTGCATCCAGGCGTTAATCTCGTACAAGAGATCGTACGCGCTGGGCGCACACATGAGCAGCTGCGCCACCTGCAGCGAGCCTGTCCCGCGAATCGGCAGAGTCTGCATCGTTGTTTCCAGTTATCGAACGGTTTTGACGGCGATGTCGCCGCGCCGTGTGCTTGCACAGGCATTATCGGTATACGATTCCCGCTTATGCAGGGTTTCCACGGGATGCAAGCGGCTTAGCGGCACTCGGACGGCTCGGCGATGAGTTCGAACGCGCTGCGCGGGGTCTCATAGAGGCGCACGCAATACAGCTGAACACGCCCGCTCAGATGGGGCACCAGCCGTTGATAGATAAACTCCACCAGATGCTCGGTGGTGGGGATGCGCTGCTGGAACTCGGCGACCTCCTCGTTCAGGAAGCGGTGGTCTAAGGGTTCTAACACCTCTTGCTGCACGAGGGCATCCAGCTCACTGAGGTTGATAATCATCCCTGTGAGGGGATCGGGTTCGCCGCGCACCGTAATCTCCAGCCGATAGTCGTGTCCGTGCCCGTAGGGATGGCTACATTTGCCGAAAAGCGCACGATTCTCCTCCTCGCTCAGGTGGGGATGATAGAGTCGATGCGACGCTGAAAAGTGATAGGCGCGTGTGAGATAGACCATAGGCACCTCCTCGCCATTCGGATGGCGCTGGCGCTCGCCCCGATAGGTGGACCAGAGCCAGTCCGATTCGTAGACCTGCACCTCCTCCAACTCGCCGGGCAGCACCGATAGAAGGTCATGATAGAGATAGACCGCCAAGTTCTCGGTCGTCGGTAGGTGCTGGCGGAAATAGGGATGTTCCAGGTTGAGGCAGCGATGATCGAGCTGGGGTTCGAGGCGGGCGCGTAGGCGTTGCTCCAGCTCCATTGGGCATAAATGTCGCTCTGGCTGAGGCTGGAAGCGCAGGCGAACGCAGACACGGTAGTTATGCCCGTGATGTCGCGCCGCCTTGCCGAACAGCTGCTCATTCTCCGCCATGCTCAGATGGGGCAGCCGATAGAAGTGCGACGCCTCAAAAGCAAACCATTGGCTGATGCGCCAGCGCATCTCCCCTTCAGTGTACCCCACATCGTGTGAAAAAAAGCTATCCCTATGGAAAGATTCGGGCAGGTTAAATGGTTCGGAAGGTTCTGGCAAGTCAAACAAGGAGGCAAGCGCGATGGCGACACGAGTCTTTTCATCGGCGGACGAGGTGATTGAGCGGCTGCAGGATTTGCCCAGCCTGCCCGCCGTGGTGATGCAGGTTTATCAGCTGACGGCAGATCCGACGGTATCAGCCCAGCAGCTGGCGTTGGTCATCGGGAAGGATCAGGGCTTTACGGCGCGACTGCTGCGTTTGGCGAACTCTGCCTATTATGGCATGATGCGTCGTATCGGCACGATTGAAGAGGCAGTGGTGGTGCTGGGCATCAACACGGTGCGCAATCTGGCGTTGATTGCAGCGACCTATCCGCTTTTTCGGCGCGCCCTGATTGGCTACACACCGCAAGTGAATGGGCTGTGGTGCCATTCACTTGCGGTAGGGCTGGTGGCTCAGACGGGCGCACGCCTTTTCGATGTGCCCGCACGCAACGAGGCGTTCACGGCAGGACTGCTGCACGATGTGGGTAAGTTGGTGATTAGCACCGCACTCACCGACTGGATGGGCGAGTTGCATGATTTGGTGCATCAGCAGCGGATGCCGGTGCATGAGGCGGAGCGCACCCTGTTCGGCTTCACCCACGAAGAAGTCGGCGCACTGCTGGTGGAGCGATGGAACCTGCCATCCCATATCGTCCACATGATTCGCTTCCATCACCGTTCGCTGGAGCAGCAGGACGCCAGTTGCGCCCTTATCGAGTTCGCGGACTACTGCGCCAACCAGGTGGGCTACATGATGAATCCGGAGGCGGTGCCGGAGCCATTTGATACGCGCGTGCTGAATGTGCTGGGCATCGATATTGAGGAGGCGGATCAGTTTGTCGCGCGGGCGAAAGAGGTGCTGCACGCTTCCCAGGCGCTGTTCAGCCTTTCGTGAGCCGCTGCGCCAGCTTCTGGCAGCCCAGCACAAAGCCAAGTACCAGATAGGGCTGGAGGGGCAGCATCGGACGGCTGCCCCCTGCATATATCCAAATTAGCAGCCACACCCACCCTGCCAACAACAGGAGAAGCCCCCCTATGAGACGAGTCAGACCAGTCGAACCAGTCGGACCTGTCAGGGGGAATGCCCAGCGTCCCCACCCTATAAACCCATAAACCGCCATGAGCAAATAGAGCCAATAGAGCAGGTCGGCGCCGCGTAATGCCATCGCCAGCCGCCGATTGCTCGGATCTTGCAAACCGAACGCCGAAAGGCTGAGTCGCGTTTTGAGCCACAGCAAGCGGGCGAATGCGCCTGGATTCTCCTGAATCCATCGAATCGCCAGTTGCAGCGCGCGACGGTCACGCTCCACAGGGTTCGGCGCAGCAATCGCCTGCTGCACCTCCACCACCTTGCCGCCCACCACCATCGTCGCGGGCAGACCGGGCTTGAAGCCACCATCCGCCTCTGGATTGTTCGCCCATAAAAACACATAGCCACCCAGCCCAATCGGGATAAAATGCCCGAACCGTCCGTAGAGATACGCCACATAGGGCGCAATCGTCAAGCACGCGCTGACCAGCAGGAGGGCGGTACTCCGCCAGCGATTGTTCGTGCGCATCGCCCACACTAACCAGAGCGCCACAAGCAGAATAAACGGCAGGAAGCTGGCGCGAGTAAGCGCAAGTAGTCCCAAGAGTAGCCCCACCAGCACCCACCGCCAGATAGACCTGTTCTGCCCATCCACGACACCCCCAACACTCAGTGTGATGCTCCATATCAACAGGGGCAACATCAAGTTCTCGGTGTAGAGCCAGCCAGTAATCATCAACAAGTGGGGATGCACCGCCGCAAGCGCAACTGTCCAGTTTGCCACTCGCTCGTTGAAAAGTCGGCGACTCATCACCCACAGTCCCAGCAGGGCGAGCAGCCCCAGCAGCCCGTTTACAAGGCGCACCGCCTGCGGCTCACGCCCCAAAAGGGCATACACGCCCGCCATCAGCCAGATATAGGCGGGGGCAACTTGTAGCCCCTTCTCATACACATAGCGCCCTTCCAAGACCAGCGTCCACGCAATATGGTCATGCACTTTGGCATCCCCATGCAGCGGGTCGCGCCGCAAAAAGGGATCCAGATGCACCGCCAGCAGCGCATAGCCCAGACGCAGCCCCACAATTAGGAGCCACAGCCAGAACGCCGTTCTCATTGTTCTGGGTCAGACAGGTCGGACAGGTCAGACGGGTCTGGCAGGGTGTAAATCACTACGCCGCGCGCCTCAAACAGTTGCTGCAGCCCCCCATGCTGGATGGCATCATAATAGAGGGCGCGCCACGGCTCTGGTGCCCCTTGCGGAGTAAAGCGCGTGTTAAGCAGCACATAGCGATACCCCGCGCGCCGCAGCCAATCCACCAGCTCGCGCCACGACTGAAACCGCTCGTAGGGAATCAGGCGATGATGCCCCGCGTTGCCCCACATGTAGGGGCGATTCAGATAGTAGCCGCGTGTCTCGTCCAGCAGAATGACCCCTGCATCGGCGGGTGTCTGCGTGTTCAAAAAGCGGATGGCGGGATAAATCTGCAGCCGTCGCTCCAGATAAGCCTCTCGGTCGCGCAAAGCCATAGGCAGAAGGGGTAGGTAGCTGCTGCCGAACAGCCAAAGGGCGTAAAGGGCTTGGACAGTCAGCAAGGCTCCATAAAGCAGGCGCAGCCAGTGGGATGCCCGATGTGCCCATGCCGTGCCACCCGCCGCCAGCAACGGCAGCACCACCATCAAATAGCGCACCTGCTGCATCATGTAGAACCAGCCCAGCGTGTTCAGCGTAGCGAGTGCCAGCAGCCAGCCCGTGCCTGGTGCCAGCCCCGTCCCGACCATTAAGCCCACCGTTGCCAGATAGCCCATCCCTATCGTGGGCAATAGGTAGACCTGTTCTCCGACAGTTGCCCCGATAGGGTCTGCAAAACGCAGCGGATGCGCCGTCAGGTTCCATGGCAGCATGAGCAGCTGGGCAGGCTCGCGCCCCATGCCGAACTTCAGCTGGTCGTTCCGATAGGCGATTGCCTGCTCGCGGCTCCAGTTCTTGCCCCCAAATATCTCATACGCGAAGGGATAAACGGGGTTGCCTGTCCAGTACCAGTTGCGCAGGTACCATGGCGCGCCTATTATCAGGGCAAGCAAGGCGGCGACGCCTATCAGGCGCATGCCTGCCCACTTGCGCTTTCGCCAGCACCAAAGGAGCGCAATCAGCCCCCACAACCCCCACGAGAGCAAGGCGGTATATTTGGTCGCCAGTGCAAACCCCATCATCCCACCTGCCAGCCAGAACCAATACTTTTCTCCTACCGCAGCCGTGTGTGAACCCCCTCCGTTAGGTTCCCCCTGTTGGTAGGGGAAACCGCTGTTTGGTGGTTCCCCCCGCTTGCGGGGGGAGCCTGCAGGAGGGAGGATATCGGCGACATTCCCCATCGCACCGTAGAGCGCGAAGGCGCCCAGCCCGATATAGAGCGCGCTGCTCAGATCGATATAGGCACTGAACGACTGCCACACGATAAGGGGCGTGCCCATCAGCAGGAGCGCGCTCCAGAGGCTCTGCCCGCCCAACCGCTGCACGAATGCCCCTGTACCGACCACCATCAGCACCGCCATCCACCAGTGGAACACCTTCGCGCACGATTCGCCACTCAGCCACAGCCCCAGCAGATAGAGCATATCCAGCAAGGGCGGGAAATAGCTCTGATGCATAAAGGGGATTTCGATCATGCCGCCTGCCTGCAGGTAGATGCGGGGAAAAGCGAGGTGATAGGCGAGCGCGTCCCACTCGTTGCCGTCGGGTGGCAGCAAGCAAAGCACCAGCCCCATCAGCAGTATCGCCCCAACCAGGCACCATCCCGCCACAATCAGCAGGGAAGCCATGGTCAGGTGGGATGTTGCCCCCCTCCTGTGGGTTCCCCCCGCTTCGCGAGGGGAACCAAGTTCGGTTCCCCCTGCACGCAGGGGGAACCTGAAGGAGGGGGTCTTCAAAAACTGCCGTGCGCCGCCGCCGTTGATAAGGGGGGATTCACTAAATGCCTGCTTGCGTGAAAGGGTGATGCCCCAGCCCCATAGCCCGCCGACTGTTAGCAACGCCAGCAGCAGCCAGAATCCGTTCAGCCAGTGAAGGGCGGCAAGCAGCGCCACACTATATGCCAGCAGCCCAAACCCGATTGCCCCACCAAAAGCCACTCGCTCCCAAAACAGAAGGGGCAGGCGTGCAAGCAACCGCAAGCCTACCCCTATCGCAAGCAAGCCGATTATCAGCCCCAGTATCAGACCTGTCATTGGCACAGAGCCTATAAAGTATATTCGCGCAACTCATATTTGCCCGGTTGCAGCCGCACAAGTAGTCCGATTCGGTCTGTATCGCTGTCATAAAACACATAGAACGGCTCCTGCTCCAGTTCCGCTTGCAGCAGCGCTTCCTCCACGGGCATCGGTTTCAGCCCAATGGTGCGACTGCGCACCAGTTCTGGGTTCGTTTCGACCGACTCGCTCGATTCAGAACTGCTTGGAGGGGGGAAAGTGCCCATCGTCTCGCGTGTGAGCCGATTGGTGCCGCGCTGCAGTCGCTCCTTGTAGCGGGCAAGTTGATGCTCCAGCCCTTGCACGGCGGAATCGACGGCGACGCGCAGCTCGGCAGCCCGCTCCTCGTAATGGAAGCGATGCCCATCCGCACTCTCCAGATGGATGGTCACGCTGTGCTGCCCACGCTGTACCTGATGGGTCACCTCAATCCACAGGATGCGAGGGAAAAATCGGGTGAGCTTTTGCAGCTTGCGCTCGATGTAGGCTTTGGCGTCAGCCGGTAGCTCGTCGTGCGGACTCCGAATGGTGATTTCGCCAATCTCGGTCTCTTTGCGCTTACGCTTTGCCATGGTTGTGCCTCCTGTCTTCTCCGTGAGATGGAATGAGGGTAGACACAGTGGTCTGCCCCTACAATCTTCTGCCTATTGCTGCCAGAGACGATAGAGAGTGGCGACGGCGTGGCAGGCAATCGCACGCTGCGCCCCCACTGCATCCATGCCTTCATTCGTGGTCGCCTTCAGGCTAATCTGGTCTAACGGGAGCTGGAGTGTTTCGGCGATGCGGGCGCGCATCGGGGGGATATAGGGTGCCAATCGGGGTGCTTCTGCCAAGATGGTGGCATCGATGTGGGCAATCTGCCAGCCCTGTGCCGCCACCATCTGGTGAACTTGACGCAGCAGCTCCAGGCTGCTGATGTCCCGATAGCGCGGGTCGGTATTCGGGAAGTGCTGCCCAATATCGCCCAGCGCTGCCGCGCCCAGCAAGGCATCGCAGATGGCGTGCAGCACCACATCGGCATCCGAGTGCCCCTTTAGACCGCGTGCGTGTTCGATCTCCAGACCTCCCAGAACCAGCTTGCGCCCCTCCACGAGGGGATGTATATCATACCCGATTCCGGTGCGGGTTTGCGTAGGAGCTGCCGTTAGACGCAGCAGCATGGTGTAATCGTCGGGCGTGGTGATTTTGAAGTTCAGAGGGTCGCCGGGCACGGCATAGACGGGGTAGCCTGCCCATTCCAGCAGGCTGGCATCGTCGGTGGCGTTTTCGTAGCCCGCTTCTGCTGCGCGCCGATGTGCCTCGCGCAGCCAGTCCGCCCGAAAGATTTGGGGCGTTTGCACGCGATAAAGCCCCTCGCGTGGCAGGGTCTGCTCCACCTGCCCGTCGGACGAGATGCGCTTGAGCGTATCATACAGGGGCAGGGCGGGGATAGCGGCTCCATGCTGGTACGCGCACCCAAATAGCCGATCGAGCAGCGTGTGGGAGACTATCGGGCGCGCCGCATCATGCACGGCAACCCACTCGGTTTGAGGTGGTATCGCTTGCAAGCCGTTGTACACGCTCTGCTGGCGTGTTGCCCCGCCAACGCCGATTATCTGCACGCTCTTATCCCCCACCTTTTCTGCTGCAGGCACGCTCGCCTCCAGTACCGCTCGGAAGCGAGCCTCGTCGCCAGGTGCCACTACCAAAGTTGCGCCGCAGACCTCCGCGTGGGTGAACAATTGCCACAGGGCGTGCCACCAGAGCGGTTTGCCGCCTAAAAGTTGCCACAGCTTGTCGGGGCTACCGAACCGGACGCCGCTTCCGGCTGCCAGGATAAGCGCGTGAACCATAATCCGTGCCACCTTCAACCAGCTCGTCCGCTAACTTCGGCTCCGCAAAGAGCATCTTGCCGCGCGTCGATTGCAGTACGCTGGTGACCACCACATCGATGGCTTGATTGATATAAGCGCGCCCGCCCTCCACGACGACCATCGTGCCGTCCTCCAGATAGGCGATGCCCTGATCAGGCTCCTGCCCCTCACGAATGGGCGTGACGGTCAGCTCCTCGCCGGGCAGCACATGGATACGCACCGCCTCCGCCAACTCGTTAATGTTCAGCACGCGCACGCCTTGCAACTCTGCCACGCGATTTAGGTTGTAATCGTTGGTGACGATGTCGGCTCGTAGTGCTTTGGCGAGCCGCACCAGCCGGCCGTCCACGCCATCGTTGGCAGGTGGCGCGAGACGATCATGCGTACGCACCTCCAAATCGGCTTCCTGCTGCAACTGCATAAGGATATCAAGTCCGCGCCTGCCTCGTGCGCGGCGCAGGGGGTCCTCCGAATCGGCGATATGCTGCAACTCGTCCAGCACGAAACCGGGCACATAGAGCCGCCCCTCCAGGAAGCCCGCGCGATAAATATCGCGAATGCGCCCGTCAATAATCACACTGGTATCCAGCACCTTGATGCCGCGTGAGCGACGCGCCATCTGTGCCGTGATGGGCAGATACTCCTTCATGCTCAGAAAACTCACCACACTGAGATAGACCAGCACCACAAATGCCAGCAAGGTGAGCGCCCAGCCCAACCGTGCCCCCCCTATCGCAAAGAGCAACGGATAGAGCGCAAAGGTGATAATCGCTGCCGAGAAAAGCCCCAGCCCAATCGCAACTTTCTCGTCGGGTTCCGCCTCCTCTAAATGCTGTGCCACCTTCGAAAGCAGCTCAAAACCATGATTGCCCACCAGAATACCAAGCAGTAAACCTGCTGTGGTGAACCCGATGCGTGTCCACAGAGGCGAAAGCATCACATCTGTTCCCCATCGCTGGTTCACGAATCGCAGAAATGAATCGGTCAGCAGGAAACCGATTGTGGCGAACAGCACCATCCCGACCGCCACGAAGAGCCAGTACATCAGACGATGAATCGTCATTTCAGAGCCTCCCTATAATTATACGCTCCAGCCCCCTCGAAAGTGGCGACTAATCCCAGCGGTGATAGGCGGGATGCTCGGGCGGGACCGCCACAAACACGCCGCGACAAGTGGCACACACTTGCCCTTTCGCTCTTAGCTCCCCCTCCACCACCACCCGATTGCCCTCTACCTGCACAGCGCGCGCACGCAACTGCACAGGCGCATCGGTCGGTGTGGGGCGCAGCAGCCGAATGTGATACTCCGCCGTCACGGTCGCAGGGGGACGCTCTAATCCCTGTACCCTCATCAGATGATAAGCAGCTGCCCAGTTGCAGTGGCAATCGAGCAGTGTGCCAATCACACCCCCGTTCAGCGCGCCCGGAAACGCCTCATGATGTGGTTCAGGCTGCCACTCGGCGACCACCTCCTCGCCTTCCACAAAGCTGCGAACATGCAGCCCTTTGGGATTGGCTGGTCCGCAGCCGTAGCAGGTGCTGTTCGGCGCATAGGTCTCCTGCAAGCTCTTCTGCTGGCTCATATCAACCCTATTCGCCCCCAATCGCAGGAATCCTGTATGTCGCATGGTATACAAATGTCTACTATTTTGCCCTTGAGTCGATGGAGGTCGAAGCGATGGAACAGCGAGAGCCGAAGGAGCAGGAGTTTGTGATTGCATCGGAGCGCAAGGGCGAATACCCGTTCACGCGCGAGGATTCGTTCGAGCGTAAGATGCGTCGACATCGTCGTCGCCATGCCGAGCTGGGTGAGCATGTGGCGTCGCCCCAGACTGCGGTGGAATATTTCGAGCAGGTCGAGATTCAGGCGATGCTGGATCGCGCCGAGTTGACGCCTCGTCAGCGCTATGTGTGCGAGCAGTACCTGCGCGGCTGGACATTGCAGGAAATCGGCAAAAAGCTACGAATCTCGAAGCAGGCGGTGGCGAAAACGCTTAAGTTCGCCGTCGCTAAGCTCAAACGCGCTTGGGAGACCAACCCCTATCGGGGATTGGCAGAGGTCTATCGCTACGAAGTCACCCGATACAGTGGGGTGCGACGATGAGAAAACTTAACGCCTCTTTAGGGCGTCTAATGCAAATGAGGAGGGAAGCGGAGCCGCTGAGGGGAACTTCTCGCCACCCACCGCCGTATAACCCTATTGATGGAGGCGGGAATGGTCTATACGGCGGCAGCGAAGCACATGGAAGACGAGATTCATCGCGAATTCGATGAGCTGGTGCGTCGCCACTACCGTCAAGCCTATAACCTCGCCTACCGCCTCACCGGAAACGCTGCCGATGCAGAGGATCTGGTGCAGGATGCCTTCTTACGCGCCTATCGCTTCTTTGACCGCTATGACCGCAGCATGCCCTTCATGAACTGGTTCAGTCGCATCCTGACCAACCTCTACATCGACGAGTATCGCCGTCGCGGGCGACTGAAGACCATCTCGCTGGACGAGCCGCTTCAAACCGAAGAGGGTGAGGATGGACCTGCCACCCTCGACCTGCCCGATCCAAGTCCCAGCCCCTTGGAGATGGCCATGGATCAGGAATATATCGACGCCATCCATGAGGGGCTGCAGCATTTAGCACCCGATTTCCGAACCGCTGTGGTTCTGGCAGATATTCAGGGACACTCCTACGAAGAGATTGCCGAGATTATGGGAACCTCGATTGGCACAGTGCGCTCGCGCATCCATCGCGGGCGTAAGCAACTACGAGACTATCTCCTAAAGCGACATCCTGAACTCTTTGAGCGAGGTGATCTGAAATGAATTGTCGTTATGTACAGGCGCATCTTTCCGCGTATGTTGACATGGAGTTAACGGGAGCCGAACAGCAGCGTATTCGTGCCCATCTGGAGTGTTGCATGGAATGCTCGGCAGAGTACGAGACCCTGTTGCGTGTGAAGCATCTGGTGCGACGCCTCCCCACGATACATCCACCCCATGGAGCAGAAGCCATCCTGCAGCGACTTGTTGAATATCGTATCCGACAGGCTCCGCGCCGCTATCGGCTTTGGCAAACGCGCTGGTGGCGATACGCGTGGGGGGTGGTTGCCGCCGCGCTGGTCTTTTGGTGGACCTCCGGTAATGAAACGAACCCCACAAGCCCCATCCAAAGTGATGCTCTAATCCCCACCTTGACCAGCCCCTATCCAAAACGCAGTTTTAGCTTTCCAATCTTTAATAATAAACGCTCCGAACCCACTCCACTCACCAGCCCTCAGTTCTCACCTGTTCAGTCTCCGTTGATAATGCCTGTCTCCTCTTCTCCCTTCGAACCGAACCCGATGCTGGTTCCCGTCGTCGAGAATCGGGGTACAACGGACACACTGCAGCCCACTTTCGATCAGACAAGTCCGACAAGCCCGACAAGGAGGTATCGGCGATGAAACGATGGTGGCTTCTACTGGGAACGGTTGCGGTACTGAGTGCTGGGATTGCGATGCTGGCGTTGCGCTCGCCACTGGGCGCTATCGCGCAGGAGCGACTGGCAACGGTCGCCTTCACACCACAAGAGCGCACCACACTGGCGAGCCTTGAATCGGCGCTATCGCGGCTTGTGGAAACGGTGCAACCGACGGTGGTGCATATCCGAGTCAAAAAGCGACTGCCGCAGGTGCGCGAAGACCGCGACATGCGCCAGTTCTTCCGCCGCTTCGGCATCCCGGATGATGAGATTCCCCAATTTTTTGAGTTCACGCCGCCGCGCGTGATTCGGGGCGAAGGCTCCGGCGTGATTATCCGCAGCGATGGCTACATCTTGACGAATGACCATGTGGTCAGCGGCGCAGACGAGGTGGAGGTCACCTTCGCTGATGGCAGCAAAGCGAACGGCACTGTGCTGCGCGCCCCCAATGTAGACCTTGCGCTGGTGAAGGTTGACCGCAAGAATCTGCCCACCGCTGTGTTGGGTGACTCCAATTCTGTCAAGCCCGGTCAGATTGTGTTCGCCTTCGGCAGCCCCTTCGGACTGGAGAAGACCGTCACGATGGGCATCGTGAGCGCAAAGGGACGCAGCGAGCTAATTCGGGGTGCCGATATGCCCCGCTACTACCCCGACCTCATTCAGACCGATGCCGCCATTAATGGGGGCAACTCTGGCGGCCCGCTGGTGAACACACGCGGCGAGGTGATTGGCATCAACACCGCCATCGTGAGCGGGCTAACAGGCGGCAATGTGGGTGTCGGCTTTGCTATCCCCATCAACCGCGCCAAGAGCGTGGTGCGCCAGCTCATCGAGAAAGGCGCCTATGTACGCGGTTATCTCGGCGTGGGGCTGGAAGACCTGACACCCGAAACGAAAAAGGAACTAAAAGTGGAGCAGGGCGCGCTGGTCGTCCAAGTCGAGAAAGACTCACCCGCCGATAAAGCGGGCATTCAGGCAGGTGATGTGATTATCGAAATGGACGGCAAGCCAGTGGAAAATCAGATTGCCCTGCGCGACATGATTGCCGAGAAGGGACCCGACGCGGAGGCGCGGTTCAAGATTGTGCGTGGCGGGCGTACCCTGACCGTTTCAGCGAAATTGACGACCCATCCCGAGGATGTCAAGACGCCACCTGTGCGTGGCAAAGCCGAGATAGCACCCCAAACACCGCTCGAGAAGCTGGGTATCCGGGTGGGTAGCGTGCCCGACGATGTGCGCAAGACGCTCAAACAGTCCCAAGGCGCATTCGTCACGGAACTCGATCGCGACAGCCCCGCAGCGGAAGCGGGCTTACGAGTGGGTGACCTGATTATCGCCGTCAACGACAAGCCCGTCAACTCCCCCAGCGACTTCGAGCAGGCAATACGGGGCATCCAAAGCGGTCAGATGGTGCGCCTGCGCGTGCTGCGCCAATCGGAGGAGCGCACCTTCGAAGCGTTGGTGATGTTCCGCATGCTCTAAACCCTCTGCCTCTTGGGGCGATGGCATCCTCTGCCATCGCCCCTAAATATTCACATAGCCACCTTC
>Ga0197143_1002364_pt1 | contig 14006 bp, 16 predicted proteins | sample GBS70_MetaG_FD_148603 | JGI IMG/M metagenome (GOLD analysis project Ga0197143, IMG submission 148603) | Sediment microbial communities from Great Boiling Springs, Gerlach, Nevada, United States - GBS 70_MetaG | ecosystem: Environmental > Aquatic > Thermal springs > Hot (42-90C) > Sediment...
CCTGGGCTATTCCCAGTGGACCAACCTGCCCGTCCTGCAGCTTGCCTCCCTGGGCGGGGTGTACCTGGTGTCCGCGGCGGTGATGGCGGCCAACGCCGGGCTGGCTTTGCTGTGGCGCAGGCGGCCCCTGGGCATGGTACCTCTCGTGGCGGTGGCCCTGGCCTGGCTTTGGGGGGCCGGGAAGCTGGACTCCCCTGCGCCCCGGGCGGTGCTGCCCGTGGCGGCAGTCCAGCCGAACCTGCCCCAACGGCTCAAACTGGACGCGGAGCACGCCCCTAAGACCCAGGACGTGTTGCTCTCCCTCACCCGAGAGGCGGTGCGGGCCGGCGCGAAGCTGGTGGTGTGGCCGGAGCACTACTGGCCCGCCCCCCTGCTGCGGGACGGGTCCCTGGACCCCCGGGTCCGCTCGGCCGTTCCTCCCGGCGTGGCCCTCCTGGCCACGGGCGAAATCGACGGCCGCCGCAACTCCGCCCTGGTGGTGCAGGACGGCACGGTGCTGGGCCGGCACGACAAGGCCCGCTTGGTGCCCCTCGGAGAGTGGTGGGCGGATCCCGGTCCTGGCTACAGCCCTGTGCCGGCACCGCAGGGACCCGCAGGGATCCTGTTGTGCTACGAGGTGGTGTACCCGGCGTCCGCCAGGGCCCTGGTCCTGGGGGGTGCCCGCTACCTGATCCACTCCACGGAAGAGGGCTGGTTCGGCAGGTCCGCAGGCCCGGTACAGCACCTGAGTTTCGCGGTGGTGCGGGCAGTGGAGCTCGGGCGGGACGTGGTGCGGGCTGCCAGCATCGGGATCTCGGGGGTGGTGGACCGCACCGGCCGCCTGCGGGTCCACCTGCCCCAGACCACCCAGGGCTGGGTGGCAGGGTGGATCGAGCCCCGCTCCGACCTGACCCCGTACGCGCGATGGGGTGACCTCTGGGTGTGGGCAGCCGCTGCCCTCCTGGGGCTGTTGTGCATCCCCTCCGTCCTGCCCTGGCTGCGGCGGGAGCTCGTGGTCGCGCTGGTGGTCCCCGGGCTCGCGGTGGCCGTGGCCAGGTTCATCGGCCTGGGGCCCTTTCTCACCGGGTTACTGCTGGCTGCCGCCACCCTGGCGGTGTGTCCGGACTGGAGGAAGGCCGGGTTGATCCGGGCGCGTCACCCGGCCAGCGTGGCGGGCTCCGCGGCTTTCGCGGCCGCGGCGGTGTGGCTCGTGCACGCGGGGTTTTCTGCGCAGGGGATCCCCCTGTACCCCCAACCCTGGGAGCCCTGGAGGACGGTGGTGAGCACCGTGGCAGGAGCCGCGGAGGAGCTGTGGCTGCGGGGGCTGTTGCCCTCGGTGGTACCGGGCAGCCCTCTGGCCGCCTTCGCGCTTTCGGAGCTCGGGACCTTGGTCCTGCACGGCGGCGCCCGCGGTGAGGTGGTGGCCTGGCACCTGGTGAGCGGGGCGGTGTTCTTCGCGGTCCGCCGCGTCACGGGCAGCGTGTGGGGCCCGGTCTTGGCCCGGGGCGTGGGGGACGCGGCCCTGTGGTCCTTGCTGCGGCTGTAGGGGGGCGTGGGTTGGAGGAGTACGCGGTCACACTCCAGGACATCCAGGAGGCTGCCACAGCCCTGCGGCCCCACGTGCACGAGACGCCCCTGCTGCGGGCGAAAGCCCTGGGGCAGATGGCCGGGGTGGAGCTGTGGCTGAAGGCGGAGAACCTGCAGCGCACCGGGTCCTTCAAGGTACGAGGGGCCTTCAACCGGATCCGGCTTCTGAGTCCGGAAGAACGGCGCCGCGGGGTGGTGGCCGCCTCCGCAGGGAACCACGCCCAGGGGGTAGCCCTGGCGGCACAGGAGTTGGGGGTGCGCGCCACGGTGGTCATGCCGGAAGGTGCGCCGCTGGTGAAGGTGGAGTCCACCCGAGGGTACGGGGCGGAGGTGGTCCTCCACGGACAGGACTTCGACGAGGCGTACGCGTACGCGCGACAGCTGCAGGAGCAGCGCGGTGCGGTGCTGGTCCACGCCTTCGACGACCCCGCGGTGATCGCGGGGCAGGGGACCGTGGGGCTGGAGATCGTGGAGCAGCTCCCGGGGGTGGAGGCGGTGGTGGTGCCGCTGGGCGGCGGGGGTCTGGCGTCGGGGCTGGCGGTGGCGGTGAAGTCCCTGAAGCCCCGGGCAAAAGTCGTCGGCGTGCAGGCTGCGGCAGCACCCGCGGTGTGGCGGTCGTGGCACGAGGGGCGGACGGTGGCTGTGCCCGTGGGCCGCACCCTGGCGGACGGCCTCGCGGTACACAGCCCGCGGGAGTCTGTCCTGCGCCTGCTGCGGCGGTGGCTGGACGACGTGGTGACGGTTAAGGAGGACGAGTTGGCCGGCGCCATGGTCTTGCTCCTGGAGCGGTCCAAGCTGGTGGCCGAGGGAGCCGGGGCCGCGGCGGTGGCGGCCCTGGTGTACGGCAAGGTGGCCCTCCACGGGCTGCGCACGGTGGCGGTGTTGAGCGGCGGGAACGTGGACCTCAATACCCTGCTCCGGGTGGTGGACCGGGGGCTGATGAAAACGGGGCGCCTGCTCCGGTTGCGGACGCGTCTAGTGGACCGCCCTGGGAGCCTCCGTCGGCTGCTGGACGTGGTGGCGGCGCACGGCGCCAACGTGGTGACGGTGGAGCACGACCGGCTGGCCCCGGAAGTGCCCGTCGGGGAAGCGGAGGTCACCCTCCTGGTGGAGACCCGGGATGCCGAACACGCCGCCGCCTTGTTGGAGGATCTGCGGCGGAGGGGCTTTGCAACCGCCGGCTCATCCCTGGACGCGTGACAGGCCAGCCCGCACGTGCCCGCGTCGCGGCGTTCACGGATTCTTCACAGACGCCCCAACGGGGCCTCACGGGGACCTCGGAGCAGAGTCCCGGAGGTGCCGGGATGGCGAGAGCCGCATGGTGCTCTGTTCTAACCAGCGCGGAGGTCTTGGGACGCATGCACCGGGAGGTGCACCGGCTGCAGCGGCTGGTGGAGGACCTCGAGGAGCTGTCCAGGGTAGAGGGCGGGGGGCTGGAGCTGCGGCGTGCGCCCACCTCCGTCCGGGAACTCGTGGACGCGGTCGCAGCGCGGCTGGCCCTACAGTTCCAGGGAAAACAGATCCGGCTGACGGTGGACGTGCCGGCGGGTCTACCCAAGGTCCACGCGGACCCGGACCGCATCGCTCAGGTCCTCACCAACCTGCTGGGCAACGCCCTCCAGCACACGCCGCCCGGAGGCCGGGTGACGGTGCGGGCCTGGACCCGGGGCGGGGAAGTGGCGGTCGCCGTGGCGGACACGGGAGTCGGGATTCCCCCAGAGCACCTCCCCCACATCTTCGACCGCTTTTACCGGGTGGACCGCTCCCGCTCCCGACGCAGCGGGGGCGCCGGTATCGGCCTCACCATCGCGAAGGGGCTGGTGGAGCTGCACGGCGGCCGCATCTGGGCAGAGAGTCCGGGGCCGGGCCAGGGCGCTACCTTCACCTTCACCCTCCCCACGGGAGGCTAGGGGCGTGTCCCGGAAACCCCTCCGAACGGAAGGAGACCGGGGTCCCCAAAAATCGCTCCGCGATTTTTGGGGTGGTCTAGGGGGGTGTGGTCGAGGACGTCTCGACTTTCACAGAGTCTTCACTTCCGGCGCAGGCAGCCTTCACGTCGGGAGGCCTATCCTGGTCTGGAGGAGGGCGGGTTCCATGGTGGTGTGGATGGTGGCGTTCTGGCTGCTCGTGGCGCTTGTAGCGGTCGGTTTGGTCTCCTGGCTGTTTCCGAGAGCAAGCCGACCCGAGGGAGCGCGGAGGCTTCTGCGGGAGCGGCTGGCCCGGGGGGAGATCACGGCAGCGGAGTACCGGGAACGGATGCAGGCCGTCGAGTCTTCGAGGAAGGAAGCCGCAGGCTTCGCGCCGATTGCCGCGGTCCTCCTCCTCGCGCTCGTGGTCTTGCTGGTCCTGGTGATGGGGTTCGGTGGGGGGATGCCGGAGGGCTGGATGCGCGGGATGGGCGGGATGCCCATGCCCCACATGGGAGGGTGGGCTCCGCGCGGTAGCCCCCCTCCTGTCCGCTCGGGCGGCCGGGTGCTGCCTGTCACCCTGGCGGACTTCGCCTTCCGACCTAGTACGCTGCGGGTTCGCGCGGGAGAGGCGGTGAACCTGAGGCTCGTGAACACCGGCCGGATCACCCACGACCTGTACGTGCCGGCGCTGGACTTCCGGGTGACGGTGGAGCCGGGCGAGGAAGTGCTGGCAGGGCTTCCCGCGCTGCAACCCGGCACCTACGAGCTGTACTGCAGCCTTCCGGGGCACCGGGAGGCGGGCATGCGGGGCACCCTCGTGGCCACTCCCTGAAGTTGCGTCCGAGCTGATAGTAATGAAGGGCCAAGAATGGAGGTGAGGGTATGCGGAGATTGACTTTTGTCCTCGTGAGCGTCGCGTTGACCGGGTTGTCGGGACTCTGGGTGGCCAGCGCGGCGGCACCCAGGCAGGGCGTGGAGGTCCAGATGAAGGAGTTCGCCTTCGTGCCGTCCACCGTGACGTTGAAGGCGGGGGTGCCCGCGGAGGTACGCCTAGTGAACCGCGGAGTGGTGGAGCACGAGTTCATGGTGTACGCAGCCAAACCCATGGCGGGGATGGACCCGCAGAAGATGCACAAGGAACTGGAGGCCCAGTCATACTTCCGGGGTCTCGCGGTGCAGGTGGAGGGGAAGGCGAAGATGGTGGAGCGCATGGGGAAGGACGTGGTCAATATTCTCCTCGCTCCGGGGGAGCGCGTGGTGTTGCGCTTTACCCCGACGAAGAAGGGCACCTTCGAGATGGGCTGCCACGTCCCGGGCCACTACGAGGCCGGCATGAAGGGCACGTGGGTGGTGCGGTAGGATGGGAGAGGGGAGGAAGAGGTGAGGGCGTGCACCCGGATGACTGCGGAGCAGCTCTTCCACCTGGGGGAGGAGGTTTCCGCGGAGCTGGTCAGAGGGGAGTTCCGGGAGATGGCACCCCCGGGAGCCGAGCATGGCGCGGTGGTGGCACGCCTGGCATGGCGTTTGGTGCAGTACGTGGAAGACAAGGACCTGGGGGTGGTGCTCGTAGGCGACGTGGGCTTTCAGCTGGCTTCGGACCCCGACACCGTGCGGGGGCCGGACCTCGCCTTCGTCCGCAAGGACCGGATCCCTGCGGACGGGATCCCCAGGGGGTACTGGCCTGGTGCCCCCGACCTGGCCGTGGAGGTGGTTTCCCCCTCCGACCGCTACGAGGACGTGGAGGAGCGCGTGGCGGACTACCTCTCAGCAGGGACCCGCGTGGTGTGGGTTGTGAGCCCTGCCCGGCGGACGGTGACGGTACACCGGCCCGGTACTCCCCCGGCCCTCCTGTCGGCCTCGGACGTGCTGGAAGCGGAAGACCTGCTCCCGGGTTTTTGTGTGCGGGTGAGCGAGCTCTTCCTGTCCTGAGCCGAAAGCTCAGCTGGGGGAAGGACGGGGCCGCGCGGCACGGATCCACCGCGGGAGCCAGCCGGGGGTGGCCTGGAGGTACGCCTCGTACGCCGGCCCGTAGCGCCGGCTCATCTCCGCCTCCTCCCACCTTGCCTGGCGGACGTACGCCAGGGTCAACACGGGCCACATGACGAGGCCCGGAAGGGTGGGCCAGTGGACCAGCCACCCCGCGGTGACCAGGACGAGCCCCAGGTACTGCGGGTGGCGCAGGTACCGGTACACGCCCGTGGTCACCAGCTCCCCGCGGTGGCGGTGGAGCTCCCGCCAGCCCAGGACCACCAGGAGGACCCCTGCCAGGGTCACCAGGGACCCCACCGGCATCCCCAGCCGGTACATGTACGTCATGAACTGCCGCTCGAACAGAGTCCACCCTAGGGAGGAGGAGAGGAGGTACGCGGTGAGGGGGAAGCCGAACATCTCCGCGAAGAGGGAGACCACGAAGGCCGTGTAGAGCCCGTGGGGACGCCAGTCCCGCCGCAGGCGCACGGGCAGCAGAGCGAGGAACGCGAGGAACAGCAGGGACGAGGCCAGGGCCAGGGCCCACTGACCGCGCGGGACGGACAGCAGAGCCCCGTGCAGGGGCTCGCGGAGGAGGATCAGGGAATGGGCGGCGGCCACCAAGAGCACGGTGATGCTCACCGCCGCGGCGCCCACGCCCACGGCGGCCTGCCAACCTTCCCTTGGCCAGGACTGCCTCACGGAGGCCCTTTCCGGTCAGGGAACACGGGACTCGCCGGTTCTAGGCGTCTGTCCCGGCAAAGCCCTCGGACGGCCACGCAGACCGGAGTCCCCAAAAACCGCGCAGCGATTTTTGGGGTGGTCTAGGCCGCCACGGGATAGCCGGCCTGCTCGAGAGCCCGCTTCAGCTGCTCCTCGTCGGCCGCCCCCTCCTCGAAGACGACCCGGACCTCTTTCCGGGCCAGGTCGACCTGCACGGTCCGGACGCCCGGCACGCTGCGGGCTGCCCGCTCCACCGTGGCCGCACAGCCGTCGCAGTGCATCCTGGGGACCTTGTACACCTTCTCCACCGACATCACCTGCCTTCCGCGCGTTTGCGGACCCAAGGGATCACCACGGGCATCAGGACGATGGTGGTGAGAAAGAACACCCACACCCCGCCGATGAGGCGGGCGCTCCACGAGGTCTCCCCCTTGAGGGCGGCGAGGACCACGAAGGCCAAAGCCGCAAGGAGGGACAGTCCGAGGTACAGGACCGCCGCCAGCGTGGACGCCTTCCGGGAGGACGGCTCCTGAGCCATCTCTTCACCTCCCCGCGGGGGCCGGCGCCGCAGCCCCGGGCGCGGCCGGGACCTCCTGGGCACGGTACCGTCGGCGGACCGGAGGCACGTAGCCCCGCATGCGCTGGGTGTTCAGGGTGACGGACAGGGAACTGGTGGCCATGAGGACTGCGGCCAGTTCCGGGCTCACGATCTGGTGGACGAAGGGATACAGGATCCCGAAGGCCAGGGGAATGGCCGCGGTGTTGTACGCGAAAGCCCAGAACAGGTTCTGCTTCACCAGCCCCATAGTAGCGCGAGCCACCTGGATGGCCGCCACCACGTCCAGCAGGTCGTCCTTCACCAGCACCACGTGCCCCGTCTCCTTGGCCACGTCCGTGCCCGCGCCCATGGCGATCCCCACGTCCGCCTGGGCCAGGGCCGGGGCGTCGTTGATGCCGTCTCCCACCATGGCCACCCGGTACCCCTGGGCCTGCAACCGCTGGATCTCCGCGGCCTTGTCCCCCGGCAGGACCTCCGCCAGCACCGTGTCCATGCCCAGCTGCCTTGCGATGGCTTGCGCGGTCCGGCGGTTGTCGCCGGTGAGCATGGCCACCCGGATCCCCATGGCCCGCAGTTCCCGCACGGCCACGGGCGTGGTCTCCCGGAGGGTGTCCGCCACCGCCACGACTCCGACCGCGTGTCCGTCCACCGCCACGAACATGGCCGTCTTGCCCTGAGCTTCCAGCTCCTCGGCAGCCCGTGCCAGCCCGTCCAGGGAAATGCCTTGCTCCGCCATGAAGGTGCGGTTGCCGAGGAGCACCCGGCGGCCCCGTCGCCGGGCCGCCACGCCCTTCCCGGGGAGGGCCTCGAACTCCTCGGGGTCCTCGGGCGAAAGGCCCCGTTCCTGCGCCGCCCGGACGATGGCCTCTCCCAGAGGGTGTTCGGACCGCTTCTCCGCCAGAGCCGCCCACCGGAGCACCTCCTCCTCAGGGAGCCCTTGGGCCACCACGTCGGTGACGGAGGGCGAGCCCTTGGTGAGGGTGCCCGTCTTGTCGAAGACCACCACCTGCACCTTGGAAGCGGCCTCCACCGCGTCTCCGCCCTTGAAGAGGATCCCGTGTTCCGCGGCCTTCCCGGTCCCCGCCATGATGGCCGCGGGGGTGGCTAACCCCACCGCGCAGGGGCAGGAGATCACCAGCACCGCGATGGAGACCAGGACCGCGAACCCCACCGCGCTCGCCCCTGAGAGGGCGTAGGGAGTCAGCATCAGGCGGGTCTGGGGGGTGAACCACAGGTCGTATCCCACGAAGTACCAGAAGAGGAAGGTGGCCAGGGCCAGCACGTGCACCCAGAAGATGAAGCGGCCGGCCACAAAGTCCGCCAGCTTCTGGATGGGCGCCTTGGACGTCTGGGCCTCCTCCACCAGGCGGATGATCTGTGCCAGGGCCGTCTCCTTCCCCACGCGGGTAGCCCGGAAGGTGAAGGAGCCCGTCTTGTTGAGGGTACCGCCGATGACCTCGTCCCCCGGCTTCTTCTCCACGGGGATGCTTTCCCCGGTGATCATGGACTGGTCCACCGCGGAGTAGCCCTCCACCACCACCCCGTCCACCGGGACCTGTTCCCCGGGCCGGACCACCAGGAGGTCCCCCACCTCCACCTCGTCCACGGAGACCTCCACCTCCCGGCCGTCCTGCAGGACCCGGGCGCGGCGAGGCTGTAGCCGCATCAGGCGCCGGATGGCTTCGGAAGCCCGGCCCCGGGTGACCGCCTCCAGGTAGCGCCCCAAGAGGATGAACCAGGTCAGGAGGGCCGCGGCTTCGTAGAAGGTGGCCTGCGGGCCGCCGAAGCCGCTGGCTGGCCAGAAGGTGTTCACCACCGCGATGAGGTAGGCGGCGCCAATGCCCGTGGCGTACAGGAGGTTCATGTCTGTGGTGCCCCGGCGCAGGCCGTGGAAGGAGTGCACGAAGAACTGAGCGCCCGGACCCACCACCAGGGGCGTGGTGAGGGCGAACAGCAAGAGCTTATTGTGTAGAAACTCGGGGACCAGGCGGGACAGGACCCCGTACGGCTGGAAGGTGCCCAGCATCACCAGCAGGGCCAGGGGCGTGGCCACCAGGAGGTTGCGCCGCTGGCGGGAGACTTCCCGGCGGCGGGCCTCCTGCTCCCGGTCCAGGGCCGCACCGCCCTCCAGCTTCTCCTCCGCCCCGTACCCCACCTCCCGGACCGCGGCCAACATCTCGCGGACGGTCACCGTCCCGGGCAGGTAGTCCACCCGGGCGGTCTCCGTGCTCAGGTTCACGGAGACGTCCACCACGCCGGGCAACTCGGCCAAAGCCCGGCGCACGGTCTCGACACACGAAGCGCAGCTCATGCCGGTGACGTGGAGGTACGCGGTGGCGGTCCGAAGCCCGTACCCGATCTCCTCCACCGCTTTGCGGAGGTCCTGTAGGGTCACCCGGGCAGGGTCGTACTCCACCGTGGCCTGCTCCGTGGCCAGGTTGACCCGCACCTCCCGCACCCCGGAGACGCCCTTCAGGGCGGTCTCCACGTTGGCCACGCAGGAGGCGCAACTCATGCCCTCCACGGGCAGGGTCAGCCGTCGGCTCATCGGTGCCCGCCTCCCGCCTGGAAGACGTCCAGCAGTTCCGCGATGACCCGTTCCCGTTCCCGCGGGTCCTCGGACCGGATGGCGGTGGTGACGCAGTGGTGGAGGTGACGGTCCAGGAGCATGGCGTTCACGCGGTCCAGGGCGCTCTGGATGGCCTTGGTCTGCTTGAGGACGTCGATGCAGTAGGCGTCCTCCTCCACCATACGGAGGACTCCCCGCACGTGCCCCTCGATGCTCCGGAGTCGGGCCAGGATGTCCTCCTTGGCCCGCGGGGCCAGGCCCTGGAACCGCCGCCCGTGGGCTGCCTTGGGGCTCACCGCGCTCCCTCCCTCCCCCCTTGGGGGGGGTCTACCCCACGGTACCGCGGACCGAGAGGGACGTCAAGGTGGGACAGCGCACGGCGTCCCTGAGGCCTCAGAGGGCCTTCCACCAGTAGCCCACCGTGTACACCCCCGCCGCCACCAGGAAGGCGGCGGCGAGGCGGTGCACGTAGGGCACCACCGTCCGCACCCACCGCATCACCGCGGCCTCGAAGAGGACCACGGCCACCAGAGCCGCGGTGAGCACCGTCCCCATGCCGAAAGCGTACCCTACGAACTGGAGGGCGGCTTCCAACACCGAGCCGGTGGTCAGGGTGCTGCCCACCACCGCCAGGAACACGGGCAGCGTACACGCCAGGGAACAGATCCCGTACGCGACACCAAAGCCCACAGAGGAGGCCAACCCTCCCCCAGGCCGCACCCGTTCCCACACCCGGCCCGCGCCGGGCAACCCCAGTTCCCGGCCGGAGAGGGCGAGCCAGGTGCCCAGGAGGAAGAGTCCGGCTCCCACCAGGAACCCCCCGTAGGGGAACCAGCGGGCGAGGGCCCGGCCGCCCGCGGCCAGGATGAGGCCCGCGGCGGCAAACAGACCCACGAAGCCCAGGGTGGCCAGGGCACCCAAGGCGAGGGCGCGGGCAGCCCGGGAGCCGGGGGACTCCCAGGTAGGGGTTCCGCGGGCCAGGGCGTACGCGGCCAGGGAAGGCAGGAGGAGAATCCCGCACGGGTTCACGGCCGCCACCATGCCCGCCGCGAAGGCGTAGCCCACGGGAAGCCACGCCACCAGGCCCGCCAGCTGGCCCTGGGCTGCGTACAGCTGCTTGGTGGAGGAAAGGAGCATCCCTCCCAGACCGAGGCCCAGGAGGACAAACCACATTCCCTGAGGGTCCACGAGGACCCGGTGTCCGCGTCCGGCCTCAGCGTTCACGGACCCTCTCCCGGGCGTCCTGGACCAGCGCTTCCACCTGCCTGCGGTGGATGGGGCCCACCCACCGGGCCACCAGGAGCCCCCGTCCGTCCACCACGAACGTCTCCGGGATGCCGGTCACGCCAAAGTCGATGAGGATCCTGCCCTGCGGGTCCGGCCCGTTGGGGTAGGTGACCCCGAAGGCCTGCAGGAACTGCCGGGCGGTGTCCTCGGAGTCCCACACGTTCACACCCACCAGCACCACCCCGCGTCCCCGTAGGTGCCGCCACGCGGCTTCCAGCTCCGGCGCTTCTTCCCTGCACGGAGGGCACCAGGAGGCCCAGAAGTTCACCACCACCCATCGGTCCCCTTGGGTGGCCAGGCGCCAGGTGCCCCCGGTGAACAGGGAGAGGGTGAAGTCGGGGGCAGGGCGCACCCGCAAGGGTCCGACTCCTCCCACGGTGTTGACCGCAGGGAGCCTGCGCCCGGGTGCGTGTACCATGGCCGGCCACGCCACCGCCACCAGGGCTCCGGCCGTTACGCAGGCGACCACTATCCCCCGCCAGCGACGCAGGGTGCCCTGAGGCAGGGAGGTGGGAGGCGTGGACTCCCTCATGAAAGCGGCCGTGGCACCCCATCTACCAGCGGCTTCCGTCCCCACCGAGGGAGGAGTGGGCAGGCGCTGGACAGGGTGCCGGGTGTGGAAAGCCTTCCCGTCATGGCGCCGGCGCCCGTCGCGGGCCGCGCGCCCCTGATTGTACACCCCCCCGGACGGGACCGGGAAGCGGAAGGCCGGATGGGGTGTCAGGCCTCCAGCGGGACGGGCGCCCCGTTCAGCAGCACCTCGTAAGACACGGGGGCGGAGGCCCGGAGCATGGCCGACACGGAGCAGTAGCGCTCCTGCGACAGGCGTATCGCCCGGAGCACCTGGGCCGGCTGGAGGCCCTCTCCGTCCAGGTGGTAGCGCAGGTGGATGCGGGTGAACACCCGGGGGTGCTCGGACGCCCGCTCCGCCTCGACCTCGATGCGCAGGCCCCCCAAGGGGGCGCGCATGCGCTGCAGGATGGCCACCACGTCCATCCCGGTGCAGCCGGCGAGGGCCAAGAGGACCGTCTCCATGGGGGCGGGGCCCGAACCCGTGCCGCCGTGCTCCGGGGTGGCGTCCATCACCCACCGGTCTTTCCACGAAAAGCGCATCCCTCCGTCCCAACACACGTCTACCTGCACCTGTCCTCCCTCCTCCCGAAGGGGCCCCCGGCTGCCTTTCCGCAGGCCCTGCGGACTTGTCTTTTCCAGGATAGGGGGCCAAAAGTCACCGAAAACCCCCACGTTCCTTGGGGTTTCTCCGTCCGGTAGAATGCAAGATATGGAGCTCAAGGTCGTCCGGGTCGAGAAGCCCGATTCCCTGAACGTCATCCTCGGGCAGGCGCACTTCATCAAGACCGTGGAGGACCTCCACGAGGCCCTGGTGACCGCGGTCCCCGGGATCAAGTTCGGGCTCGCGTTCTCGGAGGCCTCGGGGAAACGGCTGGTCCGGCGGTCCGGGACGGACCCGCAGCTGGTGGAGTTAGCGGTCCGCAACGTGCTCGCCATCGGCGCGGGCCACACCTTCCTCATCGTGCTGGGGGAGGGCTACTACCCCATCAACGTCCTGCACGCGGTGAAGGCCTGCCCGGAGGTGGTGCGGGTCTTCGCGGCCACCGCGAACCCCCTGGCGGTGGTGGTGGCGGAGGAGGGGGAACAGCGGGCGGTGCTGGGCGTGATGGACGGGTTCTCCCCGGTCGGGGTGGAGGACGAGGCCGAGGTGGCGTGGCGCAAGGACCTCCTGCGCAAGTTCGGGTACAAGCTGTAGTCGCGCCGTGCGGCCCTTCCCGGTGATCGACGCCCACGTCCACCTGGTGACCCCGCGCATGGTGGAGCGCGCGGTCCGCCCCACGGCCCCCATCCGTGCCCCGGCCCTGGAGGCCGCGGCGCGGGCGCGGAGGAACCGCTTACGGGAACTGGCGGGCCAGACCCTGGAGGAGATCGCCGCGTGGTGGGAGCGGCAGCTGGACGCCCACGGGGTGGCGGCGGCGTTCTTCATCGCCGTGGGGGAGGCCAACGAGGAGTTGGCGGAGTTCTGCGCCCTCAACCCCAACCGCTTCTTCGGGTGGGGAAGCCTCCAAGACCCCCTGCACCCGGACGCCGCCCGCATCGTGGCCCGGTTCCCCGCGTGGGGGCTGCGGGGCCTGAAGCTCTACCCACCCACCCAGCGGTTCTGGGCCAGCGACCGGGCGGTGTTCCCCGTCTACGAGAAGGCCGCGGAGCTCGGGATCCCGGTGCTCTTCCACTTCGGGGTCACGGTGGCGCCCCTGTACGACCTCACCTACGCCAACCCGCTCAACTTGTCCGCGGCCCTCAAGCAGTTCCCGGAGGTGACCTTCGGGATCGCCCACTTCGGCGCGGGCTTTCTGCGGGAGACCCTGCTCCTCGCCTACCACACGGAGAACCTCTTCGTGGACACCTCCGGGACCAACAACTGGCGGGAGTACGTCCCCGGAAACCCCTCTTTGGAGTCCATCTTCGCCGACGCCCTCCGGGCCTTCGGACCGCACCGGGTAGTGTTCGGCACGGACACCGCGGTGGGGCCGTACCGGGGACAGATTTTGCAGGAGCAACTGGAGATCTTGGAGCGCCTGGGCTTGTCGGAGGAGGAGCAAGCCGCGGTGATGGGCGGAAACGCCCGGAGGCTGTTCCGTCTCGAGGCGCCTGCGGCGGCAGGACGGTGAGGGGTGGCGGAAGTCCTCGTGGTCCAGCACGCGGAGGTGGAGTCTCCGGGGCTCATCGGCGAGGTCCTCCGGGCACGGGGCCACACCCTGCGGGTCCTCCGTGCCTTCCTCGGGGAGGTCGTTCCGGACTCCCTCGAGGGAGTCGCGGGGCTCGTCCTCATGGGAGGGCCCATGGGGGTCTACGAGGAGGACCGTTACCCGTTCCTGCGGGCGGAGGTGCGCCTGATCGAGGAGGCCCTGCGGCGGGACCTTCCGGTTCTCGGCGTGTGCCTGGGGAGCCAGCTCCTCGCGACGGCGCTGGGGGCGCGGGTGCGGCCGGGTCCGGACCCGGAGGTCGGGTGGCTCCCGGTTGAGCTGGAGGCGGCGGCGGAGGAGGACCGCCTGTTTTCGGGGCTTCCGCGGCGCTTTGTGGCCTTCCACTGGCACGGGGACGTCTTCGACCTCCCGGCCGGGGCCACCGGGCTCGCCCGCAGCGAGCGGACGCCCCACCAGGCCTTCCGGTATGGCGACCGGGCGTACGGGCTGCTGTTCCACCTGGAGGTGGACGCCGCCGCGGTGCAGGCCATGGTAGAGGCTTTCCCGGAAGACCTCCTGCGGGCTGGTGTGGAGGCGGAGTCCGTCCTTTCGGCCGCGCAAACCTCCCTCCCCGCGCTTCACGCCTGCGGACGCCTCGTGTTCGGACGGTGGGCGGACCTCCTCGGATGAGCTCGCCCCGGCAGGCGAACACCCCTTCTGCTCCT
>Ga0197143_1002365_pt1 | contig 14004 bp, 8 predicted proteins | sample GBS70_MetaG_FD_148603 | JGI IMG/M metagenome (GOLD analysis project Ga0197143, IMG submission 148603) | Sediment microbial communities from Great Boiling Springs, Gerlach, Nevada, United States - GBS 70_MetaG | ecosystem: Environmental > Aquatic > Thermal springs > Hot (42-90C) > Sediment...
GGCGATTAGAACCAGGTATCGTCGTGGCCGTCGAACCAATGGTGAACATGGGCCATAAAGACGTGGTTACTCTCCCCGATAAATGGACGATTGTGACCCGCGACCGTCTGCCCAGCGCTCACGTCGAGCATACCGTCGCCATCACTGAACACGGCATCGAAGTGCTAACCCGCGATTAACTCAGCTTCCCTCGGGAGTGCAAAGTTTCCTGAATGTATCCAAACATTCGCGCAAGTGTTCCAGCTGGCCCTGCAAATCCCTGCGCCACTTTTCCAGGCGTTCTAGAATGTTTTTGCTGTTGTTGTGAATGGTCTGGGTCCAAGTCTGCAGTTGCTCAAGCACCTGCAAGCCTTTTTCGATGGCTTCGATGGATTCCTCCATTTTGCCAATATCGGCCTCTGCACTGGAACGCTGCCGTGCCTCACGCACACACAAAGCCTCGGCAACCAGAATCGCGGCATCCAGATAAACATCTGTGTACGGGTCACCGCTATCCCAGATGGTGACTAGATAGTTATTGCCCCACCGGAAGAGTGGAACCAGACCAGCGGGAGCCACTTTCCTGGAAAAAACGAAGATGCCGATTTGTGCACTGCGGTTTTCGCAGGCTTCAGCTATTTCCTTCAACGCCTTTTGCAGGGTGTATCCTTCCTCTTCCTTGGCCTCGATGACGATACGCGCGCCTTGTGCAGCGGACGTTTCGCCCAGGGTAATCACAATATCGCCGACCTTCGAGCGTGGCTTTTTGCCCGGCGTGTCCCCGACAAACTCCACTAAGTGCTGCCGCGGTGTCAAAAGACCTTTCAAGTGTTCATCGAGGGCGCGCTGGAATTCGATACCGTGGGCCACCGATTTTTGCATTTCCTCGCGGCGCGCTTGCAATTTCGCCAGTTCCTCGCGAACCTGCGCATGAAACTCCTGCTGCTGACGTTGCGATTTTTCCACCAACTCGACCAGCTCTTTACGGGATTCGGTCAGACGGTTGATCAATTCCTGGCGTAACCTTGATAGTGCAGAATCGCCCTTATCAAGGGAGAATTCGGCGATGATTTTCTTTTGTGCCTCCTCAACATTGCGAACCAGCCGACTCAACGCGGAATCCGGCCGATCCAGCGAAAATTCTTCAAAGACCCGTGCCATTTTGGTCTGTAAGTCACCTGAAACCTCGTCATAGTGTTGCCGCAACTGTTGCAGGAACCGACACAGCGCACCTTCGGAATTATCAAGCGAGAATTGCCGCAGCAAGTGTTCTCGTTGCTCGATGAGTTTCTCTTCCAGAAACGCGAAAAACCCGGATCGCTGCTGGGGTGAAAGGTATTGCATCAACGGGCTATTCTCCCCCACATGGGCCAGCAAGGTTTTGGACATCTCGGAATCTTCCTTGCCGATATAACGCCGGAGAAATCCCTCCAGTTCGCCCCCATCACCCAGCAAACGCTGAATCCGTTCTGGCAGCTTGCCGCTATTGGGATCGAAATACTCGCGCAAGGCGCTTTCCAGCCGATTTTGCAATTCCCGTTGATGCGTATCGAGGACCTGCTCAAGGCTCTCCAACAGGCGATTGGCTTCATTACGCAAACTCTGAATATCCAGGTCGCCGCGAGCTTGTTTGAGGGCGAGAATACCAATGCGTAACGCCGTACGGGCGAACTCGTCGCGTTCCTGACCCTCGGGGAGCCTGGTCAGTTCCTCAATCACTTCCGTGTCCCAGATTTCTAACTCCAAGCGAAGTGGACTTACGGCGGCAATCATAGAGTGCTCCGGTCACAATTTCAGGAAGAAAGAACTTTCAGGAATTGAGTTAGCCAGGCTGGATGTGCTGGCCAGGCTGGAGCGGTGACCAGATTCCCGTCGGTGATGGCCTGATCCACAGGAACCTCGACATATTCGCCACCGGCCGCCCGCACTTCCGGTCCGACAGCTGGATAGGCGGTCGCTTTTCTTCCTCGCAAGACATCCGCGGCTGCTAACAATTGCAAGCCGTGGCAGATTGCCGCGATCGGTTTGCCAGCTTGAGCGAAGTGCTGCACCACCTGAATAACCCGCGGATTAAGGCGCAGATATTCCGGGGCTCGACCTCCCGGCACGACTAAAGCGTCGTAATCCTCCGCACGGATGTCGTCGAAGCTAGCGTTGAGGCGAAAGTTATGGCCTGGCTTTTCGCTGTAGGTCTGGTCGCCTTCAAAATCATGGACAGCGGTACGGACGAACTGACCTGCACGTTTGCCCGGACAGACCGCGTGGACGGTGTGGCCAAGCATGCTCAGGGCCTGAAACGGCACCATCGCTTCGTAATCTTCCACATAATCGCCCACCAGCATCAGAATTTTCCTGGCCATGTTCTTCCTCCGGCAAGCTAACGCAGTAAAAGCGGCAGTACATGTTTGATGGCGTCCTGCTCGTTGGTTATCTTTTCCCGGAACGGCTTGAGCTCCCAGCTTTCGGTGTGCAAAACTTCTTCGCCTGGCTTGAGCGTTACCAACGGCCCGAGCGTCTCCATCTCCAGCATGTCCTCGTTGGTAAAAGTCTCATAATTAACGCCGAAATCAGGATAAGTTCGGTCGGGTAAGTGGTTGAACCGTTTGATAAAAAGCGCTCCACGATTCGCATAGGCAGCCCAGCCGAGCGTGTGACGCAATCCGATCTTGGTTGGGCCACGCTTGGCATCCTGGCGCAAAAGGATTACTTGCTGCCCGAAAGTATAGCGCGGGTCGGTGAAATCAAAGTATGGCCACAGCACTAAAACCTGATTGGGCAGCAAGGCTTGCGGATGCGGTCGCTTGGGAGGTAAGGGAATCACCTCCACACCCCCCGGAGCCATTGCGCTGATCGCCCACGGCGCAAGTTCCGTTGGCGCTTTACCCACGTTACGAATGCGATGTAACACTTCCACCCGGCTTCCCTGCGGGCTAAGGTACACTTCGATCTGTTTTTGCAGGCCCCACGGTGACTCAGGCGGAGGAGTCAGAACAACTCGGCCAGTCCTTTCTTCGTAGGCCACCGCTGCGTTATCTGGGAAATAGGTGCGTTTCTCATCCTCGGGAGCGATCCACAGCCGATGACCGCCGCGAATCTGCCAATCCTTCTCGCCAGATTTACCGAGCTGGTCGGTGTATTCCTTGAAAACGTTTTCACCACCGACAAACCCGTAACGGATCACGCGCGGGCCGACGTCAAGCGTGGCGATTAATTCAACCTGGCCGTTGGTGATACGCAGATTATTCGCCCAACCGCCGTAGGCCACTTTTTCGATCTTCACCGCAGGTTGGGCCTGACTGTGCGTCGGTTTCGTGGCAATAACCACTAACCAACATGCTGCTATCCCAGCCGCGCAAGTCGCATACCGAAGCATACCCGACTCCCGTTTCTCCAATCGTCTTTTCCACTCGCCAATGCTGGCGTGATTATAGCTACGAACGAATGGGCTGGCATGTCTCAAGAGAGAGCCGTAGGGGAAAATGTAACTCAATCCCAGTCATAGGAATCGAACAGAGTTGGTCGGCAGTCCGAAAGCCAACCGGTAAAATCAACGCCCCGTGCTTCGGTCCCAAGGACGTGGGAACGTTCGCGAGTCTGGAGGTCGCAGCAAGTCCAGGCCAACCGAGTACATGACGGCATGGTAAACTGAGTCCCTTGCGGCGTGGTACAATGTAAAGAGCAATTACTCTTGCAAAGGCTTGAAGCTAAGCGCTGCGGGGAGGCGACACGCGCTCTGTCGCACCCGGGTCGGAGAGAATAAATCCGCCCACCTGGCCGACTCACACACTCGGTTATACCTGCTAACAGGCATAACCACATGCTTCTACTTCGCGGAATTAAGTGACTCGCAGCCTCCGACAGTCCTGGTGCTCAGCCGGGCATCGCCTTAGGCCAGACGCAACCGCAAGCTGTTGTTGAGAGCATTTTAGCGCTGGCTACGCAATATCCTGTGCGCCTAGCGCACTGCGACAACCTCCCGACTGGTGAGACACAAAACTGGCTGCAAGTGCCTGGGCGAGTAACGGCGGCAGCACGATGGACTTCCAGGCCCACAATTTGCCATGCTCTGCGTCAGCATCGGGCGCACCCGACATAAGATGATGATTACGGAGATTCACGAAGCCGCACGTCGGGGCGCGCAATTTATCGAATTGCGGCTGGATTTTTTGGCGAAGGCCCCCGATTTCAACCGGTTGTTTGGCTACAAACCGTGCCCGTTCGTGGCGACCATCCGGCGTCAAGAAGACGGCGGACGATGGAACCGCGGCGAACAAGAGCGGCAGACGTTGCTACGTTTGTGCATCGCCTCCGGCCATTTCGACTGGGTGGACCTGGAGACCGACATCGCCGACAAGATTCCCCGTTTCGGCAAGGTCAAGCGGATTGTCAGCTATCATAATCCCCGCGAGTTTCCCAGGGATTTGGAGGCGATCTTACAGAAGATGGCCAAGCAGGATGCCGACGTTTTGAAGATCGCTGTGCGGGCCGAACATCCGGCCGACAATATTCGCGTGCTCGGGCTGATTGCCAAGTCGCCCAAACCGCTCGTCTCGCTTTGTCTCGGCGATCTTGGCATTCCCAGCCGGATTTTGGCTGGCAAGTTCGGTGCGCCGTTCACTTACTGCGCGTTTAACAAAGAACGAGGAATTGCACCTGGAATACTTTCCATGGAGGAAATGCAAAAAGTTTATGCTTATGACCGGATTGGCAAGAACACGCAGGTGTTTGCAGTGGTGGGCGATCCGATTGAGCACAGCCTCAGTCCGTTAGTGCATAACGCCGCTCTGCAAGCACTGGGTCTGGATGCCGTGTACATTCCCATCCGTGTTCCATCGGGTGAATTGCCAGCCACGCTGCAAGCCTTTGAACAGGTGCCTGTGCAGGGTTATAGCGTTACGCTACCGCATAAAGAAACGGCAGCCCAACTGGCCCGCGAAAAGGACGAACTAACAGCTCTAACTGGCAGCACCAATACGCTGGTGCGGTTACCGGAAGGTGGTTTTCGTGCGTACAACACCGACGCTCCCGCGGCACTGGCGGCTCTGCAGGACAAGCTTAGTGCCTTACCGGGCAGGCCGAATTTACGAAACCTGCATGTGCTGCTGCTCGGTGCAGGCGGAGTGGCTCGCGCGATTGTTTTTGCGCTGGTGCGAGCCGGTGCTCAGGTAGTGGTCGCGAATCGCACATTGGCTCGCGCCGAAAAACTTGCTCAGGATGCTGGCTGCCGTTTTGTGGATTGGAATGCACGCTACAACGTCAAGTACGATTTGCTCGTGAATTGCACCTCCGTTGGGATGTTTCCCAACCTCGACGAAACACCTATGCATCACAGTGCGCTGCAGCCGGGACAAATCGTGTTTGACACCGTTTACAACCCGGAAACAACGCTTTTGATTCGAGAAGCGCGAGAGCGCGGCTGCGAAGTAATTACGGGCGTGGAAATGTTCGTCCGGCAAGCAGCTTTGCAGTTCCGTCTATTCACTGGCAAAGAGCCGCCTCTCGACCTGATGCGCAAAGTGGTTCGACGGGCCCTGCTTCCGGTTCGTCTACGCGAAGAAGAACTGCCTGAGCAAGACAGCAAGGCGTGAAACGTTTCGCCAACCTTAGACGATAACAGGCTGGATGGGCCTTTCGCCTTAGGCAACCAATTAGCTCATCGTAGTAGCAACAAGCCAACCACGAAGCCGACCAGGGCGAACACCAGAAGCAACAACCAGGTGGCGAGATCAGCAGGGCTATGGCCTGGGCTCTGGCTAGCCGAGATAGATGTTCTTGCCGCGGCCGGTTGTGCGGATTGAGGCACGATAGGTGCACCTTGCTTTGCTTCCGAGAAACCGCCTGAAGCGTGGCCGGTTTCGGTTCTGGGCGCCTGCTCGGCTATCTCTTTCCTAGCTGGCGGTGCTGGTTCCGCTACCCCTGGCTCAGGCGCCGCGAACCGCTTATCCGTAGCAGCAGGAGTGTACGTGTTCTGTTTCAACGCTTGCTGGCTGGCACGCGGTAAGGATAAAGCTCCCGGCTGCATGACCAGGTCCCGCAATTCGGCAAATTCGCGCAGCGGTTGAAACGGACCTTCTGCACAAAAACCAACCTGTACCTTTTCCAGCGGGCCACATTTGCCTTCTACCAAAGCCCGGCGGATAGCTGCTAACGAGCCCTTTCGGGTGACCAGGTGTCCTTCCAGAGTGGCGTAAAAAACATACCAATCTTCGGCTGGCCGGGCTACCACACGAAACTGATCATCGACCTCCTCTACTTGCTGACCCAATAAATCTTCGACAAACTCGCGGACGTCCGCTGGCCTGCGGTCCGGATCGGCACTCATGGCTCGCCGAATTGCCCAGTCCACGCGGGAGCTTAGGTCTGATCGCAGCTGTCGCGGCGCCGGCAAATCGTTATTGATTTTGCGTATCCAGGCGTCTAGAGGTGAACAGGAACGAAATGGCAACTGACCGGTCACCAGCATGTACAGGGTCGCCCCCAGCGAATAGATGTCGCAACGCACATCAGCATTCTTGGCATTGCGAAACTGCTCGGGAGCCATGAAGTGGGGTGTGCCCAGTCCGCGACCGGTACGAGTTAGATTGAGGTCGGCATCGAGGTCTTTCACTAACCCCAAATCCGCCAGTTTGGCTCGACCTTGACCATCTACCAGAATATTGTCCGGTTTGACGTCGCGGTGGATGATGCCCAGCTGATGCGCCCGATACAATCCCTGGGCTACCTGAACGATGTAATCGACTGCTTCGGCTTCAGGGAGTCGGCCTAATCGTTCCACACGCTGACCCAGCGATTCTCCGTCCACTAACTCCATGACAATATACGGCACCTTGCCATGGCGTCCCAGTTCGATCGCCCGCACAATGTTTGGATGCACAAGCCGGCTAGCTGCGCGAAATTCTTGATCGAATCGCTGCAACAACACGGGATTACTCGCCATCGCTGCCGGCAAAACTTTCAGCGCCACCAATTCGCCATTTTCTCGATGGCGGGCACGATATACCGTCCCCATGCCCCCCTCGGCGATCAGGGCAAGGATTTCGTACGGCCCGATTTCCTTGAGCTCCAGCTTGGCGGTGGACATTTACTCAGCGCAGTTGACTGCCCAGCCGAATATGATCAGGGCTTAGCCAATTCCACGTATTCAAGTTTAGCCCAAAATTACCGTCCGCGAAAGGATCACGCTGGCAACCAAGACTCTTCGAGGGTTCGCTCCACCAGTGCCACCGCTTCGGCAAAGACTGTGTCGAAATCACGGTCGGTGCGCAACTGGCGCGTATACAACTGCGTTGACGGTCCGGGCAATTCCCAGCGCTGTGCCATCTCTTCGTAAACCGACCAGGTAGCATCGGAAACGTCCCCCTGGCGTTCGGCTAAACGTTGGCGTACTACGCTCGCATCGGCCTGGCAGAGCAACAATAGTGCCGGCACTGCCCAGTGCCTGGCCAGGCTCAAAAACTGCTGGCGGTGTTGCTCCTGGGCAAACGTCGCATCCACGACTACACGCAGCCCATCAGCCAGGAACGATTCCGCCCGACGAAGCATCTCCATATAGGTCCGCTCTGTCCACTGCGGCGTATAAATGCCCTGCCCAAACGATGTTTCCGCAGCACTACCCGCAGGCAACCCAGCCAATTCTTTGCGAATAGCATCACTCCGCAACCAGACGGCATGAAATCGCTGAGTCAGGGCCTGGGCAAGGCGCGACTTGCCAACCCCAGGCAGACCGCTGACCATTACCAGCACTGGACGACAGTCCGGACTTTCCAGCACTTGCCAGGCCAGCATCCAGTACCGTCGTGCTTCCAGCCAAGCCCGCTGCTGCGATTCGATGGGCACTTCCGGTTCTTGCGCGAGCAAGCTTCTGACTTTGCCCCGCACCGCTGCACGATAGCTTACAAACCATCTCAACAACTCCCGCCCTGTTTCATCGCCACTGGCCTGAAAATAACTCTCCGCGAAAAACCGGGCCCAATCGGGGCGCCCTTCGTAGAGCAAATCCATCACCACAAATGCCATGTCCGCCACTGGGTCAGCATAACGGAAGCTATCGTTGAACTCCACGCAATCAATAATGGCAATGTCATAGGGAGGCGGTTTGTCGGGAAAAAAATAAATGTGTTCCAGCCTCAGGTCGCCGTGCGTATCACAAGGTACGCCTCGTGCCACTCGTTCCTCAAACCTGGGCCCCAACTTTTCCAACCACTGTTCAGTAAGCTGCTGCAAACGCTGCCAAACCGAAGCGGTGATGGTTCGGCCCACTTGTTGTTGGCCGACCTCGAGATTCTCCCGGCTCAGTCGCGCCAGGTCTTCTGTGCGGGCATAACGGGCAATTTCCGGGCTGCGTTCCGCCTCATTGTGAAATTTTGCGATTCGCTCCGCCAGCCGTCGTAGCGTTTCCAGATCGAGATCGGAGTGTTGTACCCGCCATTCCAGTGTCGCTTCTTCTGGCAACCGAACCATTTTCACCGCCCATTCACACACGGGCCCTGGTTGCTCGAAGGCCAGACCGGTATGTGTTTGTGCAACAGGCACCACCGCTTGATAAATTTGCGGTGCCAGTCGCCGATTCAGCAAAAGCTCCCGTTCGCAGTAGTATCGCCTTTTTTCCAGCGTGCTAAAGTCCACGAAACTAAAAGCGACGGGCTTTTTGATCTTGTAAGCCCAGGCACCGGCGAGAAATACTACGGAAATGTGCGTTTGCCGCACCTCTACGTCCTTCACCGCAAACGGATAGGCACCAGGCCTGGACAGTTCCGCAATCAGCCGCTTCAATTCCATGGTCACCGCTCTGAGAAACGCGATGGTTCATAGGGATTGTGCAGACATACCGGTAGGGGTTCTGTTATTGCTCAACTTAGTCAAATCTGCGGTCGCGCCAACCTGCGCCGTCAAGAACAGTGTCCATGCCAGCCCGTTTCGACGCTGTGCCCAGACCGAATCTCCTGGTAGTATTTACCAGGCAAAATGAGCGAAAGCCTTGTTGGCTTCGGCCATCTTGATGGTATTTTCCCGTTTGGTCATGGCGTCGCCTTCACGGCGGTAGGCAGCCATGAGTTCGTCGGCAAGCTTCAGGAACATAGGTCGACCCTTTTTAGCACGGGCAGCTTGAATAATCCAGCGGATGGCCAGGCTTTGCTGACGTTTCGGCTCGACCTGCATGGGTACCTGGTACGTAGCACCACCAACGCGCCGCGACCGCACTTCCAGTGTCGGCTTGACATTCTCCACAGCCTGTTCGAACACTTCCAGGGCATTCGCGTTCTCGCCCATTCGCTTCTGGATCTGCTCCAGAGCTTTATAGAAGATACGTGCAGCCGTAGCTTTTTTGCCTCGCTGCATCAAGCAGTTTATAAATTTGCTCACCAGAAGTGAGTTGTATACCGGGTCGGGTCGCAATGTTTCTTCGCTAGCCGTCTTCTTTTTCCGTCTCATGGCCAATTCACTCACTTATACTCAAGCCACGATTTAGCAGGCATGATCCCGCAGCACTCAGCAAGCCATCACTGTGGCATTCTCCGTGCAAGACCTGTCGGCTGAAGCACAGGCCAGGACCGGCTTTGCCCCCAGGCCCTCAGAGACGGGCTTATTTTGCCTGTTTCTTCGCACCATACTTGGAACGTGCCTGTTTGCGATCCTGCACGGGGGCGCAGTCATAAACACCGCGAACGATATGGTAGCGCACACCTGGCAGATCACGGACACGCCCGCCACGCACCAGAACCACAGAGTGTTCCTGCAAATTATGCCCTTCGCCGGGGATGTAGGCGGTAACCTCGATCCCGTTGGACAGCCGAACACGAGCTACCTTACGCAAGGCGGAGTTCGGCTTCTTGGGCGTCATAATTTTTACCTGCGTGCAGACCCCTCGCTTGAACGGACACGCCTGCAAAGCAGGTCGTTTAGTCCGCCGATGCTGCACGACACGGGGCCGTCGGACGAGCTGATTAATGGTTGGCATGGCTTCTTTCGCTAAGATACAAAAATCTCTCCATGGGGTTAGCCATGGATGGGCTAAATGGCGGGACACTACCAGCCGGTCTTTTCACGTTAGTCAGGTCAGCTTGTCTTTCAGGTGCGAGGCTTCCGTCTGACAGTGCCGTGGCCTGGGAGTATTTCATGTTATGAAGAAGGCCAGCACCAGTCAAGTGAGTAGCTGAGCAGGGTGGCTACATTTCGGGCGAGTCAACTGCAGCTGTTAGATTGTCAAGCTACTCGGTGATTTGCGAACTTGCTCTTTGCGTTGGCCGTTCGGCAGCAAAGTTATTCCAGGTGGACTTCTGTCTCTTCCTCGCCAGGGCTAGGCGAAGCAGGATTGCCGGTTACCGCCATGAGTGTTTGGCCCATTTTCTGGAGTGCTTCCTGCGAGATACGTAGTTCTGAATCTACGTAGGCGCGGAAACCAGTCCCGGCCGGGATAAGATGCCCCAAAATGACATTCTCTTTGAGGCCGACAAGGTAATCCGTCTTTCCGGCAATGGCCGCTTCCACAAGCACTTTTGTCGTTTCTTGGAAGCTAGCAGCGGAAATGAAGCTATCGGACTGAACAGCGGCCTTACTGATTCCTAGCAGTTTCAGCCGCCCCGTAGCTGGTTGTGGCGTTGTCCAGATAGGCAGCTTCTTCTTTTCTTTTTGCAGCCGTGCTACCTCCCGCTCATAAATGTCGCGCGGCACAATTTCACCGACCTTGAAGTCCGAGTCGCCGGGGTCTTTGATCTTGCAACAACGTCGTAACTCCTCATTGATTCGGCGCAGGGCGAACTTGTCAATGAGTGTGCCTGGCAGCAATCGTGTATCTCCGGCGGACTCCACTTCCATTTTGCGCATCATTTGAGCAATGATGATTTCGATGTGCTTGTCGTCAATTTCTACTTTTTGGCTGCGGTAAACCGCCTGGATTTCACGCAGCAGGTACTCCTGCACCGCTTCTGGACCTTTGACTCGCAATAAGTCTTGAGGGTTGAGAGCGCCTTCGGTGAGCTGATCGCCCGTCCTGACCATGTCGCCTGTGTGGACGAGCAGCTGTTTGCCAGGCGGCACCGCTACTTCAACTGGCTGAGCACCTGGTATGCGCTGTCCGCGATCATCCACCGGGTAAATCAGAATCTTGCGTTTACGTTTACCACGTTCGGTTTGCAGTTCGACGATACCGTCAATCTGGGCCACCACTGCCATTTCTTTCGGTCTCCGCGCCTCGAACAATTCGGTAACCCGCGGCAAACCTCCAGTGATGTCCTGGGTACCAGTGGCTTCTCGCAGCTTCTTCGCCAGTGTCGTCCCCGCGATTACTTGTTGCCCCGTGCTGACTTCCAGATAAGCACCTTCGGGAATATACTGGGCGTCCAAAATGGCGCCACTTTCGCTCTTGATAAGGATGGTGGGATGGCGGTCGCCCTTGTGCTGGCGAATGCGCATGCGTGGCCGACCTACGTTATCTCGTTCGATTACTAAAGTGTCGCCTTCGATAATATCTTCAAACACGACAATACCACTAGCGCGAGCGATGATAAGCGTGGTGTTGGGGTCCCATTCGCACAAGACCGTCCCTTCGTTGACCTGCTGACCATCCTCCACCTGCAAGCGCGCGCCCACGGTTGGGACGAAGTATTTGGCAAGTTCGCGGCCCCGCGAATCAACGATTCGAATCTGACCATTGCGGTTCAAAACGATGCGTTGGCCTTCGTTGTTGATCGCATAGCTGAGCATCTCAAATTTTACCGTGCCTGAACGGGCAGCAACGATTTTCGTGTCCTCCGGTCCGACTTTGGCCACACCGCCGATGTGGAAGGTACGCATCGTCAGCTGGGTGCCTGGTTCGCCAATGGATTGGGCCGCAATAATGCCGACAGCCATTCCTAGTTCCACCAGGTCGCCCGTAGACAAATCCATACCGTAACACAACTGGCACACTCCCAACGGAGCCTCGCAAGTCATCGGGCTACGCACCACGATTTTATCAATACCCAGTTCCTCTTCGATGCGGCGGGCGATTTCCGGTGTAATCATTTCGTTTTCCCGGACAATAATCTCATCGGTGACCGGATGGACGATATTGCTGCGACTGACCCGCCCGCGAATTACTTCACTGAGGCGACGTTCCAGGCGCTGGCCTTCGTAGACGGCTCCTTTGGTGATCCCCTGGGTGGTACCGCAATCGTGCATGGTGACCACCACATTCTGGGCAACGTCGGCCAGTTTCCGCGTTAGATAACCAGAATCTGCTGTCTTCAAGGCAGTATCGGCCAATCCCTTACGCGCCCCGTGCGTGGAGGTGAAATATTCCAGAACTGTCAATCCTTCGCGGAAGTTTGATTTGATCGGTGTCTCGATGATCTGGCGATTCGGCTTACTCATCAAGCCACGCATTCCGGCCAGCTGGGCCACCTGGTCCACGTTACCGCGCGCCCCCGAATTGGCCATCAGAAAAATCGGATTCAGATATGGCCGTCCGTCTCGCTGGTCCCGCTCCAGCGTTTTCATAACTTCTTTTTTGACCTTATCGGTAGCGTCCAGCCAAATATCCACGGTCCTCTTATAACGCTCCTGGTCGGTAACGATGCCGGCTTCCCATCGCCTGTAGAGATCGGCCACTTCCGCTTCTGCCCGGCGGATGATTTGCTCCTTGGACTTAGGAATGCGCAGGTCGTCCGTCGAGAAACTCAATCCACTGCGGGTTGCTTCCTGGAACCCTATTTCTTTCATGCGGTCGAGCAATTCAATGGTGGCTTTGCGTCCGAGCATTTCGTAGCAGTCCGCGATGATGCGAGACAGTGCTTTTTTGTCCAGCGTGAGATCATAAAACGGCATCCGCGAATCAAGAATTTGGTTGAAAATCACTCGGCCCACCGTGGTGCTGATCAAGCCGTTGGGTGGCGGCGGGCTGTAATGCAAACCCTTGCTGGACTGCGTTACGACTAGTTTCTTACCACGAGGCAACCGCACCTGGATACGAGCATGTGTACTGACTTTCTTCAGAGCGTAAGCCAGATGGACCTCGTCTGTGCTGGCGAAAATGCGTCCCTCGCCAGGCTCCCCTGGCAATTCCGCCGTCAAATAGTAGCAACCCATCACGATGTCCTGACTGGGACTGATAATCGGGTTGCCGTGTGCCGGGCTGAAGATGTTGTTCGTGGACATCATCAGCACCATCGCTTCCACCTGGGCTTCGATGGAAAGCGGCAAATGCACAGCCATTTGGTCGCCATCGAAATCGGCGTTGTAACCCTGGCACACAAGCGGGTGAATGCGAATGGCATTACCCTCAATAAGCACCGGTTCGAAGGCCTGGATGCCCATGCGGTGCAAAGTGGGAGCACGGTTGAGCAACACCGGATGATTACGAGTAACTTCCTCCAAAATATCCCAGATCACGTCGTCGCGGCGTTCGATGATCCGCTTGGCCGATTTCATCGTGTCGGCAATACCACGCTGACGCAGGCGTGGTATGATGAACGGCTGGAAAAGTTCCAGAGCAATCCGTTTGGGCAGACCGCACTGGTGCAGCTTCAATTCCGGGCCAACTACAATCACGGAGCGCGCCGAATAATCCACACGCTTGCCTAGCAGGTTCTCGCGAAAACGCCCCTGTTTGCCCTTGATCATGTCGGTCAGCGATTTCAGGGCACGATTTGAGGAACCCACGACCGGACGTTTGCAGCGCGCGTTATCGAACAGGGCATCTACCGCCTGTTGCAACATCCGCTTCTCGTTACGAATGATCACCTCCGGCGCGTTGAGGTCCACCAGCTTCTTCAGTCGGTTGTTGCGATTGATGATACGCCGGTACAGGTCATTGAGGTCGCTGGTGGCAAAGTTGCCGGTGTCGAGCAAGACCAGTGGCCGCAAATCCGGTGGAATTACGGGAATAACTTCCAGCACCATCCATTCCGGCTTGTTATCGCTGTCGCGCAGGGCTTCGACAACCTTCAAACGCTTGACCACGTCCCTGTAGCGCTGGGTCTCGGCAGCGGATTCGTCGCGGTCGCGAACACCAGCTTTCTCCAGTTCTGCCAGTTCCTCTCTAAGCTC
>Ga0197143_1002366_pt1 | contig 14002 bp, 14 predicted proteins | sample GBS70_MetaG_FD_148603 | JGI IMG/M metagenome (GOLD analysis project Ga0197143, IMG submission 148603) | Sediment microbial communities from Great Boiling Springs, Gerlach, Nevada, United States - GBS 70_MetaG | ecosystem: Environmental > Aquatic > Thermal springs > Hot (42-90C) > Sediment...
ATTTTGATCGGGAACGAACTGTCATTGGACTACTGCTAACGCCTATCAGTGGCTTGACTTTGCGAGCCGAGTGGGTTGACGGGAAAGACGCTGGAAACGCTTCTAACCCAACTGTCAAGGTTCGCGGGTGGTATGCTTTGTTGGGCTATAAGTTGCCCGACCAACCCATCACCATCTACGCCAAACACGACCAATACGACCCAAACAGGGATGTAGCAGGAAACACTTTCCGACGCAATGCGTTGGGCATCCAGTATGACCTGAACAAAATGACCCGTTTGAACTTGACTTGGGAGAAGGAGAAGAACCCAAGCGCGACCAGATGGACTTTCCAGACGCAAGTGAGTTATTGACGACAAATTGGCTCGGTAGGGAGTTTAGTCCTCACAACGATTTCGCAGACTGTTGTTGACTGGAGGGTCGTGCTCCTGCACGACCGAAATTTTAAACGGCAGTGCGGAGGCACGACCCTCCAGAAAAACCATTCGCTAATTACTACTCACCATCCGCCGCCGTTTCACAACCCGTCAAGGTGCAAGACATGGAGCATGTCCAGAGCCAGACCTGTGCCCAAAGCGACCGCTGAAATTGGGTCGTCGGCGATTCGGACGGGAACACCCGTTTCAAGTTGCAAGAGTTGGTCGAGCCCGCGCAGTAAGGCACCACCGCCTGTCAGCACGATGCCCCTTGTGACGATTTCTGCAGCCAATTCTGGTGGCGTTTGCTCCAAAACAACCTTAACTCGGTTGACGATTTGACTGACAGGTTCGCTTAAGGCTTGGCGAATTTCCTCTGAAGTGATACGGATAGTCTTAGGCAAACCAGTGACCATATCGCGACCGCGAACCTCCATTACCAACTCTTGAGGCAACTTGTAGGCTGAGCCAATTTGGATTTTGATTTCTTCAGCCGTCTGCTCACCGATGAGCAAGTTGTATTCTCGCTTGATGTATTTGACAATGGCTTCGTCCATCTTGATGCCGCCTATGCGAACGGAGTCACTGATGACGATACCGCCGAGCGAGATAACTGCTATATCGGTTGTGCCGCCACCAATATCAACGACGACATTTGCACCAGGCTCAGTAATTGGTAAACCTGCTCCAATAGCAGCAGCCATCGGTTCTTCAATGGGGAAAGCGCGCCTTGCTCCTGCCTCAATAGCAGCGTCAACGACTGCCCGTCGCTCCACACTTGTAGCCTTCGCAGGGACACAAACAATTACATCGGGCTTGAACAAAGTCCAAGGTCCGCAGGCTTTTCGGATGAAGTGCTTGAGCATGGCAGCGGTTGTTGTATAATCAGCGATGACGCCGTCTCTGAGGGGCTGGCGGGCGGTGATGGCACTCGGTGTTTTACCAATCATCCGCCTGGCATCCTCGCCGACGGCTAAAATTTTGCCTTTTCGGTCAATAGCGACGACGGAAGGTTCCCTCAAGACGATGCCTCTTCCCTTGACGAAAACACGGACGCAAGTTGTGCCCAAATCAATACCCAGACTTCGCCCCAACATGTCCGCTCACCCGTTCTGGCTCTTCTGTCAACATGTCCACTTCCGCTCCCAAACTTGACAATTTCCCAACTATGTGGGCATAGCCCCTTTGGATTTTTTCGGCTTGGTGGATTAGGGTTTCGCCTTCAGCCCTTAGCCCGGCAAGGAGTAAGGCTGCCCCAGCCCTTAAGTCTGGGGCAATTACTTCCCCGCTGTGTAATTCTGGGACGCCGTAAACCCATGCCAAACACGGCAACCGCTTTGGGTTCTCGGCTACCTCCACTTGGACCTTCGCACCTAACTTCTGCAATTCATCCCAATAAAGCAAGCGGTCTCGGTGAATGGTTTCAACGATGAGGCTGACGCCATCGCACCTGGACAGGAAAGCCCCCATTGGCGGCTGAAGGTCTGTAGGGAAGCCGGGGAAAGGTTCGGTCATAACCGTGATTGCTCTTGGGCGACCATCCATTGAAACGGTCATCTGGTCATCACCTATATCAACATTTGCTCCCGCTTCCAAGAGTTTTTGTAAAAAGGGACGCAACCATTCTGAGGGGACACCGACAACGGTAACCTCGCCACCTGTTATGGCTCCTGCCAGCAAATAAGTTCCAGCCTCCATGCGGTCAGGGATGACCGTCCAATCGGCAGGGGAGAGTTGCTCAACACCTTCAATTTTCACGACGGTTGTCCCTTCACCCGAAATTTTCGCACCCATCGCTTTCAAGTATCGGGCACAAGCCACAACTTCTGGCTCCATAGCAGCATTCTTGATAACCGTCACACCTTCAGCCAAGGAGGCAGCAAGCATGACATTAACAGTTGTCCCAACACTTCTCCATCTTGGGTCAAGTTCAATGACAGCGCCATGAAGTTTCCCTTTTGGGCAGACAGCCCTAATGATTTCGCCTTCAAGCCAAACTTTCGCTCCCATTTTCTGGAAGGCATCAAGGTGGAAGTCAACCTGCCTGTTGAGAGGGCAACCACCAGGCAAGCCAATTGTCACTTCGCCAAATTGAGTCAATAAAACTCCAGCCAAATAAATTGATGCGCGAATCTGAGCCACAGAACCGTTGGGGAGCGGGCAGGGTGTCAACCGAGTTGTGTCAAGTTGAACCGTTTCATTTTCAAAGAACACTTCAACGCCAAGCGCCTTGATAATCTCAAGCAGGATGTGAACATCAATGATGTTGGGCACTCGGTAAAAATTGACATGACCCCTACAAAGGAGAGCCGCTGGCAGCAGAGCCAATGCAGCGTTCTTGCTGCCACTCACCTCAACAACTCCTTTCAACCGCCTTCCCCCGACCACTCTTAAAGTCGCCATCGATTCATCACACTCCATGTTCTTTCCTTGCTTTCAAAGTTCGTTAAAAGCCATTACAAAAGTATAATGCTACCCTGTGTCAAGCGTCGCCATTAGTGGCTCGAAGTTGCTAAAATCTTCATGAAATCTTGCCCTCGCCAATTTTTGCCGACTCCGAGGTGATTAAGTTATGCCCGAAAAAGAGCAAAAAAGAAAGTCGCGCCGTGATGAAGTGGAGGACCTTTCTGACCCCACGGAAGCGCTTCTCAACGCAGCGTGTCAATTGGTAAAGCAAGGAAAAGGTCGCAGCGTCCTTGTCTGCACCGAACCACACTTGTTCATCACTTTGCAGGATTGGTTGTCCAAAGCACCATTCATTTTAGCGACATCTATCCGCTCGCTTCCCGAAGAAGTTAAGAGTGCTATTAAAGGCTCAATTGAATTGCCAGCAATCCGATTGCCCAGATTAGGTCAAATCAAACTCGCCATCATTTTGGGCATGGCTCAAGGGACTATCCACGCTGATGACACTTTGATCTGTCTTGCCGGTCCTCCTCACGCCCATCGGTTAGACACTCTGCTTTTGCTAAGGGTTCGGGACGAATTTGAACTTTTCGCCGTCTCAGACCAACTCTTGACAGAACATGTAAGTCCGGAAGTTTTTGAGCAAGTCCTTGAATTGGCAATTCAAATTGCTGCCGAAGGACGGGAAGGGAAACCGTTGGGTGCGTTGTTTGTCGTGGGCGATTACGAAAATGTGAGCAAGTATGCAACTCAACTCGTCCTCAACCCTTTCAAGGGATACAGCGAAGCGGAACGAAACATCCTTGACCCCCGCTTGACGGAAACCCTCAAAGAGTTTTGCGCTATTGACGGTGCATTTCTCATTCGCGGTGACGGCGTGATAGAAGCAGCCGGCGCTTTCCTGCACCCTGGTTTTCCTCATGAAGAATTACCGATGGGTTTAGGAGCAAGGCACGCCGCCGCTGCCGGAATTACTGCAGTGACCAATGCCATTGCGATAACCGTCTCCGCTTCCACCGGGACAGTCCGAGTCTTTCGGAGTGGGAAAATGGTCATTGAAATTGAGCGACCAAGTTAAGAGTGAACTAACCAAACGCTTGTTCAACTTTCCGACACGAATTGAAGTCACATTGGTCCAGAAAATTTCTCCCTTTCTGGTATCCACTCAAAAGCAGGTTGACCGTTCGGTGGATCTGTCAAGGGTGAAACTTCGCCCAAAAGCATCAAGGCTGCTCCAGCAACTTCCCCACCAACGACGATGCTGTCGGGTTTAGCACTCTTTTGAAGGACAGCAGCCCTGTCCAGAACATGACTGTGAATTTGACCGATGGCAGTTTCATCGGCTACAGGGACATTGCCAGCACTTATGCCGCATCGGATGCGGAAAGGGACTGACAAGAGGTTTTGAGTGGCATTGAATTGGGCAATCTCTTTTTGCAACTCCAGAGCAGCCTTGACCGCCTTACGAAAATGACATCCAAGCTGACCTTTATACCGATAGCCTCAACCTCTTCAGAGGTTAAAGTTTAGCGAGTTTCCATCTGAATGCGGGACGCTAATTCCACGACTTTGCTCAAAGTTTCAGGGGAATAACGAACTTGAGCGGGCGGCAGCGAACTTGATTTTCCTTTTGCCTCCCCGAATTTGTTCACCTCATTTGAGCAAGCGAAAACGGCTGTCCATATTTGGGTCGGAATCTTACAGAAAGGCGAGACGAAAGGTTGTGCCGAAAAGTAAACGGGGATCTAACCCCCTCGCAACCAAGCGCTGTCAAAAACGGCGTGCCGAACCGTTCGGCGGCGATAGGTGTATACGCAGTGGATGCTACCATCGGAAGCGACGAGCAAGCAAGGGTAACTGAACTCGCCATCACCAACTTCCAAGTCTCGGATGACTGTCCATTGCTCGTTTTCATTAGGGGAGTAAGCGATGCTCAAAGGAGTCCGTTTGTCAACGCTGTCGTTAAACGCCAAAACTAAACCCCCTTCGGGAAGCCGTGCAAGGTCAACGGCACTGTTGGGGTTCGGCAAATTTGTCGGTTCAGGTTCACCCCAATGACGACCTCTATCTTCTGACATTGTTCGGAAAATTCGCCCAGAAGTGCTGCGACAGTATGCCAGCAACTTTCCATCTGAAAGTTCCACAACGGCAGGCTGGATCAATCGGTGTCTCGTCTGAACAGTGAACTCTCGCCATGTTTGCCCGTTATCTTCCGACCGCCAGAAGATCGGTCGCCAGCGAACTTCATCGTAGAGGGGCAACAACCATGCACCATCTCGCAACACTAAGGGTTTTGTGCGAGGCATAGTTCCCCGCACAGTGGAGAGCAACTGTGGTTCACTCCATGTCTTCCCACCATCAAGTGATTTCATGGCAAAGAGCAGAGACGATGACCAACCTGTCTCTTGCAAAGTGACGAAAAAGAGCCAAACGGTTCCGTCTGGTGAAGTGAAGAGCACTGGGTTGCCGTCGGCCCTTTGTAGTGTATCAACCAACTTGCGAAGACTCGTCCATTCCCATCTCCCATCTTTCCCTTTACACGACCGTGCAATGAAAATTGCTTGGTCGGGGGCAGTTTCGTAAGTCCCTGCGTAGAAAGCGCACATTAACTCTCCGTTCGGCAACTCTGTCAAGGTTGAAGCGTGAGCCATCGGGTGCGACGGCATCGGCTCAAAAATTTCTCGCTTGAACATCCCAAGCACCTCCAGACATTTATTGAATTTGTCAAACCTCAAAAACTCCCCAGACCCTACTTTGTCCAAAATTGTGCCAACGATTCGGCAGTCTTCACCGCAAACAAGGCTTGTGCAATGTTGATTTTGACTCGCCATAATTAGCGTTGGAGGGATTTGCCATGAGAAAGTGGTTGGCAGTCATCTTATTGTTGGGTGTCGCCGTGCCGTTAAGTTCGCAGTTTGTTCGGTCACCGTATCAATCGCACCCTCACTTCGTTTGGGGCTTAACGCCTTCCTTCTTTGAAAGGCACAAAACCCACTCCGATGCCGAAGTGGTTGAAAATGCCATCGGGATTTTGATGGGCATTGGTGATTATTGTTGGCATGAAGGCTTCCATTTCCAACTCATCCGCATCTTGAAAGCCAGCGTGGAGTTGGACCCGACTTTCGGCGAAGCATACGAAAACGCTGCTTGGCTTTTGGTCAGTTACGACCGAAGGGATGAAGCACTCTCGCTTTTGAAACGCTACCTTGAAAACAACCCAAACCGCTACGAACCATATTACGAACTGGGCTGGTTCTACTTTCACTGGCAAAAGCAACCTGAGAAGGCAATACCTTGGTTGGAAAAAGCAGTCAGTTTCCCCCACCCGCCCATAATTGAACACACACTCGCCCACGCCTATGAGCGAGCAGGACGATTGAAAGATGCTTTGGCAGTTTGGGAGAACAAATTGAAGCGCTTTCCCAATGACCCTATCGCCAAACGGCACAGCGAAAGGTTGAGGGAATTGCTGAAGAAGGAGCAATGAGGGGGCGAAGCAAAGTGTTGAAGTTTCGTTGGGATGTCGTGGTCATCGGCGGCGGACCTGCAGGTTACACTGCCGCCATAAGGGCAAGGCAACGAGGGTTCAATGTCTTGTTGGTGGAAAAGGACGAATTGGGAGGAACTTGCTTGAACCGAGGTTGTATCCCGTCAAAAGCGCTGATTCACTGTGCGAAGGTTTGGCAAACGGTTAAAAATGCCGGACAGTTTGGAGTCATTGCTCCTGAGGCACATTTTGATTGGTCGGAGATGCAAAGGTGGGCGAACAGGGTAGTGTCAAATTTGCGGAGGGGGCTCCAATCCCTTCTCAAGCACCATGGCGTCACAGTAGAAAAAGGAGAAGCGAAAATTCACGGTGTAAATGAAGTCATCGTTTCCTCAGATGATGGCGAGAAGGTGCATACTGCAAAAGCGGTAATTTTGGCAATGGGTTCTTCTCCAGCACAAATTCCATGTGAGCCAGGTGCATCGGTTTTGACGGAAGAGCAAGCCCTGTTTCTCCCTTCGCTTCCCAAAAGCATTGTGGTTATCGGGGGTGGGGCGTCTGGGGTTGAACTCGCTTGGCTTTTCAATGCATTGGGCGTAAAGGTCACTTTAGTTGAAATGCTGCCCCAAATTTTGCCGATGATGGATGCGGAAGTGGCAGAAGGGTTGGGGCAATCCTTTGAAAAGCAAGGAATTGATGTCCAAACAAGCACAAAAGTGAATTTCGTGTCCGCCCGACAAGGAAAGACAGTCGTTCACACCGAAACAGTCAAAATAGAAGCCGATTTGGTCATTTGTGCAATAGGTAGGAAAGCCAACAGCGATGGATTAAGTCAACTTGGCATTAACTTGAACCTGGACGGTTCCGTCGCCGTGAACGAATGGCAACAAACTACTATCCCGACCGTTTTCGCCGTCGGAGATTTAGTTCACGGTAGTGGGACGGCTCACGAAGGGATGATGGAAGGGGAATGGGCAGTTGAAGCAATCGCCCGACAATTTTCGGGAAAGCCATTACCACCTGCTCCGAAGAAATTATTCATCCCAGTTTGCACATACACCGAGCCGCAGGCTTTGAGCGTTGGCTTAACTGAAAAGGAGGCGAAGGAAAAAGGGCTTAATGTTGAGATTGCACGGTTCCCTTGGAGAGCGAACGGTGCGGCAATGGCATCTGCTTTGACAGAAGGTTTTGTCAAGGTGATTGCTGATGCCGAAACAAAACGGGTAATCGGACTGCACATTTTGGGTGCAGATGCGGTAAACTTGAACGGTGAAGCGGCTTTGATTGTTGAGAGCGAAATGACTGTTGATCAAGCGGCTAATATTGTCCGCCAACATCCAAGCCTTAGTGAAGGCATAAAAGAAGCCTTGTGGGCTTTGGCAGGTTTACCGTTGCACATCACCAAACGCCCTAACAGGGGGCGAGAGTGATGACGAAATACATTTTAGTCGTGGAAGACGAAGACGCAGTCCGCTCTGTCATTGCCGAAGCGATGAGGTTGGAAGGGTTTGAAGTCCGAGAAGCCCGAAATGGTGAAGAGGCAATGAGTATGTTCTTGATAGACCCACCTGCGCTGGTAATTTTAGATTTGCTCATGCCAGATATGAATGGGCTTGAGGTCTGTCAATCCATTCGTAACCTTCCTGAACCCTTGAACAAAACGCCCATCATCATGTTGACTGCCATTGATACAAGGTTAGGGGAGCGCCTTGGGAAGGAGGCTGGAGTCGACATTTACCTGACCAAACCCTTTAGCCCCCGCGAATTGAGGCAGAAGGTGAGAGAGTTATTAGCCCGTTCGGAGGCGGAGGAGCGATGAAGCGGAAAATTTTGGTTGTAGATGACGAAGTGGCAATCGTCAGGGTCTTAAGGGATAGGTTGGAGATGGAAGGGTTTGAAGTCTTGACAGCATACGATGGTGCTCAAGGGGTTGAGATTGCCCAAAAAGAGCAGCCCGACTTAATCGTCATGGACATAACTATGCCCAACATGGATGGATTGACGGCAGCCCGTTTGCTTCGGGAACACCCAGAAACACTACACATACCTATCATCATGTTAACTGCCCGTGGTCAAGAAAGCGACGAACGGGCAGGCTATCAAGCAGGGGCTGTTCTCTTTTTCACAAAGCCTTTCAGCACACGCCAATTGGTTCGGGAAATAAGGCGAGTTTTGGGGGAAAGTGAAGAGTAAGGGGTTTCAGATGTCACTCAGAGGAGGTGTTTGCTGCCATGCCGGGACGATATTTGCTTGTTGTCACCCAAGACGGTCACGCCAAACGAACACCCATTGACGAATTCAAACCCCGCCGCCGTGGAACCAAAGGCTCTAACGCGTTGAGAGATGGCTTCTTGTTAGGTGGCGTTGCGGTCGTTAGCGATAACGGTGAAGTCCTCATCGTAACTGAGCGGGGGAAAGTTTTGAGAACTGATGTCAGCGAAATTGCTATCCTTTCCCGAATGGGGAGGGGAGGGAAAATCATCCAACTTGAAGATGGAGATAGGGTTATCGCTGTCATAGCCATCTGAGAGGGGGAAAAAGGCTGTGGTTCGGGAATGGAAAATTCAATGGCAGAGTTCGGAGACAATCGCACCGAGGGTCATGTTTGTCGGCTTAGGGGCAATCGGGTTACTTGCAGCAAGGATCGCTCTACAGCGAAGGGATGTCCAAGTTGTTTCAGCAGTAGACACAGACCCACAAAAGGTCGGTCAGGACATCGGCTTCTTGACAGGCTGGGGGCGAACCCATGTTACTGTGACGGCTTCGTTGGAAGAAGCCTTGATAAATTCCAAACCAAATGTAGCCATTGTCGCTACTGCCTCGCGTTTGGTTGATGTCTTGCCAACTTTGAGGATTTTGGTTGACTCCAGTGTCCATGTAGTCGCTTCAACTGAAGAGTTATTCTTCCCCTGGCTTGCAGGCACTGAAGAGGTTTGGATGCTTCACGAATTAGCGAAAGACAGAAGGGTTTCATTGGTTGGAGTTGGGGTCAACCCAGGTTTTGTGATGGACAGGTTGCCTTCATTTCTAACCCAGGTTTGTGTCAACCTAAGACGAATAGTGGCTCGCCGCTTCGTTGACCTTTCAACCCGCCGCCCTCAACTACAAGCGAAAATGGGAGTTGGGTTGACAGTTAGTGAATACGAGGCAGGTTTGATTGAAGAGCAGTTGGGACATGTGGGTTTACCTCAATCCCTCGCTTTCCTCGCTGCTTCATTGGGCATGGAAATTTCATCCATCACCGAAACAATTGAACCTGTGGTCGGAAACGATGGAAAGGTAATCGGCACGGGGCAAGTGGCTTCGGGATGGGAAGGGGAGTATGAGCGCATTAGACTGGAGTTGAGAATGACGATGGGTGAACCAGACCCGCGAGACGAAATTGAGATAGATGCTGACCCACCTTTGAGGCTAATTGTGCCGGGTGGAGTCCCCGGCGACGATGCCACTGCCGCAATCTTGGTCAACACTGCTTCCTGGATTGACCAATTACCACCTGGTGTCCACAGTGGGGCTGCTTGGTTTCCAAGAATTCCTCTGCTGCCAACAGTTGTTGGCTAATCGCGATTTCCTAAGGGAAAGGGAATTCTGTCATCAACTTTTCACCAACTCAACTTCCGACAAGATTGAACGCCAAATGAACAGACCGTCCTCTGAACCCAACAACTTCTCGGATGCCCTCTCTGGGTGGGGCATCATACCAAGCACATTGAACTTCTCGTTAACGATACCGGCAATGTTCCCGAGAGAGCCGTTAGGGTTAGCCTCTTCCGTAACTTCGCCGTTTGGGGTGCAGTATCGGAAGACAATTTGCTCATTTTTTTCCAACCGCTTCAAAGTTTCCTCGTCGCAAAAATATCGCCCATCGTTGTGAGCGATGGGAATCTTCAAAACTTGCCCGACTTCGCATTGGTTGGTGAAGGGTGTATTGGTGTTTTCCACCCTTAGGTTGACAAACTTGCAGATGAAGTGAATGGTCTTGTTCCGAACCAATGCTCCCGGCAACAAACCCGCTTCAACCAAAATCTGGAAACCATTGCAAATCCCGATGACCAGCCCACCTTTTTCGGCGAACTCTCGAACGCCTTCCATGACAGGGGAAAAACGAGCAACTGCGCCGACCCGCAAGTAATCGCCGTAAGAAAACCCTCCTGGTAGGATGATGCAATCAAAGCGAGAGACATCTTTTTCCTCGTGCCAAACAAAATCAACATCACAGTTCAGAACTGCCTTGACCACATGCCAACAATCTCGGTCGCAATTGGTGCCAGGGAAGACGACAACGCCGAAACGCATTTGTCAAGCCCCCTTTATCGGTCTTCGGCTGTCAAACATTTTGGCGCTGATTTTCTTCCTGTAAGGTCTGGGACGGGAATTTGAAGTTCGGAAGAGGTGTTCAGTGGTGAAATCATTGGTGGAAAACACAGCCGACTTGTTTGACATTGATGGGCTGTGCGATCTCGCCAGGGAAGTGTTTCAAATTGAATCGGAAGCAATCCGCCAACTTGCGGAAAGGGTCGGGGCTGAGTTTGAAAAAGCGGTGCAAATTCTTTTGAACTGCAAAGGACATGTGGTCGTCACAGGTATGGGCAAATCAGGTGCAGTCGGTCACAAAATCGCAGCGACCCTTTCCAGCACAGGAACCCCTGCCTTGTTCCTTCACCCCGCAGAGGGTGTTCATGGCGACTTGGGAGCAATAACGCCCAACGATGTCGTCCTTGCACTCAGTTACAGCGGCGAGACCGAAGAACTTTTGGCGATTTTGCCCGCCATAAAAAGGCTTGGAGTCCCGTTGATTGTCTTGACGGGTAACATCAATTCAACTTTGGCGAAAGCAGCCGATGTGGTTTTGGATGTTTCTGTCAAGAGAGAGGCTTGCCCACTCAATTTGGCTCCAACAGCAAGCGCAGCAGCAATGTTGTCAATGGGAGATGCTTTAGCCTTGGCAGCGATGAAGGCAAGGCGGTTTACACCAGAAGATTTCGCCCGCCTCCATCCTGCTGGCACTTTGGGCAGAAGGCTGTTGCTGAGAGTTAAGGATTTGATGAGGACAGGAGAGAGAATGGCTTGTGTCCATTACCGAGAGCCGACAAAGGCTGCCTTCGCTGCTATAACTAAAGCCAGAGCAGGCGCTTGTATCGTTATTGACGATAAAGGGAAATTGTGTGGGATTGTCACCGACGGGGATTTGCGGCGGGCACTGTTGCGGGATGTAAACTTGTTTCATGCACCTGTAACAGAAGTCATGACTAAAACTCCAAAGGTTATTCACCCAGAAGCGCTGGCAACAGAAGCGCTCCACTTGATGCAAACCCACCAGATTGATGATTTGCCTGTCGTGGACGATGACGGGCGTCCCATCGGCATGCTTGATGTGCAAGACTTGTTGCAGGCAGGTATTGTTTGAGAAGGGAGGCGTTAAAGATGAGGGAAACAGAATGGGTGGAAAAGTTATGGCAGCAAATCAGTCAACTGGCAACCCAAGTCGCTCTCAAAGAAGATGTCAGGCAATTAGACGAGAAGTTGGACTCCCTCGCTCACAGGGACTCAGTTGAGAGAATAGCCGGCAAACTTGACACATTGCTCATTAACGCTGCAACTAAAGTTGAAGTAGGGCGGGTGGAAAGCCGTTTGGAACAAATGCCGTCCAAAGGGGATTTGCAAAGGCTTGAAGACCGCCTGTCAAACTCTTTGCCCCATATCGTCACTAAACAGGAATGGAGCGCAATGGAATCTCGGCTGGCTCGCACTTTAACCAAAGACGATTTCCTTCATGCCTTCAACCCTTTGCGAGAGGCTTTTAATGCCTTTGACCAACGCTTGTCAGAGTTAGTCCAGCAGTTATCCCAACTTCGGATAATCCTTTGGTTCCTTTTGGCTCTCAATGTTTTGACTCTTGTGCTTCTTACAGTGCTTTTGCTGAAACCACATTGAAAAGTCGTTGCCGTGTGTTATAATGGCGTTTGGCTGTTAACACTAAAAAACATGGCAGGGAGGGATTGCCATGGGACGGTCAAAAGAGTTTCGTGGGGTTCAGAAGGGCTTTACGCTGATTGAGTTGTTGGTGGTCATCACAATCATCGCCATTCTGGCGAGCATTCTGTTCCCAGTGTTCGCTCGCGCCCGCGAAAGAGCCAGACAGTCTCAATGCCTCAGCAACATGCGCAACATCCTTCAGGCAACAGCACAGTATTCGCAAGACTTTGACGAACGGTTCCCATTCTGGCGGACTCCTTGCTGGGTTGGTGGACCTGCTTGGCTTTACGATGCTCCAATCCCCGCAAAATTGGACCCTCACCTTCGCAACCGCCAGATTTATGTGTGCCCCACCACTGCCCGTGACTGGAGTTGGCCGTTGGAAGGCGGTAGGACAGGCTGGGGATGGGCATGTGGTCGCGGGTATGGAACTCACCCATCTATCCGTCGCTTTGATTGGCTCTATTTGACCCACTACGGCTACAACGAGTTCGTCCAAAACGACGCCGAAGGTTACGGCAAGTATGCAACGATTAAGCGGGCGAGTGAATTTGTTATCTGGGGCGACAGTGAATGCGCTTTCTTCACCCCTTGGGGCTACAACCAACCTTGGGGTATCTCACCTGCAGGTGTTGTCAGGCGGCTTGCTTTCCCAGAAGCGTATCCACCGCCCCTCGATGTTGACCCAAGAGCCGATGAGTTTGCTGCACGCCACAATGGAGGTTCAATTTTGGGGTTCGCCGACAGTCACGCAAAATGGTTTCCTTGGCGACAAATCCGTATGGCTCGCCCGTATTCACCCGTCGGTCCGCTCGGGGGAACTCTTCGGTTCATGATTTGTGACGAAGTTCCCGATGCCCGATGCTTGCGAAACGATTTCTGGTGGTGGTAATTGCGTCTTTTCGCTAACTTGTTGGGGGAAGCAAGGGCTGAGCGTTGACATGTCAGTGTTAATCCCTATTGACGCCTCAACCCTTGAGCCTCAAAATCGCTTTGAGTGAAAATCAGAAAATCCATGCGGAGGTGAAGTGACGGATGCAATTGTCAGCAGGTAAGTGGCAGAGACTTCGCTCTCTGACGGATGAGAAAGGTCGCTTCAAGATGATGGCTATTGACCAACGGGACTCAATGCGAGAAGCCATCCGCAAGAAATTGGGAGACATCCCAAGTGATGAAATGTTCCGACATGTTGCGATGGTGAAAGAATTAGTAGTGAAGCATCTCTCTCGTTTTTCAACCGCAACTTTGACCGACCCCGTTTATGGTTACCCTTACTCAATTCAACACTTGCCGCCCCGCGTCGGATTATTGTTGGCTTACGAGGAGTCACCGCCTCAACGGGTTGAAGTTAACGGCAAGCGAGAACGAAGAGCGACTTTAATTGAAGGTTGGTCTGTTGAAAAAGCATTGAAAGCAGGCGCCGATGCCGTCAAGTTGCTCATCCACTACCGCCCTGACGCTTCCCCTGAAACCTGCCGCCACCAGCAAGAAGTTGTCCGCAAAGTAGGAGAAGAGTGCGCTAAGTGGGATTTGCCCTTCCTTCTGGAATTCACCGGCTACGATTTGGTCTCCGGCGAAACAAAGACCCCAGAATACGCCAAGAAGAAGCCTTGGGTCGTCATTGAGAGCGTGAAGGAATTCAGCAAGCCTGAATACGGTGTTGACATCCTGAAGGTGGAGTTCCCCGCTGACCTGAAGTTCGTCAAGGAATTTGCCA
>Ga0197143_1002367_pt1 | contig 14000 bp, 18 predicted proteins | sample GBS70_MetaG_FD_148603 | JGI IMG/M metagenome (GOLD analysis project Ga0197143, IMG submission 148603) | Sediment microbial communities from Great Boiling Springs, Gerlach, Nevada, United States - GBS 70_MetaG | ecosystem: Environmental > Aquatic > Thermal springs > Hot (42-90C) > Sediment...
TTCCTTCATGGGATTACTTTCTCCCCTTCAAAGTCAAAAAAAGCGAGAGCATGGGCAAAAAAGCAGGAACTCTTGAAGCCACAACAGTATGGATTTTCAAAGAAGCAGAGCTTGAGGAGAGAGTGCGCAGCAATCTTTCGGCTCGTTTTGCTGTTAACATGGTGGAAGTAGAAGTGCGTGGAGAAGGGGGTTTTTCTTTGGACTTTGCAGGGCAAAACCCGTTAATCTTCGTCAGGGTGAACCTTGTCCCCAAAAGGGCTGAGGAAATTTATGCTTGCCTTTCTACTTTGAAAAAATTGGCTGCTGAGGCCAAAGGCTATTTGGCTTTTGAGCTTAAAGACATTCGCTTAGGCGAGCGCCTTTACCCAATGGCGCTAATGTTATGGGAAAGCTTGAACCACTATCCCGATCTCAAGCTTAGGGAAATTGTGATCGTCGTCCCTGAGGAGAGGCAGAAGCTTACTAAGCCTTCAAACAGCAGCTTTTTGGAAATAATCCATCGCTATTTGCTCATATACCAGGCTAATAGGGGGACGCTGGGGGGAAGATGACCTGGAAACCACCATGGCGAAGTGGCGGCATCTACGCCCAGCAGGGCAAGGTGGGGGCAAAAGGGTTTCCTCTCTGAAATTCTGGCCGGCTTTTCTTTCCCCTCGGCTTTAAAGGAGATAACTAACAGCCATTTTGGCCGCCGGGTGTAAGGCTGCTCCCCTTGCTGCTCCAGCTGTTAAAATGCCCAGGCCCCTCCCACGCCAGAGGTGAAGGGGGTAATTTAAGATTTGGGCTGATGTGGCTCAGCTCTGGAATGGGCAAGGGATGAAGTTGGAGGAAGCGGCATTACTGCTGGCATTAGACACAATTGCAGCCTTAGGGTGGCAGTTGGCCGCAAACCCAACCCTCGGCACAAGACGGGTCGGCACTGATATAAAATAGAGGCCCAATGGGAAGAATTTTTGTGACGGCGATGGCTCGCTGCCCGCAAACAACGCCAAAATTACTACATAAGAGCGGAGGATTGCACCTGCCCCGACTACCAGCAAAGGGGCCAAGCTTTAGGACTACCTTGCAAGCACATTCTGATGTGCTTAGGGTTGTCCTGGGCAGAGACCCAGGCACGTTTCCTATAGCGGGGCAACTTCCCAGCCCCGCCAATTCAAACCAGCGCAGGTGCAAAGCAAAGCACCTGCGCTGGTTTTTTACCTTCGGAGCAAGAACTCACGCAGGCCCCAACGGGGGATTCGCCAAAACTCCCTTTTCCCCCGCTTTATTTTAAACGCCCCAGGGATAGTGGGGGCAAGGTGAGTAACCCTGGAGCGCGATAGCCCCAGGATTTTGGCGGCCTTGCCCGAAGGCAAGGCCTCTTCTGGGTTCCAGGCCCCCACTACAAACAAGTTATTGTATGGGGTTACAACAACCTCAGGCGTCGGAGTGGCAAGGACGTATGAGAAATGAGCTTTAAGGAGGTTGGGGTCAAAGGCTTCCACGAAAGCAATTACGATTTCGCAGCGGGGGCAACGGGTTTCACTCCCCACCTTCGTAACATCTTTCAAAGTATTCCCGCAAAACGGACACTTCAACGGACACTTCATGGTTACCTCCATCTCACAAATTTTATAACATCAGCCTCATCGATCCAAGCGGTTTGATGTCCTCCTTTCACCTGCAGTCGTCTGCTTCGGCCATCCCGGCCGAGGCCTACTGAGATTATCTCAACCTCGGCCTCGTGGCCGAAGAGCCGGGCCTCTACTATCATCCCTGGCTCATATATTATAGGGACCGGGGCCTCAGGGTCATCGTGGGCAGCGATTGTGACGAAGATGCCTCCTTGTTGCTCCTGCTCAATTCTATGAGCCCCGGCCTTGCCGAAGGCGAAGCCGGCGAATACTGCGTTCGCCAAAATGTTGGGCCCACAAAGTCTCACTGTAGCCCCTCTGAGCTGTGGGCCCAACTCCTTTATGATTTCCAGGACCTCCCGTTTAAATGTCCTGGCGATGGTTTCTGCTGGAATTCCCAGCCCTCTTTCAGGGAGGTCGGTTTTTATGATTAGGGTTGAATTCCAGGCTTCCCACTCCCATTCTTGTATAATCTTGATTTCCATGGTTACTCCTCCTTTCTTGCTGCAATCTTAGGGCTTCTGCATTTGGGGCACAATGTTGGCTCCAACCCTACCGCCTCCCATATGTGGCGGCAGTCCAAGCAAATGGCACGCCACCTGGTAGGCGGGATTATTGCTGAGAGGGCCTCTTTTACCTTGAAGAGGGCTTCTATTACTTGAGAATCGGGGTCAATCCCGGCCACCTTGAGGAAATTTCCGGTTTTGGCGTCTTGTATGAAGATGTTTCGGACGTGAGAGCGGAAGGTTTCAACGGTGAAAGCGGCCTCAAAGGGGTTGACCCCGACCAGGAACAAATTGCTTCCCTTGAATATCTGGCCCATTTCCTTCTTCAAGGCCAAAAGTTCAGCCTTGAATTGGGCCAGTGCTTTCTCTGTATCCTCTTCATCTCCACGCACTATTATTAAGATAACATCAGAGCCTGAATAGCGAACTTCAATCATTCCCCTCCTCCTCTACTACTCTGCTGACCACGTCAAAGCTCCCGCACGTGGGACACATCAAGGGTTCCAGGGAGCCCTTGCAAGCTAAGCAAAGGCTTCTGAAAACCTTCATCTCTTCTGTCACTGGGGCCAAAGCCTTGGCTTGGGCGTAGGTTGCTTCAATGGCAGCCTTTTCCCAGCCAGGCCTGCGCCCTCCCTTAGGCTTCCGCACCATCATACTCCTCCGAAAACGGCTTTTGCCACCGTCTCCCTTCCCCTTATGTCCTGGGCAAAGCCTACAACCCGTTCTATCCTGTCGGCAATGGGTTGCAAGCTTTCAGCCGAGTGGGCGTCAACATCTATAAGGACTGCAAAGAGGCGGACGCCCACCTTTGCCTTCCATGCCAGGAATTCTTGGGCGAACGTTTCTGGGACGGGGGCGATGCCATCGGTAATGAACACTATGTCCGCTCTCTCAAATCTCTTCTCCTCCCCAATAATCCGCCTTGCCTCCTCAAGGGGCCGGACAAAATCAGTCCCCCCTCCGAAAAAGTGGGAGGCAAGGTCGGCAAGCTTTTTGCCATCCACTTCTTTATGAGGGGAGGGGACTACGATGGTCTTTACTTGGGTTGAATTGGAAAACGCTATCCCAGCCCAGGGACGGCGTTGTTTCTGGGCGATGAATAACAAGGCCAACGAAACGGCCTTGGCCCAGATTTCTTTTTCCCCGGCCATAGAGCCGCTCTCGTCCCAACAGACGACGAGAGGCCCCATGGCCAATCGCTCGCGCTCCCGGAGATGGTATTGCAGGAGCTGGCCCTCGGTAAAGCGCCGGCGGAAGTCCTTCCTGAGGATGGGATGCCTCAGGAAGGCCAACTCCTGGGGCAGAACGCGACTGAGGTCACGGCCTTGCTCTATGCCGTAAACCTCAGCCGCAGCCTTTTCAACCTTTTCGGCCTGGGCCGCCAAGGCTACATTCTTTAGGCGCCCCGCAAGCTCCGCTATTTTTCGGAGCTTTTGGGAGGAAAGGATGGCCTGAGCCAGAGCAAGCCTCTCTTCCGGGGGCACCCTGGATTCTTGCCCAGGCTCTATTCCCCAGCCCGCCAAGGCTTGGGCAGCTTCCTCCACCTTTGCCCCAGCTTGCCGCAAGGCTTTACGCAATGCAGCCCTGGGGATGGTTTCCAGAGCTTGCAAGGCTTGCTGTACCAAGGCGGAAGCTTCCTGGCGAGCCTGAGCAGCTGCCTGCAAAGCCTCTTGGGCCTCTTCCTCTAACCCAGCCTCCATAAGGGCCTCGGCAAATGCCTCTTGCGCATAAGCCCTGTCCTCAAGCTCTTTGACCTTTTGGAGTTTCTCTTGCTCTCTGGCAAGGAGCTTGAGGAACTCCTCGGCCAAAGAGACGGCCCCAAGGAGGCCTAGGGCTTCATCCAATTTTGTACGAAGCCTCAGCTCCTCCCACGCCCTTTCTTCCATTGCCCTGGCCATAATGGCCAGGTTTACTTGGAACGCGGGGGCAATATCTTCGGGAGATTTCAGGCGTGGAAGGACTTTAAATAAGGAGAGGAATAAGTCCTGGAATAGCCTGGGGGCTTGGGGGATATCTGGGGCGTTTTCCAAGACTTCCTTGGCCACCGGGCTTTCTACCACCCGGTCAGAAAGAGCCACGTCGTAAGCATCAATTCTCAAGGTATGTTCTTTGCGGCGCTTTTCCGAAAATATCATCATACCCCCAACTCCTTCAATAGCTCTGCCTGCCACGATGATACTTTCTTTATTGCTTCCTGGATAGCTTGGCTTCCCTTTTGGGAGGCCAGGTCTTCAAGTTTCTTTTTGGCCTCCCGTAAGGAAGCTATACCCTCCATCAAGGCCTCTGCTTGTTCCTTAGCACTGGAAGCTTGGGCTGTCTTAGTTTTTGCTTCGTTGTAAAAAGCCAAAGCTTCCTCAATAATTTCCTGAACCATGGCCAGGACGGGATTGGCCATTTGGAATATGAGAGTGGCCACCTCCGCCCTTTGAGAAGGGTCTTGCCACAGAATGTGGCGGAGCACCAGGAGGTCATCCTCTTCTGCCACGTTTCGGCCGGCCAAGAAAGCGGCGGCCCTAATTACGTCAAGTGCCGCCACGTACCTCCGGTCCGAAACAGTGATTCCCTTAGCCAGAAGGGAATCACGAATGTCAACAATCTTATGCAGGATGGGGTCGGGTATTGTTACTTGGGCAACAGCTTCTTGCTGCTGCAGCAATTCATCTTTTGTTATGATTTGGGGAATGGCGAGGGAAGGGGGGTTTTTAAGGAGGTCAAAAAAGGCATTGCGCTCAGCGATATAGTTCACAACAACCCTTATGTGAAACCGGTCCCAAAGGGCCTCAAGTCCCTCTTCCTGAGGGACCTCGTTTGAGGCCCCTATTAAGGTAATCAAGGGGACCTGTATTGGAGCCGCATTGTTGAAAAAGACTCTTTCCTCCATAATTGCCAAAAGTGCATTCAGTATTGACGCATTGGCCTTGAATATTTCATCAATGAAGGCGAGTTCTGCTTCTGGGAGCTTGCCTACGGTGACACGCGTATATTTCCCTTGCTCCAGGGCGGCAAGGTCTATGGGGCCAAACAATTCTTCCGGGGTGGAGAATCTCGTCAATTGCCATGTGAACACCCGAAGACCCAAGGCGTTGGCGAATGCCTTAGCCAACGTTGTTTTCGCCGTGCCCGGCGGCCCCAACAACACAATATGTTTCCTGGCCAGAATGGCCAGGGCTAATGTTTCAATTGCTTCCTCTCTTTCTTTGAACATGCTGTTTAACGCATTAATCACCCGACGCATGGTTCCCCCTCCTAAAAAGTGGGGGGGCGCCTTGGCCCCCCCTTTTCTCAGGCCTCAGGCCACGGTCACCAGATAGAAGTTAACAGGAATCTGTTGCAGCTCTTCAATGCTGAGAACTTTTCCCTCTGGTAACCGCACAGCTGGCATAGCTACGATGAGAGTATCGCCGGCGCTAAGAGTAATGGAGACGCGGTTGTAGGGTACGGTCACCCCCAGCACGGCCGTCAAGAGTTGGGCCGTGGCTTCATGGCCCACGGCCGATTCAAAGGCGGTCGTCGCGGCTACCTGACGTGCGAACTCAGGAGAGATGCGTGTTATTGTTACCGTGGCCTTCTCCCCCTCTCCCAAGGGGAGCATGTTTATTGAAAACGCATTTGCAATGTACCGCTTAGCCATAGCCCACCTCCCCCTCCGAGATTAGCCGATGCTACCAAGAGCATCGGCCATTTTCAGCTCATATTATAGCGCATATGTGCTATCATGTCAAGTCTCCCATCTGGAATTGCGGTGAGATTGCGGAGATGGCACATACTACATGTAGTAGCTATCGTGGCAAAAACGGGAGGAAAACTACTACATGTAGAAAATGAGCGATTGGAAAATTTTAAGGTTGCGGGGGACAAAAAAATTCCCCCGCCGGGTGGCCAGCCCAGCGGGGGAGGGGAGTTTAGGGTTGCGAGGGTTTGAAGGCCCAATCCTCCTCACTTCTTATAATCCTTCTTCGGCCCTCTACCTCTTCCAGGGCCTCTCGGAACCGGGACTGCTCATACAGACGCACTGGGACATCAAACACACAGAGCACTGTCCCGGGCAGAGGGCATAGAGCGGGATATCGCCGTGATCCCCCTCTCGGGGGGAATCCTCCCGCTATTATAATCACACCTTTTCCAAGTCTGACCCTTGCATCCCTCGCTGGTCTTTTTGCTATTAGCCTACCCATTAGCCAAAGTTCAGAGTCCTGTGTTTTCTCCTTGGGTAGGCGGTCAAGCAAAATGTTAACATCAGTAACTTCTACGGGATACTCGACAAAACCATACACGTCTATTACTGCCTGTTTCACTTCTTCAGCCACTCGTATGTCAAAGACCCAAACCTGGTTCTTCCACTGCCCCCCCAACCTTCTGGCTTTGGGGGGAAAATCGGGGTGATAGGGGGAAAAGACGAGAACTTTGCCTTCAGACTCCAGGGTTACAACTTTCACAACTCCCAGCATGGCTCACCTCCGCTCACAATAGGGTTATTTTCAGCTCATATTATAGCATATATGAGCTATCCTGTCAAGGGGGTCTTGCGAAGTTGCCGTAGGCCATGCCAACTACATGTAGGAGCGGGGCAATTGGGAAATTTTAAGGTTGTGGGGACAAAAGGGTTTCAGGCCCAAATTTCGGGGAAATTTCTCTGAAATTCCCTTAATGTGCCGGCTTTGACGGGCCCCGTTTGCAAGGTTATAATTTGGGGAGAAACGGCGAAGGAGGGGAAAAATGGACAAGTTGGCACTTCTAAGCATCCTCTTTTGGCTCTTCCTTTCCCCGGTTTTTGCGGAAGGGGGGGGAGGGCATAATCTTGGTTATCCAAGGCGATGCCAGGGGGAGTTAGCTGAAGCTGTTGACCTCCTGGCTGATTTCTTTTCCCTTACCTTGAAAGAAGTTCCTCTGGGAGTAGCTGAATTTCCCCCTGAATCAACTTTCTGCGTGAAGTGGGGGGCGAGGAACCCCGCTTATTCCAACCCTCACCTTGCTTTGGAGGAGGCTCGTTCCAAGGGCAAGGTAATTTTAATCACCAACGGCCGCTTGGATTTGAACTCCTTGGGTTTAGCACCGGACGAATACATTTTGAGGGTCAAGGAGGCGGCCAATGGGCTTGAGGTCTACATCCTCCTAATTTCCCCTACTCCCGAGGACCAAGCAAGGTGGGAGAAAGCCTTCGTTTACTACGGTTTCCGTGCTTTCCTCAATTATTTCCTCTGCACATACACGGACTTTGAAAGGAAACTCGTTTTTCCCGATAGTGAAACTTCCCAATTTCGCCGCCTTGCTAACCCGTATGCTGATTTGCTCCTCTTCTTCGCCTTGAGGACGGCAAAGGAAATAAAGGTCACAGTAAAGGATGAGGAAGGGAATGTGCTCCCTTGCCTTGAAGGGGACCATTACCTCTTTTGCTACACGGGAAATCCCTCCGTGGACCACACTGTTGAGGTAGAAGGGGGGAAGGAAGGCCAAGTGCATTTTGGCCGTTTTTACCTGCCGGCCCGTTTTCAATTGCAAGAGCCCCAGCCTGGGGCGGTTTTCTTCCTTGGTGAGAGGGTCAGGGTAGAAGTGACGGTTGTGGGCGAGAAAGGCCTCTTTGTGGGGAAGAGGCCGGCGTGGGCCGAGGTTATCTTGAAATATCCTTCTGGGCTGGTGAAAAAGGTAGAGGAAGTAGGAGAATATTGGTTCAGGGTAGAAGGTGAGGCGGGGAAAGTATTCCCCAGGCCCACTGTTGAGGAAGTAAGGGTTTGGCCCAAGGGCAAGGTTATTGTTCCAGATGTGTTGCGCATTGTAGCTAAGGTTGAGCACACTGGAGCTGATGAAGCCCACGTTTTTGCCCAGCTCTGGGACAATAGGGGGAAGAAGGTAGCAGAGGTTGAGCTTACTTCCGACCCTCATTTCCCCGCTCTCTACGATGGTGAGCTATCAATTTCAGAGCCTGGCGTTTACATCCTCAAAGTTTACCTTGTCGCTTCGTATGGCCGTGTTGTGGTTGGGCCGATTGAGCGAAGGGTCAAGGTGGAGGCGATAAAAGTAAAGCCAGAGATAGCCAAAGTTCGGTTCCAGCGCCAAGGAGAAGGCCTTTTGGTCACAGTTGAAGTGGCCTGGGCTGAAAGTGCTGTAAAGTTAAGGGTATTGGCCGGGGCTAAAGGGGGGGAGATGCTTGAGCTTGAGAGAGTGGGAGGGGGGACATATAGGGGTTTGCTCCCCTTGAAGGAAAGGAAGGTAACAGTGGTTCTTGAAGGGACGTTGAAGGGTGGTGAGGATTTTAGCTTGGGCCGCGATTATCTCAAGTTTCTGTCTTGGGGCATCCCCTTTTTGTGGAAATGACAGAGCGAAGAATGCGAAAAGAGCGGATTTATAGGGGGGTCGTCGCTGAGGCCCTCTGGGATGTGATGGATGACTACGTTTCCGCCGAGGAAGCTTCCCTGGGGGAGAGGCACGGGGTGACACACTGGGCTGCCTTTTGGGAGCCCTGGGCCGGTCCCGGGGATCCTCCCAGGGCCATAGTGGGGTTCCGGGATACAGACCCCGTCTTGGCCCTTGTGGAATGGCGGAAGGACGAGGGAATATGGGATGAGGGAGAGGCCCCGTACCCCATCTTGAGGGTTCGTGGTTCAAAGGAAGAGATTGAAGGGGCTTTAGCTGGACTCCCTGTGGGGATCTCACATTGCTCACATTGCCAAGGTTGGTGTCGCGTTGCCCCTCTGCGGGGGTGGAGAAAGGAACGAGCCTCCGTTATGTGGCAAGCTTGGCGGAGGCTCCGGGCCAAGATGGCCCTCGGCTGGCCAGGGGAATAGAAAGACAAATGTCCCGAAATTTCCCCGAGGGAAGAGGCGGAGGAACTCCCCGCTTTGCTGAAAGCGCTTATAGTCCTCTACGATTCTCCAGAAATTGTCGTCCCCCCTTCCCTCCCCTCCGAGGCGCCGAATTTCCCTTCTTTGAGGACGCCGCTCGGGCCTTTGCCGCCTACCGAGCCGCCTCTGGGGAACTGGCCCGCCGGGACTATCTCAACGAGGCTCTTTCGGGCTTGGAGCGGGCACGCCAGATGGCTGCCGAGAGCCCGGATGTCCCTCAGCCCTTTGCTGCACTCCTGCTTCTCCTTCGCCTGGAGGAACTCAAGAAAGTCCCCATCGTCCTCTACGGCCAGTGGCGGATGGGCAAGACCTCCATCCTCAAGCATGTTGGTGTCATCCCTGTCCTGGTTGACCTCCAGGGCCTGCTATCTGATTCCCTTCGTCCCATCCGGAGCGACCGGGACCTCTGGCAGGCGTTGATGTGGGAGATAGGGCTCATCGTCCTGATGCTGGACGAGTTTGAGAAACTGGAGCAACAGATGTCCGAGGGCGCGGTAACCACCTCCGGCACCTGATACAACACCGTCCGGAACTGTTGGTCATCTTAAGCGGCCACCACACCTTGCAGGAACGGATGGGCCACTACTGGGAGCCATTGATGGGGGTTGCCCGTTCGGTGCGGGTCAGTTATCTCGCCGCCTCATCACCGACCCTTGGGACGGCTTCCGGCTCCAGTATGCTCTTGCAGCTGGCCTGCTCCGCTGTCATCCGAGAGGTGAACAAACATACCCCACAGCTCGCCCGGAAGAGGTGGAGCGAGCATTGGATCTTATCGCCGTCTGGAACTGGGTGAGGGAGGAGCAGGGGGATGCCCTCATCTTCCTGGCTCGGGAGGGTGGATTCTCTGGCGAGAAGTGCCTGGGGTTAAGGAGGGGGTCATCCGGGCCCTGGAGGAGCGGGAGGTTTTGGAATTGGATGGTGACCGTGGAACTCCTGCGCCGCTGGCTGGCGCATTGGTCTACATAAGGGGGGAGTGTGTTTACCGAGTACCAAAAAGTGGTACTCGGTAGAGAGGGGTTCTCTTTCTTCCTGTGCGGGCTTGAGGCGAAGGTACTTTTATGATAGAGCGCATAGCCAAGGAAGTAAATACCCCGCTAACCGTCATAATCGTAGTCTTAGTGAAAGGGGCTGAGGAAGTAGGTGCCTTGGCCAAGATGCTGAAGCCCTTGGTCAATTATAAAATCGTAAGTTGGAAATTTTCCCCCAAAAGATTGAACCTTCCACGTTACTGTTTTCTCCTCAGGGGGGAGAAAAGGATAGTCCTTGCCTGGGGCCTAGAGGACCTTGATGAGGACACCCGCTTTTTAGCCTACTCTATCCTCAACCTTGGGCGTAAGTAGGTGCAGCCTAGTCCTTTGCCTTACCGAACCTTCATATCAGGCCTTAGCCTCTCGCGCCCCTGATTTCTTTGCCGTGATTAAACATGTTGCGGTGCTGGAGGGGGTTATAGCCCAGCAGGGCAATTGAGGCCCCACGCCGGCCAATCGCATCCAGAAACTCCGCCCCCAGCTCTTCACCTTGTAATCTCTTCAACCCCCAGACAGCCCAGTTTCCCCTGCCCTCTTTGTCCTTCAGAACCCCCCCCGGAGTATACGCTGGGCAGTTTCAACCACGAAGTGGCTTTCATCTTTGAGGGCCTCGGTGAGTATATCCACCAAATCAGGATCCTGCCAGTGGAGAAGGAGGCTAATTTTTTCTAAAACCTCCTCCCGCACAAGGTGGTCATCATGTTGGAGGAGGCGCCGGAAAACTTTTTTGGCTTCCTTCTCTTTCCCAAGGACATACAGGGCCCAAGCGGCATTCACAACCACCCACACCGCCTCATCGGACCTTGTTTCTATGGCTTTTTTGGCCCTTGCCTTTACCTTGCCCAAAGCTTTGGCAGCTTGTTCCCTAACCCACCACGTCGGACTCTCCAGGGCGGCCACCAAAGCCTCGACAACTTCATCGGCAGCAATCCCAATGTCTCCAAGGGCTTCAGCGGCATGCATCTTTACTACATCTTCATCGGTACACAAGGCCATTGCGAGGGCTTGCACAACTTCCGGGGAAAAAACCTTGAGCAAACCCAAAGATCTGGCAGCATTAGCCCTTACACTGACGTCCTCATCGCCCAAGGCTGCCAGAAGAGCCCCTACAACCTCTGAAGTAGGCTGACCATCTTCCCCCAGAGCCTGTAGGGCCCCAATCCTCACCCTAACCCTGGGATGTTTGGTTAGAGCTAAAAGCTCTTCCAGAGCTTCAGAGTAGCTTCCATGGCGCATCAGGGCCCGCGCTGCAGCCAAGCGAACCCATTCATCTTCATCCCTCAAGGCTGCCCTAAGAGCAGCCAGCGCCACCTCGCTTATATGGCTAAGTCCCCCAAGCCTCTTAGCTGCCATCTCCCGCACTGTTTTCCTCAATTGGCAACCACCCAACACCCTTGCACTCAGGGCAAGGGTCATAACCATCTTCAACCTTGAACCAACCCATCCCTTTACAAGTCTGGCACAATCGCAACTCCCGGTTAGGTTTGAACGCAGAAGCAATTTCGTCCAGCATCTGAAGCAAATCTTCCTCACTGATTACAGGAAAACTTGCCCACTGTGAATGTACAAGTTGCCAAGCTTGTTCCCAAGAGGCATAGTAGATCTTTCGCTGCCACAAGTCGAAAAGGAGGCAATGTGTGGGCTCAGTATCTGATGTCCCAAGGGACCATTGCTCTTCCTTGAGAAGGGGGAGGGTTTCAATAAGTTCCTGAAAGACCCACCAGGCTCCGTCTTCAGTGAGGAAACCGTCAGAAAACACAGCTTCATCACCCCAGGGCGACCAATATACCATGAGCCAGCGGGCAGACCCATCGTAGCCAAAAGCCCTTTCCCAATTCCTCGGAACTTGCCCTAAGTACTTCCAGCGGGGCCAAAAGTTGGGAATCATACCCCCTCCTAACCATTTTGCCTTGCCCACATTATATCACATGTTGGCAATTTTGGCGAAGAGGGAGGAGGGGAGTATAATGTTATTGGGGAGGGGAAGATGGAACTATTCACCCTCAGGGAAATTGCCGCGACATTAAAAGTAAGCCGTGCAACGCTCCAGCGGTTGTACAAGGCAGGGAAAATTAAAGCCCTGCCCGGCCACAAAAAACCCCTGGTTTTTTCCGGGGAAGAATTACAGCAAATTTTTGGTGAACCAATCCGCAAGGAGGACGAATGGTTCACCATAAACGAGCTTGCCCAAGTGCTTAATGTCAACCCCCATACAATTTTCAGGAATTTGCACCTTTTGAACCCACTGCGCCTTGGCCCAAAGATTGTCCGCATAAGCCCCCATGCAGTCAAAAGAGCCGTTGGGAGGGACCTTAAGAAAGGGCAAAGGCTACTTAAGGTAATGGAAGTGGCCAAAGCGTTGGGCATAAGCTACAACAGTGTGAGGAGGAAAGCGGACAAAGGAGAATTTGAGTGGATAAGGCTGGGACGGACCATTAGGCTTATCCCCAAAAACCGCTGGGTAAACCCCACTATATTGCGCTTGGTGCGGGAAAGGCTTAATTTGACCCCAGAACAAGTGGCCAAGGCTTCACAAGAACTTGTCCCTCAGTACTATGAGCCCATATCTCCGGAGGAACTTATGATGTGGGAAAAGGGCATAGGGGAAGAGCCCTCCCTGGCTCAGCTGGAAACCCTGGCCGCAATTTACAACTGTCCCGTCGGATGGTTCTTTTTAGACAATTGGCCTAATAACTTCGGGGAAGGATTTTAAAAACAATAGGCCGCTACCGGAAGGTGCTTCAATGTGCCGCAAGAACTACGGGAGCGAAGCCGATTTGGCCTTGTTAACCCTAGAAGAAACCCAAGTTTGCCTTCCTTAAGTTCCATGGCTGCCCCCTTAAAGGGGCGAAAGCTCCCCATTGAACCCCTTGACGAAAGGGAACTTAAGATCATGGCCCAAGCAGGTCTGAAAGCCAGGGAAGTGGTTTTAAGTTGGAAGAAAGAAACGGCTGGGTGTTTGTCCGTAAGGGGGAACATATCCCCAGAAGCATGCCAAATCCTAATGTAACTGGGGAAGGGAAAATTCAAAATATGGGGAACTTGGCCTGGATGGAAGAGATAGGGAAAGAACTTAAGAGGGTGCTTGAGGAAGAAGGCTCTCTTTTCCGACTGACCCTTGGCTTGCCTGGGAAGTCGCCTTCAGGCTCAGAAGCTACTTCACAAGTCCATAACCGTAAGAGAAGAAACGCATGGGCATTACAGACCCATAGTCTTCACCAAATCGGGCCGTGTTGAACTAGACAGATTGGCCATCGGCGTGCCCTACAAAGACAAGAGCAACATTGGAAGATGGCCAGGGATACGCCAAGACCGAAAGTGCCGCGGGAACGTATGCCAAACACCCAGCCCCCTTCCCCTCCGAACTACCAGAAAGGTTGTCCTTGACCCCTTCATGGGCATAGGGAACACAGCAATACAACTTTAGGCCTCGCCCTCAACTGGCCGCGCCTCAATGGTGCCACTGCTTTTCAACCGCCACATGTGAAAACCAAGCCCATGCAAAAGTTCCCCTTGCCAGGTGTCAAAGGAATACTTTACAGTAAAGGGCTGACTAGCTACGATTTCTAACAGTTGCAATCCTGGATGACTTGGCCATGGGAGCGTTTTGATGCTCTCAACTTCTTCCCTAGGGATTGAAAGTTCAATATGTGTCCCAGAGGGCTCACATGGCACATATGCTACCCATTTCATCTTTCTCCTCCTACTCCCAAAGTTTCCAGGGCCTCTTGGGCTGTAGCCCTAACTGAAGGCCCTGGGCCCTGAGGGGAATTGAAGGGGTATAGCCCCTCTTGCCCGTTATCCCAATTGTATTATATCACATGTTAGCTTTTTTGTCACCCCCTCCCAGGGGGTGTTCGAAAAATAAGCGAGAAGGCCAAAGTAAAGGGGGCGAAGAGAGCCTTTCAAGAAGAACAAAAATAAAGTAACCAGGCGGTCAAGGTTGTAAAGGACTGCACTTGCCAAAGCCCTCTTCAATGCTAAATCCTCTCTAAAGAGGGGGAAAACTCCAAA
>Ga0197143_1002368_pt1 | contig 13996 bp, 12 predicted proteins | sample GBS70_MetaG_FD_148603 | JGI IMG/M metagenome (GOLD analysis project Ga0197143, IMG submission 148603) | Sediment microbial communities from Great Boiling Springs, Gerlach, Nevada, United States - GBS 70_MetaG | ecosystem: Environmental > Aquatic > Thermal springs > Hot (42-90C) > Sediment...
GTGCTGAGCCGTTCGGGGGTGAGGGAGGGGTCCCTGCTGGCGTTGTTTGGTTCGGGGATGGGAAAAACGGCGTTTCTTGCCGCCAAACGTTTTGGATGCCGCGTGGTAGGTGTGGAAATTATGCCGCCGCTAGTTCAGCACGCAAAGAGGAAAGCTGAAAGCCGAAAACATGGAGGACAGCTGACCTTCCTACATATTGATGAAGAGGATTACCTAAAGAGGCAAAAGCCTGATTTAGTTTTCTACGAATCTGTATTGAATTTCCTCCCCCACCCGTCCGATGTTTTAGCGAAGTATTTTACATCAGCTAAACGTATTAGTGTTTTAGAACTTACATGGCTACGTCACGATGTCTCAACCCAAAAGAAGGAATATCTAAAGAAAGTTTTCGGAGGGTCGATAAGCTGTAAACATGCCGATGAATAGGTGAAGGTATTTGATGAGCTGGGTTTCGAGGTCTTGGAAACCGGAGTTAAAGGTTTAGGGTTGTTAACTAAGTTTTGGGACTACTTGAAGGCTGAGCATTTAGGGACGGTAGCCGGAATCTTAAAGACCACCTACAAAATGTTTACAGACTCAACGGCGCGAAAATATACCGCAAGCTTTGGAAGTTTTCTAAGACATTATTCAGGAGAGATGGTGTGTGCATACTACATCATGAGACCAGCCACCTCCATCTAAATTCAACGACTTGTCCGCCAATCAAAAGAATAGGAATAGGCTTAAGATTTTCTACCTTTTCCCCGGCCCCGTCCATCGTTGGTATAGGTCATGCCTAAAGCCCAGGACATCTAATATCTTCCCAACGATATGGTTGACTAGGTCGTCCACAGTCTTCGGTCTGTGGTAGAAACCGGGCATAGCCGGTAAAACCACCGCCCCCGCCTCCGCAGCCATCAACATGTTTTTGAGATGTTGGATGGCTAACGGCGTTTCACGAGGAACCAGCACAAGCGGCCTTCTCTCCTTCAGGGTCACTAGGGCAGCCCTTATAAGCAGGTTTTCCTCATAACCAATTGCTATGCCCGCTAGGGTTTTCATGCTGCAGGGCACTACAACCATGCCGTTTGTTAGAAAAGAACCGCTTGATATAGGTGCAGCCATGTCCAAGTGTCTGTAACATACGCTTGCGAGAGATTCGACGTAACTGGGTTCAAACTCCGTCTCCAACACAATGGTTTCACGAGCCGCAGGTGAAAGTATGAGATGCGTCTCCGCCCCCAACTTTTTTAAAACCTCTAAAAGGCGTACAGCATAGATAACCCCGCTGGCGCCCGACACACCAACAATATATCGCATATCTTCTTCAGAGAGGCTGGATATATAAACACATACGAAACACACCTGTGGACAGTTTAGACAAAAGAGAATATGTGGGTACTTTCAGCAGCAGACGCAACGGCCTAACAGCGTTAGCCAACTAAATTTTTTTGATATGTGGGTTTCAGGTGTCTAACGCCATCTTCTGCAGAGGTTTAAAAGGAAGGGCTTTAAGTGCTACGTACGGAATGGGAAGCCCTTCAGGTTTCTTGTCGAGGGGGGTAAGGTTACGGCCGGCCTGCCCCTAGGGCCTGCTCTGGGGCCTTTGGGGCTGACGTTATGGCGGTCGCCGAAGAGGCTAACCGGCTTACCAAAGATTTTATGGGCATGCGTGTTCCCGTCGAGATAGTGGTGGATGCTGAGACCAAGCAGTTTACTGTCAAGGTTGGGACGCCAAGCACACCCGCTCTCATAGCCAGCACAGCGGGGATACAGAAGGACTCTGGGACGGCGGGGAAGGATTCCGTAGCCGACCTTAATTTCGCCGACATTGTCAAAATAGCCCAGTCCAAGATGCCCGACTTGAGGTCAAAGACGTTGAAGGCCGCCGTCAAGGAGGTTTTGGGTTCGTGCTTAAGCATGGGGGTCAAAGTGGACGGTATGCCGGCTAAAGAGGTTGTAAAGCTCGTTAAGCAGGGAAAGTATGTTCTGGGTGGTCAGAGATGATGCGTGCCGTTAAGAGAACTCATCTCTAAATTCTGTATCTAAGGGTGAATTATTATTGATGTTATGGTTACTAGTGGTTTAAGATTCTTTTTACAGCTGGCCTCGTCTTCCTATATGGCTCGATATTGTAGGGTCTCGGCTTTCTACCGTTCCCAGGGTTTACAGGTATGTTGGCTTCTATCCCCATAGATTCTAGGCTTCTCCTCCAATCCTTCTAGAGTCATGCTCATTTCCAGGCCCTATAGCTATTCTTAACGGCATAGAGCATCCATCCACGACTACATGTATCTTATGCTTGAACCCATGAGACTGTCAACTTAAGGCTGTCCATGCCTTTATCCACCTCTCTGTTGTTTTTGTCTTATGTTGAACTGTCTTATTCTCCTCTTCAGCTTGGAGAACCACTGCTCTATCGAGTTTCTAATACCGAATCTCTCACACCTATGCCTTATTCCCAGAACCTTCATATACCATGGACCCCTATCCGTGTAGATCGTCGGCCTGCCTCTATACCTACTCTCCACCTTCTCAAGTATTCACCGGCATTCACCCAAACCCCTACCCCTAGGACACCTGTAGAGATACGACCTCATTTCCCTGGTAGCCCATAGATAAGCCCTCCCAGACAGGTTAAAGACAACAGCCTCATCCACCGCTATAAACCCCCTCCTAACAGACTCCCTGCTGACAACCACCAAAAACAGAGAATAAACATAGACCATAAACCTACCTTAAGTTGACGGTCTCTGCACGGTTTGGTACACTGCTTTCGTTACGTGAGCTGTTCAATACCCTGTCTAGTATATTTCTTCACTCTATGACTGTTAAAGTGCAGCATCGATAGTAAAGGCGCATGCTTACTGCACACTCAACTACTGGAAACATTCCATCTGTACATCCTTTTTTCAATAACCCGTAAAACCTCTTCTATACACAGAACTGTCACCAACAAAATAGTGGTCCATGTCAACACTCTCGCAATATCCAAGCTTGCGAAGTAGATCTTGACCATGTAGCCTGCTCCGCTGCTAAATCCGAATATTTCACTCAAGAGCGTAATTTTCCAAGCATGGGCGTATGCGATACGTGCCTCTGACATTATAGCCGGCATTAGAAAGGGTAAGTAAATATGCCGTAGGATTAGGCTTTTCCCAGCACAATAAACCTCCGCCATTTCCAGCTTCTCCCGGGGTGGATTTAGCAGTTGTCCCCGTATAACAATAGCTGAGAAAGGTGTATGTACGATGGCTGCAGCAAGAGAAGGAACATAATCATAGAAACCGAATGTAAAGATTGTTAGAAAAACTATAAGCAACGAGGGTGTTAACATGAGTACTATTAATATAGGCCCGATTAAGCCATCAATCATATACCGTGAACCGGATAACATTCCAATAATAATTCCAAATGTAACAGCCAGAACCATCCCAAGCGTTACTCGTGCCAGTGTCACAGATAGGGGGCCTATAAAATCACCCGAAGTTACCAAGTCGAATAAAATTTTAGCAACCGTCGCCAGAGACGGAAAGAAAAACTCTCCAGTCAACGAAGAGATGAGCTGCCATAAAGCGAGTAATGTCAAAGAGCCTAAAACTCTGAAAATAATGTATGAAACTCTCAAAATGTATTTACACCACCTTTAATCATTTTATGAAAGTCCTTTGAGATATTGCTAAAAGCTTCAAACAACTCCTCAGACTCAACAGACCTTTGTTCATGCGGTATGTCTATCACATAATGTTTGAATAAATGTGCAGGACGAGGTGTGAGCATGAATATTTCGTCAGCCAAGTAAACAGCCTCTCTAAGATCGTGTGTGACAAACACTATTGTCTTATGTTTCCCCTCGATAGTCCATATTTTTATCAACTCGTTTCTCAACGTTTCTGCAGTAATCTCGTCGAGATGGCTAAAAGGTTCATCCATTAACAATATTCGAGGATTAATTGCAAACGCTCTAGCTATTGCAGCACGTTGCTGCATACCACCAGAAACTTGGAGTGGATAGTAATTTGAGAACCCCTCTAATCCTACGAGTTTTAGATAATACTCAGCTATCGCGTTCCATTTTTCTTTAGGAGTGCTTCCAATCGCTTTGAGAGCAAAAATAATATTTTCCCGTAATGTTCGCCATTCAAGTAGTCTAGGTTGTTGGAACACATATCCTATGCCTATGGTTTTCTTATAGTTTGGATTACTATGTATGTCTATTCCGTTTACTAGTATCTTTCCTTCATCCACGCCGATGATGCCGGCTATCATATTCAATATTGTTGATTTACCGCATCCTGATGGACCGATAACAACTGATAGGCTGCCCTCTCTAAATTTCACAGTTAAATTGTCTATAACTTTGAGCTCCCCGCCATTAACGCTTGAGAATTTTTTAGTTATGTTAATTAACTCTATGCTATACTTCTCTGATGTTATTTGTTCTAACGCACCCATTTAAACATTCGCCTCTCTAGGCTTCTAAATACAATGAACTCGAAGAATAATCCGAGAAAAACCAGTAGGGATCCCCAGGCCAGTAATGGGGCGATGTTTCGTTGGTCCCACCAATATTGCATCATGAAGCCTATTCCATTGCTCAAACCTACAAGTTCTGCAATGGCTATTATTTTTATGCCAAGCGCTAACGAATACCTAACCCCTGAGAAAACGTGTGGAAGTATTTGGGGTATATATACCTCACTTAGCAATAGAGGCAGCGTGGCGTTAAATGCCTTACCCATCTCAACTAAATCAGTCCTTACCACCTTTATACCCCTTGATACCCTGAATGCCATTTGAGGATAAGTTACGGCAGCTAAGACGCCGATAGCTGTAACTTCATTAGCACCTATAACAAGTATAAATATGTAGGCCCACATGACTGCGGGGACTGTGGCGAAGACCCAGTTCCAGCTCTCGAAAAAATCTTCAGCCCTCTCTCGTAAACCCATCACAATACCTATTACCAATCCTATAACCGAGCCTAATAAGACTCCGGATAGGAGTCGTCTCAAGCTCTGTAAGATGTGAAAGTAGCTGTTCGCCCCTACAGGTGCCTCACCTTTTACAAGTCGGAGTAACTCGTAAAACATTGAGGAAGCACGTGGCACAAACAAATTGATATGAAGACTTTCTGCCGTAACAGTAAACACTTCCCAGAGGGAAAGGAACAGTCCTATTGACGCGATGACGTAGATTATCTGCCGGTTCATTTCAGGGCTAAACCCCAGGCCAACGCAATGGGTCTCTAAATACTTCTTCCTTGGAAGGAAGCTTCTCCAGAATAATTCCAACGGAGTTCCTAACGAACTCCCAATTCGCGTCAACCCACGCAGGTGTGTAACTTTCGATCAAGAAGTATTTACCCTGCTTAAGCCAAGTCCTAACTATCTGTTTCGTCGGCTCGTCTCTAGTCCAACCAGCCAGCTCTGCGTCCTTAGTATATTTTCCGCCCGGTTCCACAAACTCCCCGGCATTAGCCATCATCCATCGAACAGCCTTATCCATCGCGAGGTCTAGGTTTCTAAGGGTCTCCCAGTTTTCCCGCACCCAGTCTTTTCTGGCCACCCTCCCATTTATTGTTAGAGGTTGACCTAGACTTGACTCCCAAGCATCTGCAAAGCTGAAGATTTTAGTATATTTTTGCGGTTGACTTAACGCCGCCAACGTGTGTCCGGAAAACAGAAGCACTGCCTCAACCTCCTTTCTCTCCAACAATGGCAGTAAAGCAGCTGACTCGGCAACTTTAACCTCGTAATCCTTCCTTGGGTCAATGTTCCATAGAGTTTTTGCTGAAATTATAAATGCCGTAGTTGTGCCGCTTGCCCAAGGAGGTAGGCCTATGATTTTTCCCACTAGATCTTTCGGGCTTTTGTATTTGTCGGCATCTTCGGTCCTGACAAACATAGAGTTGAAAAAACGTATTGCACCGGCATTTCCAACAAAGGCGGCATTTGTGCCGCCGGCAACTAGCTTAGCAGCCTCCCACGGCGCTATGTCTCCGACTGGTTCTTTTCCTGCTTGAAATAGATCCGCTTCAACCTCGTATCCGACTCTTGCGGGCTCGATTTTAACCCCATAATCTTTGTCAAATCCTTCACGTGCGGCTACTAAGAAAGGCATGATTGCGGTAGGAGCTGCTGACACCTTTAATGTCGCCTCCTGTCTTGTAGGCGTGACTACTACTGTTTGTGTCCTTGTTAAGATCTCGGTCCTTCCAGGTGCAGTCACCGTCTGGAAAACTGTTTTCACTTCGCTTCGCACCTGTTGTGTGGAGCTTCCTGCAAAATAGCCGGCCAGACCGCCTACAACAACCCCCCCAACGACACCTCCCACAACAACAGAGGTGGACGCACCTAAAAATTTACGTCTAGTAATTTCTTTAATATTGCTCATTTCGGTCACTCTCATATACTTACTAATATAAAAAGTTTTGCGTAAAGCTTAAAATACGTGCCATAAATCGATAGCCCGATGAAGGACCTCCGATGGTTCATGTCGTATTTACGTACAAAAGCTCCAGACCTTTATGTTGAAATTGAAAAGGAAGTAGACCCTTTTTTAGAGATAACGGCTGTTATTGGAAGACTTGAAAAGATTTATGGAATAGAAACACCCTTGCTATATTTCAAAAAAGTCCGTAATTCTGAACATGGGTTAGTATGTAACGTCTACAATGGTTATAGAAAGATTTCGCTGGCCATGTGTGGTGAATATAAACAGCCATGGAGTTTATTGGAAGAATATTTAGCTAAAAAATCTAAATCTGTGAAACCTGTAGAAGTATCAAGCGGACCATGCAAGGAAGTTATTCGAAAAGGTGATGCGATAGATGTAACTAAATTACCGGTGGTTACAACCAGCCCCAAGGATGACGGACCATACATAACAACCGCCGTTACTGTGACAAGAGACATCGACAACCCTAGTTTTCCAAACTACAACTTAGGCATCTATCGGCATAAAGTAATAGGACGAAATAAAATAGGTCTTTACTATAGCTGGGGGAAATTCATTCATTACCTCCATAAAAAAGCCGAGGAAAGGAACAAAACCTTTGAAGTAGCTTTGGCTATCGGTTTAAACCCATTGATTACGATAGCCGCATTAGACCAGAACCATCTACATGAATACGAGCTTGCAGGGTCATTGATAGGCGAACCCGTAGAATTAGTAAGATGTGAAACAGTCGACCTACACGTTCCAGCACAGTCGGAGATAGTTATTGAGGGAATCATGCGGCCTGGTGTCCGGCAGAAAGAAGGTCCTTTCGGCGAGTATCCTAGATATTATGGCCAAATCGTAGACGCACCTCTGGTGGAAATAACTTGTATAACTCATAGGGAGGATGCGATATATCAACATGCCTCCTCAGGTGGGCATGCCGAGAACGTCTTTTTCCTAGGATGGGAGGCTGACCTTCTCTCCACACTCAAAAAATACTATCCAACAGTTAAAGCAGTCCATATGCCGTTCTACGTCGCACCATATTTTTGTTTTATTTCAATTAAGAAGATGAATGAGGGGGATCCTATCAGCATAGGAATGGCTGTAGCAGGCCTACAGCAATTTGCCAAATTCATAATAGTGGTTGATGACGACGTTAACGTATTTAATATTAACGAGGTCTTATGGGCTTTAACCACCCGTTGCAGATACGACGATGACACGGTCATTATACCATGGTGTAAGGGAAACAGACTAGACCCTACAACTTATAACCGTATGAGAACCAGCAGGGACAGCATAGTTACTAAGATCATATTTGATGCTACAAAAAAGACGGGTCTAACCTACGACCTACCAGAACCCATAGTTGAGCCATTAATTGATGAGATTGATTTATCTAAATTTGGAATAAACGTTGGAGCATACCGAACTTGAAGGGACAGTGTGTTTTAAAAATTAATTGTCATCAGGAAATCTGAGCAGATGTTTTTCAACAAATCACGAATTCGCGAAGTTAAGATGGACTGGGTTTTCAGAGCTATCTAAGGCAGTATTATTAAAAGTTAAATATAGGGTAACAATGGAGGTTTTAACATGGGAAATTTGAGAACTTTCCTCAGGTTACTTCTGGAGAAAAGACCTGATGATATTTTTGTTGTGGATAGGGAGGTTGACCCTAAATACGAGGTAATGGGTTTTGTGGAAAAGTTTGAACGCCAGAAGAAATCACCCGTCTTCTTGTTTAAGAAGGTAAAGGGCACGTCACTGCCCGTACTCATAAACCTTCACGCATCCTTTGAACGACTTATGCTGATGTTTGGCACGAAAACCAAAGAGGAAACGGTGTTGAGATTTATGGAGCGGGCTGATAAAAGGATTCCGCCAAAACTTGTGGAATCCGGCCCTGTCAAAGAAAGAATATTAAAAGGTGATTCTGCTAAACTTACAATTCTTCCACACATAATCCATAACGAGCTAGATGGTGGACCATACATCTGCTCCGCTGGAACAATACTGAGAGACCCGGACACAGGCTCTCTAAACGTTGGGCTTTACAGGAACCAGATATTTGCAGACGATAAGTTAGGGTTGATGATAAATCCTGCGAACCATGGTAGCTATATACTAAACCGCTACCGTGAGTTAGGTAAACCCGTTGAAGTAGCCCTTGTGATAGGACATCATCCAGCTTTCCTGCTGGCAGCAGGTGGTGCTAGGCTTCCCTACATAGGTGGTGAACTTGAGCTAGCTGGTGCACTACTTGAGGAGTCTTTGAAGGTTGTTCGCGGTGAAACAGTTGATTTGGAATACCCCGCCGACGCCGAGATAGTTATAGAGGGTGTTATAGACGACCCAAATAAGTTGGTTGAGGAGGGGGACTTCGGGGAGTATCCGCGTTACTACAGCGGTAAGAGGATGGTACCCGTCATAAGGGTGACCGCTGTATGCATGAGACATGATGCGATTTACCAAGACATAGCGGCCGCCCATGATGAACACATAGTGATGGGCTCCCTGCCGAGGATGGCGACATATCTTAAGAGAATTAGGGAACTTGCACCATACGTCAAGATGGTCAACTTACCTAAATCAGCTTCAAGCAGGGCACACATCTATGTATCGATAAATAAACGCAACGATGGTGAGGGAAAACAGGCTGGCCTTGCCGCGCTTGCAGCCGACCCGAACATAAAGATGGCCGTGGTGGTGGACGACGATATAGACGTATTCGACGAGGAAAAGGTTCTTTGGGCTGTGGCTTTCAGGTTCGAGGCTGACCGCGACCTTGTCCTTATACCGTATTCTTTGGGAGCACATCTCAACCCCTCCGCCTACAGTCTTGACAGAAACAAACGCGGAATCCTTCAAACAAGGCTAATAATAGATGCGACATGGCCTTTGAAAGGTTTTGAGAAAGCACCCGTGGCAAAGGCCCCAGAGGAAATACTAACAAAAATCTCAGAAAAGGACGCCGTAAACAGACCATATGACCCTATCGTGAAATCACTGCAAGAATAAATCACTATATGAGAACCAAGACATTCCTATAATGAAGTAAAATCAGCAGTCATGAATACACTCCACGGCATTAATTTTCAGCTGGATGAAATAGGATTGCAACGGGTGCCAGATGAGTAAAATATATATAGTGGAAACGAAATATACTAACAACATGAGTTCAAAAACTCGTTGGCAATCGATATTAAGTGTATCAATTGTTGCTGCATTACTCGTTGGAGGGGTTGTGGGATATTTCATTGGTGGGGGGCAAACAGTTGCAGGGACTGGCGTTACTGCAACTATTACTAAGGAAGTTACAGTTACAAGCTATGTGACGGTAACAAAACAGCCGGAGACACCTGTAGTGAGAATAGGACGTTTAGCAAGCGGAACATCAGGTGTGATAACACAAGTTATGGAAGACTTAAAGCTTTTAGACAAACATGGACTCACTAACTATCAATTCCTAACTTTTTCAGCCGAGGAGGATGGACCAGCCTTTTTCTTCGGCAAAATCGATATATTCTTTTCATCGGCTGAAGAGGTCGCGGAATTCACGTTTAAAGGTGTCCCGACAACTATCTTTGCACCGGGGGCTGTTGCCCATGCCGCCGTCGTGGTTAGAGCTGATTCACCCTACCAAACTTGGAAAGACCTCATAGGCAAAAAGATAGGCAATCCAGGCTTTACCACCACAACCTATAAGTTCTTCAAGACATTGAGTAAAATGAAATATGGCTTAGATGCTGAAAAAGATTTCATAAACGTGATCGGAGGAATGCCAGCCTTAATTGGTTATTTAGAACGAGGTGAGGTAGAGGCAATACTCACATGGGAAGCTTTTGTAAGCAGACTCCTCGCTAGTGGAAAATATAGAGTACTCGAAAAGAATTTTAACGGTATATGGGTAGAACTCACAGGACAACCGTTAGTTTTTTCAGCTCCTGCAGCGAGAACTGAGTGGATTAATAGATATCCTGAAGCTGCCCGGGCTATCGCATTAGCAACTTTTGAGGCAATAGAATGGATAACCTCCCATCCTCAGGAGACTATCCAAAAATATGGTGAGAAATTCTTCGGCCTATCCTCCGTTCCTGAAAAACAGCTTGCGGCTGAGTCGATAAACAGAGCACCATGGTATACACTTGATTGGGATCTAAAGCTATTCAATGCTCAGATGTCTTTCGTGCAGAAGATGGTCGAACTTGGAATACTTACGGAAACACCTAAGGGACAGTTGTATGCAGACGTAAGGCGTTAAAAATACAATATAAAAATGTTCGAAGTAGAATTAAGAGATGTTGTTGTTTCATACGACCACAGACAAAGTAAGCAGAAAATAATTGATAGTGTGAATATGCAGATTATAAAAGGAGAATTCGTATGCATAGTTGGACAATCAGGATGTGGGAAAACAACTTTGCTAAACGTTATAGCAGGTCTCTTGAAACCTGAAGCCGGGCATATTCTCTACCGTGGTCAACCTTCTCCAGATTCGGTAAAAATCGGATACGTCTTTCAATTTCCACGTTTACTTCCATGGCGTACAGTTAGACAAAATCTTCAGTTCGTGACAAAGGAAGTGAACTCAGACAAGCTAACCTATGTTTTAGAAATGGTGGGATTGAGAGGTTATGAAAAATACTATCCACACCAAATTTCAGGTGGAATGCAGGCACGTGTCAGTATTGCAAGAGCTTTAATAGTTGACCCAGACATACTTTTGATGGACGAACCATTCAGCCATCTAGACCAAATTACTGCAAAAAAACTGAGGGAAGACGTTGTTAAATTATGGGAAAAGACAAAAATGACAGTAATCTTCGTTACACATGACCTACATGAGGCAGTGTTTTTGGCCGACCGTGTTTATGTCTTGGGAGGCAGGCCAGCTACAATCCGCCACATAGAAAACATAAACATCATGAGACCTAGAGAATATGACGGCGATGAGGTGTTTAAATTTTATAAAAGATTATCAAACATGATATATAACATTCAGTCGTGAAACGGTGAACTTCATGCATTCACTCCGATTATCTATAACAAACAATCATTTAATAATGGCTGGCATATCAATACTTATTCTTCTAGGGTTCTGGCAGTCGATCTCTCTTTTCTACCCCGAGAACCTTTTGCCGAGTCCCGTTACAATAAGCCGTGTGATACTTAATCTAATATTTGAAAGAGATGCGGCTTACCATATCTATGTAAGTCTGTATAGGATAGCAGTTTCTTTTACATGGAGTATGCTTAGTGGGATATTAATTGGAATAGTGATGGGTGTAAACAAGGTTGCAGAAGGCTTGATGCGTACGTGGGTTGTTGTAGGATTAACAATACCTAGTCTTGGCTGGGCGCTTCTCTCACTTCTTTGGTTCGGGCTGGGCGACCACGCCGCTATAATAGCGACAACACTGACAGTAACTCCTTTTACAATAGGAAATATTTGGGAAGGCGTAAAATCAGTTGACCGAGACCTCGTTGAAATGGCAAAAGTCTTCAAAATACAACGTTTCAAAATTATCTATGAAATTTACATCCAATCACTTCTCCCGTTTGTTTTTGCATCTTCTAGGATGGCATTCAGCCTTGCCTGGAAAATTTTAGTTATAGTGGAAATGTTCGGTCTGGGTAACGGTGTAGGATATATGCTTAATTACTCATACGGTAATTTTAGAATAGACTGGTTAATGGGATGGCTTATACTGTTTATTTTTGTTATGTTATTTATCGAATATTTGGCTTTTTACCCAGCCGCACGTTACCTATTCAGATGGAGAAAAGAGCAAATATTATGATTACGAGAAAAATGTAAAAAGCTACAATGTTTGATTCAATAGAACTCAGCTAGTCTTAAAAAGCATCTATGAAACAGATTTTTATATCTATAAATAGACATAAAATAGATAAGACTCCGCAAATGGTGAGGCAAAATAATTACTCCGTGGTGAACATGCTGTCGGTCACAGGTGCGTTGATATCTGCTCAGCAACAGATAGTTAATCCAATCCTTGGCATTTATGTGAATGAGTACTTGAATATTTCACCATCACTTGTTGGTTATGTTTTTACAATATTCTCCTTTTCTGCATTGATGACTAAAATTTTTAATTTTCTAATAAATAGGAATGAAAAGATTATCCGGATAATGTTTATCTTCGGTTTGCTTGTGAACTCTGTTGTCCCCGTTGGATATGTATTTACTGCGGAATATGCTACTTTATTGTTCCTGCGATTAGCTCATGGTGCAGCGTTCGCATACGACACTGTCCTAATGCTCACAATTGCGGGGCAGGAAAATGGAAAAACCGATGTTTCTAGAGCCATTTACCGTTATACAACCTTCTTGGCTTTAGGATTGACGGTTGGGCCGGTTGTGGGAACTCTGTCTGTTATGGCTTTTGGGATTAAAAACACGATTTTGGCCAGCGCTTTGGTAGGTGTCGGCGCCCTGGTAACCGGGTATAAAACAGGTAAACACATACCCCAAGTCAAGAACATGGAAATAACAAGTTTCTTCAAAACCATGGCCAGAGAGTTGGGTAACGGGCCGTTATTAACGGCCGCTACCGCATACTTGAGCTACAACATCGCATATGGTGCTGTCCTTGCATATTCTCCTTTAATAGCTAGGAAGGAGATGGGTCTTTCCGAGAACATAGTGACCGTTTTGTTCCTAGTCTACTACTCGTCGGCTCTATTTTCACGCGCCATACTATCTAGTCTTCTTCCGAGTTTTAGAATTTACATTTTTTATGCGATAATTCTCGCTATATCGGCGGCGGGTACTCTTTTAATTTCTACAATGCGTTCTCCAATATTGTTTTCGGCCGGCTATTTCATTATGGCTATAGGTCATGGCATGTCATTTCCGCTTTCATCCATGATTGTAGCACTCCGTTATGAGGATAACTTGGTTAGACTTGTGGCAAACTCTGTTGTTATGTCCATGTGGGATGCTGGGATGATGTTGGGGCCAATAATTAGCTCCCTTCTTCTAGCAATCATGCCTTTAGACATGGTACTCGTCCCTATGGTATTTTTCCCCCTAGCAGGATGTTTAGGTCTGTTAACCGCCATGGTTGGTGGAAAAAGACATGGTTCTACAAAGGATAAATGATTGCGGTCTTATGGCATGTTACATTGTTTGTTTGAGGGTATTTGGCATCGGTGAGACTCGGTATTACATCTCTTACAATGTTTTTTACTGCTTTTGTCTACTAGTATCTCTCTGTTCTTCTTCTATCTCGTGTCTAAAGGATTCCTGATGAATGTATAACTCTTTAACTCTTACGGATAGGATAGTGTCCAAATAACGGTTTTTATAACTGAAGACCTCCCATGGTAGTCCTCGCGAATCAAAATAGACGCCCCAAGAGGTTATTTAAAGCCTTAATTTAGACACTATCTATTGAGACTGTCAACTTAAGGCTGTCCATGCCTTTATCCACCTCTCTGTTGTTTTTGTCTTGTATGTTGGGAAGTATGTGTTGAACTGTTTTATTCTCCTCTTCAGTCTGGAGAACCATTGTTCTATCGGGTTCCTCATACCGAACGTCTCCCT
>Ga0197143_1002369_pt1 | contig 13995 bp, 15 predicted proteins | sample GBS70_MetaG_FD_148603 | JGI IMG/M metagenome (GOLD analysis project Ga0197143, IMG submission 148603) | Sediment microbial communities from Great Boiling Springs, Gerlach, Nevada, United States - GBS 70_MetaG | ecosystem: Environmental > Aquatic > Thermal springs > Hot (42-90C) > Sediment...
AAATTGAAATCCCTTCTCCCGAACATAAAAGAAGACATGGCCATCTTCCCGCCTTTCATACTTGATAAAATAATTCCGATTTATCAACACATCCCTTTCGCCAAAAAAGATAAAAAAATAAAAATGGAACACTTACAACGAGGTCATGATCTATATGTACAGTACAAAAATGGTGTGGTATAAGGTGCTTGAGGAGTGGATGAGGAAGATGATTCAGAAGTTTATGGAAAATGATTTTAGAGGAGAAAAAGCCGATGAAGTTCCCGCCGCTTAACCAAAAATTTACACACCTCTTGACAAAACCTCTTTCCACCCCTCTCTCCAGGAAGGACCGCAGAAAAAAATGCTTAAAGCGGATTTGTTTTTAAAAAGCGCTCCCCCGATTATAAACAGGATTGTAAAGTCCATATTTCTCCAGGAGATTCTTGACAGGTATTATGACTTTCGTTTCATTTTGATTGACCTGATCGGGAATTTTTTCAAAAAGGGGGTTTCAGAGTTAATCCCCGAAGCCATAGAGATAGCAAATAATTTCCTTGAAAGAAAAATAACATTGGAAGAAGTGAAATCATATTACAGAAGGGATGCTTTTATATGGAGTCTGTTTCAGTTTTTGAGGAGAACACACAGATTTTTAAGGACAAATCTTCTCAGAAAAAGGTATGAGTTCTTATTGCCAGGAAAAATTAAAAGATAGATTTTAAATGGTTTACGAAAAGAACGATATTGGGAAGATGTTTTCCTCAATTACCCCGTGGTATGATTTTCTAAATCACCTTCTGAGTTTTAATCTTGACAGGAAATGGCGAAGGGAAGTTATAAAAATGGTAGGTTTTTCAAAATCCCTCATGGTCCTTGACGTTTGCACGGGCACAGGAGATATTGCAATAGGACTGAAAAGCATGGGTCATAAAGTGGTGGGAATTGACATTTCAGGTGAGATGCTCAGGGTTGCGATGAGGAAAGCAGAAAAGAAGAAGGTTACAGATGGTTTTTTCTTTGTAAGAGGGGATGCATTATTTCTGCCCTTTAAAAACGAAACCTTTGACCTTATCACCATCGGTTTCGGGTTAAGAAACTTTACCTCCTATGAAAAGGGAATTTCGGAGATGGTGAGGGTTTTAAAAAGGGGGGGCAGACTTTTTGTTCTCGAGTTTTCCATGCCCCGGGGCGGGATTTTTTCTTTTCTTTATTCCATATATTTGAAGAAAATTTTGCCATTGATAGGGGGGCTTGTTTCAGGGTCAAGGGATGCTTACAGATACCTTTCATCCTCCATTCAGTGTTTTATGAAAAAAGGAGAAGTGGTCGAACTCCTCAAAAAATTCGGGCTTCAGGCTGTAGGTTTGAAAGAGTTAACAGGAGGTATCGCAGTTATATATTATGGTATTAAACCTTGATGGTATATAATCATCTGTAGTGCACATATCCAGCATCCCTGCTTTGTGATGGTTTCATTTTTATCTTTTCTGGCGAAGGGGACGTGCCGGTAAATGGAAATTATTTTATCAATCCATATAATTCCCAGAAACATTCTGTCTTCATTGAAGCAATGGAAATAAAAAGCGTTGCCTCAGAATGCTATAACCTAGTTTATGGAATATGTATTATTTTCAAAAAACTCAGGAGGTGTGAATGGGGAAAGGCTTTATAATCAGAAGGTGTTGGTCACAGGGGTTGAGGTAGGGAGATGCACACTGCGGTTGGGCTTACTCGGGATGGGAGGAGATATGGTCATTTTGATTTTTCAAACAATGGTGAAGGATTCAGAAAGTCCTTAAGCGAGGTTATGAAAGAGACGGAATTTGGTGAGAGAGAAAGTAGCGGGGAGACCATCGTAGAAATTAAAGGGGGATTTCCCACCCTCCACTCAGAAACATGGCTCCCCCTCCTATAGTACTCCGATCAAGCATTGTTGGGCTCCGGGCACCGAATTACCAGTTTTGAGGACTATAGGCTCTCTTGCTAAAGAAAAAATATATCAAAAATCCACAGACTATTAACACCTCAATCAGATTTTTCCCCACCTTTTCACCCTCCCCATATCCCCTCATATATATCTCTCTTGCATTTAATATCTGGACTTATTTAAACCACTTTAATTCTATCCGTTTTTGCAAGTTTTTTCTCTTGTCAAGGACCTGGTTTGAGGTCTATTTATTATCCTCATCTTCTCCTCTCTTTTCCATTAAAATTTTCGGGTAGAAATTTCAATGAGGTAAGAACTTTTATTTCGGATGGAATACAAATGAGGCAACGGGAATAATTTAAAATAACAAAATATCTGATAAAATGTAAGGAAAAAAGGAGAAAGAAATGAGGTGGAGCCAGTTTTTTATAAGGACGAAAAGAGAAGACCCTTCCGAGGCTGAGGTAATAAGTCACAAACTGATGTTAAGGGCGGGGATGATTTCAAAAATTTCTTCAGGCATATACACTTATTCTCCACTTGGTCTCAAGGTAATAAGAAAGGTAGAAAACATAGTCCGGGAGGAGATGAACAGGGCAGGGGCAATAGAACTCCTCATGCCAATTGTACTTCCAAAAGAACTGTGGGAGGAAAGCGGAAGGTGGAATTTGTATGGAAAGGAACTTCTCAGATTCAAAGACAGGGGTGAAAAGTGGTTATGTCTTGGACCCACCCATGAAGAGGTGATAACTGATTTCGCGAGGAGGGAGATAAAATCCTACAGAGACCTTCCGAAGAATTTCTATCAGATTCATACAAAATTCAGAGACGAAATAAGACCGAGATTCGGACTCATGAGGGCACGGGAATTCATAATGAAAGATGCGTATTCCTTCGATGCAGACGAAAAAGGAGCGGAAAAAAGTTATGAAATCATGTTCAACACCTACATAAGAATCTTTGAAAGGTGCGGATTAAAAATGAGGACGGTGGAAGCTGAAACAGGAACAATAGGAGGAACTTTCTCTCACGAATTCATGGTTCTTGCTGATACTGGAGAAGAAATAATCCTCTTCTGTGAAAGTTGTTCATATTCTGCAAACAGGGAGAGGGCTGAAACTTCAGAAAATGGATTGCCTCCTACGGGCAAAGAGACCACAAAAACTCCTGAGATGGTCCCTACACCGGGAACGAGAACTGTTGAAGAAGTTTCTAACTTCCTCAATGTACCCAAAGAAAAAATTATAAAAAGCCTCATTTACTATCTGGACGAAACGCCGGTTCTGGTTCTCGTCAGGGGAGATATGGAAGCGAACGAAGCAAAGATAAAAAGGTGGGCAAATGCAAGCCAGATAAGACTTGCAGATGAAAAAGAGGTTTTTGAGCTCACAGGGGCTGAAAAAGGATTTATAGGACCTCTCGGTTCAAATCTAAAAATACTTGTTGACTGGTCAGTCCTTTCGGTTAGAGACGGAGTTTGCGGAGCGAACAAAAACGATTACCATTTCGTCCATGTGCTTCCTGGAAGGGATTTTCCGTTAAAATGGGTGGGAGATTTCAGATTTGCGGTAGAAGGAGATATGTGTCCAAAATGCAAAAAGGAAAGATTGAAGGCAACCAAAGGAATAGAAGTGGGACATACTTTTAAACTCGGAACAAAATACAGTGAGCCCATGAATGCAAAGTTTCTTGATAAAGATGGCACGGAGAAACCCATGGTGATGGGATGTTACGGAATTGGAATAGGAAGGACTGCCTGTGCAGCAATAGAACAGGGACACGATGAGAAAGGTATTATATTTCCCATATCCATTGCTCCCTTTGAAGCGGTTGTCCTTCCCGTAAACACGGGAGAAAGCGATCAGGTTTCGTCAGCAGAAAGAATCTACAGAGAACTTCTGGAATTGAAAGTTGACACCATCATAGATGACAGGGACGAAAGAATAGGAGTGAAACTCAACGACGCTGACCTCATAGGTATACCTGTGAAAGTCATAGTGGGAAAAAAGGTGAGGGAAGGAAAGGTGGAAATAAAAACAAGGGATGGAAAAATCAACATTGATGTAAGCATACAAGAATGTGCAAGAAAGGTTGATGAAATAAAAAAGGAAATGGAAAGATGTACGGGATAAAGAACGACAAATGGATAAAAGAAATGGTGAGAACTTCTTCAATGATTGAGCCATTTGTAGAGGAACTGGTCTCCAGTGGAGTGATTTCTTACGGGCTTTCTTCCTACGGCTATGACTTCAGGCTTTCTGACGAGTTTTTAGTGCCTTTGAGAGGGAAAAAACCTTTTGATCCAAAATCGGAAACTACCGCATTCAGGTTTAAGAGAGCAAAAAGAATGATTATCGGTCCAGGCTGGTATGTCCTTGGAAAAAGCCTTGAATACTTCAGGATTCCGAAAAATGTAATTGGAATATGTGTGGGCAAATCCACTTATGCGAGGAGTGGAATAATGGTCAACATTACTCCACTTGAACCCGGATGGGAGGGGTATATAACCGTCGCAATATCAAATCTTTCACAAAGAAAGGTTATCCTCCATGCAGGTGAGGGAATAGCACAGGTTTTGTTCTTTGAAGGCGAAGAACCCTTTGTGTCCTATGCGGATAGAAAAGGAAAGTATCATGAATCAAAAGAGATAAAACCTCCCCTTGTAAAGAGATGAACCTTCTTGACGATATAATTACCAAAAAAGCAATAGTAATTGTGGGAAGCGGCGGAGTCGGAAAGACCACCATTTCATCGGCAATTGCCATAAAATCGTCAGAGGAGGGGAGAAAAACACTTGTTATGACGGTTGACCCAGCAAGGAGGCTCGCAGATTCTTTAGGAATTCCCGCGGTGGGGATAACCTCTGCCCCTCTAAAGATTGGAGAAAATCTATACGCCTTCATGGTTGACATGAGAGAAAGCGCTGATAAGCTGGTAGATAAATTCTCACCTTCAAAAGAAATAGCCGAAAAGATCAAAGCCCACCGGTTTTATAAACAGGCAACAGATTTCCTCATGGGTTCGCATGAATATGTAGCTGCAGAACTCCTCTGCGATTTTTGTAAAAGGGGAGAGTTTGAACTGATAGTCCTTGACACCCCTCCTGCAAGACACGCTCTTGAGTTCTTTGAGGCACCCTCAAGGGTGATGGACTTTCTGAAGAGCAAAATCATCTCAAGGTTTCTCAAAACCTATTTGAGGGTTGGCAAAGCAGGCGTGAATTTTTTCAGAAGGTTCGGAGTAATTTTTTCAATAATAGAAAAGCTAACAGGAGCGAACCTCCTTCTTGAAATCTCGGAATTTATCCTCTTTTTTGAAGGGATGTATGAAAAGTTTTTTATGGAGGCTGAAACCCTCTATTCTTTTTTAAGAAGCGATGATGTTTCGTTTTATCTCGTCACATCTCCTGAAAGGGAAAGGATTTCAGAGACTGCAGAGTTGAGGGAGAGGTTGAAGGAAATAGGCATAAAAAGATGCGGGTTGATAATAAATAAGGTTAATCCCCTTCTGTTCTCTGATATAACGAGGGAAATGGACTGGGCTGGAGAGGTTCCGGACAGAATTGGCGGGATTATAAATTCTATGAAGGAAAAGGCTGAGGTTCAGAAGAAAACCATAGAAGGACTTATGAAAAAACACAAGGATATAGTGATAATTCCAGAACTTCCCGAAGAGGTCCTTTCAATTGAAAAAATAAGGGAACTACTTCCTTATTTATTCAAACAATTCTTACTGGCCTCAAATTAAGGACTGAGGAGGAAATGTTGAAGTTTTTGAATAATTTTTAAAAAGATTTTAGGATAGTGTGTGAGATGGAAAAACCAGTTCTTATTGAAGTTGAAAGAAAAACCGATGTCCTTAAGAAGGTAAAGTTTGGGTGCCTCACAGGAATCCCTGCTATGAATTTTACAAGTGGATGCTTACACTCCTGCGTTTATTGCTATGCAAAAGGGTATCCTTCAGCGCCTCCTGAAGGCCAGGTCCTCTTCTGGACGAACACAAGAAAACTTCTTGAAAGAAAGTTGTTAAGAAGTAAGCCCATGTTTGTTGTCTTAAATACAGCGTCTGACTCCTTTCAACCCCATCCGAAGGTTCTAAATATGGCTTATGAATGCATGGAAATCCTTATAAAAAATGGAGTTTCCTTCTCTTTCCTGACAAAAGGGTTTATTCCTGAAGAGTTTTATGACCTTTTTAAAAAGGCGCCTTTTCTTGTCTACGCACACATAGGTCTTACAACTCTTCATGACGGAAAAAGGAAACTCTTTGAACCCTTTTCTGCTCCAGTTGAAAAAAGGCTCAAAAACATAGAAAACCTCGCTGGAATCGGGATAATTCCCTCTGTTAGAATGGACCCGATTATTCCTCTACATACGGATTCTGAAGAAAACTTTCATGCGCTTTTCAAAAAAATCTCCGAAATAGGGGTTAAAGAGGTCTCTGTATCCGGATTGCACATAAGAAATGGAATAAAACCATTTCTCATTAAAAGGCTCGGAAAAATCAGGTGGAGAAAAATTGAGGAATATTTTGAAAAAAATTTCATCACCCTGTGCGGAGGAACAAAAGCAAGGTTGATTAAAAAGGAGTTCCTTAAGGAAATATACAGGAGGGTTATAGATGCGGGAAGGGTCTACGGGATAGAAGTGAAGATATGCGGATGCAAAAATCCTGACTTTTCCTATAATGTATGCCCCTCTGGAAGATTCAGGGTAAGGACCTATTTTCAGTTAAAGTTATTTTCTCATGATCCCCAACAGAATATACACCCTCGGAACATCTAACAGAAAATTAGAGGAGTTTATTGATATCCTCCGGTTTTACGAAATAAAGATAGTGGTTGATATAAGGAGGTTCCCGGTATCAAAGAGATATCCCCATTTTAAAAAGGAAAATCTTGAGGATGTCTTAAAGGAACACGGCATATCCTACCTTCACATTGGAGAACTTGGAGGATATAGAAAGGAAGGTTATGAGAATTACATGGAAACGGCGGAATTCAAGAATGCTTTACAAAAACTTATGAACATTGCAAAAAATGAAAAAGCCTGCATCATCTGTGCTGAAAAATTTCCGTGGAGATGCCACAGAAGATTTGTATCAAAGGCTCTTGAAGAAAAAGGCTTTTTGGTTCAGCACATTATTGAGAAGGAAAAACTCTATTTGTATGACCCTGATTCATAAATGATAGAAAATTCATCAAGGATAGCAAGGAAAGGAAAAAAACATCTTAATTCCGTTGAAGTTATTTTTTCGTTAAAAATTATCAAAATTGAAATTTCATAAAATGCTTGACTTTTGAAAATTTCAGGGTTACAATAGTTCCAAGAGTGAAAAATGGGAATAGATATTGAGAAACTGGAAAAAAGGGTAAACAGAGTGGAAGGGGTTCTTGAGGATGTGTTAAGGGAAAGACTCCTTCAGATAGAAATGAGACTCGGAAGACTGGAAGCAAGACTTGATACCCTTTATGAGAAGACCGAAAGGGACAAAAGTGAACTTATAGAAAGGATAGTCTCATTAAGAACAGAACTCATAGAAAGGATGGAGAGGGATAAAACAGGGCTTATAGAAAGGATGGAAAGGGATAAAACAGAACTTGTAGAGAGGATAGAAAGGGGATTGGCTTCTTTGAGAGTTGAATTGATAGAAAGGATGGAGAGGGATAAAACAGAACTTGTAGAAAGGATGGAAAGGGATAAAAGGACTATAATTTTGTGGTTCATAGGGGTGATGCTTGCATTTTCAACCCTCAACATCACAGCCCTCTGGGCTATATTATCTTTTGCGGGAAAATAGAAGTAAAGAAAAATTATCAGAATAAAAAAGTTTTTATTTCGTTTTTTTCAAATATCCTCTTTATGGAAAGGAGCGTTTCTCTGCTCGGAGGAGAAACCTTTGAATAATGGTATTTAACCCCGATTTTTTCTGCCTTTGATGCACCAAGGCGATGAAATGGAAGGAGATAAACAGGAAGTTTTCTTGAAAGGGATTTTATATAATGAACAATTTCCTCAATTTCATCTTCTTCCAGATTGAAACCGGGAATCAATGGAATTCTGATATGCACATTTGCTCCGTTCAGGAGGAGAAATTCAAGATTGCTCAAGACCCTTTTGTTATCCACTCCGCAAAACTTTCTGTGTTTTTCTCCATTTATGTGTTTAAGGTCGTAAAGGAAAAGGTCTGTATGTTTCATCATTTCTTTAAGGATATTCTCTGAGCAATAACCACTTGTTTCAACTGCTGTGTGAATTCCGTTCTCCTTGCATGCCATAAGCAGGGATATGGCAAAATCGGGTTGAAGGGTTGGTTCCCCTCCGGACAGGGTGAGCCCCCCTCCTGAATTTTCATAGAACATCCTGTCTTTGAGAATAAGGGGTAGAACTTCTTCAACTGTTAACTCCTTCCCCACCACCTCGAGTGCCCCTGATGGGCAATTCTCAACACATATTCCGCACACATCGCATCCTGAACGCTCAATAAAGATGGAACCCTTCATATGGATTAAATTCTCTGGGCATACCTTTACACATTTTTGACATCTTATACATTTGCTAACAGAATAGGCTAATTCCTTCTTAAATGCCTTTGATTCCGGATTTTGACACCAGACGCATTTAAGGGGGCAACCTTTGAAAAAGATTATGGTCCTTATACCGGGTCCGTCATGTATTCCAAACCTCTGAATATCAAAAATAAGTCCTTTCGTTTTCAAAGCCCTTTTGCGATGGAAACGCGGTTTATTATCTCTTCTTGAGCTTCCTTAGTAAGCTCGGTGAAATAAGCACTATAACCGGCTACCCTGACAGTAAGCCATCTATATTTGTCGGGATTTTTCTGAGCCTCTCTCAGAATTTTTTCGGAGAGAACATTAAATTGAACCTGCATTCCTCCGAGTGCGAAATATGCCCTTAAAAGGGAGACAAATAACCTGCCATCTTCCATTTCAAAAACCGAGGGGTCAAGTGCCATTGTGTGATTTACGCCGTTGCCAGCATAAGTCAGATCAAGGGCTGCAACAGACCTCATCACCGCTGTTGGACCCTTTCTGCATCCCCTTTCCGCAGGGGATATTCCGTTTGAAAGGGGTTCTCCCTTCTTTCTTCCAGATGGAAGTGCTCCCACAAATCTACCAAATGGTATGTGCGTTGTGATGCTATAAAATCCAGGGATATAAAGCCCGCCCCTTGGGTTTCTATGTTTCATCACCTCCTCCGAATATATTCTTACCACCTCCCTGGCATATCTTTCAGCGGTTCCTTCATCTTCTCCATACTTTGGGATTTTGTTGAGAAGATAAGCCCTTAAATCCTCAGCCCCTTCAAAATTCTTTTTTATTGCATTGATTAGAGTCTCCAGCGGAATCCCGTTTCTGAAAACTGCAAATTCAATCCCTGTGAGTGAATCTGCAACCTCTCCAACTCCTACAGCCTGAACACCGCTGAAGTTGTATTTAGCACCACCCCATGTAACATCCATTCCCTTTTCAATTGTTCCGTCAATGAGCGAGGAAAGAAGGGGGGATGGATAATATAATGAATGGGCAATAGAAAGGGCGTTGGTTCCCTTGACCATATTTTTGACTATATACCTCACCTGCTTTCTGAAAGCCTTCAAAATTTCCTCCATGGAAGAAAACTTTTTTGGCGAACCTGTCCGCGGACCAATTCTTTTTTTGAAAAAGGTGCTGTAGCCGTTGTGCAGCGCTAACTCCAGAGGAAGTGCAATGTTCATGAGAGCAGCATCGGTGGAGCCAAAAGTTTTTCCCTGAGGATTGGGTTCAACACATCCGAGAGGGGCATAATCCCTTGCATCCTCCAAACTAACTCCTGCTTTCATCAAAGCAGGTATTATCACCTCGTCGTTATATATGGAAGGGTGAGGACATCCCTCGGAAAGGTTTTTTCCTATGGCTTTTATAAAATCATCGGGTGTCTCTTTGTGAATCCTTGCGAAAAGATTGGGTTGAGGGGTATTTACCTCCCTTATGGATTCAAGGATTAAATAACTCAGGTCATTTGTGGCATCATGCCCATTTTCATCAACGCCTCCTATGCAGGCTCCCTGGCTCGTCATAAGCCCGCTGAAATACTCGTTAAAGAAATCGGGAAATACCGGAGTAAATTCTGACATCTTTATCCAGAGGCACTGGAGGAGTTCTTTTGCCTCTTCCCTCGTGATTTTTCCACTTTCTATGTCCTTCTTGTAGAGAGGAAAAAGATACTGGTCTATTCTTCCAAGAGATATTGCCTGTTCATAATTTTCATGATGGAGGGCAATCTGGGTTATCCATATAGCCTGCAAAGCCTCGTGGAATGAAGTTGCAGGATTTTTTGGAGAATTCCTCAAATTTCTGGCTATTTTGAGCAGCTCCTCTCTTCTTTTTTTGTTTTTTTCAAGGGCTGCGAGCCTTTCGGCTTCATCGGCATATCTTTCAGCAAATTCAATTACTCCTTTTAAGGAAATTATCACTGCTTCAAGAAATTCTCTTTTCTTCCTGCTTTTTGTTGCCTTTAATTTTTGAGATGCCCTTTCTATTATCCATTCCAATCCTTTCTCAACAAGCATTTTGTAATCTGGGGTCACATGGGAAATTCCCGCGAATTCTGTAAGTATATACACTCCTCCAAGAGCGAAGAGCCCAAAGGGTTCAAATCCTGCATACATCTTCATCATGGAATCCCTTTTTCTAAATGCTAACTGGAATAAAAAATCCTTTATACTACCCGGAAGGAATTTGAAGATCTGAAGGGCGATTTTTCCGATTTTAAAGACCGTTCTTCCAGAGGAATTTTTATTTAGAATGAGCGAAAGAGCATAATCTCCTACAGTCTTTCCAAGCCAGAACGGAAAGATGTCCCTTTCAAGTTCCTTTCGGTCTTTTTCCTCTATGAAAAATGGATTAATTTTTCTTTTGTGAATTCTTCTCAGTTCGGACCATATAGCGAGGCTTGAGAATTCGGGATAAAGAAGAGCACCTATTTTTTTCTCGGTCATTGCACCTGCAATGAGCTCATGGGGATAAATTATGACAGGAATTTTGTTTAGCACAAATCTTATTGCAGAAGCCCTGTGGATGGGAGATGGCTCCTTCTCTTTGAGACGGCGATAAAATTCAGTAATCCACCTTGCCCTTTCAATGCATATATATTTGGGCTCCTTAAGAAGCCCTTCTTTTAGACTTTCAATTCTTTTTGTCATTTTTATATTATACTCCATCAAATTTGGAAAGCAACGGGTGGGAAGAGGAACACCTGTCTCAAAACTCGCTCCTTCTCTCACATTTTCTTCCTCAAGCCTCTACCGCCTCAATTCTTCCAGAATTTTTAATTGGATAAATTTTTTTTATATCTTCTTAAAGGATTTCATTTAAAAAATTTCAAGTAGAAAAAGCGAAGCAATGCGAAAGCTTGACAAAACTTTACGAAAGTGTTAATATTTAGTAGTGCTAAATAATTTTAGGAGGCGTAGAATGAAAGCTACAGAGATACTAAAAGAGGAACATAAGGCAATTAGAAAGATGCTTAATGTGATCGAGAAGATGTGCGAGAAGATATCCTCAAATGCCGAAGTTCCTGTAGAAGACCTTGAGGCTGTTGTGGAGTTTATCAGGACATTTGCAGATAAATGTCATCATTCAAAGGAAGAAGATATTTTGTTTGTGGCTCTTGAAAAAGCCGGAATACCGAAAGAAGACGGTCCGCTGGGAGTGATGTTGATGGAACATGAACAAGGAAGGTTTTTTGTTAGGGGTATGAGCGAAGGGATATCCGCTATAAAGAATGGAAAAGAGGATGCTAAAAAAATCTTTGTGGAAAATGCAATCAATTACAGAGAACTTCTTGACCAGCATATTTATAAAGAGGACAACATTCTTTATCAGATAGCAGAGCTCCATATTCCCGAAGATAGAATGTGTAAAATGGTGGAGGAATTTGAAAATGTGGAGAAGGTTAAGGTAGGTGAAGGAGTTCACCAAAGAATGCACGAACTTTTACAGAGGATGGTTGAAAAATATCTTTAAAATATGAGCAGAAATGTGCACATAGATGATAAGGTGGTGAGAGGGATTGAGATATTGAACATAATTGTGAGGCATCTCATATGGAAGACTTCAAAACAGGTGAGACTTTCACCGATTCAAATACACTTTATCCTCTTTTTGAGAAAAAAGCCTGAAAAGTTCAGAAAAATTACATTTCTTTCATCGGAATTCCACCTTACTCCTGCCACAGTAAGCAATGCTATAAATTCCCTTATTAAAAAAGGAATCATAGCAAGAAAAAATGACCCCTATGATAGGAGGGTTTATTATCTGTATCTTACAGAGCGTGGTAGAAAAATAGCGAATACTCTCGCTCAATGGAACAAAAGCCTTAAAGCAGTGGTTAGCAGATTGAATTATGAAGACAAAAGGAGCTTTTTCAAATTTTTTCTTCGGTTGATACAGAGCTTATTTAAGGATGGAGCGATTGACCAGGTCAGAATATGTCCGCTCTGCGGGCACCTTGTGAAATTAGCCCCAAAAAAAGCAGGGAATAAAATTTTCAAGTGCCTTCTCACGGGAAAATATATGACGCTTGAAAAAGTGGAGCTGGACTGTTCTTTCTATATACCACACTCCATTAAAAAGTGAGTGAAAAATTTTTAAAAGTATATGAGTTGAGTCTTAAAGAAGCTTTTTTGAAAAGTCTTCCTCCTCAACACGGTGCATGGTCGGTGCTAATAAGTGGATGGGCAATAGGAACTTTTACTTTCGGAAACCCCGATTACAAAATTTTATTGTTGTTTATTACCATGATATCAGGTTTTTGCTTAAGATACTCGGTGACATCTGCAATAAAAAATTGGAAAACCAGACTTGAGTTTCCTGATAAATATGAATTTATAATTATGTTTTTCTATGGAAGTCTTACGCTCGCAGGATTTAGCATTCTGGTTTTTTTCCATCATCTCTATTATCTTTTCCTTTTCGGGATTTTTGTACTAATTCTTGCAGCCATTACCATGAAGCTGGAGCTTGATAGCAAACATCTAACTGTTGTAGGTGAACTTGTGGGAATGATTTCCTTAAGCACAGTAATACCTGTGGCCAGTTATGTGGCGGCAGAACATCTGAATCATGAGACTGGAGTAATATGGATATTGTCGCTCTACCTTTTTGCGGGAAGTGTTTTTCATGTGAGATATATGGTAAGGAAGAATAAATTTCATTCATCACCCATTGTCCAGAGGCTAATGGCAGGAAAATCTTCAATAATTTTTCATTTCTTAGGGTTCATCGTATTTTTGTCAGCTGCCATCTGCCATATTATTTCGCCATTAAACATACTTCCAGTTTCAATTGTCTTCTTTAGAGCTATATGGATGATTTTAAAAAAATGGGAGAAACCATTGCCGGTGAGGAGACTTGGATTTGTGGAACTATTTATAACTTCTCTTTTCTCCATAATGGTCATAACAGTTAACCGTTCTTAAGGGCTCGGCTTAATCAATTCAATGTAATAACTGGAAACTGAAATTTAACCCACATCTAAGGTTTTATTACTGGCACTATGATTATTTTTTAGAGAATCGTTAGAAGTTTTAGGGACAAAAGGCTTAAAAGGAAATTTAATGAGAACCCCTGGGGTTGTGTGTGGGATTTTTTAATAATTTTTAAGCCTCTTTTATGCTCATAAAAGAAAAAGCGAAAGCCCATTTCTCTTAATCTTTTGATGAATATTTCTATTTATAAGAGAAAAGGTGGAAGCCCCGGCCCTAAACCAATCACAAATTTGAGTAAGTTCCAGTGTGTTTTTGGAAGGTGGCGGAGAAAAACCACAAACATTTTTTTCCTAAAAATGGAGAAATACACACAACCGGGCAATACTTAATATATAAAGCATCTAAATTTACAATTTTTTTATCAGCTTATTAATCGCAAATTTTGCATCATTTGCTTCCTGTTCTCGCCGAATTACAAAATTTATACCCGAAATTTTTTAATGTAATTTTTTTCATACCTTTTCGTTTTTTCTATTTATCACCATAAAAACTTGCTCAAACCATAGAACCTAAAATGGTGCACCAGATATGATTTC
>Ga0197143_1002370_pt1 | contig 13986 bp, 12 predicted proteins | sample GBS70_MetaG_FD_148603 | JGI IMG/M metagenome (GOLD analysis project Ga0197143, IMG submission 148603) | Sediment microbial communities from Great Boiling Springs, Gerlach, Nevada, United States - GBS 70_MetaG | ecosystem: Environmental > Aquatic > Thermal springs > Hot (42-90C) > Sediment...
ACATGGATCCGTGACGAGCTTTATTGGAGTAATGTGGAACGAGAAAAAGATAAGTTCACCTTCCCAGACTACTACGATGCCTACATGAAGACGGCAAGTAAGTTTGGCATCAAGCCACTCATCATCTTCAACTATGCCAACCGCCATTACGATGAAGGTCTCGCACCTCACACTGAGGAAGGACGAAAAGGATTTGTTCGCTACTGCCGTGAGCTGATTCAACGCTATAGGGAGATTTGTAACCACTGGGAGGTGTGGAACGAACCAAACATCGGTTTTTGGAAGCCTAAGCCAAATGCCGAGGACTACTCACTCCTATTGCAAGCAGTTTACAAAGCGGTAAAATCAATTGAACCACAAGCGACAGTAGTTGGTATTTGCACTGCTGGAACAGATCTTAACTTCATTGAGGAAGTGCTCAAACGCAGCGGTAAATTTATGGATGCAATCTCCGTGCATCCATACCGTGCCCCGCGCTCCCCCGAGGCAAGCGATTTCATCGGCGAGATGAAAAGGCTCAAAGAGCTGTTGGATAAATATAGCCTCGGGCATTTAAAGGTTTGGCTTACTGAATTTGGCTACCCAACGCATATTACAGGTGGGTTGCCCCAATGGCTTTCAGCAGCATATATAGTCCGCACATGCCTTTTGGCACTCACACTGCCATTCATTGAACGGTTGTTCGTTTACGACTTCCAAGACGATGGCGAAGACCCAACCTACAATGAACACAACTTCGGTCTCATTCGTTTTGATGGCTCACCGAAGGTAGGTTACGCAGCGTTTAACACGATGGTGCGAATGCTTGCTGGTAAAAAGTTTTCTCGTCATGTTGATGTTGGTGATGGCGCTATTTGTCTCGTGTTTGATGGAGACGATAGCGATGTATGGGTGCTGTGGGCAACGCGTGGCGAAAGAAAAATCAACCTGCAAGTCACTTCAAAAACATTTACGCTCACGGACCTAATGGGTAATAGCAAGACAATACGCCCCATTGGGAAAAACCTTTCCCTCACCTTAACCGATGAGCCAATCTTCATAACTGACTGACCGACTGCATCAACCAAAACTTACACACCGTTTTGAAGATGCGCACACGCTATAATTGTAGGTGATACTGAAGTTATTGAACCGCAAGAATGCGGAAGGATGATGTGCTCATGGGCGCAAAGGAAAGCGAAGGGCGCTTTAGTAGGTTCGTTTTCCCAATCTTTGTTGGGTGTGTTGGTTGCCTTGGTATTTTGATCTCGTTTATTGGGATCATGCTCGCGCTTATATCGCTCACCATTGGGGGCGTTAAAGGGAGTGTGTTGGGCAGAGTTGTAGGTGTAATTAAGGTTGAGGGCATCTTAGCTGACGCTGATGGGGTAGGTATGGTTAGCTCCGAGGTTGTCACAAAGCTGCTTGAGAGAGCAAAGGAAGATAGCTCAATCAAAGCTGTAGTTGTGCGGATAAATAGCCCAGGTGGATCTGCCTCAGTTGCACAGGAAATCTACCAAGCCATCATGGACTTCAAAAAGAGCGGTAAACCGATTGTCGCATCCATGGGCGAGGTAGCTGCCTCAGGTGGCTTTTACATCGCCAGCGCTGCCGATTTCATCTTCGCTTCGCCATCAACACTGACAGGGAGCATCGGAGCAATATTTGCCACCATCAACTTTGAAGGGTTGATGCGAAAAATCGGAGTTGAGGCTGAAGCGATAACGAGTGGTCCATTCAAGGACACTGGCTCTGGTCTAAGGAAGCTGCGTCCAGAAGAACGCAAACTGCTGAAGCAAATGATAGACGATGTATATGAGCAATTCCTTAGTGATGTTGCTCGCGGGCGCAAATTGCAAGTCAGCCAAATAAGACCAATTGCCGATGGGCGAATACTCACTGGAAGACAGGCATTGAAGTTTAAGCTCATTGACAGGCTCGGCGGATTGCAGGAGGCAATCTCATTCGCTGCCGAGAGAGCAGGGATCAAAGGGAAACCAAGAGTTAGGGAACTGCGCTACAGGCGTAGCCTGTGGGAGGTTGTAGATTTCAAGCCAACTCCGTTTGACTTCAAAAGCATGCTCCTGCTTGATCTGCGCCTATGCCCAAATTGGCTTCTGAGGAACGCCATTAAAGAGCTTGCTGTAGAGGTTGTGAGGGCGAGGTGAAAAAAGTTGAGTGACATGCATGAGAGGGAACTTGATTTTGAGACAATTGAAGTCACTGAACAGCCAACCGATGCATCACACCTGACCGTTAAATGGCTTTTAAGTTCACTTTGGGAGGCTTTGAAGCTCTCGGCTTTCTCGCTTAATCCATGGCAGTGTGCTGAGACACTCAAGAAAGCTGCAGATGAAAAACCCTTGATGGCATCACTCATCGTAACATCACTTCAAGGCTTAAGCTTTTGTTTCGCTTTGCACATAATGGGCGATGCTGGCGCATGGGTTCCATCACCCGTGATAAAACGCTTGCCAAACCTCTTTGCCATCTTTTGCTATGCCATCGTCTTCTACCCGACTTATTGGTTCCTGCGCTCAGCAGTTATCAACCTGACCGCAGAGATGTTCGGCGCTCCATCAAGAGGCATTAGCATGCTGTGTAGCTCGGCGCTCGCGTTTTCTCCATTCATCATCTACTTGCCTGTTGCATTGGTTCTGCGTTTCGTCTCACCTGAGATGACACCGGGAGCTGCATACTTTTGGGTTCTCTTCGTCCTCCTGACAGTTGGCTATACTGGCTTATTGCTCTATGTTGCAGTTCGTCAAACATACAACCTCACTTTGGCAAAGTCATTGATGACGCTTTTGGTTCCGGGCATCGCTGCTATGGTTCTCGGGTTTATCTCCTACTTGGCTATAAACGCTTGGTTCATTGATTAGCTTCGTTTTGCGTGAGCGAACTGGCGATGCACTTCAGCTTTTCATACGAATGATTTCTCACCTTCTCATGGAGGCTGTTACCGTAAGCGTCCATCGTCACAACAGCTATGAAATCTTTTACACGCAACTTCCACATCGCCTCCACACTACCAAACTCATCAAGCCACCAGACACCTTCAACCGCTTCAACACAATCCGCATAAAGCTTCGCAGCGCCACCTATCGCATGAAGATAAACAGCACCATGCTCTGAAAGAGCTTTCCTCGTTTTCTCGCCCATGCCACCTTTCCCTATCACTGCTCTAAGACCATGCTTTTCTATCACGCATGCCTGATATGGTTCGTGACGGATGCTCGTCGTAGGACCAGCAGCCAATATCTTCCACTCATCACCCTCCCTCACAGCCAATGGACCACAGTGGTATATGATGCCACCACGCATATCAACTGGCGCTTCAGAGCGTGCGAGGCGCATGTGAACCCTATCCCTGCCAGTAAAGATTTCGCCACTTACCTTAACCACATCGCCGACCTTAAGCCCTTTAACATCCACATCGGAAAGAGGCGTTGAAAGCTCCTTCACACTATGTGGGATGATAAGCTCAGCAGGTGCTTCAAATCGGCTCGGCTCGTAAAGCATTCTCTTTATCTCGCCACTCCTTGCATCAATGACGACGCCATGACGCCTGTATGCCCAACACATGTATGCTACCGAGACAAAGAAGGATGCAGGGTGCCTATGCAGTTTCCCTATCTTGCATGAAAGTAAAGTGCACTCACCACCAAACCCAAGAGGACCGATGCCAAGTTCGTTCGCCAACTTAAGCGCATTGCGTTCAAGTTCTCTTAAGCGTTCATCCGCGTTCTCGTCATTCAATGCTCGTAGCAGTTGGCGTTTCGCCCACTCATATCCAGAAGCCCTCTCGCCACCGATGCAAACCCCTAAGAAGCCGGGGCTGCAACCGAAGCCTTGTGCCATGTAAACAGAATGCAGGATGCATTTGAGCACACCGTTGAGGTTGCGCTCGGCTAAGCCAACACCTTCAAGTTCACACGGGAGTGAATATTGCCTGCTTTGGTTCTCACTTCCAGCACCCTTGAGGAGCAAACGCACTTCAATTTCTTCATCAGTTCCGTTATCTTCAAAATGGACTATGGGAAAGCCAGCGCCGATATTGTTTGGTGAGCTTTCACCAGTAACACTGTCTATGCAACTTTGGCGAAGTAAGCCTTTCGCTGTTGCTTCACTAACAGCATCGTATATGGCTGAGAGGATGGACTTCCTATCGCAACTGTTCCCACAACGCACATAGAAAGTAGCCACACCGGTGTCCTCACACATGGGTGAGCGATATTGCATTGCTGCAATGGCGTTTGCACGCATCATGCTTAACGCAAGCGATGGCAAACCAGATGAACGCTCTCTATGGTAAGCAGTATCAATGGCATTAAAGACATCGTAAGGTAGTGTCGTTACGGTTAGCTCAATGAGGTGTAACATACTCTCACGAAGATGATGCATCACTACATCACCCCTTAGGACAGTTGTTTGTTGGGGAACACGGCTTAGCGTTTTCGTCAAACAGCTGTTACAGTTATGCCATAGGTGAATCTTTTGCGCTACACAACATTTTATGTTAGCTAAGCGCATAAGCTGAAGGAGGTGGCTGAAGATGAAGGTGGGGATTTACTTTGGTGCTGTTTTGCCAGATGCGAGCTTGAGTGAGCGCATGGCTCTCATCAAAAGGGCTGGCTATGATGGTATTGAGATACCACAGCCAAGCAACGAGGATGAAGCAAGGCAATTAAAAGAAGTTGCGCAGTCTCAAGGGATTGAGATACACAGCATCATGGGTGGGACTCACTGGCAGTTTCCTCTCTCATCACCGAATGAGGAGATAAGACGAAAAGGCATTGAGGGCATTGAGATGGCGCTTCACTTCGCAACCATAGTTGGTGCTGGTGCTGTGCTTGTCGTCCCCGGTGTTGTGAACGAGCATACGGACTATAAAACTGCATGGGAGATTTCAATGAAATCGCTCAAGCACTTGCGTGAAGTGGCAAAAAGAGAAGGTGTCTTCTTGCTCATTGAGAACGTCTGGAACCGCTTTCTTCTGTCACCAATTGAGTTCTGCCAGTTTGTTGACGAGTTGAACGAGGGTAATGGTTATGTTGGTGCATACTTTGATGTGGGCAATATACTTATCACTGGATACCCAGAACAGTGGATAAGGATACTTGGTAGCAGGATAAAGCGTGTTCACATCAAAGACTTTGACCTGCGCAGACGCGAGTTCGTGTGGTTGTTTGAAGGCGATGTGAACTGGAGAGCTGTTCACGAGGCACTCGTCGAAATAGGCTATGATAGCTATTTGACTGCTGAGTTGCCACCATATCGCACTGCACCAGATCAGTTCGTGATTGACACAGCTCAACACATAAGGCGCATAATTGAGGGGAATGTTTAAGAGCGGGAAAAAGCCATGTGCGGAAGACGCGAAATAATTTGGGCACCATGGAGGATGCAATACATCATGACAGCAACGCAAGCAGAACAAGTATGTCCTTTTTGCAAGAAGCCCTCAGAGGGCAAAGATGCCGAGAACTTTATTCTCGCAAGGCTCAAACACACGTTCGTAGTGCTCAACATCTATCCATACAACAATGGACATCTCATGGTAGTCCCATACAGGCATGTGGCTTGGTTATCGCAGCTCAACGATGAGGAGCTTTCGGAGCTTATTTATGCAACACGCCTATGTGAAGAAGCCCTTAACACACTACTTAACCCCGACGGCTTTAACATCGGTTTGAACTTGGGCAGGGCTGCAGGAGCTGGTATTGAGCAACACTTACACATACACATCGTCCCAAGGTGGGCTGGCGATACAAACTTCATGCCTGTCATCGCAAATACAAAGGTAATACCAGAGATGCTCGAACAAACCTATGCTAAGTTGCGCCCATGGTTTGAAGGTAAAGGGTTTTGAAGGCGGAAACCGATGCATGCAAACTGGCGTCAAAAACTGTGAACGCAGTTGGTAACAAGCGATAAAATGGAAAATGGATGACTATACGCAGTGTTTAGAGGTGATGCTGATGAGGAGATTTAAGTTGGCGTTATTGTTGGCTTCGCTTTTGCTTTATGGGGTGGCACTTGCACAAGGTGGCGTTGAGTTTATCTTCCCACAGAATGGGTCAACTGTGCACGAGAAGTTCAAAATAGTTTTGCGCAAGGCAAACCAAACTGGCTATGTTGCTCTCTGGCTTGATGGCAAGTTTCTGACGGCGATTGGACCACCGTTTGAACATGAGATTGACCCAGATGCGATGAAGCTAAAAGATGGCGAACATGAATTGCGTGCTGAGGCAAGAGATGGTGACGGCACTTATGTTGGCTCAGCTACAGTCAAGTTCATACTATCACGACAAGCACCACTGCAAATCCCGCCTGAGGGCATATTGCTCTCGTTCAAGTTCAAACCGGGAGAAGTGTGGTTTTACACCGTGAAGGCGGGTTCCAAGGCTAAAGGCAAGATACCAAAGAGGGCTCGCACTGAGGACTTACCATTCCTTGAGCATCGTTTGACGCTTCGTTGGAATCAAATGGTGCAGGGCTTCACTCCAGACAGATACTACCAAGTGAGCCGTGAGTTTGAGGATGGGCGGATTTGGTTCCTCGCATCGGGTGGTGCTATGGGCGGTGGAGCTATGGCAGGCAGCCCAATGGAGACTGCTACGTCAACATCAACTGCGCAGACATTCCAAGTTGTATCACAACCACTCATCCCGATGAGGAAGATCATGTCTGCTTCAATGCGCGCAAACGGTAATATCTTCACGAACGATGATGTGGATCATTTGCTTGCATTCGCCACAGCTGGTGTTGATATTGAGTTTCCAGAGCTTCCGATCTCTCCGGGTGCTTTGTGGGAAGCACCGATAGCGATTCGCCCCGAGCTCTTCACGCTCAGCGTCATACGCAAGCCAAAGGAAAAACAAACAGCACCTGTTGAGGCTGTCGTTGGGATGATAAGAGGTGATGTGAAGCACAGCTTCGCAGGTTTTGAGTGGCAGGCTGGAAAACCTTGTGCCAAGATTGTCACAAATTACGAAGTTGATGTAACCCTTAAACTTGCGTATCTGCAAGCACGCTTCTCAGCAGCTGGTGCAGCGAGTATGGCTGGCAGCGAAGCTGGCATTGTAACAGGTGGCATGCCGATGGGTGGCGCACCAATGCTTGGCGCACCATTGATGGGCACACCAGGTTATGGTGGGATGCCATCCCCAACTCCATTCGGTGTCGGTGGGATGATGGGTGGTGCATTTGGAGGAGCAGTTGGTGGTGTTATGGGGACGCAAAAACTGCCAGAAGAGCTGAAGGGCTCTGGGAAGGGAACTCGCACCATTTACTTTGATGTGAAAGATGGACGAATTATAAGCTCAAGAGAGGAGAACGAACTGGTATTCAACACTGACACAGCTGTCCTTTCGCTCTTAATCCCACAAGTTACACAAACAACACAAGCTGGTGTTGGTGGTGGTTTGCTTGGCATGGTTGGAGCCATCGGACAAGCATACGCTGGCATGCTTGGCGCAATGATGGAAGGTGGCGAACAACCGTTTGGTGCGCTTCAGCCGATGGGTATGACTGGTGGGATAGCTTCAATGCTTGGTGCGGGCACACAGGCACAGCAAAAGCCAGTCCCAGTTCAACTAACATACTCGGTGCGTGTTGATACAACATTTGATGGAGCACGCAACAGAAGGGATTGGATACCAGCAGGGCTGCGCGAGTTGATTGAATGAACCCTTACTTAGACCCTCATAAGGTTTGCCTGATGGGGAAGTGAGATGGCAAAGGCGAAATGGTTAGGGCATTCATGTGTTCTCGTGACAACTGAGGGCGCAAACATCATCATTGACCCATTCATCAAAGGCAACCCACAATGCCCCATACAGCTTGAGAGACTACCCAAAATTGATGTTGTTCTTGTAACGCACGGGCATGCAGACCACCTCGGTGATGCAATTGAAATATGCATAGCGCATGATGCGCTTTTGATCGGTGTATACGAGCTTTGCGTATATTGCCAGTCAAAGGGTGTTCATAAAGTCCATCCAATGCACATAGGTGGTTCTGCTAAGTTCTCGTTTGGTGTGGTCAAATTGACTCCAGCACTTCATGGCTCAGCTATCGCGCATCCGACTATGGTTTACACTGGTGAAGCCTGTGGCTTCATCTTGGTTGCCGATGGTTCGACGCTTTATCATGCTGGAGACACAGCGCTCTTTGGCGACATGAAGTTGATAGGCGAAAGGAACAAGATTGATTGCGCCTTCATCCCGATAGGCGATAACTTCACGATGGGCATTGATGATGCAGTTGAAGCCACATTAATGCTACATCCAAAGATCGTTGTGCCAATGCACTACGATACATTTCCAGTTATCAAAGCTGACCCAAACGAGTTTGCGCGCAAGCTCTCGGATGCTGATAAAACGATACGCTGTTGCATACTGTCGCCCGGCGACGAAGTGGAATATTGAGCTTTAAAATGAGGGAGGGCTTAAAGCGCATCAGGTGGAAGTGGCTCATATCTCGCCTTTTAATCGCTTTGCTTTTGTTGTGGATAATTGGTGACGTCACTTGGGTTATCCTCTCATTTCACCCACCGAGGTTGCCCTTACTACGCTCACCAGTTGATTTGAATTTGAAATATGAGGAAGTGAACTTCGTAACGGAAGACGGTGTGAAGATCGCTGCATGGTTCATACCGGCGGACAAATCTAACGACACACGTTGCACCATCACTGTCTGCCACGGGTATCCGGGTAACCGTTCAAGGTTTATTGACATCGTTCCAGCGCTTCACAGAGCCGGTTTTTCCGTCCTCATGTTTGACTTCCGTGGCAACGGTGAGAGCACTGGCAGAACAACAATAGGGCGTAAAGAAGTGAACGATTTGAACAGCGCAATAAAGTGGCTGTGTGAAAGCAAGCCCAATTCATCACTTGGTATTGGTGTGATTGGATTTTCAATGGGTGGTGCTGTAGCCATAATGGCTGCAGCCAGAAACAAAGCCATAAAAGCAGTCGTATCAGATAGCGCTTACGCGTCACTTGATAGACCAGCCGAGCTGACATTGAAAAGGACTTTCGGTTTGCTTGCACCAATACTTGGTGTGCCAGCACGAATTACATTCAGGCTCATGCTCGGGTGCAACCCGAAGGATGTAGCGCCATATCGCCTTATACACCTTATCTCGCCAAGGGCTGTATTTATAATTCACGGTGACGCTGATGTTAAGGTCAGCGTTGAGGACGCAAAGTTGCTTTATGAAAGTGCTCGCCACCCTAAAGAACTTTGGATCGGTCACGGTATCGGGCATGTTAAAATGTTTGTGAGGCATAGAGATGAGTATGAGAGGCGTGTCGTAAATTTCTTTAAGCGCTACATCATCACGAAGTGAAGCTCCAAACGGAGGTGAGAAGGTATGCTCAGCAGTAGAGTTTACAAGTGCTTCATTATCGTTTCAGTGCCTTTGTTGCTCCTCTTTGTAGAACGTGTTGGATGTGAAGTCTTCAAGCTCAAGTATCAAGCTGGTGAAAAGCTGAAATACCAAGTGAGGGCAAATGGTGTTGTGCAGATGCAGACTGGCGGGCTGACACCGGAAATAAAAATGCCGATGCAGATTGAACTCACTGCTATACAGAGCATCCTGAAGGTTGATGAGGCTGGCAACTACACCGTGCGCATGAATGTAACTGGGCAAGCACAAGTGACGACACCACAAGGCGATGAGAAGTTGAAGTTACCAGAAAGCGAAATTGAGGTTGTCCTTACACCATCCGGGAAGACGCTTAGTTACAAGGTCATAAAGCCAGAGAAGCTCCCCGGTGCTTTTGGTGGTAAGATGCCGATTGATGTTAGCGCACTCGCAAGCACCACACTCGGCTTCCCTGAGGGCGAAGTGAACGTTGGCGACACATGGGAGTTCAAGAGCGAGGTAAAAGTTAACGAAGGTAAGACAATCACATTGAGTGGCACAGGGAAGTTCACAGGATACGATGAGAAGGGGAAGACAAAGTGCGCAGTTATAGAGTTTGAGCAATCAAGCCCAAGCATGAGCGCATTGATGCTGTCACAGATGGGGCTTGAAGGTGCAAGCGGAACATCAAGGCTGAGGATGAAGGTGTGGTTCTCAATAAACCTTGGACGGACTATGTATCAAGAGGGGAGATACGACGATGTGATGACAATGCCCCTTGAGTTCCCCGGTGGCGAAATAAAGCTTACATCTATAACGGCTATAAACTTCGCTATAGGTCTTGTTGAGCAACTTTGAGTAGCACCAGCAAAACAATCATCACACCACAGAAGGCTACATTGAAGGTGACCAAAGAAAAATGATCGCAGTGATAGTGCTTGCTGCGGGACGCTCCTCAAGGATGGGACAATGTAAACTGCTCTTGCCGTATCGTGGTTCTACAGTCCTTGAGACGGTCATAAAGAATGCCACAGCCTCATCAGCCGATCAAGTCATAGTAGTTGTAAGCGCATGGATGCCAAGCGAAGTTGTTGAGCGTTTGATGGGGGCAAGGATAAGCGTGGTGGTAAACGATATGAGCGAATCAGAGATGATTGACTCATTGCGCATCGCCTTGAAAGCGTTGCAAAAGCAGTGTGGAGAAAGCATTGATGCCTTCATTGTTATGCTCGCCGATCAACCAGCGATAGGGCACGAAATAATTGATGAGCTTATAAGGGCATGGTATAGATCGCCTGCTGGCATCATCATACCAACATACAACGGGAAGCGAGGTCACCCAGTGCTTTTAAGCGGGAGATACATCTCTGAGCTGTTGCTTTACCGTGGTGAATATGGTTTGCGTTCCTTCATTGCCGAGCATTCAAACGATGTCAAGGAAGTGCCAGTTCAGACAGATGCTATTCTGCGAGACATTGACACGAACGAAGATTATGAGCGTGAGTTGCGCATGCTGACGGACCACAGGATTTAAGTTGTTGGTTTGACGTCCGCGTCATATTGCAAATTGCGTTTCAAAAAACAATGGGGAAGTGGTGGTGCGAAGATGAGCGAGTTGATTGTGAGCATATCGGGGGTGCGTGGCATAGTTGGTGAATCGCTTAATGCTGAGGTTGCACTCAAGTGGGCACATGCTTACGGGACATATGTTCGCTCACTTAGTGCAGGAAATTGCGTCATTGCTGTTGGACGCGATTCTCGTCCATCTGGCGAGATGATAAAGTGCGCATTAGTATCTGGTTTGCTTGAAACTGGGTGTGATGTGGTAGACTTAGGAATCGTTCCAACACCAACACTGCAGTTTTACATCCGCGAGAAATCAAATGGAGGGGTTGGCATAACAGCTTCTCACAATCCTGAGCAGTGGAACGCGCTTAAGTTCTTTCGTCCAGATGGTATGTATTTAGATGCAGGTGGAATAGAAGAACTACAAAGCATTGTCAATGCTGGCTCATTCTCAACAGCCCATTGGGATGAGGTTGGAAAACTTACACTTGATGAAACTGCTGTTCGCATGCACATTGAGGCTATATTGAGCCTTCTTCAAGCGGATGAGATTAGGAAGCACAAATTCAAAGTTGCAATAGATTGCGTGAACGGTGCTGGGTCAGTCGTTGCAATACCGCTCCTTGAAGAGCTTGGGTGCAAAGTTATACCACTGCATTGTGAGCTTACTGGCGAGTTCCGTCGTCCACCTGAGCCAACACCAGACAGCTTGATTGAGCTTTCGGAGGTGGTGCGCAAGGAAGGTGCTGATGTCGGTTTTGGCTTTGATGCTGATGCTGATAGGGTTGTAATTGTCTTGGATGGTGGCACAAGGTGCAGTGAAGAAATGACGCTTTGCGTAGCTGTTAAGCATATACTGAGCAAGAGAAAAGGAACTGTTGTCACAAACGTATCAACAAGCATGGCAGTTGATGAAATCGCTCGCATGCACGGGTGCAATGTAATACGCACACCAGTGGGTGACTTGAATGTCAGCAGTAAGCTTCTTGAAGTTGGCGGAGTAATTGGTGGCGAAGGCAATGGCGGAGTCATTTACCCACCTTTGCAATATGCAAGGGATGGATTGCTCGGCATGGCGCTCGTCCTTGAATTCATGGCTGAGAGGGATGAACCGTTAAGCAAACTTGTAAGCGAGCTACCTCAATACAAAATCATCAAGCGCAGGGTGGAGCATAAGCGCTTAGGATCACCTGAAGAGTTGAAGCGCTGTTTTGAACATATCGCGTGCAGTGCTGATGAGGTGGTTGACTTTGACGGGATCAAGCTCATTTGGAAGTCACCAAAGCGTTGGGTGCACATAAGGCAATCAAAGACAGAAGACATCATCCGTATCATTGCTGAAGCCGAGGATGAAAGCACAGCAAATGCGCTTTGCGATATGGCTATGAAGGCGTTGTTAAACTCCAGAGGGGAATGATGAGCCTTATGGCAGGCGCTCAAATGACATTCAAGCAAATGACACTTAATGTCTTTCGTGGTAAGCCAATACCTCATGTGCTCTTCCAACCGAGAATTGAACCGTGGTATGACTGGCACAAGCGCTTTGGTAAAATGCCGAAGCGGTATGAAGGTGCAAGCCTGCTTGATGTCTTTGATGACCTTCATGTTTCAATGCGCTATGTGCACTACTACACTGGTCAGCCAGATCCAGTCATCGTCAATTACAGTGAGAAGGTGAAAATCAGACGCCAGTTCTGTGAGACAGACGGCACTATCATTTACGAGACACCTTATGGTGAACTTGTTGAGCGCTACACACTTACAACCGATGGCAGTTGGAGAAAAACCACGTTCCCAGTCAAGTCAGTTGATGACTTACGCAAGTTGCGCTGGCTATACGCAAACACAACTTATTCCTTCTCTGTTGAGAGGTTCAACATGGGCGCTCAATTCATGGGTGAGCGTGGCGAACCACAGTTTTGGGTTCCGAAAAGCCCGTATCAGGCTCTCGCTCAACTATGGATGCGCTTGGAAGACTTTATCTATGCCCTCGTTGACTGGACCGACGAAGTTGAAGCAACTATGAAGGCTATTGATGATTCATACGACAGGCTATACGAGGAGATAATCGCAAGTGGTGTTGTGCGCATAGTCAACTTCGGCGAAAACATACATGACCAGCTACTTTCGCCAAAATATTTTGAGCGCTACCTTATGCCGTTTTACGAGAAGCGCTCAAGCCAATTGAGGAGGGCAGGGATATTCACACACATACACATTGATGGCTATTTTAGGTCGCTCTTACCATATCTGAAGCACCTCCCATTTGATGGCTACGAGGCACTGACACCTAAACCGCAAGGTGATGTTGAGCTTGAGGAGTTGAAAGAACACATCGGTGACAAAATCCTCATTGATGGCATACCTGCGATAATGTTCATACCGCCATTCACGAGGGATGAGTTAATGGCGACCGTTGAGCGCATCGTCAAGCTATTTCATCCACGCCTTATCCTCGGAGCATCGGACGAAGTCCCACAAGGTGGTGGTGAGGAGGCAATTGAACGCGTTCGCCTTGTCTCGGAGTGGTGCAGAAAGCAAACTCAAGTTTGACGGCTTGCTCCTATTGCAAAAGTTCCACACTAACATCGTCAATCCACAAAGTGCCTGTTGCTCCGTTGAGACCGACCCTGAGCATCAAAGCTACGGCATCTTCGGGGATCTCAACGACGCCTTCAACTTTTCGCCAGTCAAAACTACCGTCAAGGAAGGCAACGGCTTTGTGCTCCCATCGTCCGTCTTTGTGTTGGATGGACAAGTCCAAAGTTGCAGCTTTCCAGCCTTGGTCACCCCTTTGTATGTTTTCGCCCTTCAACCATGCCGACAAGATGACCTTGCTTTTTGGAGGGAATTGTGCTAAAGAGAGTGGCTGTGTGAAAAGTGTATAAGCGCCTGTGGTGTTGACGACTTTAGCACATCTTTTACCAGTTCGCGCGATTTCGGTCGTGATACTGCCACCTGCAGGGATGAGCCAACCGGTCTCCTTTGATGCTCCAAATCGTAACCATCGCCCTTGAGTTACAGCAAAAACTTCTGCACCCATTCTCTCAAACGATGGATCAACAATG
>Ga0197143_1002371_pt1 | contig 13965 bp, 12 predicted proteins | sample GBS70_MetaG_FD_148603 | JGI IMG/M metagenome (GOLD analysis project Ga0197143, IMG submission 148603) | Sediment microbial communities from Great Boiling Springs, Gerlach, Nevada, United States - GBS 70_MetaG | ecosystem: Environmental > Aquatic > Thermal springs > Hot (42-90C) > Sediment...
CCGCTCAGGACCAGGGCTTTCATCTCCCCTCTCCTTTCGTTTCCGGGCCTTGGGGCGGATGCCCCCTGCCTCCGGCCGCCCGCAAGCGGCCTCTTCATCCTATGTCCCGCTCCCCGGGGCTGTCCCTTACCAGGCTGCGGGGGAGGAGGAGATCTCCCGTGAGGGGCTATCCACGGGAAACGGGGAGGCGGAGTTTGGCGGGGAAGCCAGAGGAGGAGGTGACGCTGTCCGGCGTCAAGGAATGCAGATGCGCGCTAGGTCAGTGACCCAGGACGCTCCTGAGGCCGGGATGGGTGGAGTCGAGCTCGAAAGCTCTTTGGAGGTCTTGGTAACCTTCGTAGAGCTCCCCTAGCAGCAGAAGGAGAGAGCCGCGGTTGTAGCGGACCCAGAATTCGTCAAATCCTCGCTCTAGAGCCTGAGTATAGAACCATATAGCATTTTGGAGATCGGTGCGCTTCATGTGCAGGCAGAAGGCCAGCAAGTAGTTGACCTCCGGGTGATCGGGATGTTCCGTTATCAACGTTTGCAGCAATGTGTGCGCTTCATCAAACTCGTTTTCCTGAATCAGGGTACGAACCCGTAGAAGCCTAAGGGCGACTTCTTTTTCCGGTGACAGAAGGTCGGGTAGAGCCGGGGGTGAGGATTTCCGCAGGTGATCCAAAGAAGCACTCAACGTGCGGAGACGATCAAGGAACGATTTTTCTGGGAGCCGGGTGGAGGCCAAAAGATACCCTATTTGCGTAGCGTAGGTCGCGGCATATTCCGGAGCCTCAGTAACCTCTCCTCTTCCTAGGTCGAACAGTGCATACCCCAGTTCATCAAGCAGGGAGCATAGCTCTCTTACGCTTCCTTTGATTCCCTCCATCTCTCTCCCGTGGGTTTCGATCACCAAATCGGGGCGTTGCTCTTTCAGGATACTGCCCAGACTATGCAGTACCGAATATTCTGCGCCTTCTACGTCTATCTTTATGCAATCCGGATATACACCCTTTGTTGCGCAAAAATGGTCCAGTCTTATAACCGGCGCTTCCACCGGACGGGCGTCGGGATAGAACTTCAAGATCTCCGGATTGGCTGTTGAGGCCACAGAGGCTAGTCCTTTTACTATGAAGAACTGGATTGTCTCCTGGGGTGAGTCGCCGACAAAGCCGTGAACGAATGTTACTCGGGGAGCCAGCCCGTTCACAGATACTAATTGTTTAGCCATGCTGGAGGCCTCCTCGTTTGCCTCGAATGAGTATATGTGGCCCTCAGGACCGACCATTTTGGCCAATAACAGGGTTATGATGCCGAAACTAGCTCCTATGTCGAAGACTTTGCTCCCCGAGCCTATGCAGGCTCGCAGCCCTAGGAAGGTGAAGGGTTCGAAATGAAATAATCTGGGGCAAGGGCTGACTGGAGCTATCCCGGCGAAGGCGGGAGGCACGTAGACGGCCAGGCCGTTGATATTAGATGTTTCCAGAATCTGCATTGCTCATTCCCCACGCATCCGTGCGTAATAATCGTTTTCCGCGCTCCTGATCTTCACTCCACTCCCCCCGATCCCGAGTGCGGGTTCTGCTTTCTTCCCTTACTGGATTCCGGCCTCCGGTGGTGGGGAGAGGGAAATGGTCGGCGGAGGGGTTAGGACTCAAGTAGTCAAGGCGAGCTGACGATAACATACCTCGAAGGATAGCGGGGAGGGATCTCTTCTGCCCGAAGCCAGGGTTTTGGTGACCGGAGGGGCGGGCTACATTGGCTCAGTGCTCGTTTCCTTCCTTCTGGAGAAGGGCTATGCGGTCCGGGTGCTGGACAACTTTCGCTACCAACAAAAGAGCCTTCTTCACCTTTGTCATCATCCCCATTTCGAGGTAATGCGGGGAGATTGCCGGGACGGGGAGACTCTGCGTGAGGCCCTGCGGGGCTGCGACGTGATCGTTCCCCTGGCTGCTATCGTGGGCGCTCCAGCCTGCGATCTCGACCCGGTGGGGGCCAGGACCACCAATCTGGAGGCCATCCGCCTCCTGCTATCCCTTCGCTCCCGGGAGCAGTGGGTAGTCTATCCCTGCACCAATAGTGGATACGGGATAGGGGAGAAGGACCGCTTCTGCACCGAGGAGACCCCTCTCCGGCCCATATCCCTCTACGGGGTGACCAAGGTGGAAGCCGAAAGGGAAATCCTGGAGGCAGGAAACGCTATCTCCCTCCGCTTGGCCACCGTCTTCGGGGCCTCTCCCCGGATGCGGACGGATCTTCTGGTCAACAACTTCGTCTATCGGGCGGTCACCGACCGCTTCGTTGTGGTGTTCGAGGGCCACTTCCGGCGCAACTACATCCACGTGCGGGACGTGGCCCGGGCTTTCCTGCACGCTTTGGAGAATTTCGAGACCATGAGAGACGAGCCCTACAATGTGGGCTTGAGCGATGCCAATCTTTCCAAGCTGGAGCTGTGTGCGGAGATAAAGAAGGAGATCCCCGACTTCGTATACCTGGAAGCCCCGGTGGGAGAGGATCCGGACAAGCGGGATTACATCGTTTCCAACGAAAAGATCGAGCGGACCGGGTTCCGACCCATCTATAGCCTGCGGGATGGAATCCGGGAACTGGTCAAATGTTACGCCATCTTGGGTTCTTGCGGTTGGGGCAATGCGTAAGCCGCGCTTGCTGATCAGTTTCTGCAATGTCTTCCCTCCGGGATTCGCTTTGGGGGTGTTCGATCTCGAGAGCCGTTCCTTTAGCTGGGTAAACTTAGGAGTGCAGGAACGAGGGGTGACCGGTGCCACTGGCATGGCCAGGGCCGAGGATCGCTATTACGTTCTATTGCAGCATGAAGGGGGGCGAAACTCACTTCTATCTTTGGATAATAATCTTAGAGTGATAGGTGTATGGTCATTAAAAAGAGTGCAAGATGGGCATTCCATGGTCTGGCGCCGGGGCGAACTTTATGTTGTTTCCACAGGCACTAACTCCATAATAAAGGTGAGACCTGATCGGCAAGGGGTACATGAGGAGGAATTTTGGCGCTATGGCCACTACTCCGGAGACGCGGTTCATATCAACTCTTTGGCCTTTGATGATCAGGGCCTGTACATCTCTCTCTTCGGACCCAAAGGGCAGCACGACAACTGGATGTACGCCGATGGCGGCCAGATCCTTTTTCTAGAAGCCAAAGATCTGACCCCAAGGATCGTTTTGGAAGAACTTTTTCATCCCCACTCTCTTTGCTGGTGGAGGGGAGAACTCTTTTTCGCCGAATCCCGGCGGGGAAGAATATGCTCTCTGAGCAGGGCAGGTGGTGGAAATCGGGTGGAAGTCAAAGAATGGGCTGTTCTCCCGGGTTACGTACGGGGTTTGGCAGGGGAGGGGAAACAGCTTTATGTTGCTGTGAGCGGTTTGCGTCGCCGTTCCAAGAGCACGGGGATGCGGAATACTCCTCCCACGGATGATTCCTCCCTGTTCGAATCTTACATTTATCAGCTGGATCCTTTAACTGGCGAGAGGTCTAAAGAGCGGATGACCCTTTACGGAACGGAGATTTACGATCTCCTGCCCATTGAGGAGGATCCAGATCCCGAATCGTTGATCAGGGGAGATCCTGTGGTATGCCGGCTTTGGGCCAGCGAGGATATGTCTGTAGACACTCTCGAGGTGGTTTGGGATTTGGTGGAGAGGGGAGAGATGGCGTCAGCAGCCCGTCTTCTCGAAAGGCTGGTAGAAAAGGATCCCTTCTACGGACGCTGGCAGTTCTTGCTAGGGTTCTGTCTGCACCGGTTGGGGGGTGAGCCAGCGAGGATTCTCTGGCACTATGAGCTGGCTTTGCAGAACGGCTTTCCTGAGTTTTGGGTTAGGTACCATCGGGGCTGTCTTTATCACCAATTGGGGAGGCGGGAGGCGGCTCTTATGGATTTGGAGCGGGCGGCGGCGCTCAACCCTGCCCATCAGGGAGTGCGGGATTTGCTGGCGCAACTGAGGAGGGAGAGCAACTGAGGAACGCCTGCCTGGAGAGAGGAGATCAGGGCATGGATGGGTAGATGGGCTGGCCAGGCGGGGTGAGGGAACTGCTTTTTCTCTTCTTCGGGGATCACCAGAACATTACTGCACCCCAGTCGGGCTCCGGCCTCTAAGTCCTTTAGGGAGTCGCTGACCAGTACGGAGCGGGAGAAGTCTATATCCGGGAAATCCCGCTGAGCCTGTAGAAACATGCCCACCTGGGGTTTCCGGCAGTCGCAGGCTCCCTCTTCATGAGGGCAGGCGTAGATGGCATCCAGGTCCTGCCCGGTGGTGGCTACTATCTGCTGGCGGAGCAGGGCGTGGATGCGCTCCAGATCCTCCAGGGTCATAAGCCCCCGGGCCACTCCCCGCTGGTTGGTGACCACGATTACTCGGCATCCGGCCCGCTTGAGGGCGCCGATGGCCTCTGCCGCTCCCGGCAAAAGGATCAGCTCCTCCGGCCGGGTCACGTACCGGCCGGAAGGCATCTTCCGGTTTATCACCCCGTCCCTATCCAGGAAGACGCTCGGTCTTGGGTTCCTCATGGGGCCGGCAGATACTGTTCCACTATCTCGCACAGGATGTGACCGATCAGGATGTGGGCTTCCTGGATGCGGGGGGTGTCCCTTGAGGGTATGCACAGGCAGTAGTCGCAGAGTTCCCTCATCTTTCCCCCTCCCTCCCCGGCAAGTCCCACGGTGATCAGCCCCTTCTCCCGGGCCGTCTCCAGAGCCCGGATGACGTTGGGGGAGTTGCCGCTGGTGGAAAGGGCCAGGGCCACGTCTCCCGGCTCCCCCCAGGCCTCTATCTGCCGGCTGAACACCTCCTCGTAAGAGTAATCGTTGGCCAGAGCGGTGAGGAGGGAGGTGTTGGTGTGGAGGGCTAGAGCCGGAAGGGGCCGGCGATCCCGGTAGTACCTCCCTCCTAGCTCGGCCGCCAGATGCTGGGCGTCGGCGGCGCTTCCCCCATTTCCGAAAAAGAGGATCTTTTTTCCCCTCAGGCAGGCCTCCACCAGCACATCGGCCACCCGGGCCACGAGCTCGGAGAGCTCCAGCAGGATCCGGTGCAGGGCCAGGCTCTCCTCGAGCCTTGCTCTCACTAGCTGCCTATGGGCTGTGGTGAATGACGTGACTGCCGGGGGCATTGAGCTTTACCTTCACCTCCTCGAGATGGGAGAGCCGGCTCTTCACTTTTTCCCGTCTCTCCGGGGGGACGAAGAAGAGGAGAAATCCTCCTCCTCCCGCCCCGAGGAGCTTGCCTCCCAGAGCGCCGGCCTCCATCCCCTCCCGGTAGAGGCGGTCTATGGCGCCGTTGGAGACCGAGGAGTCGAGCTGTCTCTTCAGCATCCAGGCTTCGTGCAGGAGATTTCCGAAGCGGGAGAGACCGTCGCTGTCCATCAGTATCCCGGCGGCTTCCTCCACCATCTCCCTCATCCTCCGGAGCAGAGGGCCGTTTTCCCCGATGCGCTGCACCTGTCGGGCAGCGGTATCGCTGGCCCTGCGGTGCAGGCCCGTGAACACCATCAGGAGATGCTCCTCCAACTGGCGAATCCTTTCCGGCCGCAGGGGCAGGGGCCGCACCACTATCTCTCCATCGGGGCGGAACTCCACCACGTTGAACCCTCCCACCGCCGCCAGCACCTGATCCTGGCAACCTACGGTCTCCTTGAGCACCTCGCGCTCTAGTTCTATGGCCTGGCGGGCCAGCTCCAGGGGGGGTATGTTCTTGCCCTGGTAAGCGTAGAGGGCGTTCAAAAGGCCGACGACGAAAGAAGAGGAGCTCCCCAAACCAGAGAAGGAGGGAAGCTCGGCAGCGTAGTTCACCTCTATCTCTCCGGATATCCCACACCACTTGAGGCACTCCCGGAAGGGGGCGTGCTGGATCTCCTCGACGCTTTTCACGCATTCCACCTGGCGGTAAGAGATGCGCACGGAATAGTCGAAGAGGCGGGAGTAAAACCGGGTGACCGAGTGGTAGGCGAACTTATCTATGGCTGTTCCCAGGACGGCGCCGCCGTGCTTGCGGAAGTATTCCGGATAGTCCGTTCCTCCGCCGAAGAAGCTCACTCGGAAGGGGGTCTTGGTGATGATCATGGCGCCGTCACCAGAAGGGCCATCTCTTCTCTCACGAAGCTCAGGACCGTTTCCCTGGTCGGGGGGAGGGAAAAGAGGGAGGATATCTTCTCTATGCTCACGTCGTATCGTACCCGGGGGCTTCCTGGGTGTATGCGAACCTCCCGTCCGCTGGCCTCAATGATCTCCTGTAACCGGACGGTGCCCTGGCCGCATACGTTATAGGTCTCCCCGGTGACGCCTTTTTCCACCAGTTCAAGCACTATCTGTGCCCCCTGGTCTGTGTGCAAAAACTGCATCTCGCTCTCCGGGTGGAGCCAGAGAGTGCCTCTCCGCAGGATGTCGAAGACCGGGTTCTTTTTAAGCCCCGGTCCCACGAAGCCGCCAAAGCGGATGATCAGCCAGTCGCGGGCCCGGTGGCGCACGCACTGCTCGGCCAGAAATTTATGAAAGCCATAGGGACTCTGGCGGGAGACGTCTATGGGGCTGTCCTCCCGGGTGGCCAGGGGGGAGGAGCAGTCGGGATAAACGTCGCAGGAGGAAAGGAATACGTAAAGGGAGCAAGGGAAATCTTCCAGGGAAGCCCGGGTGCTCCTCACCGTGGCTTCGAAGTCCAAAAGAGGCTCCCTTTGGGCCAGAACCTTGCTGGAGTTGCCGTTGGCGTTTATGAACACCTCACAGGGAGTGCCCGCCAGGCGGGAGTAGTTTTCGCGGTCAATGATGCGGAAGGGGAGTTTCCTCCGCTCGCATGCCCGGGCGAAGGCTGAGCCCACGAATCCCCTGCCGCCGAGGATGAATATCATGCCCCTTCCCCCTGTCAGAGCCGTATGCCGTCGGTCCGCGACTCATAATTCTTTTCGAACCAGGCGATGGTTTTTTTTAGCCCTTCCCGGAGGGGGGTGGGGCAGGAAAGTCCCAAACCCTTCATTCGGGTGACATCGAAGATCTTCACCTTCTGTCCGTCGGGCTTTGTGGAGTCCCACTCCACCTCCCCCTGATACCCGGTGAGCTCTTTTATCATCATGGCCAGCTCCCGGATGGAAATGCCGGTTCCGGAAGAGAGGTTTACCGGTTCAGAGGAGGCGTAGCGCTCGATGAAGAAGGGGAAAAGGGCGGCCACGTCTCCGGCGTAGACGAAGTCCCGCACGGGGTCCCCCGTGCCCCAGAGGACCACCCGGTTGACACCCCTGATCCTGGCCTCGTGGAAACGGCGGATGAGCGCGGGGATGACATGGGCTTCCTCCAGCCGGAAGTTGTCGTATTCCCCATACATATTTCCCGGTATGAGCACCACGGAGTTCAGCCCGTGCTGCTGCCGGTAACAGTGGCTGGCTACCAGCCCCATCTTTTTGGCCCAGGCGTATCCCGCGCTCTCCTTCTGGGGGTAGCCGCCCCACATCTGGTCTTCGCCTATGGGGGAGGTGGCGCTGGCCGGGTAGCTGCAGCCGCCCATGGGATAGATCATCTTCCGCACTCCACACCGGGCGGCAGCCTCAAAGACCAGGGCGGTGAGAAGCAGGTTCCGATAGAAGAAGTCTGCGGGATAGCGGCAGTTGGCCATTATCCCCCCCGAGTAGGCGGCGAGGTGCACCAGGATGGTGGGCTTCGTCTCCCGGAACATCCTTTCCACCTCTCGGGGATCGGTCAGGTCGTAGTCCTGGCTGGAGAGGCCCAGCACCCGGTCCTTCCCGTAGCGGGAGCAAAGGACGGGCATCAGATGGCGGCCGAGGAATCCCGTGGATCCGGTGACCACGATTCTCTCTTCCACTTTTCCCTTCACCCCTTTGGCAGATGGGGTTTCAGCTTGGAGAATTGCGCCTGCCAGTTAAGCTCTCTCTCCGCAGCCAGGCGGCAGTTCTCCACCATCTCCCGGTAACAGGAAGTTCCGTATATGCGGAGGCCGGTGTCCACGGCTTCCAGAAAGGACCCCAGGCTCCAGTCTTCCATCAGGATCCCGCACCGGTAGCGGCGCACGAGCTTGGCGCACTGGGGATGAGGGGCGACTATGGGCGGCACTCCGTCGGCGATGGCCTCAAAGAACTTGTTGGGGCAGGCGTAATAGTTCTGTATGGTCAGGGGGTTCCAGGCCACCAGGGAGAAGCAGTATTCTTTGCGGATTTCGTCCAGGCGGCGGTGGTCTACATAACCTTTGTAGCGTACATTCTGCTCGAGGTTCTCCAGTTTCTTTTTCAGTTCTTCCCCGTCGGGTCCTCCGACGAACCCGAAGAGGTCAATGGGTTTCTCCTGCATGCTCCGGTGCAGGAAGTATTCCGGGAAGGTCAGCCCCTTGATTATCGTCCCCGCGTAAATGATGCGACCGTTCCTGCCCCCGGGATCCCGGATGTCGCCGGGGCCGGCCCCATTTGAAGGGCAGTTGTAAAGCACGGCGAAGGGCGAACACACTCCTCCCCAGCTTTCTATCTCCAGGGCGGCCCGGTTCTCTTCGGGGAAGATCACCAGGTCCACGAGAGGCAGGGCCTGCCGGTGGGTGTCCGCCTCATCGGGTCCATAGAGGTTGGACATCTCCAGAGCATAGTAGAGGGTGAACCGGGGCCGCCTCTTGAGCTTGAGGGCGAGGGGTAGAGTAAAGGCGCTGCAGAGCACCAGGATGTCCGGCTCCAGCTCCCGCGTCTTTAGAGCCGCCTGAATAACGTACTCTATTCGCCCCACTCGGGAGTGGGGATGAAAGCCCGTCTCCAGCGCATGGAGGGTCCACCGGGGAAAAAGGTGGTGGAGCGGGGGCTTCTCCGGCACCCGGGGTTCGATCACTACCACCTCCGGATTTTCCGTAGTGCTCCTGCAGGGAGTGCAGAAGAGCGGGTATCTGGGGGCTGCCGTAACCCAAGGGGACATCGGAGACGCAGAGGACGGTGCGGAGGCTCAAAGGAGGCTCACCCCGGCTGTTCGGGCTTCGCTTTCGGCGGGCTGGAAAGCCGCGTTTCGGGCCAGTTCGCTTACCAGGCGCCGGGCATTGTGTCTCTCCCTCCACGGGGTGGAGAATTCCTCCGCTGTTCGCCGGTAATGGGGGTAGTGGATGATCAGCTCCTTCAGGAGGGCGGAGGCCTCTTCAGGTCTCCCGGCCACCAACCCCACCGCGCCCAGGGGGAGGATTTTCCCGTCCCGCGATTTGAGGGCGTAGACGCGGGAGTCGAGCAGGCGCACGGGATGGGGGGAGGAAAGGGTGAATTCCACCCTGGCGGTCTCCGGCAGCATCCGGAGGAGAGCCGATCTCTCGCCATCCGCCCCCAGGGCATGGAAGACGAAGGTTTGGCTGCCCAGGAGAAGGCCATAACGGTTCTTCTGGCGGACTTGAAGCCAGAGGGGGAAATCCCTTTCCAGGTGGCGGGAGAGGAGGAAGGAGAAGAGAAGACAATCTTTTTCTCCTTCCGGGATCTCCACAGTTCCTTTCGTTTCCCCCGTGAGGAGGAGCTCCCGTTCCGCCTGAAGCATTATCTCCCGGTGGTGCTGCCGGTGGGCTTCCTCCAGTTGCTCGGCCAGCCAGGTGCCTCCCGTCACCAGGACGGGGATGCCCGCGGAGAGCGACTCCACCAGGATCCCCGAGCTGCGGGCGTAGTACCGTTCCTGGTCGTAGAGGAGCAGGTTTATGTCGGCGGACAAAAGAAGCTCCAGATACCGCTCCTGGTCCAGGGGCTCCCTTATGAGTTTTATCCCCCGGTCCTCCAGAGGCTCGAGCTGGGAAAGGGCTACCACTACCCCGGGCTGTTCCCGCGGGTGGAAGGCGAAGTTGCACTGGATGACGAACTCCGCCCGCCCGGTGGCCACGTAGTCGTCCCAGAGGTCGAGGATAAGATCGGGAAGATAGGAAAACCCCTTCTCCAGCCGGGCATCTCCCAAATAGGTGATGCGCAGGGGTCGCCCGTTCTCCGATGGTCTTCTTTCCGGTTTGAGTCTCCTGTCCACCGGGATAGGCAGGGTGTGGAACTTTCCCGCACCGAGGGACTCGTACTGTCTGGTCAGCCTCTCCGTGTCCGTGTAAAGGAAGATCCGGTGGTGGGGAAGCCGGTGGCGCATCTCTTCCAGGGTCTGGCGGACCGATTCCACCTGCCTGAGCAGAGAGGGATACTCCACCTCCCACCCGGTGAAGAGGTTTCTCCGGAATACCAGGTGCCAACTGGCCTTCATGGATTCCGGATCCTGGAGCAGGTAGTCCTTCAGCCCTTCCAGGTCGGCTTCGGAGAGGGTGGGGATGAAGACCAGATCTCCCTTCTCCAGGGTCAGGTGGCGCTGGAAAAGAATCCGGGAATCCTCCCGGAAGGTTGTGGACTCTGCTTTCGGCGGGGGAGCAGGGTTTTCGGGCTTGGGTTTTCCTTTCCTCTCTGTCTTTTTCAGCCCACTCGCCAGCTTGACCAGGGATGATCCCAGAGGGTGGCGCCGGAGGAGGGGGGATACCAGGAGCCTCTGAGGATCCCCCGCTCCCTCCGCCAGGAGGTGGAGGAGGGTGAAGGACATTCGCTCCCGGAAGCGCTGGGGAAGCCGCCTCCGGAGGCTATTCCAAAAAGCGGACGGACGGGGGAAGGGGCGGGATTCTCCCCGGCCCCAGACATCGAATCGGTATACAGGGAGGACGGGAAAAGGGAGGGAAGAATTTCGCAGGTGCTCCCGGAAGGCCCGGTTGGTGACGAGGAAAGGCTGGTAGCCGGCTTCCCTTGCCGCCTCGAGCACGGAGTGGGCGTACTCCAGGTAGTGTCCGCCCCATCCCTTGATGGAGTGATCTATGAGGATGAACCTGGCCATGGTGATCCTCCCCGCTTTTTCTGGATTCAGTTATCGGTTTTCCAGCTCCCGCTATTTAGGGGTTCCCCGGAGCCTCCCTCCAGGAGGTCGGCGGCGTAGGCGGCGAAGGCCAGGGAGGAGGTGAAGGCCGGAGAGATGGCATTCAGCACGTGTAGATGGGTTCCCTCCCTCAGTATGACGAAGTCGGTGACCAGGGAGCGGCGGGATAGGGAGACGAGCTGGGGGCGGATTCCCACCTTGGACGAGGTTTGAAGGTCGGAGGGCCGGAGGGGGGGCAGGAGGGAGACCGCTTCCCGCCAGAGGCGGCGGGGGGAGAGTTTGGCTCTCTCCCGGAGCGCGGCGGAGCGAAACTGGGGGTCAGCCAGGAACAGGACGGCCAGGCGGGCCGCTATGGCCAGGGCCTCCGGACCCATTCCCTCCAGCCCCCGATAGTTCTCTCGGCCAAAGGCAGGGGCAATGCTGGGCCCGAGATACACCTCCCCATCCGCGGAGCGGGTGAAGTGCAGCCCGAGGAAGGGATAGCGGAGATCGGGGACGGGATAGATGTTGCCTCGCACCAGCCCGGACCGGGCCGGGGATAGTTTCCAGTAGGCGCCCTTGAACGGGAGAAGGCGGAATTCCCTCCCCAATCCGAGACTGTGGGCCAGCCGGTCGGCAAAGGCTCCCGCAGCGTTCACCAGGTAGCGGAAGCGAACCGTGCCGCCGGAGGTCAGGGCTTCCGTGGGAGTGCGGAACCCCTCCACCCGGGTCCTGTAGCAGATTCTCGCTTTTCCCGAGGTTGAAAGCTCCCTCTCCAGACTGCGGAGAATTTCCCGGGGCCGGACCACCGCCGTCTCCGGACAGAAGAGGGCTCTTCCCCAGGTGGAGGCCTGGGGTTCGATTTGGGAAAGCTCCTGAAGGTCTATAAGCCTGGCCCGGGCTCCCGCCGCCTCGGCCCGTCTCTGGAGCTCTGAGAGGAGAGCTGCCTCCTCCTGGTTTCTGGCTACCACCACCTTCCCCGTTTCCAGAAGGGTGAGGCCCTTTTCCCGGCAGTACTCTTTCATCATCCGGTTGCCCTGGACGCAGAAGCGGGCCTTTAGGGTGTCGGGAGAGTAGTAGACGCCGGAGTGGAGCACCCCGCTGTTGCGCCCGCTGGCGTGGCGCCCTACTTCATCCTCTTTTTCCAGGATTAACACCTCCGCTCCTCGGGAGGTGAGCTCCCGGGCTATGGTCAGCCCGGTGATCCCCGCCCCCACTACCAGCACCTCGCAGTCCCTCACCGGGGGCGAGAGCCGACGCTTACCCGTAGGTAGCCGGGAAAAAGCTCCCTTTCTTCCGGGGGCAGGGAGCGGAACCAGAGGTCGAAGGTACGCATCAGGAGATCGGCCTGGGGGTAATAGCCCAGAAACATGACGCTGCTTCTGAGCGCCGCGTCGTACTCCCGTTCCATCTCGATTCCAGCGGCGGCGAACTGAGCGGCGAGGGAGACCACCGGTTCTTCGTAGCCGAAGGGCCATGAGCCGCGCCTTTCGGCCAGCCATTTGCCGAATCGGTAGAGGAGGCAGCGGGCATTGGGATTCATGGTTATTATCCGCCCTCCCGGTCGGCACACCCGGCGCATCTCCGCCAGGGCCCGGCGCTGTTCCTCGGGGGAGAAGTGCTCCAGGACCCCGGCGTTCCAAACCACGTCGAAGGCTCCGTCCGGGAAGGGCATGTCCAATATGGAGCCGTGTACGAACTCCGCCTCCACTCCGGCGGAAGCGTAAAGGGCCTGGCTGGCGGAGAGCGCCGCCCGGGAGTAGTCTATGAGGGTTACACGATGACCGTCCTGGGCGAGCAGAAGCGAGATTTTCCCCGAGCCCGATCCCGCCTCCAGGATGCGCTGTTCCGGCTGGTTTATCTCTTTTCGGAGGATTTGCAGCACTTCCTGATCCATCACCGACCAGTTTTCCAGCATCTCTTTTGCCGAGGAGCGCGACCACTGGCGCTCCCAGACGTGAACCTGGTGGATGTTGATCTCCTTGGTGGTTTTGGGAACGGTGAGGACTGCGGTGGCCCCGTCTCGGCGAGAGGTCGCTCGGCCGGTTCCCGCCGGCTCTGGAGGACGCGGGGAGGGACGCTTCTCCAGATATTCTTCCATCAACCTTCTGGCTTTTTCCTTATAAGCGGGCAGCCCGGCGAGATCGGAGCGCCGGTAGAGGTGATAGCAAGGGAAATGGGTGTCCACCCAGAGCTCTATCCCCAGGGCTGCGGCGCGGACACAGAAGTGGCGGTCCTCTCCCCGGAGGCCGAGGTTGGGGATCTCCTGGAAGGAGACTCCCTTCAGCAGCGCGGGGCGGGAGATGAGCGTGCACCCTCCCAGGCCCCCCACGCGGTAGATCCCGGGCTGGCGCAGTTGGGCCAGGAACTCGGCCGTGCGGCGGGTGATTTCCTCCGGGGAGAGAGTCTCTCCCGGATCCTGCCGGAACATGTCGTATTGGTCCTTCAGCCACACCTGGGGAAGCTCTACCTCCTGCTCTGGCGTCCACCTGGTCCAGTAGATCTCGGAGACGATGTCCTTCCCGGTGGAGACGAGGTGGAGGAGGGTTATCGGGTTCAGGACCAGGTCGGAATCCACGAGGAAGACGAAATCGTACCCTCCCTCCACGGCTGCGGAGAGGATGGCGTCCTTGTAACGGGCCACTTTCCTGATCAGCTCCTCCCGCCAGTGGTGGGTGTGCTCGTCGCAGAGGTAGATCTCCGCCGTGGTCCATAGGGAACTTCCCGGAAGGACGGTTACCCGTCCGTAAGGAAGAGAGAAATCCCTAAGCATGGATTGCGATTCGAATATCTCGTTGTCGTCAATGAAGAGGGCGTCGGCGAGAAGGTCCTCCATCCAAAGGTTTCTTATGGAATCGAGGAACTCTTCCAGTATCTCGGGTTCCTGGCGTATGGGGCTGCCTATGAGCACCTTCAAGGAAAGCTCCTCCCTTCCCGCCGGCTTTTGCCGGGGTCCGGGCTCGGGCTCCGGACCCCAGCTTCTTTTTCGTCATCGGGGAGGGAAGATTTTAACGTTTCATCTGCTCTCCGGCTCGGCCGGGCCGTGGTAAACTTAATTTTTGCGGGTTGGATGCCGGAATGGTGCTCGGGTTTCTGAGAAAGGTAATCAACTACAACGAGCGGGAGGTGCGCCGGCTCCGGGAGATGGCGG
>Ga0197143_1002372_pt1 | contig 13964 bp, 15 predicted proteins | sample GBS70_MetaG_FD_148603 | JGI IMG/M metagenome (GOLD analysis project Ga0197143, IMG submission 148603) | Sediment microbial communities from Great Boiling Springs, Gerlach, Nevada, United States - GBS 70_MetaG | ecosystem: Environmental > Aquatic > Thermal springs > Hot (42-90C) > Sediment...
GGGGTTAAAGTCTGTATGGGTTCCCTTTACCTCCACAAATACCAACACCTCACCGTCAAGTGCAACTATGTCTATTTCTCCGTATCTACAGTGGAGGTTTCTAATAAGAATTTCGTATCCTAAGCTTGAAAGGTATTGGCAAGCCAAATCTTCAAAGTACTTACCCTTCTTCAATGGCGCTTAGAATCTCTGATAGAGTTATGGGGGCAGTGCCCAGCTTACCTACCACTATACCAGCACCCAGATTGGAAAGCTCGCAAGCCAAAGACCAGTCTCCGCTGGCAAGGTAAGAAGCAGTCAATACCGCTACAACCGTATCTCCAGCACCAGAAACATCGTAAACCTGCTTTGCCTTTGCTGGAAAGTTGGTATATTCCTTATCAAAGAGAGCCATACCCTTGGAACCAAGGGTTATTACCAAGGTTTTTAGTCCAAGCTCTTTTTTTAGCGTCCAGCCTAAGCTTTCCAATGGTTCTCCTTGACCCATCTGCTTTGCTTCCTTTTCGTTTGGAGTCATCAGATCTACACCGTAGTAAAGGTGTTTGTTCACAGGTTTTGGATCTACCGAAAGGAAAACCCTTTTTTCTTTAAGTCTTTTTACCAAAGGCTCACAAACTACACCCTTTGCATAATCGGACAGTATAACCCCATCCACTTCTACATCAAGCCTTTCAAGAAGCTTTTCTAAAACTCTTCCAGAGATGGGCTTTCTGTCTTCCCAGTCTATTCTTAGAAGCTGTTGGGACAAAGAAACCACCCTTGCCTTTTCTGTGGTTGGTCTTTGGCTGTCCTCTACCGTAAGGTCTTCTATAAAGGCAGATCGAATAAGGCCTTTCAGTATATGCTTGCCGTAGTCTGAACCTGTAATCCCCACCAGGTAAGTTTTCACCCCTAAGGAAGAGAGGTTATTAGCCACGTTAGCTGCACCACCTAGCCTAAACTCCTCCCTTTCTACCTCTACCACAGGCACGGGTGCTTCTGGAGATATCCTCTCTACAGTTCCAAATATGTATCTGTCTAAAATCAGGTCTCCCACTACTAGAATTCTAAGATTTTTCAATTTTTCAAGTACTTTCTTAAGTTTCTCTTTCATTCTTTGCTATTCTAAGTTCAATTAAAATTTTAATCAATGATAAATAAAATCCTAATAGCCAACAGAGGAGAAATTGCGGTAAGGATCATAAGGGCTTGTAAAGAGCTGGGAATAAAAACTGTGGCAGTTTATTCCGAAGCAGACAAGGATTCTATGCACGTAAAGCTTTCAGATCAGAGCATATGCATAGGTCCTGCGGAACCCTTAAAGAGCTATCTGGACATTCCAAGGATTATGGCATCCATTGAGGTGTCCTCTGCGGATGCAGTCCATCCCGGCTATGGTTTTCTCTCTGAAAACCCAAAGTTCGCACAGATAGTGGAGGTAAGCAAGAAAATATTTATCGGTCCTTCTTCGGAAACGCTGGCGCTTATAGGGGACAAGATAAAGGCTAAGGAAGTTGCTAAAAAGTTGGGTATTCCATTGGTTCCAGGAAGCGACGAGCCTGTGGATTTTCAGAAAGCTTTGGATATAGCAAAGGAAATAAAGTATCCTTTGGTTATAAAGTCTGCAGGCGGTGGTGGTGGAAGGGGTATAAGGGTAGTTTATGACGAAAGGGAGCTAAGGGAGAAGTTGCCTTTGGCTGTGCAGGAATCAAAACAAGCCTTTGGAGACGAGAGAGTCTATATTGAAAAGTATCTGATAAACCCTAAACATATAGAAGTTCAGGTTTTGGCAGATAAACATGGCAATGTAATAACCTTAGGAGAAAGAGAGTGTTCTATACAGAGAAGATATCAAAAGCTCGTAGAGGAGGCACCAAGCGCAAGTATTACAGATGAGCGAAGGAAGATTTTAGAAGAGATGGTCGTAGAGTTCTGTAAAGCTATAAACTACGTAGGTGCTGGAACAGTGGAATTTTTGATGGACCAGGAGGGAAACTTCTACTTTATGGAGATGAACGGAAGGATCCAGGTGGAGCATCCAGTAACTGAAATGATAACGGGTATAGACATTGTAAAAGAGCAGATCAAAATAGCACAGGGGGAAAGGCTTAGCATAAAGAGGGTGGAAAGACGGGGCTATGCTATAGAGTTTAGAATAAACGCGGAAGACCCAAACACCTTTCTGCCCTCTCCAGGTAAAGTGGAACAACTATTTATACCAGGAGGCCCAGGCGTGAGGGTTGATACCCATCTTTACTGTGGATATAAAATACCCCCTTTTTATGACTCACTCATTGCAAAGCTAATAGTCTGGGGAAAAGACAGGACAGAAGCCATAGAGAGGGCAAAAAGGGCGCTAAAGGAGTTTATCATAGAAGGAGAAGGCTTAAAAACCAACATAGCCTTTCACGAAAGGCTTTTGGCTACGAGGGAATTTAAAACAGCAAAACATCACGTGCGGTATTTGGAGGAGATGCTCCTTTGAAAATCTGCTTAGTAGCAGGGTCTGGCAGTTTGCCGTCAGTTTTCAAAAGGAGCGCAGAAAAAGTCGGGGATGAAGTCTTTATAGTTGGTGTGAAGGGCATTACAGACACAGACGCTCACGCTTACCTTCCCCTCGGAAAGGTGGGCTCCTTGGTTAAGCTTTTGGAAAAACAGAGAATAAACAAGATAGTTCTTTTGGGTAAATTTGAACACAAACTGCTGTTTTCACACCTTTTAACCATAGACGGATTGGCTCTTAAGATACTCTCTAAGGCAAAGGACAAAAGGGCTCAAAGTATTATAAAAGCTCTGATTGAAGAGCTGGAGGCAATGGGCTTTGAGTTCATAGACCCCACACCCTACCTTCAGGATATCATAGCGGGAAGTGGGCTTTTAAACACAATAGAGCCATCCCAAGAAGCACTGGAGGATGGGCTATTTGGTTATGGTATAGCTAAGGAGATCGCAAGCTTGGACGTAGGGCAAACGGTAGTGGTAAAGCAAAAGACGGTGGTGAGCGTGGAAGCTATGGAGGGAACGCAGGAGGCTATACTAAGAGCTGGAAAGATTGCGGGTAAGGGTTGTAGGGTTATAAAGGTAGCAAGAAAAACCCAAGACTTTAGGATAGATGTGCCTACGGTGGGACTTCAGACCTTAGAAGCCCTTAGGTCTATAAAGGCAGATGCCCTTTTTTTGGAAGCGGGAAAGGTCTATGTAGTGGATAAAGAAAAGTTTTTAAAGCTTGCGGATAGGTATAAGATCTCGGTGGTGGGTTTGCCTCTTGAAGCTAATCCTTAAGATAGTATCTGTAAGCCCACTTTATGCCAAAGGCTCCATCTTTTATGTATAGGACTAACACATCTCCCACCTGTGCCCTATTGTATAGCCCTTCTGATACACGAAAGGAACATCCTGTGAGCTCAAGCACTACCCTAAACCCTCCCCTATAAGCATGATATTTCCTTAGGATATTGGTTTTAATCATCTTTGGCTCAGATTTATCAAACTTTGCGTTAAAAGGCTCAAGTATGGTCAGGGGTATAAAATAATATCCCGCAAAGTAAAGAATGGCTAAAGGCAATAAGTGGGCTCTTAGATGTAGGTGTTTTCCCAACAAAAAGATAGCCAGAAAAAAGTGAGCAAGGAATATGGGAGTTAGAACTTTAAAGCCCAACAAAAATAGCTCGTTCTCACATAGGGCACCTCTGTATCCTTTGGTCATCCAATAGATCCCAAGGGCAAACAGAGGAATGAATATGCCCACCGGTGTATAGTAAAGGATCCAGTTCCTGAGCCTTTCTTTTTCTGAGCCAACGGAGGAGCTGGGCAAACCCTCCAAGCTTGGTATTACATCAAGCATCAACTCTATTGCTCTTTTTACTTCATACTCCAATCTTTCATCTATTCTCTTTGCGTTTAGGGTTAGCTTTAATGTCCTACCACCTATCTTTACTGAGGAAAGGCGAGGAAGTTCTCCCCGCTCTGTAAGGAGTTTGATCTTAGAGTTTTCCAAAACCATTTTTGCCCAATTTTCATCGTCGTAAAAGGTTTTAAATTCTTTGGAAAAGAGCCACTTTTCTATGGATAGGAAACCGTTAATTGATATTGGGGTGCTTATTTCTAAGTTACGCTTAAAAAAACTTATCTTAAATCTCCTGTTGCCCAGTGTAAGAAGAGCCCTTGGAAAAAGGTAAGAGGTTATATCCGCTCCGAGTTTTTTGTAAAATTTTATGACTCTTCCATAGTAGCTAAGGATAAGATAAAGGGCTAATATAAGTATTAAAACTCCTAAGAGCTTGTAAAGATCCTCCAACAGTTAAACACCCGCCAATAGCTCCTCTGCCATGTCAAAGTTGGCTATAACCTCTTTTACATCTTCGAGCTCCTCAAGGGCATCCAAGAGCTTTAAAAGCCTTTTGGCAGTTTCTGGGTCTGTTATAGATACAGTGCTGTTTGGTTTGTAGGTTATCTCTGCTTTTTCCACCTGAACGCCAAAGGATTGAAGCTTTTCCTTCACTTGGTATAGCTCCTCCGGAAGGGTGTAGATCGTATAGGCTACATCCCCAACTAAGATGTCCTCTGCTCCTGCCTCCAGTGCCTTTTCGTAAAGTTCATCCTCCGAGATGCTCTCTTTTGGAACCTCTATAATTCCAACCCTATCAAAGAGGAAGGAAACGCATCCAGAAGAACCAAGGTTTCCCCCATGCTTGGAAAGTACGTGTCTTATTTCCGATGTGGTCCTGTTTCTATTGTCCGTAGTAGTTAGTATCATTAAAGCAACTCCGTTTGGTCCATATCCTTCGTATAAAACCTCTTCGTAGTTTCCCCCTTCCAGTTCTCCCGTTCCCTTTTTTATGGCCCTCTCTATGGTTTCCATTGGCATGTTGGCTTTCTTGGCATTTTCTATTGCGTTCCTTAGTCTTGGATTTGTCTCCGGATTTGGTCCTCCTTGTTTTACCGCTACGGTTATTTCCCTTATAAGTCTAGTAAATAACTTTCCTCTCTGTGCATCCGCCTTTGCTTTTTTGTGTTTGATCTGTGCCCAATGACTATGCCCTGCCATGAATATATATTTTAATTCCGTGAAGTTTTCTGTCATCAGCCTTGGTTGTAGGAGCAATTACTTCGATGGTGAATTTATAGCCCAAAGACTCTCACAAAGAGGCTATGTAAGAACTGACGGTGAGGCGGACATTTACATAATAAATACCTGCACGGTAACCTCCGAAGCAGATAGATCTTCCCGTCAGCAGATATACAGAGCAAAAAGGGAAAACCCAGAGGCGATAGTTGTAGCCACAGGATGTTATGCTCAAACAAACCCGCAGGCGCTTGCAAGCCTAAAAGAGGTGGATCTTGTAATAGGTAACTCCCACAAGGATATGCTGGTAGAAATGCTAGAAGAATACCTGCAGTCAAAAGGTAAAGCGGTATTTGTGGAAAACATCTTTAAACAGAATAGTCTAAAAAACTTTGACCTTATTGTCTTTTTTGAGAAAGTAAGACCCTTTCTAAAGGTTCAGGAAGGATGCAATAACTTTTGCACTTTCTGCGTCATACCCTATGCGAGGGGAAAGCTAAGAAGCGTGCCTGTGCAAAAGGTCATACAGCAGGTAAAGCTACTTGCAGAGAAAGGATTTAAAGAGGTGGTGTTAAGCGGCACCCAGCTTACTCAATACGGATGGGACTTGGGCACAAACCTATATGAGCTCATGAAAGAGCTACTTACTGTGAATGGTATAGAAATCTTCAGACTCTCCTCTCTGTATCCCTCGGAAATAGACCCCAAACTCCTTGACTTGATACTAACTGAAGAAAGGATAGCGCCACACTTTCACCTCTCCTTGCAAAGTGGTTCTGACAGAATCCTAGACCTCATGGAAAGGGGCTATACAGTTGAGGATTACAAAAGGCTTGTGGAAAAAATACTGAAAAAAAGACCTCTGTCGGCCATCGGCACAGACATAATCGTAGGCTTTCCCACAGAAAGCGAAGAAGATTTTAAGGAAACTTATCGCTTGGTTGAAACTCTTCCCTTTGCATACCTTCATATCTTTAGCTATTCAGACAGGCCCTATACCAAAGCAAGCAGAATGTCACCAAAGGTAAAGCAAGAAGTTATAAAAGAAAGGGTAAAACTGCTGAAGGCTCTGGATGAAAAGAAAAGACGGGAGTTTAAAAAGGCTATGGAAGGAAAAACATTAAGAGCTTTGATCATAGAAAAAGGTAGGGCTCTTACTGAAAACTACATTTACTTGGAAAACCCAAACTTTGAAGATGTAGGAAACATAAGGCTTGTAAGGATATAAAGTTTTGTTAAACGGTAAAAATCAAGCTTCAAAAGAAGACACTAAACTGATACTTTTTGAAAAAACCCACAAAAGGAGGTGAGCCATGCTTAGATACATTATCAGAGCAAAGAAGCGCATGCTTCTTAAAAAGGCCATCTTTTTAGGCTTGGCGATTGGGCTACCAGCCATGACTCTGAGCTGTAGTGGAACTCAGGCCAGTATGTACCAAAAGAAAGCCCAAGCCAACATAGTGGAAACTGCCAAGAAGGCAGGTCAGTTCAACACCCTTCTCACAGCCCTCAAGGAAGCTGGCTTAGAAGAGGCCTTAGCCACCAAGTGTTGTTTTACAGTTTTTGCTCCCACAGATGAAGCTTTTGCAAAGATTCCAAAGAAAGACCTTGAGGCTCTACTAAAGGACAAGGAAGCCCTCAAAAAGGTGCTTCTCTACCACGTAGTGGAAGGTAAGGTATATTCAAAACAGCTAAAGGAAGGAGATGTTAAAACTCTGCAAGGACAGAATGCAAAGGTAACTCTTAAGGGTGGGCCAAAGATAAACGACGCTAACATAGTAAAAACGGACATAGAAGCATCCAACGGCGTGATCCACGTAATAGACAAGGTCATACTCCCACCCAATTAATAATCCCATGCCCCTCCGGGGGCTTTTTCAGAAAACAAGATTATAGTTTTTTCTTTTCCTTTGCTGTTCTTATCAGAGAAACAAACAAAGGGTGTGGTTCAAAGGGCTTGCTCTTGAACTCTGGGTGAAACTGACAGCCTATATACCAAGGATGGTCTTTTAGCTCTATAACTTCCACAAGCCTGCCGTCGGGAGAAAGACCAGAAAACACCATCCCTTCCCTTTCAAAGGCTTCTCTGTAGGAATTGTTAAACTCATACCTGTGTCTGTGCCTTTCGTAAATAACCTCCTTTCCGTATATTTCCCTTACCTTTGTACCCTCTTTCAGCACGCACGGATAAGCTCCAAGTCGCATAGTCCCTCCGAGATTTTCTATTTGCTTCTGCTCGTGCATGATATCAATTACAGGATGCTTGGTATTTGGGTCAAATTCGGTAGAGTTAGCATCCTTTAACCCAAGCACGTTTCTTGCAAACTCCACGCACATAAGTTGCATACCAAGGCATATACCCAGCGTGGGCTTTTTGCTTATCCTCCCATAGTTCAAAGCTCTTATCTTACCCTCTGTTCCCCTCTCCCCAAAGCCACCAGGAACCACTATAGCATCCGCCTCTTCCAAAAGTTCCTCCTTGGGATCTTCCGAGTTAACCCAAAGGATCTCTACCTTTACACCGTTTGCTATACCTCCATGGATCAGGGCTTCGGTCAAACTCTTATAAGAGTCCTTTAGGCTCACATACTTCCCAACTATCACCACTTTTATTACATCCTTAGTATTCTTGAGTACATGGACAATACTTTCCCACTTACTTTTAGAGTCTACAAAGTCTAGACCAAGCCTTTTTGCTAACCATTGGTCAAGTCCTTGCTTTTTAAAGAGAAGGGGCACTTCATACACTGTATTCACATCGTGGGCGGATATGACTGCCTCAGGGCTAACGTTTGTGTAAAGGGCAAGTTTTAACTTTAAGTCTTTTGGGATCTCTCGCTCCGACCTGCATATCAAAACATCTGGCTGAATGCCTATAGCCCTCAGTTCCTTTACCGAATGTTGTGTTGGCTTAGTTTTTAACTCTTCCACACTCTTTATGTAGGGGACGTAGGTTACATGCACGTAAACGCAGCTTTCTCTGCCTAGCTCCATACCTAACTGTCTTATGGCTTCTAAGAAAGGAAGACTTTCTATGTCTCCCACAGTTCCGCCTACTTCAACTATTACAATTTGGTTGTCCTTCTCAACGGCCCTTATGAGCCTCTTTATCTCGTCTGTTATATGAGGTATCACTTGAACGGTAGCCCCCAAATAGTCCCCTTTCCTTTCCCTGTTTATTACATTGAAATAAACTCTACCGGATGTTATGTTATTATCCCTTCCCATCTTTGCATTGGTGAATCTTTCGTAGTGCCCTAAATCCAAATCAGTTTCTGCACCGTCCTCCGTAACGTAAACCTCGCCGTGTTGGTATGGGCTCATTGTGCCGGGATCTACGTTTAGATAAGGGTCCAGCTTCTGAAGGGTCACTTTGTAACCCATCTCCTCCAGAAGGGATGCTATAGCTGCGGAGGAAACTCCTTTTCCCAAAGAAGAAAGAACACCACCCGTTACAAAAATGTAATTTGCCACGGATAGATTATTTTAACCTACTAAGTACATAGTTTCTGCTTCGACCGCCTTTTTGCCGTCCTCCAGGATCATATCCCTGTAAGATTTGCCCGCTGGGACCATGGGCAAAACGTTTTCTTCCCTGTCCACCACAAAATCAAGCACCACTGGTTTGTCCTTTATCTTAAGAGCCTCCTCTATTATCTCCCTTACCTCCTTTGGCTTCTCTGCTCTGAAACCCACTGCTCCGCAAGCCTCTGCAAGCTTTACAAAATCAGGCTGAAAACTCAGATCCACCTCTGCGTATCTTTTCTCATAAAAAAGCTCCTGCCACTGGCGGACCATACCTAAATAGGCGTTGTTTATTATGGCTACTTTTACCGGTATCTGATACTGCACTGCAGTTACAAGCTCCTGCATAGTCATCAAGAATGATCCATCTCCATCTATTGCAATAACCTCTTTGTCGGGCCTTCCTATCTTTGCACCGATGGCTGCAGGAAAACCAAAGCCCATAGTCCCAAGTCCGCCGGAGTTTATAAACTGCCTTGGAAAACTGTACTTGTAAAACATCGCCGCCCACATTTGATGCTGACCCACACCTGCAGTAATTATGGCATCTCCCTTTGTTGCCTCCCATATCTGCTCTATTACATACTGAGGCTTTATAACGTTGTCTGAGTTTCTATACCTCAGAGGATAGTTCCTTTTCCATATTTCTATCTGTTCTATCCACGCCTGTCTTTCCTTAGGAAAGAGAAGTTTTACCCCTTCCCGCTTTAGCTCTTCTATGAGTTTTCTTAGAACGATCTTCACATCACCCACTATTGGCACATCCACGGTTATGTTCTTGGAGATGGATGCAGGATCCACATCTATGTGTATTATTTGTGCTTGAGGGGCAAATTCTTCCACCTTTCCAGTTACCCTGTCATCAAACCTCGCACCCACAGCTATTAGAAGGTCGCAATTATAAACCGCCATGTTGGCATAATATGTGCCATGCATTCCCAACATATGCAGGGCTAGAGGATGGTTTTCTGGAAAGGCACCTTTACCCATGTTTGTGGTGGTGACTGGTATTTTTACCATCTCCGCCAGCTCTACAAGCTCTTTTTGAGCTTCGGACTGAACCGCACCACCACCCACGTACAGCACAGGTCTTTTTGCTTCTAAAATAAGTTTTGCTGCCTTCCTTATCTGCTGAGGGTTACCCTCCAAATGCGGTTTGTAGCCAGGCAAAGATTCCCTAACCTGTTCATCGGTGGGTATGGACACATCCGAAAGTTTTTGGGTTATATCCTTTGGGATGTCTATAAGCACTGGTCCCGGTCTTCCTGTAGATGCTATGTAAAAAGCCTGCCTTATAATAAGCGGAAGGTCTTCTATTCTTTTGACCAAAAAGTTGTGCTTTGTTATTGGTCTTGTTATGCCTACTATATCCACTTCCTGAAAGGCGTCGTTGCCTATGAGATGGGTAGGCACTTGTCCGGTAATAAAGACAACGGGCACAGAATCCATGTAAGCGTCTGCTATAGGTGTTACTAAGTTTGTTGCTCCAGGTCCGGAGGTAGCCATCGCCACGCCTACCTTACCTGTTGCCTTTGCATAACCTTCTGCCATATGACCTGCCCCCTGCTCGTGTCTTGTCAGTATGTGTTTGATAGACCCGTCTCTATAGAGGGCATCGTATACTTCCATTATGGCTCCACCTGGCAGACCGAATATGATTTCTACACCCTCTCTCTTTAAAGTCTCTATAACTATGTCCGCACCTTTTCTTAACATAAGAAAACCTCCTTATTTTTTATGCTCCCAAGACCCACTCTCCCCTTCCATTGGCAAAAACTTCCTTTTTCCAAATGGGCGCTCTTTTTTTAACCTCATCCACCACGTACCTGCAGGCAGAGAAGGTTTCTTCCCTGTGTCCCCCATAAACTACTACCATGAAAGAGGGTTCTCCTACCTTTACCACACCCAATCTGTGATGGATAAAGATCTCCTTAACAGGAAACTTATTAAAGGCTTCTTGCCTTATTTCCTGCATAACCTTTATAGCCATTTCTGGAAACGCCTCATAGTGAAGCTCTTGCACACCATCGTCTTCCCTGGCTATACCCAAAAATACCACATTTGCTCCGCAATCCTGTGGCACCTCATAAGAAGAAAGCACTTTATCCGCCCCAAACCATTCCACTCCTAAATAGACCTTCGGCACCATGAAAGTTAAATATATACTTTATTTTCTGTACATGGCAATATTTTTTAAGTGCTCCTCGTAATTGGAGCTAAAAGCGTGCCTACCGTTCCCCATGGAAACAAAGTATAAGTAATTGGTTTTTGCTGGATTAAGGGCAGCTTCTAAGGATTTTATCCCTGGATTACATATGGGAGACGGAGGCAAGCCCCTATAATAGTAAGTGTTGTATGGATCTTCCAGCTGAAGATGTTTCTTTGTGAGCTTACTGTTCCACTCAGCCTTTCTTTTTAGGGCGTATATAACCGTTGGGTCTATCTGTAAGGGCATACCTTTCTTTATCCTATTGTATATAACTGAGGATACAAGAGGTTTTTCATCATCTACCCCCGTTTCCTTTTCTATCATGGATGCAATAATCACCCATTCCTCCAGCGTCAGATTTTTTTCTTCAAGCTGAGTTCTCAGAGCTTCAGTTCCTTTGAGAAAGTTTCTAAACATCGTATCTATGACTCTCATTGGATGTGTGTTTTTAGAAAAGTAGTAGGTGTCTGGAAATAAAAAGCCTTCCATGGTATAGGTTTTCAATCCATACTTTTTTGCGGTATCTGGAGAATTGGCAAGCTTGATAAAGTCTTCCGCTTTGCATATTGAATGTTTTTCCAATAAGCTTGCTATGTCGTATATATCGTATCCTTCAGGTATGGTTATTTTGTAAAGCTTTCTTTGACCTCTGCTTATTTTCAAATAAACATCCCACGGAAACACCAACTCGCTAAATTCGTATTCACCAGCTTCAAGCTTACTTCTTACAAGAGCATGAATGGTCATAAAAGATAGAGGGCTTCTTAGGATCCCTTCTTTGTAGAGTAGCATAGCTATATCCACACTACCTTTGCCATAAGTGATTTCCACGGTCTTATTCGTTTTAACAGGAAGGAAAGTGTATATTAGAAAAACAAAAATCAAACCCAAAGGTGCAAAAACCCTGAAGTACTTCATAAGCTCTCAAAAAACTCCATTAAAATAACGTATGCGGAAAGGGAGTCCTTGAGCTCTCTTTTTCTAGTTTCACCTGCGTTTGCCATCAGCCTGTAAGCCTCCTCTGTAGTATAGCGTTCATCCCAAAATTCAATGGACACCTCTTCTGGTAGGAGTTTTCTGAGCTCCTGAGCAAATTTTCTTACTTCCAGAGCCCTTTGACCTTCTTTACCGCTGGGCGTGAGAGGAAGACCAATAAGAATCAAATTCACACCATGTTGTTCTATGCTGGATAGCAAATTGGAGAAAGCTTCCCTGTTGTTCTTTATAGGCTTAAGAGGTATAGCTAACTTTAAACGGGTATCTCCAAAAGCAAGACCTATTTTTTTACTTCCCCAATCTACGCTTAGGACCTTCAACCGGTCCTGAAACCCACAACTTTGTAAAGCAGACAAAAACCTGTTATGGCTGTGCCTATTAACACAAGCCCAATTATTCCGAGTATCCACCATAGACCACCGTTAGTAAAGGCAAGGTAAATAAGTATAAGACCCAAAACAACTCTTACAGCTCTGTCCCATGTTGCTAAGTTTTTCTCCATGTTTAAACCTCCTTGTGAAAATAGGCACGGGCGGACTCGAACCGCCGACCTCCGCCTTGTAAGGGCGGCGCTCTTCCATCTGAGCTACGCGCCTTCTGCTTTAATATAATAACACAAAAGGAAAAATGGAAGCTATCATAAGGCTGAAAAACATCAAAAAGAGGATAGCTTCTGAAGAGATACTTAAAGGGATTGATTTAGAAATTTCTGAAGGGGAGTTTGTATCTATAGTGGGTGCATCTGGGTCTGGAAAAAGTTCTCTTTTGTACATAATGGGACTGTTGGATAAACCTTCTGAAGGGGAAGTTTTTTTTGAACGTAAAAAGATAACTAACCTTCAAGACAAGGAATTAGCATACTTAAGAAATAGGAAAATAGGCTTTGTTTTCCAGTTCCATTATCTTGTGCAGGAGTTGAGTGTGTTAGACAATATAATCCTACCAGCTTTGAAAAGCGGTTTATCACAAACTGAATCAAGAAAAAAGGCGCTGGAGTTGCTGGAAAGATTAGGGCTCAAAGGTAAAGAGAACAGAAAGCCTTACCAAATTTCTGGTGGCGAGATGCAAAGGGCGGCTATAGCCAGAGCTCTTATAAACAAACCAAAAGTGATTTTGGCAGACGAACCTACGGGAAATTTAGATTCAACCAATACTCAGAAAGTAATGGAAATTTTCAAGGAAATAAACGAGAACGGTACAACAATAGTTATGGTAACTCACGAGTTAGATTTGGCAAAGCAAACTAAACGTATTGTTGAAGTTAGAGACGGGGTTATAGTAAAGCAAGAATTTCTTCAACCTTCCTGATAGGATCTTCAGCCTTTAAAATACTCCTCCCCATTACTATCATATCTGCTCCATTTTTTATAGCTTCTTCAATTCCTACTACCCTCTTTTGGTCATCCTGTGGCTCTCCATAAAGTCTTACTCCCGGAACAACCGCAAAAAAGTTAAACTTAGATTTTAAAAGAGGAAGCTCTTTCCCGGAGCATACTAAACCTTCAATGCCACAATCCAAAGCCAAAGAAGCCAAGTTGAGGATGTAATCTTCCTTAGAGATACACACTCCCCACCCCTTCACATGATCTTCTTCTAAGCTCGTAAGCAGGGTCACACCCAAAAGTTTAATACCCTTTGCTACTTTTACCGCCTCTTCCAATGCCTCTCTTCCCGAGGTTATATGAACTGTAAGATAATCAGCTCCCAATTCCGCCGCAGACATAACGCTGTCTTTTATAGTATTTGGTATGTCATTAAGCTTTAGGTCTAAGAAGAGTTCAAAACCTTCTCGTTTTATTAAGTCTGTTATCCTTCTGTGATAAGATATAAAAAGCTTATAACCTACTTTAAAAATGATCGGTTTATTTTTAAGGGCTTTTATGAGTTCAACAGCTTTATCGTAATCCGTATCTAGCGCTATACAAAGTTTTGGCATTGCTTTAATATTATATATTTGAGGAGGGGTGACCGAGTGGCCGAAGGTGGGTGATTTGAAATCACCTGTGGGTTTACAGCCCACCGGGGGTTCGAATCCCTCCCCCTCCGATATTATAATTTTCTTTACTTGTCTATACCAAAGGAGGAGTTTTAAAGATGACAAAAGAGTATGAGTTAGGTTTAAGTTTGCTGAACAAGATACACGAACACCTAGAGGCTCTAAGCAAAGTAGAAGATAGAAAGCTTGCAAAA
>Ga0197143_1002374_pt1 | contig 13962 bp, 18 predicted proteins | sample GBS70_MetaG_FD_148603 | JGI IMG/M metagenome (GOLD analysis project Ga0197143, IMG submission 148603) | Sediment microbial communities from Great Boiling Springs, Gerlach, Nevada, United States - GBS 70_MetaG | ecosystem: Environmental > Aquatic > Thermal springs > Hot (42-90C) > Sediment...
TGATAGCAAGAAAAGAAATAATTGAAACACTTCATAAGGTTAGGTATCCCTTTAATGTTAATTTACTTGCTCAATATGCTGCTATTTATGCCCTTGAAGATAAGGAATTTATGGAAAGAACTTACAAGGTTATAAAAAAGGAGAGAAAATTTCTATATAAACAATTTAAAAAACTTGGTCTTAAATTTCTCCCCTCACAAACAAATTTTATATATGTAGAATTTCCAAAGGATGTAAATTTTATTTATAACGAACTTTTAAAAAGAGGAGTTATTACAAGACCAATTGGTCCTCTTTTTCCTAATGCTTTAAGAATTACAATTGGTAAAAGGGAACATAATTTGTATTTAATAAAATGTTTGGAGGAGGTACTGAAAAGTTAAAGAATTTGAAGGAATTTGAAATATTTCTTGAAATTTTTTATAGGTTTGAAATGGGAGGTGAAGAGCCTCTATTGGTTTTGGAAGAAATAGAAAAAAGAGAAAATTTAAAGGAAGGTTTGAAGGAAGATTTAAAAGAGATTATAATAAAAATTAAAAATTCTATTGATTTAATAGATAAGATGATTGAAGAAAACGTTCTTAACTGGGATAAGGAAAGAATATTAAAAATTGACCTTACACTTTTAAGAATTGGAATTGGAAATTTTTTATTTGGAAAAGAAGATGCGAAAAAAATAATAAATGAGATTTTAAATCTTTCAAAAAAGTATTCCACTGAAAATTCTTATAAATTTTTAAATGGTATTTTAGATAAAGTTGCCAAAAAACTTGGAAAATTATGAGGATAGTTATAATTTCTGATATTCATTCAAATTATGATGCCCTTTTAGAATTTGAAAAGAGAATAAAAGATATAAAGTTTGATGAAATCTGGTGTCTTGGTGATATTGTTGGTTATAATGCTCAGCCAAATGAATGTATTGAATGGGTAAAGAAAAATTCAAAATATACACTTATGGGGAATCATGATTATGCAGTTTTAAATCCAGAGGAGGCTTCTCTTTTTAATGAATATGCTAAAAGGGCAATAGAATGGACACAAAAAAATTTATCAGAAAATAATAAACTTTTTTTAGGAACCCTCAAAATTACCTTTAAAATAGAAAATGTTTTTTTAGTTCATTCATCTCCTTCAGCTCCTTTAAAATGGGAATATATTTTTACTCTTGAGGAAGCCCTTTATAATTTTGATTTTTTTGAAGAAAAAATATGTTTTATAGGACATACACATATACCCTGCATATTTGAATTTAAAGAAGGAAAATTTAAATTTATATATCCTGAATATAAAAATGGGATTTTTTTATATAATCTTCATAAAGATACAAAGTATATGATAAATCCGGGAAGTATTGGACAACCAAGGGATGGGGATCCAAGGCTTTCTTTTTGCGTTTTTGATATAGAAAATTATAATATCACATTTTTTAGATTTGATTATAAAGTTGAAGAGGCTGCAAAAAAGGTTTTTAAAAGTGGATTACCTCATTTTTTAGGAGAAAGACTTTTTATAGGAAGATGATAAAAATTTTTTTTATTATTTACTTTAATTTTTGTTTAGATTATAATATAAATTCATTTTTTGAAAAAAATAAAAATAAAGAAATGGAGAAAATAATGGGTTATATTTCAAGGACTTGTGAAAAGGAGAATTATCTTTTATTTATTAATTCTTATGTTATATTTAAAAATGATTTAAAGCCCTTTTATATTATAGGAACAGAACTTTTGGGAACCCAGTTGGTTGTTTATACTTTAAAAGGAATAACTGGGAGAAAAAGACCTTCTGGAAACTCTCCAAGATGGAATTCTTCTTTTCCTTCAGGACATTCTGCTTTATCCTTTGCTTTTGCCAATTCCTTTTCAAAGTTTGAAAAAAAATATAAACCTTTACTTTTTACATGGGCTTTTTTGGTCTCTTTTTCAAGAATTTATTTAAGAAAACACTGGTTTACAGATGTAATTGCAGGAATAGGAGTTGGAATTTTTGTTTCAGAAATTATTTATAGAAATTTTTGGAGTAAAAAATGAGCATACCTTTTGATTTTAGGATGCAACTTCTACTTTCCCTTTCAAGAGAAATTTCTGGAAGTTTGAATCTTTCCCAAATTATGAGATTTATAAAATTTTCAATTCAAACTTTCATTTCTAATATAGTGTGGATGAATATATTTGAAGTGGAAAAAGATAAATTAATTCCAGTAATAGAAGAAGAAAAAGAACGCTTTCTTAAAAATGAAAAATTTTTTTCAGAAATAAAAAAGAAAAAAGAATATATTTATATTGAGGATTTAATGGAAAAGAAATACGATTATTTTCCCTTTCATAAAGAAGCAAAAAGTGCTTTATGGATACCAATAAAAAGATGGGATAAAATAGAAGGTCTTTTTGGAATAGAGTCAGAGATTATTAAAGGTTTCAAACTTGAGGATATAATATTTTTAAGAATAATATCAGATTTTCTTGGTGTTTCAATATCAAATATAAAACTTTTAAGAGAGAATGAAGAAAGGAAAAAAGATTTTGAAAGTGCTTATGAAATTTCTCTTCAAATAAATAAACCTTTTAAAAAAGATAAACTTATTAAGATATTTCTGAAATTAATTTTAGAAAAATTTAATAGTATATATACTGCTTTTTTTGAAAGACAGGGAAATATTCTTTATCTTTTTGATTATTATACCACCTTAAATGGATTTTCTCTACCCCATCAAGTTTTAATAGGAGAGGGAACTTGTGGAAAATCTGCTTTTTCTGGAGAATTAATTAAGGAATATGAGGAAAATGTGGAAGGTATAAAAAGTAAGATGGCAATTCCAATTTTTTGGGAAGAAAATCTTATTGGAGTAATAGAAATGGGAAGGGAAAAAGAATTTTCAGAAAATGAAATTTTTCTGGCTAATTTGCTTTCAAATACATTTTCTCTTTCCTATCAAAATTCAAAATATTATGAGGAACTTGAAAAATATATAAACCAGATGGAAAAATTGGTTCATGAAAAAACTCAAGAACTTATAAAGGCGGAAAAGTTTGCTTTAATAGGTCAAATGAGTTCAGTTGTTATTCATGAAATTAAAAATCTTTTATCAGGAATATCTGCTATGGCTGAATTTATTCTTTTAAAAGTTTCTGATGAAAAAATATGTGAAATTGCTAAAATGATGAAAGATGAAGTAGAAAAAGCTTTTAAAAATCTTTCAAACATTTTAGAATATGTTAAACCAATAAAACTTGATTTAAAAAAGGTAAGGATAGAAGAGGTGATAAAGAAAACGCTTCTTTTATCTCAAGGATTTTTTGAAGGAAAGAACATAGATTTAGAGGTAAATTTTGAAGAGGATTTGCCTGAAATAATTATGGATGAAGATAAGATAAAAGAAGTATTTTTAAATTTAATTTCAAATGCAGCGCAGGCAATAGAATCTAAAGGTTTTATAAAAATAAAGGGATATAAAAAAGATAGTTTTGTTATTGTAGAAGTTGAAGATAATGGTATCGGAATTAAAAAAGAAGATATTGATAAAATATTTGAACCATTTTTTACAACGAAAAAAGGAGGAACAGGAATTGGACTTGCAAGAGTTAAGAAAATACTTGATTACCATTTATGGGAAATAAATGTGAAAAGTGAAGTAAATAAAGGGAGTATTTTTGAAATTAAAATACCTTTAAAAATTTAAGGAGGTTTTATGAAGAAAAAAGTTAAAAGAATTTTAATAGTAGAAGATGAAAAAACACTTGCTCTTACTCTTTATGAAGTTCTCTTTACTGCTTCAGGTGATTTTGAAATTATTGTTTGTGATAAAGCGGAAGATGCATTACAAAAAATAAGCGAAAAAGAATTTGACCTTTTGATAACAGATTTAAAATTACCTGGACAAATAGATGGGCTTGAACTTATAAGAAGGTTAAAAGAAGAAAAAAGGATACCTTCAATTTTGATGACTGCATATGGAACTGAAGAAGTAAGGGAGGAAGCAAAAAAACTTGGTGTTAAAGCGTATTTTGAAAAACCCTTCTCACTTGTTGAATTTATCAAAAAAATAAAAGAAATTCTTGATGTAAAATAAAAAGGAGAATAATATGGCTCTTATTGGTGATTTAAGAGATATAAGGATGCAGGATATTTTGAGATTTGTGAAAAGGATTAACAAGTCTGGAATTTTAATAATAAAAGGGAAAAATGAAGGTGAAATATATTTTAAGGAAGGAAAAATAGTTGGTGTTAAAATTTTTGGAAATTTTGTTCCTCCTTCTGAAGCATTTGATAAATGTTTACAACTTTTATATCAAAAAGAAGGTGAATTTAGGCTTGAACCATATGAAAAAGAAATAAAAATAAATGTAGAAATTGATCCTGATACAATTGTAAAAGAAATGAAATGATTATTTTTTCAATGGGTCATAGTAATAGAAATTTTGAAGAATTTTTAAAAATATTAAAAAATTATAATATAAAAAATTTGATTGATGTAAGAAGATTTCCATCTTCAAAAAAATTTCCTCATTTTAACAAAAATTATATTGAAGAAAAAATGAAGGAAAATGGAATTAATTATATATGGCTTGGGGAACTACTTGGAGGAAAAAGAAGAATTAAAAGTAATATTCCATTTGGTTCTTATATTGAATATATGAAAACAGATGAATTTAAAGAGGGGATTAAAAAAATTGAAGAAATATGCAAAAATGGAAATACATTATTTTTTTGTGCAGAAAAATTTTATTGGAAATGCCACAGAAAATTTATCTCACAAGAACTTATTAAAAAAGGATACGAAATTATAGATATAATTGAAGATGGAAAAGAAATAAGAATAAGATGAAAACATTCATTTCAGGTTCTGAAGCAATTGGTTATTCTGCAATAAAAGGGGGGATAAGATTTTATGCTGGTTATCCAATAACTCCAGCAAGTGGAATATATGCCTATATGATTGAAAATTTACCAAAGGTTGGTGGTTTTGCAATAGGTGCTTCTGATGAAATAAGTGCAATTTCCTATTGTATTGGTGCATCAATGAGAGGAATAAAGTCAATGACAGCAACTTCTGCACCAGGTTTTTCCTTAATGATAGAAAGTATTAGTTATGCTCTTATGACAGAAACTCCTGTTTTAATTGTTCTTTGCCAGAGAATGGGACCTTCAACAGGTGCAGCAACAACCTCTTCTCAAGGAGACATTTTCTTTTCAATTTTTTCAAATTCAGGAGGATATCCTTTACCTTTATTTTCCCCCTCTTCTATTAAAGACGCATTTAAAACAACCATTCATGCAATAAATGTTTCAGAAATTCTTAGAACACCTTGCATCCTTTTAACAGAAAAGGAAATAACAATGACTTATGAAACAATTGATGAAAAAGATATAGATTTACCAAATGTTTTAGAAAGAAAATATTTTGAAGGAAATGATTTTAAAACATATGATTTTAAAAATTTAGAAGATGTTCCACTTTTTTCACCTGTTGGTGGTAAATACAGAGTAATGCTTACAGGGAGTGCTCATGATAAAGAAGGGTATTTAAAAAAGGATGATCCTGAAGTGATAGAAGTTTTAAAACATTTAAATGAAAAAATTGTTAAAAATATAGAAAAATTTAATATATATGAATATTATGAAGGAGAAAAAAATTTAATTATAACTTATGGTGTAACTTCAAAAAGTGCTTTTGATGCCTTTAAAAAATTAAAAAATGTAGGCCTTTTAATAATGAAACTCCTTTACCCTGTTCCAAAAAATTTTTTAAAAGAAATTATTAAAAAATATAAGAAAATATTTGTTGTTGAGGAAAATTTAACAGGACAATACGCAGAAATTTTAAAAATGGAAGGAGTTTTGAATGAAGAAAATCTTATAAAAATAAATAAAATTGGTGATTTAATTTCTCCATCAGAAATTATAAATTTTATAAAAGAAAATGGATAGATTTTTGAATACAAATTTAAAATTGCCCTATTGTAAAGGTTGTGGTCATTCTCTTATTTTAAAAGCACTTGCGAATGCTTTAGAAGAAATCAATGTTGACCCCTTAAAATGTGTAATAGTTACAGATATAGGATGTGTAGGACTTGCAGATAGATATTTAAAAACCCATACAGTTCATACATTACATGGAAGAAGCACAGCAATTGCAGCAGGAATAAAGATGGCTGAAAATATTGAAGGGGAAGATATTAAAGTTGTAGTTTTAATAGGGGATGGAGGAGCAACAATAGGTCTTCTCCATCTTGTTGAAGCAGCAAGAATGAATATAGATATAAATATTTTATTACATAACAATTTCCTTTATGGAATGACAGGTGGCCAGCATTCTTCTTTTACACCAGTTGGATTTAAAACAAGGACTACTCCTCTTGGAAACCCATTTCCTTCAATAGACATTATATCTCTTTTGGACTCTGTAAAAGCCCCATTTTTAGCAAGAACTTTGGCACAGGATAAAAATTTAAAGGAGATAATAAAGGAAGCAATTTCTTTTAAAGGTTTTTCTCTTGTTGAAATTGTTGAGATATGTACAGGTTATGGTGCAAGATTTAATAAAATTGACAAAAAAACAGTTGAAGAAATTCTTGAAAAAGAGGGAAAAAAATTGGGTATTATAAAAAAGGAATACATGGAATATATATTTGAAAAGGATAGAAAAGAATATAAAGAGCCAGAAATTTATTTTATTGAAGAAAAATATGAAACAGATTTAAAAGAGGATTTTTCAATTTTAATAGCAGGAAGCGCAGGTGAAGGAGTTCAGTTTGCATCAGAAATTTTAGCAAAATCCGCAATTTCATCCGGTATATATGTAACACAAAAAAATGATGTTCCAATAACAGTATCTTCTGGTTTTTCAGTATCAGAATTAAAATTTTCTAAAAAAGAAATAAATTATACAGGAATTGAAAAACCAGATTTTGTTTTAATAACTTCAAATGATGGATTTTTAAGAATTAAAGAGAAATTAAAAAAATGGAATACAAAAGTAATAGTAGATGAGAGCATAAAAGAAATTGATGGAATTAAAAGGAATTTTAGAAAATTTCAAAATATAAGAAGCGGAATAAACATTTCTGCAATTTCCTTTTTTTTAAAAATAAATCCTTTTATTCCTTTTGAAGCTTTTTTTGAATCATTAAAAAAATATGGAGAAGAAATAATAGATGTTGCGAGAAAATCTTATGAGGATGAATTTTGAACCAAAATTAAATTTTGCTTGTCTAATTATTTTTAATATTTCTATTTTCAATTCTTTCTTCAAATACCCCCTTTGCCCCCTTGTTAGGGGGGTTTTAATTTAAATACAATTAATTTGACAAAAAGAAGTTTTTTTTAATATAATTTAAAGCTAATTTTGAATCTTTAAATTAGAAAATGAAAAGTGGTATTACAGCATTCAAAAAAATTGAAGAAAAAGAAAGGAAATGGTATTTGATTGATGCGAAGGATAAAATTCTTGGGAGACTTGCTTCAAGAATTGCTTTAATTTTAATGGGAAAAAGAAAACCTTTTTATTCACCTTCTGTTGATGTGGGAGATTATGTTGTGGTTATAAATGCTGATAAGGTTAAAGTTACAGGTAAGAAATTTGAAAAAAAGATTTATTATCGTCCCTCTTTTTATCCTGGTGGTTTAAAGGAAATTCCTTTTAAAAGAATGATGGAGAAAAAACCGGAAAATATTATATATCTTGCTGTTAAAAGAATGTTACCAAAGAATAAACTTGGAAGAAAAATGTTAAAAAGATTGAAAATTTATAGAGGAGATACACATCCCCATATTGCTCAAAAACCTATTAAAATAAATCCAGAGGAGGTTTTATGAATGAAGTATATTTTGCAACAGGAAGCAGAAAAACTGCGAGGGTGAGAATAAGATTAAGGAAAGGTGAGGGTAGAATAATAGTTAACGGCAAAGATGCTTTAGATTATTTTAAAAGGGAAGATTTAGTTTTATGTGTTAAAGAACCTTTTAAGATTTTGCAAAAGGAGAATGAATTTGATGTTATAGCAAAAGCAGATGGAGGAGGTCTTTCAGGTCAAGCACAGGCTTTAAGACTCGCAATTTCTCGTGCTTTAACTCTTTATAATGAGGGATTTAGAAAAGTATTAAAAACACATGGTCTTTTAACAAGGGATCCAAGGGAAAAGGAAAGGGTGAAATATGGACTTACAAAAAGAAGAAGGGCTCACCAGTACTCTAAACGTTAAAAGTTTGCAAAATATAACAAAGGATGATCTTCTTAAAGCGGGGGTTCATTTTGGACATAAAACATATAAATGGAATCCGAAAATGAAACCATTTATTTATACAAAGAAAAATGAATATCATATAATTGATGTTTCAAAAACATATGAATGCCTTGTAAATGCTGCTATAAAAATTAAAGAAGTTGCCTCAAAAAATGGAAAATTTCTCTTTGTTTGTACAAAAAAACAAGGAAAAGACATTGTAGAAGAGGAAGCAAAAAGATGCGGTGCTTTCTTCATGGTTGAAAGATGGCTTGGAGGAACACTTACAAATTTTTCAACAATTCTTGGAAGACTTGAAAAAATGAAGGAAATTGAAAGGATGAAAGAAGAAGGGAAAATTGAATTATTTGTTAAAAAGGAAAGATTAAAAATTGAAAAGGAATATGAAAGACTTTATAAATTTTTTAGAGGGATTAGAGATATGGATAAATTACCTGATATGATTTATATTGTTGACCCTGTAAAAGAAGAAATAGCAGTAAAGGAAGCGAGAAAACTTTCAATTCCAATTGTTGCTCTTATTGATACAAATGGTGATCCAGATTTAATTGATTATCCTATACCAGGTAATGATGATGCAATAAAATCAATTTCCTTTATTACAAAAATTGTTGCTGATACAATAATTGAGGGTAAAGAAGAATACAAGGAGGAATAATGAATATTGATTCAAAACTTGTTAAAGAATTGAGGGATAGAACAGGTGCAGGTATAATGGATTGTAAAAAAGCACTTATAGAAGCACAGGGAGATATTGAAAAGGCAATTGAAGTTTTAAGAAAACTTGGATTGGCAAAAGCAGAGAAAAAACTTGACAGAGAAGCAAAAGATGGAAGAGTTGATGCTTATATTCATCATGGTGCAAAACTTGGTGTTTTAATTGAAGTAAATTGCGAAACAGATTTTGTTGCTTCAACTGATGAATTTAAGGAACTTGTTCATAATCTTGCACTTCAAGTTGCTGCAACAAATCCAATTGCAGTTAAAAGGGAAGATATTCCTCCAGAGGTAATTGAAAGAGAAAAAAGAATATATGAAGAACAAGCAAGAAAAGAAGGAAAGCCAGAAAAGGTGATAGAAAAAATTGTTCAAGGAAGGCTTGAAAAATTTTATCAAGAAGCGTGTCTCTTAGAACAACCATTTATAAAAGATCCAAATATTACTGTTGGAGACCTTATAAAACAGTATATAGCAAAACTTGGTGAAAACATTGTTGTAAAAAGATTTGCTCGTTTTAAAATTGGTGAAGCATAAATTTGGAGTTAAAAAGAGTCCTTCTTAAAATAAGTGGTCAAATTCTCGGTGAAAAAGAAAACATTTTTTCTAAAAATATTTTTTATTCAATATGTGAAGAAATTGCAAAAATTTATAAAGATTTTGGAACTCAAATAGGAATAGTTGTAGGAGGAGGAAATATTTTAAGAGGGAGCGAAAGTGAAAAAATAGGAATAGATAGAGTTACAGGAGATTATATGGGGATGCTTGCAACAGTTATAAATGCACTTGCAATGCAAAATATTCTTGAAAAAATGGGTGTTCCAGTAAGAGTTTTATCCAGTATAGAGATGAATCAAATAGCAGAACCATATATAAGAAGAAGGGCAATAAGACATCTTGAGAAAAAAAGAATAGTCATTTTTGCAGGAGGAATAGGTAATCCTTATTTTTCAACAGATACTGCTTCTGCTTTAAGAGCAATAGAAATAGAAGCAGATTTATTTTTAAAAGGGACAAAAGTTGATGGTATATTTTCAGAAGATCCTATTCAAAATCCTAATGCTTATTTTTATGATGAAATAGATTATGATGAAATTTTAAAAAAAGATTTGAAAATATTGGATGCTTCTGCAGTTGCTTTATGTAAGGAAAATAATTTGCCAATAATTGTTTTTAATTTTAAAAAAAGGGGAAATCTTGAAAAAATAATTAAAGGTGAAAAAGTTGGAACTTGGGTAAGAAGGAGGGAATAAATGGAAGAGATATTAAATGAAGCAAAAGATAGAATGGAAAAAACATTAAAAAATTTAAAAACAGAATTTTCAAGAATAAGAACAGGAAAGGCATCTCCTGCTATTCTTGAAACTGTTAAAGTTGATTACTATGGAATTCCTACACCTTTGATTCAAATAGCAGGCATAAGTGCTCCTGAACCACGTCTCCTTGTAATACAACCATGGGATAGAAATGTAATAGGAGAAATAGAAAAGGCAATTTTAAAATCTGGACTTGGTCTTACACCAAAGGTTGAAGGAAATGTTATTAAAATTCCTATTCCACCTCTTTCTCAAGAAAGAAGAAAAGAACTTGTAAAACTTGTTAAAAAACTTGCAGAAGATTCAAAAGTTGCTATAAGAAATATAAGAAGAGATGTAAATGAAAAATTAAAGGCAAAAAAAGATAACAAAGAAATTTCAGAAGATGATTTTATGAGATATCAAAAAAAAGTTCAAGAAATAACTGATGATTATATAAAAAAGATAGAGGAAATACTTGAGAAAAAAGAAAAGGAGATAGAGGAGGAGTGATAAATTTTTCAAAAATACCAAATCATGTTGCAATAATAATGGATGGAAATGGTAGATGGGCAAAGGAAAGGGGGTTTGAAAGATATATAGGACATAAATTGGGAATAGAATCTGTTAGAGAAATTATAGGAATTTCAAAAAAAATTGGAATAAAATATCTTACCTTATATGTTTTTTCAAAGGAAAATTGGAAAAGACCAAAAGAAGAGATAAAATTTTTATTTAATCTTTTAAAAAAAACTCTTGAAGAAGAGTTAGAGCGTTTAAAAAGAAATAATATAAGAGTTTTGGTTATGGGTAAAATTCAGGAATTAAAAGATAGCGTTAAAAATTTTTTGGAAAAATGTGTAAATGAAACAAAAAATTGTGATGGAATGAATGTTATAATTGCCTTTAATTATAGTGGAAGAGAAGAAATAATAGATGCAGTTAATAAAATTTTAAAAGAAAAGAAAAATATAAATTCTGAAAAGGAATTTTCTGAATATCTTTATTTAAAAGATGTTCCAGAGCCAGATTTACTTATAAGAACAAGTGGGGAGATGAGGATTTCAAATTTTATGCTTTGGCAAATTGCCTATACAGAACTTTTTTTTACAAAAAAATTATGGCCAGATTTTAGAAAAAAAGATTTTATTGAAGCAATTGAAGATTTTTCAAAAAGGGAAAGAAGGTTTGGTGGAATTGAAGGGATTTAAAAATCTCAATGAGCATATTACGAGGATAATTGTCGGAACCTTACTTTTTTTAATTGTTTCATTTTTTATTTATAAAGGTTCTTTATTTTTAATGCTTTTTTTAACTTTTATTTCTTTTCTTGGTTCCCTTGAATTTTCAAAAGTTATAAAAAATAAAATAGGCAATGAAAATTTTTTACCCTTTATAATTATAATATCCCTTTATCTACCCTTTTATTATTTTTTACCCTTTACTTCTTATGAAACCATTTTAATTTTTTTACTTTTAATATTATTTTTTTCCTTAACTTTTTTCAAAATTGGAAACGGAATATATTGGACTTTTCTTTTTTCTTTCCTTTTACTCTATCTTCCCTTTTTACTTTCTTTTGCTATTGAAATAAGAGAAATTGGAAAAAAGCCCTTATTTTATTTTTTATTTACAGTTTTAATATATGATACCTTTGCCTTTTATATAGGAAAATTTTTTGGAAAAACAAAACTTTTGGAAAGAATAAGTCCTAATAAAACCCTTGAAGGATTTATTGGGGGATTAATTGCTGTAATTCTTTTCAATCTATTTTCCTTTAAATTTTGGGAATTACCCATCCCTTCAATGCCTTTCCTTTCCATAATTTTACCAATTTCTGCTCAAATTGGCGATTTTTTTGAATCCTATTTGAAAAGATGCTTGGAAATAAAAGATTTTTCAAACATTTTACTTTCTCATGGTGGAATACTTGATAGAATAGATAGTTATCTTTTTGCTTTACCAATTTTTTATTTAATTTTAAGAATTACATTGTAATTCTATGATATTTTAATGCTTCTTTTATACTTAAAAATTTATATCCTTTTTCCTTCAATTCTTTTATAAGGGATTTTAAAAATTTATAAAACTTTTCATTTTTTGAAGGACAGCCAAGATGAAGCAAAAATATGTATCCATTTAGTTCCTTTTTTGAAATTATATCTTTTAAAATTTCATCAAAATTTAAATTTTCTTCTCCCATCCAATCCCTTGTATCATATGTCCATCTTATATGAGTATATCCTATCCTTTTTGCCCAACTTTTAATTTTATAATTTTCCTCACCATAAGGTGCTCTCCATATTCTTTCCATTTTCTTTTTTGTTAAATTTTCAAAAATTTCTTCACAAAGTATTAATTCCTCAATTAATTTTATTTGACTTATTGTATTTAATGTATTTTGTCTTTTATTTATCTCATAAGTTGTTAAATGAGGATGAGAAAAGGTATGGTTTCCTACTTCAAAATTTTCTGCAATTTTTTTTGTTTTTTCAGGATATTTTTTAATAAATTCTCCTGTTAAAAAAAATGTTGCTTTTATATTTTCCCTTTTTAATATTTCCAAAATACTATCAACCCTATTTGCATAAAATCCGCCATCAAAGGTAAGACAAACAATTTTTTCATTTGTTTGAATTTTTTTAATTTCCAAAAAATCCTTTTCTTCTTTAAAAATTTTTTTAAAATAAATTTTTTTGATTTCAAAAAAAGGGAATTTTAATGTTTGAAATGTTTGAAATAAAGAAATAAAAAAAAGAAATAAAAAAGAAGAATAAAAAATAAATCTTCCAGTAAATGTATTTAATGGCTCTTTTATAAATTTTCTTAATTCTTTATTTTGTTCTATTTTCCATAAATAGGCACATTTCCTTGAACAGAAAAAGTGATGATATTTTTTAAATATATCTTTTCTACATAAAAGTTTTTTGCACCTAAAACATTTCCTTTTTAAAGGAAGCTTATGTTTTTTACAAATTTTATTTTTCATTTTTAAAAATTATAAGGAAATTGATTTTTTTTCTTCAAAAAATTTATAATTTAAAAAATAAAAGGAGGAAAAATGCAAGAAGTTTTTATACTAAGTGGTGTAAGAACTCCAATGGGAAGGCTTTTGGGAACACTTTCTTCTTTTTCTGCAACTGACCTTGGTGGAATTGTTATAAAGGAAGCAATAAATAGGGCAGGAATCTCTCCATCTGATGTAAATGAAGTAATAATGGGTTGTGTTCTTCAAGCAGGTCTTGGACAGGGTCCTGCAAGAATTGCTGCAATTAAAGGAGGAGTCCCAGCAGATGTTCCTTGCTTTACAATAAATAAAGTATGTGGTTCTGCTTTAAAGGCAATAATTCTTGGTGTTCAAGCAATAAAACTTGGTGATGCTGATGTAATTGTTGCAGGTGGAATGGAATCAATGACAAATGCACCTCATATGTCTTTTTTAAGAACAGGGACAAAATTTGGGGATATAAAACTTATTGACCATATGATTTATGATGGTTTATGGTGTTCTTTTAACAATCAACATATGGGAGGACTTGCAGAATATACTGCTGAAAAAGCGGGGATCACAAGGGAGATGCAGGATGAATTTGCTTACAATTCCCATATGAAGGCAGTTAAGGCAACAAATGAAGGTAAATTTAAAGATGAAATTATTAAAATTGAAGTTAAAACAAAGGAAGGTGTTAATATAATTGATAAAG
>Ga0197143_1002376_pt1 | contig 13952 bp, 12 predicted proteins | sample GBS70_MetaG_FD_148603 | JGI IMG/M metagenome (GOLD analysis project Ga0197143, IMG submission 148603) | Sediment microbial communities from Great Boiling Springs, Gerlach, Nevada, United States - GBS 70_MetaG | ecosystem: Environmental > Aquatic > Thermal springs > Hot (42-90C) > Sediment...
TGACAGGATCGTCATAGCCACCATTAAACATATATAGAACCGTCAAAATAAAAAGTTGAGTTTATGAAAAACATCAGGGTAGGAATTTGCCCCGTAATTATAGAATATCCTCCAGATGAAATAATTAGGCGAGTTACCCAATATGAAAATGCTGGTTTTGATCTAATCTGGGAGGGAGATCATGTTTTACCGTGGCATCACACAGATGGACATAATGCCAGCGCTCTAGTGATGGCAGAGGCCTATCTACAACGTACTAAACAGATCGAGGTTCACTATATGGTTTCTGGGACAGGGCTGAGACACCACCCAGTAGATATTGCACTTAATGCAGCTACAATGGCTAGATTGCATCCCGGTCGAGTGGCATTACATATAGGAACTGGCGAAGCTATGAATGATAAGACCGCGACGGGTCTTTGGTACTCCAATTTAGAACGAATAGAAAGAGTTGAGGAGTCTATACGTTTGATAAAGATGTGCTGGGAATCGAAAGACTACTTCCGATTTAAGGGTAAATATTTCCGATCTTTCTTTTTCCTATATGATAAACCGTCAAAATCTATACCTCTAATAGGTGTGGCTGGAGGGCCAAAAATGGCTGAAATAGTAGGCCAGTTATGCGATGGTATTCTAACATTGGGACCACCAGATTACTTGAAAAAAATGATTCTGCCAAGCTTCGAAAAGGGGGCTAGAAGCGCAAATAAGGATCCTGCTAAGCTGAGTAAAATGGTATTCATAGATACCTCGTATCATCCGGACAAGGAAAAAGCACTTAAAAAAGCAAGATTATATGGTGGAGTTCTCATCCCAGAGTGTTACTCCGTGATTCAGGACCCGCGAATAATTGAACAACGGTCCCGACTTGTTGGGGATGATGTTTTGATGGATGTATTCTGTGTGTCCTCCAACTCTGATGAGATTGTAGAGAAGTACATACAATATATAAACGCAGGTTTTGATACATTGATATGGGCGGAAATAAGTCCAGACCCCGATCTCACGCTCAAAATCTGCAAAGACGAGGTTATCCCAGCTCTTAAATCAATTAATCTCTAACTTCAGCAATAATATTAAAATGAGGCTGATTTGAAAGATTCCGTACATCATGATACTCAATTAAAATCCTCCCAGCAACAAAAAAGGAGTCATTAGCCGAAAATGGGTACGTAAGCATCGCGTTGAAGCTACGTTCCTAACTTATAGTTATATCTATTCATAGATGGGTTAGACCTAGTATAATCGTGTCATAGATATATGGGCAATTCTTTCTTTTCCACGAAGAGAACTTTATTTAAAAGACACTAGAGAGGAACTGATACTGTTCATCTAAATCGGCTCCTCGATCTCGCAACCCGCCAGCCTATGGTCCAGCGAGGCCCCACGGCAGCCCCAAAACAGGTCCAAAACTGCGTAAAGGGACTTGCCCATACGGGTGAGTCAACGAAATGTGTGCATACAAAAAATAAGCTTGACTGGGTGTCTTTGCCCACTTTCCGGACATGGCTTTCTATCCCAGCCCTCTAAAAATCACCATCCCTACTTCGGGCGGCCGGCGTCGGCCGTCCAGCAGTGGTTCTTCCAACCAGTTAGAAGAAAGAGCTTCTCCTCCGCTGATAGAGCCTCATCCACGATATAGTCATTCCCTCTTCCACGAGACCCTGTCGGCTAGGTAATACTCTTCCTTGGGTTTTTATCATTATGGTTAGGTTTCTGAGTATTGATATGGCTGATGGATAGTCTTGAATCCCTTGGTCCTAAGAACCTCTCAACAGTATTTCTTCCACCAAACCTCTGATGGGTATATTCAACGTATATGGATACCATGGGCCCCTATCAACTATTATCAACTGCTTGTTAAGACATCTCTCCAAGACCATCCTAGCAAACCCCATAGCAACCATAATATTCCTACAGGCATATATGGCTAAAACTTCCTCAGAATCAAACACACCATACATAAGCCCTAAAACCATACATCCCCACTACAGTCCCATCCAATGCCACAGCCCTCCTAAACCCCTTCCCAACAGAGAATATCCTAGAGAACCTATGGAACCATCTCCTAACACTCTCCCTAGAAGCATGTTATACAGTATCTCTCAGAAAGGTCTCTAAGACTCAAACCAGCACCATAAAGCATACCAGCATAGGCCTTCTCACATAATGGATAATTATTGAACCTATACAGGCCAGATATCTTGTTGAGGATATAATCCAAGACATGCATAAGACAGAACAGAAACTAGGCCATATACATAAAAAAAAGGCTTAAGTTGACAGGATCTACCCGAATAAGAATTCTTATCTATGTCTCATGCTAGAATAATCCTTTGAGGGGCCTTGGAGTTAAGCCATGTACGCCAAGCTTACGGTCTTCAGCAAGGATGTTTATACCATGATAACGGTTTATGGAGGTCCAGCTTTAATTTGATTTTTTATTACATTATAAACAGTTTCTGAATCCAATGGTAAAGAATAGATTCTTGAGCCTATTGCTTTTTTTAATGCATTGCCTATAGCTGGTGCGATTGGTAGTATTGGTACTTCCCCTATCGATCTAGAGCCATATGGACCTGGGCCTTTTTCGCTCTCTAATGCTAGCGAATTTATTATTGGTGTTTCTTCGGAACCTGCGACGATATATTCCATGAGTGTTGGATTTAGGACACGGCCTTCGCTTATCAATAACTGCTCATATAAGGTGGTGCTAACACCCATGGCCGCCCCGCCAAAAATTTGGCCCTCAACCATTGCAGGGTTAATGGCTTTACCCACATCTGTAACAATGAGCAGGTTAATGACCCGTATAGCACCGGTCTCGGTATCAACCTCAATATCCGCACAGGCAGAGGTTGGCGTGTAGTCAAGTGCCACATGCTTACTTGATGCGCGACCTGTATCAGGGTCTATCTCCGCGATATCCGAATAGAAGACTCCTTTACCCATGAAAATTCCTTCAGTTTTATTAAAATCGCCACCCATCGGTCCTGCCAAAAACAGCTCTCTCAAATTAAGACTCTCAGCCCCGTCAATGTAGATTTTCCCGTTTTCAAGAGTTAATTTGTCTTTTTGTACTCCAGTCAGTTCAGCAGCCTGTTCTAGAATCTTATTTTTAACATCTCTGCATGCCGCCATAACCGCCAAGCCCATCTGAACAAGCTGCCTGCTCCCGCTTGATCCCGTAGCTACAGGTGTAAGTAAGGTGTCCCCCGAGATGATTCTTACCATACTTGGGTCAAGTTTAAACTCCTCAGCCACAATTTGTGTGAGTGAAGCGAAAATTCCTTGCCCGACATCCGTCGAGCCTACAAATAAGTCTATGGTTGAATCTTCGTTAACTCTAACAAGCGCTATGTTAGGATATGTCACATCACATTGGTGTTTAGCAAGTGCAATACCTCTTCCTACACGGCAAGATGGGTTGCTAGGCATTGGTACTGGTATATCAGAAATTGCTCGCTTTAAAGCGGTTAAGACATCGATAGTTGTATCGTCATAAATCGTTTCCCCGATACATGAAACCTGTCCATTTATTAACACATTGCGTAACCTTAAATCTATCGGGTCGATTCCTAACGTGTCCGCTATTTCATCCATTTGAGATTCAATTGCCCAATATACCTCCGTTGTTCCAAAACCTCGGAAGGCTCCTCCTTGGACTGTATTCGTGTAAACCCTAAGTATTTCTGCGTCAATATTTGGTATGTCGTACACGCCACTGACCGCATAAACAGCATTTCTGACAGCTACATTTCCAGCCACAGAATAGGCGCCTCCATCGAAAACTATCTTAATTTTTCTTCCTATTATTCGGCCATCTGCTTTCACACCATCCTTTATTGATATCTTTGTTTCATGGCGTGTGGTTGTTGATGAAAATTCTTCCATTCTACTTAAGGTAAGTTTAACTGCCTTTCCAGTTTTTAGTGCTAGAGCTGCACAAATGGGTTCATATATAGCTGCACCCCTATTTCCAAATCCTCCACCCACATGTCTTGGAACGATAACTCTTATTCTAGTTTCAGGTAATCCGAGACAATCACTAAGTTCTCTACGGGTTCGGAACGGCGTCTGTCCAGATGTGATTACTTCCAAAATACCTGAAGCGTCCACTCTCGCTATGACTGATGTCGGCTCTAGTTGAACATGATGCACACGGCTGGTAGAGTAGGATCCTTCAACTAAATAATCCGCATTTCTGAACGCTTCTTCAACTCGGCCCTTGACTATTTTTTGATATGCTGGGACATTAGGTAGTGTAGGGTGTATTTTAGTACGATATAATTTTGATGTGAGCCTTTTGTAGTTTTTTAGATGAGGATGTATAATGTGGGGGGGTGTTTCAGATAATGATTCCTCTATGTTCTGAACTGAAGGTAATTTTTCATATTCAACATTGATAGCGTCGACAGCCTCATAGGCAGTTTCTTGATCGTCTGCTGCCACAGCCGCTATTGGTTCACCTGTGTACCGCACAATGTCCATAGCGAGAATAGGCGTATCCATTAAGCCCCTGCCATGCAATCCCTTGGGAATATTTTCACCAGTGATAATAGCTCTTACACCCTTGATCTTAAGTGCATCACTAACATCAATCTTCAAAATTTTAGCACTGGGCAACGAACTTCTCTTTAGAGCAGCATAAAGCATGCCGGGTAACTTCGTATCGTACGCGTATACAGCTTTACCATTTATTTTTTCTAAAAAATAATTAAGTAGTACTGGCTGATTAATATATTTGAATTTTCTATTACTCATCGTCATGTACGCTTCGTTTAATTTCTAGCTTGTTTCTTTTTTATAAGGTTTTCCTAATGCTGCAGGAAATGTAGCACGTTTTGAGAGTATGCCAAGAGCTGCAATAGTTAAGATGTAAGGTAACGTGAGCATAAATTCAGTTGGGACACCTCTTAGAACTCCGAGTGCTTGTATGCTTCCAGATAATGATTCAGCCCCTCCATATATTAAACCGCCTACTAGAATCCAGAGCGGGTTCCACCGTCCAAACATTACTATAGCTATCGCTATCCAGCCACGTCCTTGTGTTATGTTATCAACAAACGTAGAGATATGGAAGAGCGAGAGATAAGCTCCTCCCAAACCAGCCAGAACACCACCTATAATAAGTGCAACGTACCTATACAGATAGACATTAACACCCATTTTGTAGGCTGAACGCGGATCTTCACCAACTGCCCTAAGTTTCAAACCAAACGAAGTTTTGAACAGTATATAATAGGTTACGGGTATCAATATTAATGATACCCACACTAGAAACGGTTGTGTAAATATTGTAGGTCCAACGGGTATCGATGCTAGGAGTGGTATTGTTGTGAGTTCCATCGAAGGCACGCGAGGCGGTAATCCTGTACCATATATAATTCGCACCATGTAACTAGTAATACCCAATGAGAACATGGTGAGAGCGATGCCCGTAACTATCTGATCGGCCTGTAACGTTACGGTAATAAACGCAATTATCAATCCGAGCATAGTGCCCACTAGCATAGCCATTAGAAGTCCAAAAATGATGGAGTTAGTAGCTAGTGTTGTGATAAATCCGGTAAAGGCCGCTATTAACATTATGCCCTCCGTACCAAGGTTTAATATGCCGGAACTTTCAGCGAAGTTTTCACCTATTGCTGTTAATAGTATTGGTGTCATCGACCTAAGTGCTCCTGCGATTGTGCTTATAATGAAAGAGGCTAACAAGGCATCTTGAGGATTAAACACCGTTTGATCACCTCGGCAAGAACTTTCTCGTTACCTCTGAAATTGTGAACAATGTAAGCATCAAGCCTAGAAAAACTTCCCTAAAGTATATCGGTAATCCGACCGTTCGTTGCATTATATCAACTCCAACAAAAAATATGCTATAGAGGAATGCTAAGAGAGCTGCCACTATAACGTTCATTTTTGATAGGAATACTAGTGGAACGGCTTCCAATCCATATGCTGGATTCCAGTCTGGGTTAACATTTTTCATGACTGCAGTTACCTGTATTGCTCCCGCTAACCCAATTATGCCTCCACTTAAAATAAATACCACTATTGTCAATTTAGCGATAGGTAATCCGGCATATCGAGCTGCCTTAAGGCTTTCTCCCATAAGTTTAATTTGAAAACCTAGTCTAGTTTTTACCATCAAAATGTGCACTATAATAGTTATTGCTATTGCAAAAAATATTCCGATATGAATCTGTGTCCCTGGTATTTTTTGTAGAACTGCGCCTGGTGCTATGGGATAGGTTTGCGGAAAAGGCTCCAGTTCATTCCTCAAAATCCCTTTAATGAGAAAATGAATTAAATTGATAGCAACAAAGTTGAGTAATAATGTCGTAATAATTTCGTTAATGCCTAACTTAGCTTTTAGTAGACCTGGAAATAAGGCCCAGACCAAACCACCTACGAAACCTGCTAGAAGTGTTAAGGGGATAAGTAATATGCTAGGTAAGAATCCAAGACTATATCCAATGACATTTGCAAATAAAGCTCCAATGAACATTTGTCCCAAACCGCCTATATTCCATAGTGAAGCCCTAAAACTTATGAGAAGCCCCACAACTGTCATGACAAAAGGTACTGTTTCAACTAATGTCTTATTTATTCCGAACTCTGTGCCAGTAGCCTCAGTTATGATCAGCGAATAGACTGAGAATGGGTTGATCCCGGTGAGTAAAAGAAGGATTGAACTGCCTATCATCGCCCCCACTATAGCAATAATTGATGATGAGGCTGTCCTTATGAAGGTTATTAAGTTAGTAAATAAAGGGTTCATTGTCGTCTTATAAAAAATGTGTTGTACGGTAAAAGAAATAGGCAGGTGTGGACTTATCGATATCCGAGTTCTCTCATTAAGGCGTAAAATTCGTCGGTGGTTGAAGTTAATCTTACTTTTATATTCCCATCCTGCAGCTTCTGAACAATTTCAGCAACTTCGGACCTTATGTCAGCGGATATTTTTTTGTTGATTTCCATCAATTGTATCGCATTGTTTTTAATTGATAAATCATAGTTGTATCTACCGAATGTGCCATTGTATATATCTGCAATAGCCTCTTCGAGAGCTGGTGTGAAGTCCCAGAGGACAGATGTTAAAATTATTCCCTTTGTGTCAACCGCTCTTTTGTCACCTATAACATCAATAAACCAGACATTTCTTTCACTAACCGCCTCCAACATCCCGTATGTTGCTCCGTCCCCTAAACCAAAGATGACATCAGCTCCCTGATCGATCTGACCTAAGGTAAACTCTTTCCCCTTAACTGCGTCTTCGAAAGTGCCTAAGACGCTGAAAAGCACTCTAGCATTAGGGTTTGCCGCTTTCACGCCCTGTACAAATCCTCCACTCGTTCTTAGCCAAAATGTCGATGTTTCGACTGATTGAACTATTCCTATTACGTTATTCCTTGTTACTAAACCAGCTAGATAACCTGCCGCATATGCAGTCTCAGCCGGAAGAACGTTATATGTAGCTAGTGCGCCTGGTACTAGATCCTCACCAACCTTTGCCGCAACTATTAGGAACTTTGTTTTTCCATTTTGATTATTCTTGACAATGTCTATAACCTGTGTTCTGTAACCGCTAGCATGTGCAAACACGAGATCCACTCCTCGTCTAATGTAATCTTGCATTGCACGTAGTGGAGCCTCACCATATCCTAGGTTTTCACTAAAGTAGAAGTCAGCCCTAAATTTCTGAGCAGCCTTACGAAGACTATCAACCCCTCGTTGATTCCAACCAACATCATTTGATCTCCCAGGAACTACGACCGCCGTTGAAAGACGTCTCCCAACCATTTCACCCACTTCTTTAACTGTTTGAGTTACGGTAGCTGTAATAGTTTGACCTCCTACTGTAACAGTCTTAGGTGGAGGTTGGGTTGTCTGGGCTGCAAAATACCCCGCTAATCCGCCCATAACTATTCCGCCTACGACGCCTCCTATGGCTGCACTCCCGGAAACCCCTAGAAAGGCCCGACGTGAGTAGGTTTTTTTATTATTTTCTTCAGCCATGGCTTATAGTTTTTTTACCTCTATTTAAGTATTTGCAATTTTTTGGAGAGACTGAAGGTTAGGTTTATGGCTTATGTTTATCCTCTGTTTTTGGTGGTTGTGTTGGAGTCTGTCAGGAGGGGGTTTATAGCGGTGGATGAGACTGTTGTCTTTAACCTGTCTGGGAGGGCTTATCTATGGACTGCCAAGGAAGTGAGGTTATATCTCTATAAGTATCTAGGGGTAGGGGTTTAGGTGAATACTTGAGAAGGAAGGTAAAAAGGAGGATAAGACAGTTCAACCTATACTTCCCAACATACAAGACAAAAACAACAGAGAGGTGGATAAAGGCATGGACAGCCTTAGTTAGTTGACAGTCTCGTGATAGTGTCCGGATAAGGCTTTAAATACTCTTAGGGATGGCTATCTCCCAACCTAGGCGATTATCAGAAAGACTTTATAACCCCTTATCCGGACACTATCAGCGATATGATAGACGTAAAACAAATATACCGCCCACCTTAATCTTCAATGCATGAGCTCAATTATACACATATTCAGGGAGGCTTCCATTGTTGTGAACAACGGGTTTAGAGTACAACCTAATGATGTTGTAACAGTTCTGGCAGACGGTGATAGAATGCTCGAAGCGCAAGCGTTAGCTGGTTCTGCTGCAGCTGCCGGAGCGGATGTAATATTAATAGATATCACGCAACATGTCATCAAAGGCCTCCTTTCTCCAGGAATTCCTGAACCTCCAAGGAATATATCAAACGCTGTAACCAATTCTGATGTCGTCATAATTAAAACCAACATAGACTATGCTCATCGATTTGCACATACCGACACCGTCAGGAAAGCCGTTGATAACATGGCTAAGATCGCTTCTGTAGAAGAGGGATTAGGTACATGGGGTTTGACAGCTCAGGATATAGAAACCGTTCATCAACGAACTATTAAGCTTGTTGAAGCCTTTAGGGGGGCGGATAAAATTCACGTCACCACAAGGAAAGGCTCTGATTTCACGCTGTCTATTAAAGGTAGACCACCACTGCTCGTTACACCTATTAGAGAGAAAGGTGTGATGATGGGTCCGATGCCTCTTTGGGGCGAAGTCGCTTATGCGGCCATTGAAGATTCTGCTAACGGAACCATAATATGTGACGGTGTGATGAATTTTGTCGCGCCGTTCGGTGTAAACACACCAATAACCCTAAAAGTAAAAGATGGAAGGGTTACGGAAATATTAGGGGGGGAAGAGGCTGATAAGTTAAAGAAAATTTTGGAAAGGGCCGATAAAGATGCTAATGTAGTAGCAGAGTTTTCCATCGGGTCTGGGCATCTTGAGAAATTTGGAACCCTTTCTGAAAAAGGGAAGTATGGGACCATTCACATTGCTTTGGGTGACAACCATCACGCATATCCCGGTGGGAAAAATGTGAGCAAATACCACATTGATGCAACTATTAGGTACCCTACAGTAGAGGTTGATGGACGGTGCTTGATTAGAGAGGGAGAGTGGACATTCTAAAAACCATTTTAATTGTATTATATCTGTTCCAGAAGAGGAATCATGGAAGTGCCGAAGAGTATTCAATGGCACAGTTCGGAAAATGTACGAACGTTGAAGAGTTACGGCGGATTAGATAGTTAAAGAGGCGAGTTTAAATAAAAGACTGTTTCTCAAAGATTGACCATGAAATTTGGTTTAAGACTTCCGAATTCTGGACCGTTAGCCTCACCTAACAATATCCTCACATTAGCCCGTTTAGCAGAACACGCTGAATACCATAGTATATGGGTTCACGATCACATTTTGTGGAGCACAAATCAGGCTATGTCACACCCAACAATTGGGACACAAGTTGATAAAATACAAATTGATTTTTTTGAATCCGTGACTACTTTAGCCTTTCTTGCAGGTGCTACCATGGATATAAAACTTGGTGTCGCAGCAATAATTTTGCCACTCAGGCAACCTGTAATCCTTGCAAAACAGTTATCCACCTTGGACTCGCTGTCGTCTGGTCGTCTGCTAGTTGGCATCGTTCCCGGTGCCCCCAACATAACATTATCAGAGTTTGAAGCATTAAATGTGGATTATAAATCGCGTGGACGTATCACTGACGATTATCTGCGTGCAATTAGAAAAATCTGGTCCGAAAATCCTGCGTCTTATGAAGGTCAATACGTTAGATTTAAGAATATTGAAATGATGCCTAAGCCTACAAGAGGAATCATACCTTTGCTGATAGGAGGGGGAGAAAAGGGAATCAGTGAAAAAGCCTTGAAAAGGGTGATAGAATACGGAGATGGCTGGATACCTGCTTATCTTACTCCACAAGAGATGGCCATTGGAATCCAGCAAATAAATCAAGGGTTCTTTGAAAGAGGGAAGTTTAACAAACCCATGATTGTGCATGAAATGTATATATATATCAATCGTGAACAATCAGGACAATTAACACACTATCAAAATTTTCTACAAAAGATCTTCAATTCAGTTAACGAGGGGGAAATACGCAGCTTAATAGGTGGCACAAATGAGATTATAAATAAGCTCGAGCAATACGATAGTGTAGGAGTAGATATAACAGAACTTAAGTTCATATCAAAAAATATAAACGATTTAATTGAAATGGTTAAGATTTTTGCAAAAGAGGTCGCACCATCTTTTTAGATTTTAATTTAATGGCGATCAAAACTACAGGCACCTCATCAATATTTACTGACAGAAAGGGAATGACGCCTAAGCTTACATATGAGTTATTAACCAATGACATATCAGCTACGTTCTCGATAATTAAAATGTCGTTCTTCAGTAATTCCCTATGAACCGGATAATCGAATATCTCTTTTCGCAACGAATGAGGCGCATCAACGGAGGCAACATCGATACCAATCATTTTAATCCCCTTTTGAATGAGCAATGAGCAGAGCTCATTTGACAAATATGGATGCTGCTCATAATAGACATTAGTGCCATAAAATTTTGAAAATCCAGTATTCAGTAGTAAACACTGGATATGATCCCAATCTACGTTGCGAGGTATGTCAGAAGTCGTTATTACTTGAGAACTAGTTTTAGTTACTTCTGCCACGAAGGCATTTACCTGAAATCTCTCAGGACCATAATCTTCTATGCCTCTTCCATTATTGTAAAACAATTTAGGTGTATCTATATGGGTTACGGCATGTGTCACAATTGTAAGTTTCCTTTGTTTAATTTTATTATCATCATTATTACCGACGACCTCTATATAACACCACTTGTTGCTTGTATCTTTTTCCGCGGCATATTGGGTTAGGTTAATTATCTTTACTTGCTTGCTCTGCTGTTTATTGTTTTTTTGTCCCCAATTACATAAGGAATCATCGATCAACCTTTGCAGTTCTCTAACAGATAAATTCGATCTTACTGCTTCTCGGGCCAGCCTATACTGTAGGCTTGGGTCATCAACTTTAAGTAAGAGCCTGCCCATATATAAGACTCCTGTGTTCGTAGCGCTACTAACATTCTTTAATAATTCAAGCACTGGTTGTGAAAGCTTGAGCAATTCAACTCTATTGTATATATATTCCCTTCTGATCCCAAGCATTCTGGCAATCTCATCGTAGGTTTTATTCATGACTCTCTTGCAAGCCTCAAAAAGCTCGGCCTCTTCAATAGGGTTCTTGTCCTTTCTAAACATATTCTCCATAATATGCTGCTTGATTAGTTCTTTGTCATCAATGTCTTGTACGAGTGCCGATACCTCTTTAAGCCCTGCTAACATCGCCGCGGCAACCCTACGATATCCCCAAATCAATTCATAATAAGAATTCCGAGGCCTCACTTTAATAGGGACATCAACATCACCACTCTCCCTTAATGCCTTAGCCAGTTCAACTATGTCTCCCATGTCGGTTCGTTTCGGAAGAAATGGAGCATCTTGCACGAGTGAAAGCGGAATTTTCATTAAACTTTGCCGGTTGTGTTTATTGTTAGGGGCTAAACGTCTCACACTTAATTAACACCATACTCGCACCGTTATTTAAATTTTTAGAATAATATGCGATGGTAACAATAAAGGTTTAATTTAATGAAATAACATGTTTAGTGAAATGAATGTAGTTGTAGTTGGAGCAGGCACAATGGGGCCTGGGATAGCACAAGTATTCGCAATGGGAGGGTACGATGTCACATTAACGGACATCCGAGATGACATACTACAGCGCGCAATACAAAGGATCAGGGAGAGTCTCGAGGCCTTTGTTAGACACGGTGTTCTGGACAAAAATGCGGCCGATAATGCATTTTTACGTATAACTTATTCAACTGATAATATTGAAGCTGCTAAAAAATGCGATTTTATGATCGAAGCTGTACCTGAAAATTTACAACTGAAAAGACAAATTTTCAGTCTTTATGAAGAATATTCGAAGAACAACACAATATTAGCAAGTAACACTTCGGGGATTCCAATAAAGGATATTGCAGAAGCTGTTAAACGTAAAGAACGGGTTCTTGGAGTACACTTCTATAATCCCGCTCACCTTAACACCCTTGTAGAAATCATAAGAACGGAATATACGACTGATGAATTTGTGGATAAAGCCAAACAAATACTCATTACGTGTAATAAAAAACCTGTAGTAGTGGTTGATATACCAGGTTTTCTCCACAACAGGTTGATTTACGCGCTTCTAAGAGAGGCAGTTTCATTAGTAGAGCAGGGTCTTACAACAATCGAAGATGTTGATACAGTCGTCAGAGAGGCTTTCGGACCACGCTTTTCGATACTAGGACTTTTTAAACTAGTAGACATTGTGGGTCTGGATATATATTACAACGTATCCAGCTATCTGAACAAATATCTATCAACGGATTCAACAGCCTCAAACTGGATAAAAGCTAAAATTGATAATGGAGAACTTGGAATGAAAGCAGGTAGAGGTTTCTATGAATGGGACGAAGAAACCAAGAAAACAACTATGGCCGCATTAAATGCTGAGATGATAAGATTGATAAAAAATCTGAAAAACTATAGGTAATAGTTCGGCGCTTTCTTCATTTTTTCGAAAAAGGCAGCATCATGTGCGAAAAATAATGTACCTTTAGTTTTCTTTAGAAGCTCTAATATCTTAATCATAGATTCGTAACTCTTCACAGAGTCCCAGTGAATGCCGCTTATTACTTTCTTCTCAAGGTTCATTGTGGTGTTAATTACGTCGCTGTCGAGGAAGATTTTGCCTAATTCTCTACTCTCTAAAATGGGCACCTGAAGTCCGGCAGAGTGGCCTGGAGAAGTAATCAAACTTATCCCTTCAAAGAAATTTTCCTTGTCGCCGTTAATCGTTTCATAATGAATGCCTGGTACATCGAATGTTTCCCGACTATAACCTATGGCCTCGTATGGTTCAGGAACGTATGCATGTCTCAATTCTTTTTTCTGGACGTAGAAGGTCGCGTTTTTGAAGAGGTAGTTATTCCCACAATGGTCAAAATGGAGGTGTGATAAGATAACATATTTTACATCCTCTGGCCTTTTTCCAATCAATTTAAGTCGGTTTTCCAACTTTTGTTCTTCAGTCTGAATCGGATTTTCCCATGAATAGTATTTCATCGCGTTTTGTAGGTTGTACCCCGTATCGATGAGTATGTCGCCTTCCGTATGTTCCACATAACAGCACCATACTGGAAATCGGTAAAGTTTCCCGATATTCATCTTCCATGTAAAATACGACAAATCAAACTCTAAACTTCCGCATTCTAGTATGAATATTTTCTTAATCATACCTAGCTATCTCAATTAAGTCCCCTTATATAAGTTTTTATGCTAATCAATTCGAAACGTGGTCTTTAAACATAACGGGTTATTTATTGATCCTGTAAACTTTTACTTAAGTTTTTCTTTTTATGTCTATGGCCAGGTTTCTATTCTGTTCTCTTATGCATGTATTAGACTATA
>Ga0197143_1002378_pt1 | contig 13947 bp, 18 predicted proteins | sample GBS70_MetaG_FD_148603 | JGI IMG/M metagenome (GOLD analysis project Ga0197143, IMG submission 148603) | Sediment microbial communities from Great Boiling Springs, Gerlach, Nevada, United States - GBS 70_MetaG | ecosystem: Environmental > Aquatic > Thermal springs > Hot (42-90C) > Sediment...
TGACATAAGGGTTGTGCCATTTGAAGCAGACCCCTCGCTTAAAAAGTGCGTTTACTGTGGCAGAGAAGCAAGGATCACAGCTTATTTCGCAAAAGCCTATTAGAAGTCTTTGACAAAAGAAGGGTTGATATGTAAGAGGTTAGCAAAGATAGTTGATGGAGATAGTCGCTGATCTACACATACATTCTAGATACAGCGCAGCAACAAGCGAGGATATGAGAATAAGCACCCTAGCATACTACGGTAAGATAAAGGGGCTGGATCTTATAGGCACAGGCGATGCTCTGCACCCTAAATGGCTTCAAGAGTTAGAGGATGAGCTTCTTCCCGAGGGTAATGGGCTTTATGTGTGTAAGAGAGTAGCGGATAGCCCAAGGTTTATGGTTACGGTGGAGGTTGCTACGGTCTTCGAATACGAGGGCAAGAGTAGGCGGATACATCACCTAATACTGTTACCCTCTTTGGATGAAGCGAAGCAGCTAGCCGATCTTCTTAAGACTAGAGGGAACATATCACAAGACGGTCGTCCAACTTTCAACATGAGCGCAGCCGAGCTCCTCGACATGACCACCTCACTCTCCAAGCAGATAGAAGTCATCCCAGCGCACATCTGGACACCTTGGTGGAGCCTCTTCGGCTCTGTGAGCGGCTTTAACTTCGTAGAAGAATGCTACCAAGACAAGGCTGATGAGGTGCATGCGCTTGAAACTGGTTTATCGAGCGACCCACTTATGAACTGGCGTCTCAGCCGCCTCGACAAATACCTACTTGTCTCAAACAGCGACTCACATTCGCCACTCCCTCATAGACTCGGTAGAGAAGCTAATGTGTTTGAGCTTACGGAGTTGAGCTATAGCGAGGTGATAAGCGCCCTAAGGAGGAGCGGTAGAAGTAGGTTGAAGTACACGATTGAAACATATCCACAGTACGGTAAGTATCACTGGACTGGGCATAGAATGTGTAATGTATCTATGTCGCCTCAAGAAGCGTTAAAAGTGAACTATATCTGCCCGAAGTGCGGCAAGAAGATGACATTGGGCGTAGAGCAGAGGGTAGAGGAGTTGGCTGACAGACCACTAGGCTACAGACCGCAAAACGCGCCAGATTTCAAATACATGCTTCCTCTCGGTGAAATCATAAGTAGTGTTTTAGGCACTTCTACCTTCACAAAGACCGTTCAGAGCAAGTATAATACGCTTATAGAAGCGTTTGGTAACGAATTCAACGCAGCCTTTAACGCACCATATTCTGAAATAACTAGATTGATCGGACCTGAAGTCGCATCTGCCATAAAAGCGGTCAGAGAGAATAGGGTCAGGATTAAACCGGGTTTCGACGGGGTCTATGGCGAAATAAGCTTCCCAGATCTAGAAGGAAAGAGGGTTGTGAAAGGAACTCTGGATGAGTGGTCTTAACTCCTTATCATTAATGCTAGTGAGGCGATCACTAGGAGAAGGGGTACTGCGAACACAGCATACCACACAACACCAAGCCTCCAAAGTAGATAGAGCGTTAAGGGCGAAATTAGAAGTAGGAGAAGAGAAAGCCAACGTCTCACACTCTTAAGAGAAGTCGAGCTCAGCCCCCTAACTCTAAAAAGAAAGCTGAGTACCATCAGCAGCGCCGGAAAGATCAGCGCGTATCTTCCTTGTAGGAATAGGGTTAATCCGCTGCTTAGGTTAAACTCTGTGGAGATTAGGGCGATTATCAGAGCTGTTATGAAGCAGAAGACCGCTAATCTCGTAACACGCCTATCTACATCCTCAATAGGGCTTAGGTATCTAGCGTCTAAGATTACTGCTACGCAAACAGCGAGTAAGCCGATTAGGAAGATGATGGGTTCCCTTGTTAGTTGTATGTATACTTGTTGGAGCGCCGCCAAATCAGCACCTCCAGCAACCCAGCTCCAGAGCCCGTAGCCTCCGTTAAGCAGTATCGGGATGATGTAGAGGATAAAGGCGGCGTCTTCAACACTATCCTTCTTCATCAGACACCCCTTCCTTCTGCTCCGACGCCCCTTCCTTTAATGTTTTTTCATCACCAAGGGCTTTGCGCGCGAAGGTTAGGTAGGCTGTGTGGCCGACCATCCTTGTAGCTGGTCGGGTAGCGCCTGTCTTAACCTCTATGCTCCTAACCAGCACCTCTACGCACTCAATATTAACAAACCCGGCGTTAATTAAAGCCTCCCGTGTCTTCTCAACTTGATTGAAAGTCGGGGATATAGATACCAGCATCCCTGAGCCTTTAAGAGCCCTCCAAGCAGCGTCAACCAGCCTCCACGGGTCACCTACATCAAGGACCGCTACATCCGCGTCTGTTACGCCAAAACCTTGGGAGGCGTCTCCAGCTATTAGGGTGACGTAATCCAAGAGCCCACTCCTCTTAAGGTTTCTCCGCGCCACGTCCAGAAACTCTTCTCTAACCTCCATCGAATACACGTGCCCGTTTGGTTTGACGATGTTCGCTAAGAACATTGTGAGAGCTCCGCTTCCTGTACCAGCTTCTACCACTATTGAGCCTGAAGTTAGCCCGGTCTTGGCGACTATCAGCCCCATATCCTTCGGGTACACGACTTGGGTTCTTCTTTCGCATTTAAGCACGTAGTCTTCTATCGTAGGTTTGAGGAGCCAGAATGTTCTCCCAAGGTTAGATTTGACGGCTTCACCATACCTCTTACCTATTAGGGCAGAGCCTTCTATGTAGCCTGCGTGTGTATGTATTCTCTTGTCTGCTTTGACCTTGATTAGCCAGCGTTTTTCCCCGCTAAGATACAGTAACACGTCATCGCCTTCGTTGATTACTTCCCCCATCACACCTACTTACCTCATTTAACTTTAAATATCCTTTACCCCCATCCATTGGCTCGAAGAAAGGACGTAATAAGATATGTCAGAAGATGTAGAGCATCCCGAGAGTGAGCGTGAAAGGAGAAGGCAGCGAATACCAAAGGTCTTCTTTAAACCAAAGCCAGTTAAAGTGGGAGACGAACTTGAAGTCACCGTCTCAGAGGTCAGTAGAAGAGGCGACGGTCTCATAAGAATTGAGGGCTACGTCATATTCATACCCAACACCAAGCAAGGAGATACGGTAAAGATAAGAATCACACAGATTCGCCCGAACTACGCAGTAGCCCAAGTCATCTGAAGACGCCCCTCTAGTCGGCTTCGGTAGCCGGCTCAACTCTCTTATTTTTACCCTTAAACGGTTTGCCGAGGTGTATCCATCCTCTTCTCTCAAGAACCCTCCTCCCGCTTGAATTTATATATTCCACGGTGGCTGCTCCTTCCTGCACTTCACCTATTACTCTTATGCATCTCCCTAAGGCTCTGGCTAACCTCTGCACCTCATCTAACCTCTCTTTCGGCGTTGTGAAGACGATCTCATACTCTTCACCAGAGTAGAAGACGAGCTCTTCCGGATTCAAGTTGTGTTCTTCACAGAATTCGATAAGCCCGGATGCGGCTGGTATCTCGTGGACGACTATCTTGAGCGAACTCGCCTCAGCTAAGGTGTAGAGTGATATCGCTAATCCGTCACTTGAATCGATGCTTGAGGACATTAGATTCTTCTCAGCGAGTGCTAACCCCAGTTCAAGGGGTGGTCTTGGCTTTAAAACGGCTGAGACCGCTCTTCCAGCGAAGCCGCTGGTTAATCTGCCGTATCTTGAGAGTATGTATAAGCCTGCGCCTGTGTATCCGAAGTCTCCTGTTACAACTACAGCGTCCCCTACTTTCGCGCCTCCCCTCTCCACGATCTGCTCGGCGTAGCCTATCATTACGCAGTCTATCACAAGGTCTTTGGCTTCGTTTGTATCCCCACCTAGAAACTGGAATCCGAACTCATCTCTAGCATCCCTCACACCAAGCGCGAGCTCTCTAACATCTTCAAGCGTCAAGGTTGGGGGTATGCCTAAGCTGACTAACGCTGCGTCTGGTTTAACCCCTTTTGCTGCGAAGTCGCTTACAACGCTTACGAAGGCTTTGCGAGCGGCCTCCCTATACGTCATCCCCTGAGGCACATCGGTTTCGCCCACTAACATATCACATTTTACGACGACCTTGCCTCCGCGGTAAGGTAGGTGTGCTACATCGTCACCTATCCTTGAGTAACCTAGCTTAGGCTGACCGAGCACCTCCAAGAACGTCTTTATGATGCTGATTTCATCCGCTTTCTCAATCAAACCTTAGGTTCCCGCTATATAGAGGGCGTGAGGGAGCTCGGGAAGGATCAGTTTAAGCCCGAGCCTAACAGCCTCTGGTGAGCCGGGTAGGCAGAATACCAACCTACCATCTAAACTACCAGCTAACGCTCTGCTTAGGTAAGCCGCTGCCCCAACCTCTTTAAAGCTCTCTGATCTGAAGATCTCTGAGAACCCCTCCAGCTCTTTGTCCAGAAGCGGTCTGATAGCTTCTACTGTAACGTCTCTGCTTGAAATCCCAGTTCCGCCAGTGAGTATGACTACGTCACTCCCATCTTCATAGATGCTCTTCAGCACCTCGAGCCTTATCAAACCCTTATGGTCGTCTACAACCTTCCTACTCTTTACAGTGTGTCCTGCTTCCTCAATGATCTTTGCCGCCGTATCTGCTGATTCGTCTTCAAAGGGTAGGTTCCTCTTCATCTTCTCGTATCGTGATGTGCTGACCGTTATTATTGAAATTGACACGTTCTTCTTACCCTTACTTCTGTGCTCTTCGTGCGGCTTCAAACCTTCCTCTTCACCTTACTTACCACTCTGATCTCCTTTATGGCTGTGTAGGGGTACTGACCATTCTCATCCTTCTCATACATCTTAACAACATCCCAAATGTTGAGCAGCGCAGCAGTAACAGCAGTTAGCGCCTCCATTTCAACACCAGTCTTGTCTGTAGCAGCTACTTTAGCTGTGACCTTAAGCCCCCAGTCCTCGACGTCTATCTTAACATCGGTGCTCTCAATCTTCAGAGGGTGGCAGAGGGGCATAAGAAGGGGTGTCAGCTTAGATGCTTGTATACCAGCTAGGGTAGCGATCTGCACAGGGTCCCCTTTCTCAACCTTACCAGCCCGTATCAGCGCTATCGTTTCTGGTCTGAGAACGATCTTACCCTCAGCAACGGCTTCGCGGTAAACTACTTCTTTTGCGTGAATATCAACCATCTTGACAGCCAACTACCTACACTAGAATAGCATCGTAACAGGGGTTGATTTATCTCTGTCGCTACCGCCCACAAAAGGTTTATCTTTATCTAGAGCATCGCCCAACAAAGGATTTGGTCAAGGGTTTAGAGATCACAACTATCGTAGAGAATACCACAACTTTAGATAAACCTACGCTTTGGGCTCAGCACGGGCTAAGCCTACTAGTTAAGATAGATTTAGGCGGCTCAAAGCTGACGATCTTGTTTGATACTGGTCCCTCTGAGGAAGCCTTCCTTCGCAATGTTGATGGGATGAAGATCGATCTAAAGGAGGTCGATGTCATCTTCATAAGCCACGGACACTATGACCACACCTCAGCCCTTCTTGCTGCGTTAAAGCGGATAGGAAAGCGTGTCCCTGTCGTTGTGCATCCAGCCGCGTTTGAGCCTAAGCTAAAGGCTGAGCCACATCTAGCATACATCGGCATACCCTTCAAACCATCTGAAGTAGAGGCGGCTGGTGGCGTGTTGCTCTACGCAAAGTCCCCAGTCACCCTATCTCAGAACGTTTTGACTAGCGGAGAGATCGAGCGCATCACACCTTTTGAGAAGATAGACGCCTTATGCACGATTAAAGATGGTCAATTTACCAGAGATCTCTTATTAGATGATCAAGCGCTCATAGTTAAGGTAGAGGGTAAGGGTGTCGTGGCGATCTTAGGCTGCGCCCACTCAGGCGTAATAAACACCATACGGCAAGCACAGAAGCTCACAGAAACCAAAGAGATCTACGCGGTAGCCGGGGGCTTCCACCTAGTAAGGGCAGATGAAGAGCGGATAAAGCAGACTATAGAAACGCTACTCCAAATCAACCCCCAATACATAGCGCCCTGCCACTGCACAGGCATAAACGCGACCTGCAACCTAATAAAAGCGTTCGGAGACAGATGCAAACCACTAACCACAGGATCCCACCTCAAGATATAAAGGTGGTCCCGCGGGCAGGATTTGAACCTGCGACACTCCGGTATCTGTAAGCTTGGTAGGCTGGTGCGGCTTGCCTAGGCAAGCCACTACAGCGTCTCCCCCGCTACCTGCGGGTCGGAAGCTCTACCAAGCTGAGCTACCGCGGGCCTAATGTTGAGCTAATAGCGCTCGACTTTAAGCTTTACGCTACGACCCCTCAATCTTATTTCTGCTTTATCCTGTCTATTGTGGAAGATGCTGCTTTTATAAGCCTGAGGTAGGAGCCTATTACAGCCCTCGCCGAAGATAGATCTTTTGTGGTAACTTCGATGGTTAATTGGTCGTCTTTATGCTCGAGCTTCACGGCTGCTCTACGCTTTCTTTCGCTACCCGCCTCAGGCAAAAGTGCTTTGTATATCGCGGCTGCTGCTTCTTTTGAGGTTGTTATGTTGATGGTCGCTTTGATGTGGAGGTTAGAGGTCGTATGCTCCTCCGGCAACCTTGTGTCCACACTTTGAGCAGCTCCATATTCCGCTTGCTTCACGCTTTAGTTTTAGAGCGCCGCAGGAGGGGCATCTCCTTTTACTCCTTTGTAGAAGCACTACTCTACTATATCTTACCCGTAGGGTTCTTCCGTACTTCGCACCCAAGCCTTTGAGTGTCTTGTCTTCTCCCTTAGCCAACGCTGCTCACCGCCCTCTTAATAATCTCCCTTATCTCTTGCCCTTTAATCTTAGCGGTCTCCGCAGCAAACATTATCTGTTCGTAGGTCAACCCCCCAGCCAACCCCTTCTGCCCAGCACATAGATGCCCTTCGTCAACAGTAGTTAAAGTTATCCTAGCATCCATAACCGCCTCCTCCTCTGAATTAGGGTCAACTACCATCGCCTCACCTATCCTAGCAAACGTTACCGAAACAGGTATCTTAGATGCTGGTAGCGGTATCATACCATCTTTCTCCCTAATCTCACCACTTGCTGTAACCTCTACTTCAGGCATCTTTGTGGTCAGAAGCGCTGAGACGACAGCGTAACTCGTAGCATCTATCAGATTCCCATCAACATTTAAGACACTCACATCAACAAATACCGCCCTAACCTTCTGCCCGGGGATGAGGACAAGCTTAGATAGATCAATCATACCAGACTCCCTCACCCCTCTATCGACTACCCTCGAGAGCTCGATAGCATCCTCATCTGGTGGGCCTGGTTCAGCGTAAGGTGAGGCTAAAGGTAGTATCTCAGCGTTCACAACAAGTACCCCCTTATCCGGAGTGTCGGGGAATGGTGCACCCACCTCAATCTTCACCCCAGCTATAACCTGCGTGTTACCTAAACTTACTTGAGCAGAACCATTTGCTTTCTGAATAACGTTGCACTTTATATCAATCGGCCTATAGTCTAGAAGCGCCCTCCCATCGAGCCGCCTACCTTGAGCCAGCAACTCGATCATTTGCGCTTTTCTCAGATGCTCTATTATGAAGGAGCGTTTAGATACAGCCACCTTTACTCAGCCTCCTCTTGCTGGTTAAGCCCACCCTTAAAGTATCTCTCCATCAGCGCCTTTCGCTGAGCCTCATATAGCTTTCTACAACCAGATAGGGCCAGATCTATCCCCTGCTTGAATTCCTCGTGTGTGAGTATGCCGTCGAGCTGAAGAAGGGTAATTATGTTTAGGTTGGGCATAACCGCGACAGGCATATCTGCTTCCCCTTCCTTATCCTCAATATCGCTGAGATCTAGGACCATCGTGCCGTCTACCTTACCCACGGCGCAAGCAACCACCAAATCATACATACTTATGCCAGCGTCAGCCAAAGCTAGGGAAGCGGCTGTTATAGCAGCACACCTTGAGCCGCCATCGGACTGAAGCACCTCTAAGAATATGTCTATAGCGGTCCTAGGGTACTCTTCAACCAGGATAGCGGGTTCAAGCGCCTCTCTTATTACCTTAGAGATCTCTATCTCTCTACGTGTAGGTGCGGGTGGCTTCCTAACATCGGTTGAGAAAGGCGACATATGGTATCTGCATCGAAGCACACACCTGTCCGGTAAAGCGAGGTGCTTCGGATGCATTTCCTTAGGTCCGTAGACCGCAACTATTATCTTATTCTTACCCAACTCGATGTAAGCTGAGCCATCAGCGTTCTTTAGCACACCTACCTCAAGTCTGAATGGTCTGAGTTCATCTACTCTTCTGCCATCCACCCTTATACCATCATTTATTAATTTACCCAACTCAACCACCTACCTCCTTAATTCCAAGCATAGCTTGAACCTTCTTGGTCAGATCAGCGAGGTGAGCTTCCTCCTCAATTAGCTTGATAGCCTTCACTGCCTTTATTACCCCTTCTGGTCGACCGACCACCACTATTACACCATTCTGCCCTATCGTAAGCTTACAACCCGTCCCAGCCTCTATCGTCCTTATCATAGACCCCTTCTTACCTATAAGCCTAGGAACCTTAGTAGGCGCTATTTTAACAACTTCTCCCTTAGTGATCTTACCTAAACCCGGACCAGAAACTGAAAGGATAGGGTCCCGGGTCCTATCGAAGGCTGCAATCACAGCAGCTATTAGGTCACCTATATCAAACTTCTTAACGAGCGACTCCTGCCCTGGTGTAAAATTCTTTCCATACACGTTTTTCGCTGGTAAGTAGGCCATAAAGCAGGAGTTGATATCCACCTCCCAGACGAAGGCTGAGTAGTCAACGATCTTACCGATCACGAGGTCGTCTACTTTCGGTATATAGGGGCCTGTTAAGGGTATTACTCTAACGCCTTCTTGACCGAATTCCGCTAAACCTATTCTTGTCGCATAGAACTTATTGCCTCTTTTGACTACGTTCGCTAGTGGTCTGTAGTTGCCTTCGGTTATAAGATCGCCGGGTATGACGTATTTTCTTTTGACGTCAGGCATTTCGATCAAGCCTTCGCTACCGAGATCTGAGCTGAGCCTTTCGTGGCTGAGCCGAGTTTCTCTACTAGTGTAGAGTGGATGCCTGCTGGTGCATCTACGATTGCTGTCATGGAGCCGTCTTCACCCCACTCTTCTTTAACTATTTCGCCGTAGCTCTTAATTATTCCGACACTTTGCGGCGCGTATTGAGGCGGTATTCTGATCAGCAACCTAATCCTCTCAGATTTAAGTGGAAGAATGGTTCTGAGCTGCTCAACTATCGTTTTAGTCTGCTCCTCTGCGCTCTTGAACGGATCAATAGATACCTTTGCCTCCTGCAGCGCCTGCTCGATTCTAAGGGGTGGGTGCGGCAAGCCTGTCCTAGGGTCTACGTAATTTCTCGATATGATCTCTATTATCTGCTTCCTCTTCTCGTTAACGAGCCTTCTTCTCTGCTCTGCTGTTAGCTGGAGTTCGCCTTTATTAAGGATGAGTAGTGCTGCTTGCGCCGCATTAGTTGTGTTAAAGTACTTTTGAAGCTTTTCGGATGAGACACGCAACCCTTTTGAGGCGTCAGAAAAGACTTCATCAACAACTATAACCTGTGAGGGCGGTATATTCTTACCCATCTTATAGTTCAAAGCAGCATCTGGATTTACCAGTATCTCAAAATGCTCACCGCCTAATGTGAGCCGAACTATAGTGTATTTTGTGGACATTCTCCTCCCTACCAGTCTAGCAGAAGATAGTAAAGTAGACTATATAAACTAGTATTTCGAATTCTGAGGCGCTATAAACCAGTAATCTCTCTACTGTTTCGGCTTCTCCCTATTTCTAGCCTTGCTCGCCAGCTCCTCTATCTCTTTTTCTGTGAGGAACCTCATCTTCTTCGTCGCTGCATCTATGACAGCTATCTTTATGTGCTTTATACCTGATTTGTCTTCGCTAACGGTGTAGATCGCCTCAATCGCGAGCACACAGGCCTCCTCAAGCTTCTTATTCGGCTGATAATTCTGTTCAAGGAACTCCATCACCTGATCGCTTCCTGCACCTATGGCTACAGCCTCGTATCCGAGGTAGGTTCCGCTTGGGTCCGTCAAGTAGATAGCTGGGCCGTTTCTATCCACACCAGCTATTATAAGTGAGACACCGAATGGTCTGACACCAGCGTACTGAGTGAACTGTTGGCATATATCGGCTATCCTTCTAGCTATGGTTTCAACCTCAGCTGGTTCGTCGTAGATCAGCCTATTGCTCTGCGCTATTATCCTAGCATGATCCACTTGCACTCTGGCGTCTGGTATGTAGCCCGCAGCCGCTACAGCTATGTGCTCATCGACTTGAAAGATCTTTTGAGGGGTTGTTTGGCTCTGAAGCTTCCTCATCTTCTCTTCTACTGCAAGAACAACTCCATCAGCCGCCTTAATCCCAACTGCTAATGTTCCTCTTCTAACGGTTTCTATCGCATATTCTACTTGGTATAGCCTACCATCTGGTGAAAATACTGTTATCGCCCTGTCATATCCCGCCGCTGCTGGAAACATAACCGCATCCCTTATCTAACCTTACTTTCCGATGAATTTAAACATTAACATAACGAACAACCGATGGTGGTGAAGGTTGAGGATGTGTGAGCGCATAACCTTTAGCGGGCATAGAAATATAAGCGCCACACACAAAACTACATTCGAAATCACGAAATCCAAGAACCTCACTAAAAGAGGGGACTGCATAATCGGTGTTGCCGCAGACAAAGCCTGCGCCGACCTCGACCAGAGGGTCAAAGACGCGCTGCAAAAAGGTGAGGTTGTCCACCTCACCATTTGTGTAGGCGACCTAAGCTTCAGAGTTAGAGCAGAGGGCTCGCCGCAACTAACGCTAACAGATGAGGAGGATATCGTGGTTAGGCGCAGCAGCTACATATGCCCTAGGACGCTAGCAGTGAGGGCTGACGCGGCTGCCTGTGACATACCGAGATCTATGGTTAATCTTTTAAGGTCAGAGGGGTGCAGAGGCTACCTTCTCATAGAAGTAGAATCCAAGTGACCCCTCTTCCACTGTAAGTAGGTCCCTATTAGGCTAGTGTAGTTTAGCGTATTCAGATACTAGGCTGCTTAGCTTCTCGTGAGCCACCTGTAGTCTAAGCCTCTTTTCTTTAATGGAGGAGCGCATACTATCTAACCAGCCCTCTTTCTCAGCTAAAGCTTCGGCTAGGGTTTGTGGTGCTGGTCCACCTTCCACTTCTCTTCTGGCGATAAATGTGGTGGGGTTGAGTGCATCTCTCACAGCCTCTTCAGATAGGGTTAAGGTTCTTCCTAAGACCCTTTTTGAGCAGCTGTTTATCATCTCGAGGTTTATCTTGGAGGGCTCAACCCCCTTCTCCACCGCTTCTTTAACCACCATACCGACTATTGTGTGTGCGGTTCTAAATGGTAGACCGCACTCCCTCACCAGGGTGTCTGCAAGCTCTGTGGCTGTAGCGTAGCTCTGCTCCACAAGCATCCTCATTCTACTTCTATCGACCTTAAGCGTGGCGATTATGCGCTCAACTATCCTAAGTGTGGAGAGGGTTAGTTTGCAACTCTCCCAAAGGAGGGCATTCAACTCTTGAAAATCTCTGTTGTAGGAGAAGGGAAGCCCCTTACAGATCGTGAAGGCTGCTGTAAGCAGACCAACTATGCGTGCACACTTTGCTCGCGCAATTTCAGCCGAATCGGGGTTCTTCTTCTGGGGCATAATGCTGCTGGTCGATGAATATTCATCGGCGAGTTCAACCATCTTGTAGCCGTCTGAGCTGAAGAGGATTAACTCCTCACAGAGCCTACTTAGGTCTGTGGCTATTAGAGCGTAGGCAGCCATAGCCTCTAAGATGAAGTCTCTTGAACCCACAGCATCTATAGAGTTACTTAATATGCCATCGAAGCCAAGTAGCTCTGCTGTTAAACGCCTATCTATCTTGTATCCTGTGGTCGTCAAGGCGCCAGAGCCGAGTGGCGAAAGATTAACTCTGCTGTACACTTCAAGTAACCTAGTTAGGTCTCGTGCTAAAGCCTCGAAGTGTGCTAAAAGTAGGTGCCCAAAGGTTGTAGGCTGAGCGATCTGAGTATGAGTGAATCCCGGCGCCAAAGTATCCTTTTCGCTTCTTGCTCTATCCAGAAGGGTTTGTAGTAGGGTAAGAAGGCTTTCAGCCACCTCTACTAGATACTCTCTTAATCTGATTCTTAGGCAGGTTGCTACCTCATCGTTCCTAGATCTGGCTGTGTGAAGCCAGCCGCCTTGCTGCTCACCCACAATCTCTATAATCCTCACTTCTATCGCTTCATGAATGTCTTCGAACCCGTCTTTAGATACTTCAGCATAACCTTTAGCCCTTATCTCCCGAAGCGCGGAGAGTATCTTCGCCCCGGCTTCAGAAGGGATAATCTTCTGTTTGATCAGCATAACAACGTGCGCCTCGGTCACTTTAAGGTCCGCTTCAAATATCTCTTCATCAATAGGGAGGGAGCTTGTGTACTCTAACGCTGATTTGTCCATCTCCTCTGGTAGCCTCCCCCTTCTTAAAACACGCTTAACCAACTTAACCACTTCTCCTCTTAACTTCCTTTTTCAACCGCCTTGCTGAGGCTATGTAATCTGTTAGCGCAGCAAAAGCCCTTCCAGCATCAACCATACTGACCACTATTATTGTGTCGGTGTAGCAGCTTATCGTATCCTCTATATTTATGTGCCTCCTCGATAGCTGCGTTATGAAAGATACAGCACAGCCGGGTGTCTTTATTATCTTAATAGGACTCCTAACTATTATAGCAGCTAGATTGGTTGAGCTCTCAAGAATCTCATCACTTCTAAACATCTTTACAACATCATCGTATAACCTCTGGTCGAAGAGGAGTGTAATCGCATCTATACTCTCAGATATCTGAAGAAATTCCTCCCTATAGCTTAGTAGCAGATTACCAACCGCCTCAAGGGTCTTCCTCCTCTTCTCAACCGAAACCTTAGCAACGTCTGTGCGAACAGTTACCGTGCTGTTCATAACCACGTCAAGAACGTCCTCAGATACAACCCTATACCTCCCCCTCAACCTCTTAAGAGAAGTTACCAAGCTCTCGATCTTGACTTCACGCCCAAGCCTCTCCTCTACAGCAGGCTTTAGCACCCTCGCTATAGCCGTGAGATTACCATAGCCCCTATCCAACGCATCTTGAATAGAGAAGTCGCTATCCACGACATCCCTCACAGCCTGGATTATGGTCGGTTTGACCGAAATCAAGTCAACTGTACCCAACTTTGATACGGATAATACCAAAAAATATAAAAGCGTTGCTGCAAACAGCCTCAAATCTTGATGAAGGTCGTACTAGCATACTCTGGAGGGTTGGACACCTCTGTAGCCATAAAGTGGCTTGAGGAAAAGTACGACGCTAGAGTGGTAACTCTCACCGTGGATGTAGGGCAGCATGAAGATCTGAAGGCTATAGCGGAGAAGGCTAAGATGCTGGGGGTTGAAAGGCATTACAGCATTGACGCTAAAGCTGAGTTCGCCTACGATTACATATATCCTTCGATTAAAGCCAACGGGCTCTACGAAGGTAAATACCCTCTCTCAACAGCGCTCGCCAGACCTCTTATAGCGAGCAAACTCGTCGAGGTGGCTCAAAAAGAGAAGGCCGATGCAGTAGCGCACGGATGCACGGGGAAGGGGAATGATCAAGTCAGATTCGATGTGACAATCAAGGCGCTGGCACCGCAACTAAAGATCATAGCTCCAGTGCGTGAATGGAACCTATCGAGAGAGGAAGAGATTCAGTATGCAAAAGAGCATGGTGTGCCTGTTGAAGAAAAGAAGTCCGTCTTCAGCATAGATCAGAATCTGTGGGGTAGGTCGATAGAAAGCGGGCCGCTTGAGCAGCCTGATTTTGAGCCCCCTGAAGATGCGTTTGAGTGGGTGAAGCCGCTGTCA
>Ga0197143_1002379_pt1 | contig 13945 bp, 15 predicted proteins | sample GBS70_MetaG_FD_148603 | JGI IMG/M metagenome (GOLD analysis project Ga0197143, IMG submission 148603) | Sediment microbial communities from Great Boiling Springs, Gerlach, Nevada, United States - GBS 70_MetaG | ecosystem: Environmental > Aquatic > Thermal springs > Hot (42-90C) > Sediment...
TTCCTGTTGAAAAAATTAATATTTCAAAAATTATTAAAATTAGAAAAATTTTTCTCATTCAATAAATATTATCTTTTGTTTATTTTCACCTTTCTTTAAAAATAAAATTCCACTTTTTGTTTTTTTGCAAAATCTTCCGTCTATCTGAAAAATTTCAAATTCGCTTAAATCTATTTTTCTAATTATTTCAGGATATATTATCCTTTCATCTTTTATTTCTATAAAAAAAGGAGAAACATAACATTTATCAAAATCTGATTGTAGGATTTTTAAAAATAAAAAATGTTTCCCTTTTTGAAGATAATATTTTTTTTCAATATCTATATTGTTTGAATATAAGGATATTGAATCAATTTTTTCATCAATATATATAAAAATTTTAAAAAAGGGAATTTTTGCCTTAACTTTTAAACTAAAATTTATTTCATTTATATTTTTAACAATCTTTCTTTCATATTTATCATCAATTTTTAAATCAACATAAATTGTATCATTTTCAGGAAAAAGTTCAAAGGCATAAGTCATTCTTTTTCTCAACGATTTAAAAATTTCCTTTTTTGACAAAGAATCAACTAAAAAACATGTTAACGGTATTCTTCCATTTTTATTTTTTTCAATTCCCCATAAACATGTATGATTATCCTGAGATGCAATAAAACATAATTCCCATCCTTTTAAAAGTGCCTTCAAAACCTTGTCTTCATATATTGAATCCTTATTTATTATTTCAATTCCACACATATAATCTTTATATTCTTCTTTGAATTTTAAATTTTCAAAATGATTTTCCCATGGGTGATTAAAAATTCCTATCAAATTTTTATTTTTTATATATTCATAAAGGGAATCAAGATTATAGAAACATTTTTCAGGAACAATTTTATTTAAATTCTCACCATAAATATTTACATGACCAAAATAATCCAATTTTCCAACTTCTTGTCCAAAAAGTGCAACAAAATTTTTGTCGTTATAAAAATTTGAACACAAAATTATATCTTCCCATTCATTTTGTGAAAGTAAATGTGAATGGTCTGTTATTCCATAAATCTTTATATTTTTTGATTTTACAAATTCATATGCCTCACATGGAGTTCCACACCCATCAGAATAGGATGTATGTCCATGAATATTTCCAAATATTTTTAAAAGGGATATTAAAATTATTATCATTTAAATTTTGCCTTATATTTTGATGGACATTGAGTCATCAAAAATGTTGCATTGAATATATTTTGATTTTTATCATAAAAACCCTCAACAACAACCATAGCACTATCTTGATATATAAGGTCAGGAAGTACTCCCCTATAAATTACCTTTAAATTCTCCCTTTCATTCCCTATATAAAAGCTGCCTACTCCTTCTTTAAAATTTACTGAATTTTTAATGACATTTCCACTTATTCTTATAACTTTCCCTTCAACTTCCTCTTTTTTCTTATAAAATTCTTCAAAGGTAAAATAATACACAGATGTTTTTTTAATTCCTGTTAAAATAACATATACAAATAAAAGGATAAGAAGAAATGTAATTATAAATATGTTTCTTTTTTTTCTTTTCATTTTTCCTCCTTCAAAATTTTAAAAAGTTTGTTTAAAATAAAATATGATGCCCTCAATTTAATTTCTTCCCTTTCACCTTTAAAAATATTTTTAAATACAAAATTTTTATCTTTGTATGAGATTGCCATAAAAACTGTTCCAACAGGTTTTTCTTTTGTTCCCCCTTTTGGTCCTGCAATTCCTGTTATTCCAATTCCTATATCCGTTCCAAAAATTTTTCTCACATTTTCTGCCATTTCTTTTGCAACTTCTTCTGAATAAACACTATATTTTTCAATTGTTTCCCTTTTAACTCCTAAGAGATTTACTTTTATATCTTCATTATAAGCAACTATCCCTCCTTTATAATATTCAGAACTTCCAGAAACTCTTGTAATTATATCTCCTAAAAGTCCTCCTGTACATGATTCAGCAGTTGAAATTTTTAATTTTTTCTTTTTTAAAACTTTTCCAATAACTTTTTCTATATTTTCTCCTTTTTCTGAATAAATAAAATCCTTAAGCAAATCTTTTATTATTCTTTTTTTCTTTCTTAATTCCTCTTTTTTACCATATAAAACAATTTCAACTTCTTCAAATTTTGGCAAAATACTAAAGGGCTTTAAAATTTCTTCCTTTTCCTTTATTTTTTCCATTATTTCAATTTCCTTTATTCCAAATGTTCTTATCCTTAAAATTTCTTTTTTAATTTTTGTTTTTTTCTTTAAATAGGGTAATAAAAATTTTGAAACCATTGGAATAAATTCTTTTGGTGGACCTGGAAAAGAAAATAAAAAGAAATTTTTATCTTCATAAAAATATCCCTTTGCTATTCCATTTGGATTATCTAAAACTTTAAATCCTTTAAAATTCCATGCATATTTAAAATGTTTTTCCCTTGAAAGATTTGGTTCAATCTTTTTTAATTCTTTCCATATATTTTCATCAAAAAAGGGTTTTATTTTTAAAAATTTTGATATTCCTTCCCTTGTTCTATCATCATGTGTTGGTCCAAGTCCCCCTATTATTATTATTCCATCAACTTTTTTTCTTAAAAAATTTAATGCCTCACTTATCTTATTTTCATCATCAGGAACGGAAATTTCAAAAACAATTTCTCCTCCTACTTCATTTATTCTTTTTGCAATATAATTAAAATTTGTATTTAAAGTTATCCCCTTTAAAATATCATCACCTGTTGCTATTACACCTATTTTAATCACTTTATGTAGGTGCTCTTTGAGAAAGATGTTTTAATACCCTCAAACTTATTTCTTTCAATGTTTCAAAAACACCTTTACCCTGTGTTGCTATTGCTTCAAAATATGGAACTTTCCATGGATTAAGGGCTTTTTCAAGTTCCTCAATAGTTGCAATGTTTGGGAGGTCTCTTTTGTTATATTGCATTATAAAGGGTATTTCTTCAAGTTTCATATTGTAAAAAGAAAGGTTTTCTTGTAAGTTTTCAAGACTTTCAATATTTTCATCCATTCTATCCCTTTGGGAATCAGCAACAAAAACTATTCCATCAACCCCTTTTAATATTAACCTTCTTGAAGCATTATAAAAAACTTGCCCAGGTGTTGTATATAAATGAAATCTTGTTCTGAAACCCTTTATTGTTCCAAGGTCAACAGGAAGAAAATCAAAAAATAATGTTCTTTCCTGTTCTGTTGCAAGGGAAACAAGTTTACCTTTAATTGTTGGTGAAAGTCTTTCATATATATATTTTATATTTGTCGTTTTTCCAGAAAGTCCTGGTCCATAATAAACAATCTTACAATTTATCTCCCTTGCAGCATAATTTATAAGAGCCATTTTAATTATCCAAAAAGTTTATCAATTTCTTCTTCTGCTTCTTTTGTAAATTCCTCATCAAATAATCTTTTTTCTTCCTTTACAGGTTTTTTAATTTTTTCAAATATCCTATTAAAAACTCTTTCAAGTTCACTTGCGGCATGTTTCACTCTTACTCTAACAAGTCCAAGTGTGGTTCTTTTGTCAAAAAGGACAGCAAGTATTACCCTTTCTGCAACCATTGAAATATAAAGGCTTTCTTTTTCTCCTTGATGAAAAAGAGAAGAAAACTCCTTTTCTCCAATTAGTTCCGCAAGTTGTGAAGTTGCTGCAAAATCTGCTGCTGAAAGTGTTGAAAAGGATAATAAATCTAAATCTCTTGTATCTCCCGCTGAAGCTATAAGTTGTCCTGCCTTATCTATTAAAAGAACAGTTTTAGAGTTACTCGTTTCTAAAAGTTTTTTTAAAATATTTATTATTTCATAAAATTCTTCTTCAAATAAAGAAGTTTCATTCTTCATTTTAACTTCTCCTAAAATAAGTTTATTATTTTAAGTTTCTTTTTAAATTTTGTCAAATAACTCTTTTAATTGTTTTTTTAATATTTCCCTTGCCTTTAAAAATGCTTCTATATAATCTTCTCTTCTATAATCAGGATATGTATAAGGGAATGTATAAAAATTACCTTTTTTAAAAAAGAGCGTTACTTCTGCATATACTCCTTTTCCAAGATAAATTCTATGGGAATAATCCTTTTTTGAAGAAAGAACAAGTTTAGATAAATCAATATATCCGGGATCAATATTTACTTTTCTTTTTTCATTTTCCATAAATTTTTCTTCAATTTTCATCGTTTCAATCTTAACATCAACAATTTTTTCAGGAGAAATTAAATTTTTAAAAAAATAAAATTTCTTTTTTAAATTTTTTCCCATTTCTTCTTCATAATAATCTGTATTGTTAAAATCAAAAATTTCACTTTCAAAATCAATTTCCCCAAATTTTTCTTGAAGGATTTTTTTAACTTCCTCAAATAAATTTATATTAGCAGTAAATACTGCTACAAAGAGTTTAACAGGATTTGGCTTTATTTTTCTGCATTGCATACTTTAACACACAGTCCACATATATATTGTTTTCCAAATCCATATTTTTTTGCAAATTCCTTTAACTTTTCAAGGCATTTTTTCATATCAAAATCTTTATAATTTTCTCCAATTGCATTTGCAGGGCATATTTCTATACATTTTCTACAATATTTACACTCTCTTATAATCTCTTCATCTGTTTTTAAGGGCATATCTGTTAAAATTGAAGCAAGTCTTATTTTTGCTCCTCTTTCAGGATGAACTATTAAATTATTTCTTCCTATCCATCCCATACCCGCTTTTTTTGCAATCATTTTATGGGAAAGAAAGGATGTTTGTTTTTCCCAATCAACTATACAAGATGCAGGTATTGGTAATGCCTTATATCCCATTTTTTTTATTTGAAATGATAATCTTAATGAAACTCTATCAAGATAATAATTTAAATTTTTGTAATGATTTAAATATAATCTATTTGGACCGTCTTCTAATGTGTTTAAAACTTCTTCAAGAACACAAACTGCAATTGATATCCCATATTTTAAATCCTTTATTTTTTCATAAGGTAAATTAAAATATTCTTTTAAATCATCTATTTCGCATACTTTAAAATCAAAAACCCCTTCATTTAATATTATTTCCTTTAAAATTTTGTAATTTTCTTCTTCCATACTTTAAAATTATAAGTTATAAATAAAAAATACTTCAAATGTATGTTCAAAGTGGTTGAAAGGGATGGGAATGCAAGATATGGCATTTTATATACAAAATCAGGATATATTGAAACTCCTGCTTTTCTTCCTGTTGCTTCTTTTGGAACCGTTAAAACGATGCCTCCTCATTCTTTAAAGGAAATAGGTATACAAGGAATTATAACAAATGTTTATCATCTTCATCAAAGACCTGGTGAAAAAATAATAAAAAAATTTGGTGGTATTCACAAATTTATGAGTTTTGATGGTGTTATTTTTACAGATTCAGGTGGATATCAAGTTTATTCTCTTTCCAATTTAAAGAAAATAAATGAAGATGGGGTTGAATTTAAATCACATATTGATGGTAGAAAAATTTTCTTTACACCTGAAAAGGTTATAGAAATTCAAATTGATATAGGAAGTGATATTTTTATGACACTTGATGAATGTCCTCCTTATCCAGTTTCTTATGAATATGCAAAGGAATCCTTAGAATTAACAATTAAATGGGCAAAAAGATCTAAGGAATTTTTTGATAAAATTTTTAGAGATAAAAATGAAAGACCTTTAATTTTTGGAATAGGACAGGGTAGCATTTATATAGATTTAAGGAAAAGGGGTATTGAAATTCTTAAAGAGTATGATTTTGATGGATATGGAATAGGTGGACTTGCAGTAGGAGAACCTGAAGAGGATAGAAAAAAAATTATTTCTGAAATTTTATCCTATTATCCTTATGAAAAACCAAGATATCTTATGGGTGTGGGATATCCTGAAGATATTTTCTTTGCAGTTAAAAATGGCATTGATATATTTGATTGTGTTTTACCTACAAGAAATGCAAGAACAGGTCTTGTTTTTACATCTTATGGAAAATTAAGAATAAAAAATGCAATATATGCTGAAGATAAACTTCCCCTTGATCCTGAATGTGATTGTTATGTTTGCAAAAATTTTACAAGAGGTTATATAAGGCATCTTTTTTCTTCCGGAGAATATCTTGCCCTTTATCTTTCAACTTATCATTCCTTATATTTTTATTCAAAATTGATGGAAAATATAAGAAAAGCGATAAGAGAAAAAAAACTTTTAGAATTTGAAAAAAAATTTTTTGAAAAATATAAAATAGAATGAGTTTTCCTTCTTATATTGAAATTTACAAAAAAGGTGAGCTTGAAAAAAGAGTTTTAAAATCTTTTGAATACCTTAAAAAATGTATTTTATGTCCAAGGGGATGTAAAGTAAATAGATATGAGAATGAAAAGGGAGAGTGCAAAGTGGGAAGATTTGCAATTGTATCCTCCTTTGGCCCTCATTTTGGAGAAGAACCTCCACTTGTTGGAAGAAGGGGAAGTGGAACTGTATTTTTTTCAGGATGCAATTTACATTGTGTTTATTGTCAAAATTACGAGATAAGTCAACTATTAGAAGGTAAGGAAATTGATCCTTTTACGCTTGCTGAAATATTTTTAGAAGTAGAAAGAATGGGCTGTCATAACTTAAATCTTGTAAGTCCAACTCATGTTGTTCCGCAAATACTTGAAGCACTTTTCATTGCAATTCCTAAGGGGTTTAGATTACCAATTGTTTACAATACTGGTGGATACGATTCTTTAATAACTTTAAAGTTACTTGATGGAATAGTTGATATTTATATGCCTGATATAAAATATTCTGATTCAGAAAAAGGTAAAAAATATTCAGATGTTAAAAGCTATTTTGAAGTATCAAAAAAAGCGGTTAAAGAAATGCATAGACAAGTTGGTGATCTTATAATAGAAAATGGAATAGCAAAAAGGGGTCTTTTAATAAGACATCTTGTTTTACCTAATCGCCTTGCAGGTTCTTTTGAAATTCTTAATTTTATAGCGAAAGAAATTTCATTAAACTCCTATATAAACATAATGGATCAATATAGACCCTGTTATAAAGCATATTCTTTTAAGGAACTTTCAAGAAGAATAACAAAAGAGGAATATGAAGAAGTTGTTAAATATGCAGAAAAATTAGGGTTTAAAAGGGGTATACCTTTTGAATATGATAGAAATAGATGGTTCTTATGGTGAAGGAGGAGGGCAGATTTTAAGATATGCCCTCGTTTATTCAATTTTTTTAAATAAACCCTTTAGAATTTATAATATAAGGAAAGGAAGACCAAATCCAGGTCTTAAAGCACAACATTTAAATATTTTAAAAGCATTAAAGATAATCAGCAATTCAGAAGTAAAGGGTGATGAAATTGGCTCCCTTGAAGTTGAATTTAAACCTGGTAAAATAAAAGGTGGAAATATTTTTTTAGATTTTGGAACAGCAGGAAGTATTCCCCTTTTTCTTCAAACAATTTTTCCAGTTGGGATATTTTCAAAAGAGCCCATTTATATACATTTAAAAGGTGGAACAGATGTTCCCGGTGCACCTACGATTGACTATTTTGAAAATGTTATAATGAAAAGTGTTTCAGGAATAATAGAAAAATTTGAAATAAAAGTTTTAAAAAGGGGATATTATCCAAAAGGAGGGGGTGAAGTAAAGATATTTTTAAAGGGAAAAAAATCCCTTTATGATTTTAATAATTTTAAAGATTTTAGAAAATTTTTAAAAGAAAATTTAAATTTAAATTTTGAAGGAGGAAAATTGTTGGAAATAAATGGAATAATTTCCTCTTCAAATATTCTTAAAGAGAAAAAAGTTTGTGAAAGGATGAAGGAAGTAGCAGAAAAAATTTTGATGGATAAGGGATATAAAAATTTTCACTTCAAATATTTTTATCAGGATTCACTTTCACCCGGTTGTAGTTTTACAATATGGGGAAAAATGGATAAAAATGGAATTGTTGGAAAAGATATTTTATGTAAGAAGGGAATTCCAGCAGAAAAAATTGCTGAAGATTGTGTGAATGAATTTATTGATATTTCATTGAAAAATTCAGTAGATTATCATTTATCAGATAACCTTGTTTTGTGGCTTTCACTTGCAGGAGGAAAAATAAAATTGTCAAAACAGACAGAACATTTTAAAACTGCAATTTTTGTGGCAAAAAAATTTTTGGATTTTAATTTTTATGAAGAGGGAAATAATTTGATTTTTTCAGTCAATATTTAAAAATTTCTTTATCTTTATTCTTAAAAGACCAAGATTTATATCTTTAAAAGAGATTGAAATTAAAAATCCTTTAAAAAATTTTTCATTATGGGCAAGGATTAAAAGATGTTTTTCGGTAAATAAATAAAGAATTTCTGGAAATTTTTCTTTATTTTTTAAAAAAGATTCAACTAATAGTTTATAATATTCTTTATCACGAGAAAAAGTTGATTCCCTATAAATTTCTTTTCCATTTTCATCAAAAACATAAATTCCCCTTATTCCTGGAATTTTAACAATACTTTCTAAATATTCAATTTTTTTCATTCTATTTTTTCAATGCTTTTCATAATCCATGTAACATTAGAAAATTTTGTATTTTCTTTAAATTTTATTTCTCTCCATTTTTCATTTTTTCTAATATAAAGAATTGCATTTTTATCCTCTGCTATAATTTTTTTCACATTCCCAAGTCCAAGCCCTTTTAAAAATATTTCAATACCTTCCTTTATTTCAATAAATGGAAAATCATCAAGTTCTTTTATTCCTTCTATTTCCTTTTTTCCCTTTAATAATTCCTTTTCTTTAACTTTTATTTTTTCTTCAAAATAGATTTTTTCAATTTTTTCATACTTTTCCTTCAATTTTTTGTATTTTTCAAAATCCTTTTGGAGTTCAGCTATTCTCATCCATAATTTTATTGCCCTTGGAGTTATAGGGGAATCTTTTAAATAATCTTTTAAAAGAGTTTCTGCTTCTTCATAAAGATAATGATTTATATATTCTTCTACTAAATCAAGGATTAGTGAAGATTTTGGGTCATATTTTAAGGTTTCTTCCATTAAAATATACTCCTTTTAGAATCAGTAGCAATTATTAATTTTCTTAAAATTTTAACGAGATTTTCCATTTCTTCTTTTATCTTCCCTGTTGCATTTTTTAATCCCTTTTCTATTATTTCAAGTGCTCCAAGAATATCTCCAAGTTTTATTCTTACAAATCCAAGATTGTAATACCCAAGAGGATTTTCAGGGTCTCTTTTTATTACTTCATAGTATGCTTGTGTAGCAAGTCTATATTGTTTTTGAGCATAATAAATATCTCCAAGTGCAAGATGAGCCATTAAAAAATCTGGTACAAGAGATATTGCTCTTAAAAGGAATGTTTCTGCTTCAAAATAATTTCCCTTTTTAGCAAATTCTCTTGCTTTTATAAAAAATTCTTCTGCTCTTTTCTTTTTAATTTCTTCTTCAAATGCTTTAACTTCTTTAACTTTTAAAATTCCCTTTTCAATAAGATCACAAATTTTTCTTGCAACTCTTAATGGATTTTCCTTTGAAATTGATATTATTTCCGAAATATTTCTTTTTCCATCGGTAAGAGAAAGAATTTTCCATTCAATTGCATCAAGTTCCAGTTTAAAATTTTCCTTTTTTAACCATTCATCTGATAATAACAAAACATGAGAAAAATTGGGTATTTTACTCGTTACACTCAGCCATTCGTCTATTTTTCTTGAGCTTTCAAGAATTAAATCTTGAGTAGAAATTTCCACTTCTGTTTCTGGTATTTTTTCTTCTCCTATTTCATTAAAAATAAAATTTCCTTCCTTCATCTGCATTAAATAAAACATCCTTTCATTTATAAGATTTATTATTATTTTTTTTATTATTTCTTTATTTAAGGGTTCTTTTAGAATTTTTTCTAAAATTTTATCCTCACCTTCAATTTTTTCAAAAACTTTTATCATTTCTTCCTTTAATATTCCTGCTTTTTTTATTTCCTCAAAAAGTATATTTTTACCAATTTCTTCTATAAATTTTATGTTTCCATTTTTTATAAATACTTTAAAATTACTTCCATTTCCCTTTATTTCTATTATTCCGGATTTTTTGTTCATATAAAGAATTTGAAGAAAATCAACAATTGAAAGTTCTTTTAAACTTCCTTGAACAGGCATTATTCTACCTCCTTTTTAAACAAATTCAAAAAGTTTAAAGTTGTCTTAATATATTCACTTGCTTTTTCACCCATTTTTGTATTTGGTTCCATCTTCACAACCTTTTCCCATGAAGAAATTGCTTCTTGATATTTTCCTTCAAGAGCATGAAGAATTCCTAAATAATAATGAGCAAGAGGTATCCAGAAATTTATTTTTATACATTCTTCAAGATATGGCAATGCTTCCTTATGTTTTCCTTCTTTTATAAGTATTTCTGCTTTTAAAAGGCGTGGATAAGGGTCATTTTTTTCTTCCATAAAAAGAGTTTCACAAATTTCTTTTGCTTTATCTATTTCTTTTTTATTTAAATAAATTTGAGCAAGGTAATATTTTACCTTTTTATTATCTGGTTCTTTTTCTAATATTTTCAAAAATGTTTTTTCTGCATCTTCATATCTTTTTATTTTTAAAAGTAATTTTCCAAATCTTGCTAAAACTTTTGGGTCATCTTTTTTAGTTATTAAAATTTTTCCAATTATTTTTAAAGCCTCTCCATATTCTCCTTTTTTTTCTTTTATTTCTGATAAAAGAAGCATTACTTCTTCCTGAACAAGAGGATTTTCTTTTATTTCTTCTAATTCTTTTTCAGCTTCAGAGATTCTACCTATTTTTGTACGTATTTCTGCGAGTTTAAATATTATTCTTGGATCATCTGTATTTTTTCTTAAATTTATAAATATGTTTTCTGCTGCTTCGTAAAATCCCATTTTATAATACATTTCGCCAAGAGTATAATTTATTTCAAAATTATCTGGATAAATTTTTTTTGCCTCTTCTAATATTTTTTGTGCTTCTTCATAATTTCCTTCTTCAATCAATTTTTTTGCATTTTCAATTTTGAATGTTAAATCTTTTTTCCTTGTTTCAAGTTCTTGGGGAAAATAGGGAATTCCTTTTGGTAAGCCACTAATTGCAAGAAGAAATACATCGCCTTTTTCAATTTTTGTTGTTTTTTTAAATTCAATTTTTTCAAATATTTCCTTTTCTCCTTTTTCAGAATATATTTTTTTAAGAAGAGATAAAAGTAAAAAATTATCGGGGAAAAATTCAAGAGAATTCCTTATTATTTTTTCTGCTTGTGAAATATTATTTTTTTCTATAAGAATTTTAGCATAATTATAAACTATTACAGGGTCTTGTAAATAAAATTCACTAATTTCTTCAAGGTATTTTTCTCCCTCTTCTTTTTTATTTTGTAAAATTTTTAAAAAATAAAGATTGTAAAGTGGAATTAAAAATCCTTCTTCCATTTCATAGGCTTTTTTAAGAATTCTCTCTGCTTCTTTTAAATTTTCGGGTACAAATAAAAGGGCATAATTGTTAAGAGCGTATGGATAATTTTGTATGCCTTCTAATATTTTTTTGGCCCTTTCTTTAAATCCCTTTATTAAAAATATACATGCTGTCATATTCCATGTATGAAAATCCTTTGGATTTATTCTTTGAAGGGTCAATAATGCCTCATCATACTCTTCTTGAAGAATTTCAATTTCTGCTTTAAGTTTTAGAGCGTCTCTTGAATCAGGATTTTCTTCAAGTGCCCTATTTAATTCTCTTAAAGCATCCTTTAACAAAAATTTATTTTTATATACTTGTGCAAGTTCTAATCTTGCTTTAAAAGTATCTACTTTTTCTTTTACTTTTATTCCTAATGCTTCTTTAAGTTCTTCTTCTGCAGATATTTTTTCATCTTCAATTTCAACTAATCCACTTGTTTCTGTAATATAAGGATTTAACTCTTTTGCTTTTATTGCTTCATCAAGTGCTTCTTCAATTAATCCTGTTTCTCCTAAAGCAAAAGAAAGGAAAAGATGTGCTTCTGCTGATTCAGGATTTAATTTTATTGCATTTCTTAAATATTTTATCGCCATTTCATACAAACCCATATTATAATATATTTCACCCATCCTCCTTAAAATTTCTTCATCTTCAGGATTTATTTTATACGCTTTTTTAAAAGTAGCAAGTGCTTCTTGGAGCAAACCCATTTTTTTCTTAATATTTCCAAGTCCCTTTAAAGCCTTTATATTATTTGGGTCTCTTGCTATGATGTTTTTGTATTCATTTAATGCTTCTGGATACTTACCTATTTGGTAATATGCTTCTGCTAATTTTAATCTTGCTTCTACATTTTCTGGATTTTGCATAATTTCTCTAAGGGGTTTTTCAATGTAATCTTCTAACTTGCCTATCCTTTTTAATATTATTATTAAATTTCTTTGGGCAATTTTAAAATCAGGATTTATTTGAAGTGCTTTTTTAAGTTCCGAGATTGCATCTTCTACAAGCCCCCTATTAAAAAATACTATTGCAAGATTGTTATGAGAAGAAGGATCTTTCGGGTCTATTTTTTCAGAAAATTTTTTTAATATCTTTATTTCTTCTTCTCTTAAATTCATTCTATCATTTCTTCAAGTTTTTTTGTTAAAATTATTACTCCACTTTCATCAGGTAAAAAGAAAAAGTTTATTGTAATTTTTGGTCCATCTTCTACAAAAAAAGCACTTTTTATACATATTGCAAATTCTTGATAGGATTCCATGCTTAAAAGGGCTGATGTTACAATTGCTTTTGCCATATCAATTTTTAAAAAGGGAACAGAAGGAAGCGCTAAAAGATTTAAAAATTCTGAAAGTGAAGTCATATAAGAACCTGTTACTATATTTGTTATTTCTTTTAAAGCAGATTCTTCATTTTCTTTTATTTCTACTATTTCTTCTTGCATTATTAAAGAAAGAATTTTTTTTGCTTCTTCTTCTTTTATTAAAAGAAGTGTTAAACCTGTTAAATCACCCAAAAAATATTGTAATATTCCCACTGCAAGATAATTTTCTTCTAATATCTTATTGAATACATCTTCTGTTTTCCCAATAAAAACATCAGGTGGTTGCATAAATATTCTCTTTTTGATCATTTGAGATAAAGAAGTTGCAGCATGACCAGAACCAATATTTGCTACTTCTTTTATTCCATCTAATTGAAAAGGACTTAAATCTTTTAGTTTCATTCTACTCCTTTTTTAACAAGTGATATAGGGTCTATTATTAAATATGGTTTTCCATCTCCAAGGATTGTTCCCCCTGTTACATAAGGAATTTTCATTAAAATTTCATCAATATTTTTTACAAAAACATCCTGTTCAGATATTATTTTATTCACAAGTAAAACAAAATTTATATTTTCTCCTTCTATCAAAATACCTTCTTTTAAATTTTTTTCCTCATTTTTTATTCCAATGAGTTTATTAAAATTATAAATAGGATATAATTTTTTATTTATTATAGTAAACTTTTTGTTTTGTATTGAAAAAATTTTTATATGTTTTATACTTCTTATGCTGGCAATATAATTTAGGGGTATAACATATTTTTCGTTCCCACTTTCTACAATTACAGATTTTATAATTGCAAGCGAAACAGGTATTCTTAGAATAATTTCTGTTCCTTTCCCTTTTTCAAAGCTCATTTTTATTTCTCCCCCAATTTTATTAATTGTTTCTTTTACAGCATAAAGTCCTATACCCCTTCCTGAAACTCTTGTAACGTCCTTTTTAGTAGTAAAAAGGGGATTTGTTAAAATTTGAAGAATTTTCTCATCATCAACTTTATCAATTTCTTCTTTTATTATATTAAGTTCAATTGCCCTTTTTATTATTTTTTCTTTTTCAATCCCCCTTCCGTCATCTTTTATCTTTATAAAAACTGTCCCTTTATCCTTTTTTATTTCCAAAATTATTTT
>Ga0197143_1002380_pt1 | contig 13944 bp, 14 predicted proteins | sample GBS70_MetaG_FD_148603 | JGI IMG/M metagenome (GOLD analysis project Ga0197143, IMG submission 148603) | Sediment microbial communities from Great Boiling Springs, Gerlach, Nevada, United States - GBS 70_MetaG | ecosystem: Environmental > Aquatic > Thermal springs > Hot (42-90C) > Sediment...
CCTTTAAAAATTCAATTGCTTCAAGGTTTTCCCTTCCTCCATAAATATTTGGAATCCATTCCCCTTCTTTCCTTGAATAATCAAGATAAAGCATTGATGCAACAGCATCAATCCTTAATCCATCAGCATGGTATTTATCAAGCCAAAAGGCAGCACTTGAAATTAAAAAAGATTTTATCTCATATCTTCCATAGTTAAAAATTAAACTATCCCAATCAGGATGTCTTCCTTTTCTTGGGTCAGCATGTTCGTATAAGTGAGTTCCATCAAAAAAACAAAGTGCAAAATCATCCTTTGAAAAATGTGAAGGAACAAAATCTAAAATAACACCTATATTATTTTTATGTAAATAATCAATCAAATACATAAAATCATCAGGGTTTCCGTACCTACTTGTTGGAGCAAAATAACCTGTTATAAGATATCCCCATGAGCCATAAAAGGGATGTTCCATAACTGGTAAAAATTCAACATGTGTAAATCCTAAATTTTTAACATGTTCGCATAAAATATGGGCAATTTCCTTATAATTTAAAAATTTTCCATTTTTCCTTTTAAAAGAGCCAAGATGAACCTCATATATTGATATTGGAGAATTTAAGGAATTAAATTTTTTTCTATTTTTCATCCATTCATCATCAGTAAATTTATAATTCCATCTCCATACTATTGATGCATTTCCAGGAGGTTTTTCAAAATAAAAACCAAATGGATCGGTTTTATAAAGTTTATGTCCATATTTTGAAACAATATAAAATTTGTAAGGGGAACCTGTTAAATCCTTTTCAATTACTCCTTCCCATATACCGGAACCATCCCATCTTACAAATAAGGGGTTTTTTTCAATTTCCCAATTGTTGAAATCACCAATTACATAAACCTTTTCAGCATTTGGTGCCCATACTGAAAAATATGTGATGTATTTATCATCTTTTTTTAAAACATGGGCACCAAGTTTTTCATAAAGTTTATAATGAGATCCCTTTTTAAATAAATAAATATCGTAATCTGTAAAAAGGGAAAACATTAAATTTTTTTAAAGTAATGGCTAAAATATAGTTTATCAATAGTCCAAAGTCCTGGCTCTATTTCAAAAATCTTATCTATCCAATTACAAACAATTGATGCTGTTGCCTCGTCACCAGGAATTCCACCAGGTATTTCAATTTTTAAAGAAGGTTTTCCGTCTATAATTATTGAATCAATAGGATTTTCAGCATCAAGGCTCATTTCAAGAATTAAATTTATTTTTACATCTTCATAAGTTTCTACTTTAACCTTATGAATTATTCCGCATACATATCCTGGGTTTACTTCAAAAAAATCTGTTTTTATATAACTTTTTGCAATTTTTGGCTCACATGTTTCTTCTAAATTTTTAATTTGAAGTTTTAGGGTTTTTGCAATTATTGAACCTGATTCAGCAAGCCCAACATGCCCTATTTCCCTTTTTTCCCATTTTTCTTTAAATAAAGATGCAGTTAATCCAGAACCAATCTTTTTTTGTAATGGATATCTTCTTTTACTTGCATTTTGAATTCTTTTTATATTTATCTCTTTAATCTCTTCAAAAATTCCTGAAAAAATTATAGGGAGTAAATCCATTGCAAAGCCAGGATTAACACCAGTTGGAATTATTGCTCTTTTTTTTCTTTTTGCTCTTTTTTCTATTTTTTCAGCAAGTTCTTTATTTTTTAAATATGGGTCTGTCATCTCTTCTGTTGTTGTAATTATATGATGTCCTTTATCAAGAATTAAAAGGTATTCTTCAATAACATCTTTTAAATGGGAAGATGTGAGATGAAGGACTACACCATTTTTTTCCCTTTCTAAAACCTTTTCAGCATCACTTTCTACATAAATATCCTCAAATTTTTCTGAACCGCAAAGAGTATAGAGGGATTTATTTACTTTTTCAGGGTCAATATCAATTACACCTACAAGATTTATCCCCTCTTTTTTTTCAAGATTCCTTAAAACACCTTTCCCAATTTCACCAAAACCAAAAATAAATACTGGTTTCATATTATTAATTTTAAAAGAAAATAGTATTATAAAACAAATTTTTGACTTTTAAATATTTTTATTCTTATAATTTAAATATGAATGAAAATTTAAGGGATTATTTGGCGGCTCAAAGAACAATTATGGCAGCAGAAAGAACATTTCTTGCTTATATTAGAACTTCTATCGCCTTTTTTGCTGTTGGATTCACTTTAATAAAATTTTTTAAACTTCTTATAGCAATTGTTATCGGTTATCTATTTTTATTTCTTTCAATTCTTATAATTTTGATTGGATTTATAAGATATAGAATTTTTAAATCAAAAATTAGATGCTCTATATAGTGATTAAAAAGAAGGGAATTTTAGTAAAAGTTTTTCCTTTTGATAAAGATGAAATTTTAATCGGTAGAGAAAGCAGTTGTGATTTAATCCTTATGGATCCACTTGTTTCAAGAAGACATTGTTTATTAAGAAAAGAAGGCGAAGAAATTTTTATTAAGGATGAAAATAGTAAAAATGGAACATTTTTAAATTATAAAAAAATAGATTTTGCTAAGTTCCAAAAGGGAGATAAAATAGGGATAGGAAATTTTGAGATAGAAATAATAGAAGGAGATGAAATACCTGATGAAATGACAAAAGAGATTAAATCAATTGTATTTGATAAAAAAGAGGAAATTGAATTTTATGTCTATAGAGATCCATTAACAGGGCTTTATTCAAGAAAATTTTTTGAAGACGAAATAAAAAAATGGGGAAAAGAGGTTCTTCCCCTATCAATTCTCTTTGTAGACATAGATGATTTTAAAAAATTCAATGACGCTTATGGTCATAAAAAAGGCGACCTTGTTTTGAAGTACTTGGGTGATTTTTTGCTTAAAAAATTAGAAAATGATTTTTCATTAAGATGGGGAGGGGAGGAGTTTATAATTTTTTTAAAAAACAAAGGGGTTATGGAAGCAAAGGAGATAGCTGAAAATTTAAGAAAAGAATTTTCAAAATGGATGATTGAAAAAACTGGAATCAAAATTACTGTTTCAATAGGAGTTTCAGAAATTCCAAGAAATGCAATTTCGATTGAGGAAGCTATAGAAAAAGCAGATAAGGCAATGTATAAAGCAAAATTTGAAGGTAAAAACAGGGTAATTTTTTATGAAGATAAATGATTATAAAATTTTGGAAACAATTAAAACTACTTCTTTTTTTAAAGTTTATAAAGCCTTACAAGAAAAACTTCAAAGATTTGTTTTTTTAAAAGAGAGTAATATCAGTCTTCCTCAGAATATGTTGGAAAGATTTGAGAGGGAAGCAAAAATAACTGCTTTTTTAAACCATCCCAATATTGTTAAAATTTATGAGACATTTATTAAAAAAGAAAATATTTATCATGTCTTTGAGTGGATTGATGGTTTTGACCTATCAAAAATTATTGGAATAAAAGGGAAAATGAATGAAGAAATTTCACTTTTAATAATCTATGAAATTTTGAAGGCTCTGGATTATGCCCATTCAAAGGGAATAATTCATAGAGATATAAAACCTTCAAATGTAATGATTTCAAAAGAAGGATTTGTTAAATTAACAGATTTTGGAGTTGCAAAATGGGAAGAACTCCCTGAAATTACTCAACCCGGTATAATAATAGGGACACCCTATTATCTTTCTCCTGAACAGGTTAAAGGTGAAAAAGTTGTGCCTTCATCTGATATATTTTCAGTAGGTATTTTACTTTATGAAATGATATTTGCTGAAAAACCCTTTAAAGGAGAGGATACAACAAGCACACTCTTAAAAATAGAAAAGGGTGATTTTAAAATACCAAAAATAAAAGGTAAAAGTAAAATTGTGAGGATCATTAAGAAAGCTCTTGAGAGGGAAAAGGAAAAAAGATATAAAAATGCTAAAGAGATGATGAGAGATATAGAAAAAGTTTTAGGGAAAAAAAAGATTCTTAATTCAGATGAAATCATCAGTAAATTTATAAAATCTTTAGAAGAAATTGAATCAACACAAGTTATGGGAATAAAAACTTTTATAAAAAGTAAAAAAACACCAGTTTATACTTTTTTAATACCATTTTATTTAATTTTCCTTTTAATTTTATTTCTATTTTTATATTATAAAATTTCTTTCCCTGATTTAAATTTGAAAATAAAAGGATTTAAAAAGCCTGAAATAAGAATTGATAACATGTTTTTTTTAAATAAAGAAAATATTAAAATTAATTCCTTTCCTCCAGGATATTATAGAATTTTATGTGAGGATGAAGAAAAATTTTTCCTTAAAGATTTTTACATTTCAAAAAAGAGTTCAGAAATTATTATTGAAGATACTTTGCCCGATTCTATTTTTTATATAAAGGCAAAAGGTGAAATATTTATAAATTCTGAATTGAAAGACACAAATGAATTTAAAGGAAAATTAAAAAGCATTCCTTATCTTGTGGAAATTGAGGAAAAAAGAGAGAAGGTATTTAGAAAATATATTGAAAGGAAAAGAAAAATTTATATTGAAATTGAAGAGAGGGAAGTTAAAAGGGGATTTTTAGAAAAATTAAGAATTTTTATGATAAAATTTTTCAATCTGTGAGTAAAAAACCATCTCTTATTTCAAATTTATCTATTAATTTATCTTTAAACCTATCAAAAAAATAAGGTGATAAATCTATTTCCATTTTGTTTTCTAATAAATAAAGGGAAAAATTTTCAGCAATTGCTGGAATTCTCATAAACCCGAACCCATTAAATCCTGAAATTATATAAAGATTTTCAAATTCATTTATTTTTCCTAAAATTGGGTGCCTGTCAGGAGTTGCATCACATAAACCTGCCCATCCTCCCATATATTCAGCATCTTCAAAATCTTCAAGAATTTCACTAACCTTAGGGAGCACCTCATAAACAAATTTTCCATCTGCCATCTCATTATAAATAAGGGGCGATTCTTCATATTCTGTTCCATCTCCAACTAAAAATCTATCATTTGTTTCATTCCTTATATAAATTTTTTTATCAACATCATGAATTATTGGAATATTTAATTCTCCTTTTTTTCTTAATATTCCTGCTTGAGTTCTATAAGGAAGAATAGGAATGTTTATGTCAAATTTTTCTAAAATTTTTTTACTCCATACCCCTGAACATAATATGAATACGTCACCAGGATAATAAACACCTTTAACCCATACACCTTTTATCTCATTTCCTGAAATTTTAAAATTTTCAACTTCCCTTAAAAGGCGAAATTCAACATTCTCTTTTTTAAGATAAGAGTAAAGAATATATAAAAACATTCCTGAGTCCACATAAAGGTCAGAAAAAGTTTTTAATAAAATAGCATTTTTATAATCTTTTATAAATGGGAATTTTTCCTTTATTTTTTTGTTTTCAAAAATTTCAAAATTTATCTTTCCCTCTTTTAATAATTCTCTAATTTTTTCAATATATTTTTTACTCTTTTCTTTCCTTGCAATAGTTATAAGCCCTTTTTTATTTATTTTGAAATATGGAAATTTTCTTGAAATTTCCTCAAATATTTCTAAACTTCTCCTTGCAAGTTTTATATCAATTTCATTCCATAACTGAATTGAAACAATACCCGCACATTTTCCTGTTGAACCTGAACCTATTAAATCTTTTTCAAAAACCATCATTTTTGAAACACCCTTTTTTTTTAAAAAATAGGATAAAGAAATACCACAAGCGCCTGCCCCTATTATTACAAATTTTTTATTTATCATATTATCTTATTCTCTTTAAAGGAAAAATAACTTTCTTTTCCAACAATTATATGGTCAAGTATTTCTATTTCAATGTATTTTGATGCTTTAATAAGAGATTTTGTTATATTTATATCATCTTGAGAAGGTTTTGGATCCCCTGATGGATGATTATGAACGAGTATTATTGAAACAGCATGATTTTTTATCGCTGGATTAAAAACTTCTCTTGGGTGAACCAAACTTGCATTTACTGTCCCTATGCTTATTATTTCATCACATATCAATCTATTTTTTACATCAAGATAAAGTCCTTTAAATATTTCCTTTTTATTCTTTGAAAGTTCCTTCACATATTCAAAAACTTCTTTTGGACTTCTTAAATATACATCTTCTCTTTTTGAATAAAGTCTTTTTGCAATTTCAAATAGTGCAGCCACTTGGCATGAAATTACAAAAGGAAGTCCAAAAAGTTCCTGTATCTTTTTTACATTTAAATTTTCTATATATTTTAAATTTCCATAACTATCAATTATTTTTTTTGAAATATCAATAACATTTTCCTTTTTCGTCCCCTTCCCAATTATTATTGAAAGAAGTTCATGAGTTTTTAAAGATTCAGGACCATATTTTAATAATTTTTCTCTTGGTCTTTCCTCTTCTGGCATTTCTTTTATTTTTTTGACATATTTTTCCATTTTGATTTGAATTATAATATAACTATCCTTTATTTTTCAAACTTTAAAATTTACTTTTTAATTTGACTTAAAAGTTTTTTTAGTTTAAATTTAAAAACTTAAAAGGAGGTTAAGATATGATTTGTCCAGAATGTGGCTCTATGAATGTGGAAGAAATAGATAGGGGTTTTTATTTCTGCCTGGATTGTGGAGCAGAATTTTACAGTGAGGAAGAAACATATGTTGAAGAAGAAGTTCCGATTCAGGGAATACTTGAAGAAGAAGAGGAAGAAGAAACCGAAGAAAAACCAATTTATGAAGAATATGAGGAATACGAGGAATATGAAGAAGAGGAGGAATTTTGAGAACATTCATTGCAATTGAAATCCCCCAAAATATAAAAGAAAAGATATATGAGGCATTTGAAAAAGAAAGAGAAAAAGAAAAAGGTATAAAATGGGTTGAAAAGGAGAATCTCCATATAACTTTAAAATTTCTAGGAGAAATTGATGAAGGAAAGGTTAAAGAGATAGAAAAAATTCTTGATGAGATTCCCCTTAAATTCAAAAGTTTTGAGGCAAAACTTGAAGAAATGGGTGGTTTTCCAGATTTTAAAAATCCAAGGGTTTTATGGATAGGAGTTAGTCCGAAAGAAAAAATTAAAGAAATTTTTGAATTCATTGAAGAAAGGATAGAAAAAGAAAAGATGGATATTGAAAAAGAAGGAAGAGAATTTCACCCACATATAACAATAGCAAGGATTAAAGGCAAGGGAAAATTTTCTTTTGAAAGAAAAAAATTTTTAGAGAACTTTAAAATAAATAAAATAGCACTTTTTAAAAGCGATTTAATGCCTGAAGGACCAATTTATACTTTATTAAAAGAGGTGAAATTAAAAGATGAATGAAAAAGAAATAATTAAAATTGCAAGGGATGTTATAAATCTTGAAATTGAAGGTCTTCAAAATCTATTTGATAATATAAATGAAAATTTTATAAAGGCAATAAAACTTCTCCTTTTGTGTCAGGGAAAAATAATTGTTACAGGTGTTGGAAAATCGGGAATAATTGCAAAAAAGATTGCTGCCACATTGACATCAACCGGAACACCTGCTGTTTATTTACATCCCTCTGAATCTTTACACGGTGATATAGGTGTTGTAGATAAAAAAGATGTTGTTATTGCAATTTCAAAAAGTGGGAACACAGCTGAAATAGCAAAAATAATTTCCTTTTTAAAAAGAAGAAATATACCTATAATTGCAATTACAGCAAATAAAGATTCAGAACTTGCGAAAGAAAGTGATGTGGTTATTTTGATAAAAGTAACAAAGGAGGCATGCCCCTTTGATATGGCTCCAACAGTAAGTACAACTATGATGCTTGCACTTGGTGATGCAATTGCAATGGTCCTTATGAATTTAAAAAAATTTAGAGCAGAGGATTTTGCTGCTTTACACCCAGGTGGGGAGATAGGAAAAAAATTCTGGTTAAGGGTTGAAAATATGATGCTCGTGGGTGAAAAACATGTTCCAATTGTAAAATATAATACCCCTATGAAGGATGTAATTCTTGAAATGACTGCAAAAAGAGGAATAACTTCTGTTGTAGATGACGATGGTAAGATTGTAGGTGTTATAACAGATGGAGATTTAAGAAGATTGCTTGAAAAAAGAGAAGACATTTTCTCCTTGACTGCGCAAGAAGTTATGACAAGGAATCCAAAAGTTATAGATAAGGATTCTCTTGCAATAGTTGCTGCAAAAAAGATGGAGGAGTATGGAATAACTGCACTTATAGTTATTGATGAAGATAAAAGACCAATAGGAATTATACATTTGCATGATTTAATGAGAGAAAGAGTTATTTAATGGGAAAAAGATGGAAAAGGATAAAAAGGGAAATAATAAGTTTTTTTATAAAATCTTTAATAAAATTTTTAAACAAGTTGCCTATTTTCTTTTTAAAATACTTTTTAAAAATGCTTTCAATTTTTTCCTATTTTACTTTAAAAAAATTTAAAAAAATTGGTATATGGACCTTAAAAACTGTTGGATTTAAAAAAGGGGTTTTAAAGGAATATTTTAAAAAAACTTTTGAATTTTGTTTTGATTTTTTAGTTGTTTATAAAAATGGTGAAAAAATAGAAGAACTTGTAAAAGTAAAAGGGGAAGAAGTGCTTTTAAAAAAGTTTGAAAAGAAAAAGGGAGTTCTTGTTCTTACGCTTCATCTTGGTTTATGGGAATTAATACCCATTTATTTTAAAAGGAAAAATTATCCTGTAAATGTTGTCGTTTCCCGTGTTTATACTGAAGAAATTGATAATATTATAAATGAATTTAGAAAAAAGGAAAACATAAATGTTATTTATAGAAATGAAGCAATTAAGATAATAAAAGCATTAAAAAATGGAGAATGTGTTGGAATATTAATAGACCAATATTTTAAGGGTAAAAATATAAAAACTTCATTTTTTGGCAAAGAGATTTTTATTCCTGAAGGTCCATTTTTAATTGCATATAAAATTAAACCGGAAGTAGTAATTATGGGAATATGGAAGGAAAAAGATAAGTATATAATTGAAATAAAGGATTTTGAATTTAAAGGAGATAAAAAAATGGATGCAAAAAATATTATGGAGAATTTTGAAAAATGGATAAGGAAAAATCCTTCTCAATGGACATGGATACATGATAGATTTGGATATTTAAGGAAATGGAAAAATTTAAGATAATATTTTTAATAATTTTATTTTTTAATTTTTGTGCAAAAGAAAAAAAGGAGAAAGTTTATGATAAACCAGAGGGTATTGAAAAATTTCATTTAATAGAGAGTAAAGGTCAAATCCCTTCCTTTGAACTTTTTGCAAATAATTCAATTATAAAAGGAGATTCCATTTTTTTATATAATTTTAAAGTAATATTTTATGATTCCTTAGGAAAAAAAATTGGGGAACTTAAAGCAGATACAGGTTTTATTGATAGAAAAAAATTGAATCTTTTGGCAAGAAATAATGTTTCCTTAAAAACTGAAAGAGAAAGCCTTTTTACAAAAGAAATGATATGGATAGATAGTTTAAAAATAGCAAAATCAGAAAAGGATGTTGTATTTTATCATGAAAATAATGTTACATATGGAAAAGGTTTTATAACAAAAAAGAATTTAAAGGAAATAATAATAATTGGAAGGGTAAAGGGGAAAGGAGAATGAAGATATTTTTTATTTTGTTTTTTTTAAAATTTTCCTATGAGGCGGATTTTATTAAAATAATTCCACAAAAAAACTTTGAAATAATAGTTGCAAAAGGAAATATAGATTTAAATGATGGAAAAACATTTATAAAGGGTGATAGTGCCTTAATTTTTAGAAGTTATGATATTGATTCAGGTTTAATATATGGAAATGTAAATATAAAAGGAGAAGAAATAGAAATTAGATGCGCGAGAGCAAAATATGATTTTTTAAAAGAAGAAGCAGAATTTTTTGATAAAGTTTCTGTAAATACAGAGGATAAAATTGTTCTTTCAGATTATATAAAATATTTTGTAAAAACATCTTTTTCAATAGCAAAAGGTGAAATTTTTATAGAGGATAAAAAAGAGGGTCTTAAAGTTTATTGTAAGGAAGCAAATTATAATTTTAAAAGCAAAAGAGGAAATTTAAAAAACATAGAAAGATTAGAAATTTTATCAGAAGATAAAAAAATAACACTTTATGGAAATGAAATGGAAATTACTTCTGACACTTTATATCTTAAAAAAGATGTAAAAATTGAAAGTGAAAAAGAAAAGGGGGAAGGTGATACTTTAATTTATATTCAAAAAGAAGAAATTGCATATATTAAAGGAAATCCTGTTTTTTATTTTGAAAAAGGAAGCGCAAAAGGTAATGAAATAGAAATAAAGTTTAAGGATAAAAAAATTGAAAAAGGTAAAATAAAGGGTTCTTCTTATATTAACATATTGACAGAGAAAGAAGAAAAGGTTATAATTAATACCTCAATAATAGAAAGTTTTTTTGATGAAGAGGGAAAGATAAAAATTTTGAAGGGATTTGAAAAAATAGATGGAGTTTTGTTTTTAAATAAAATTAAAAATGAAGGAAATAATAAGGACTGAAAAACTTGTTAAAATATATAAAAAAAGAAAGGTAGTTGATGAAGTTTCAATAAATCTTTGTAAAGGTGAAATAGTGGGTCTTTTAGGACCAAATGGTGCTGGTAAAACAACAACTTTTTATATGATAACAGGAGTTATATCACCTACGGATGGAAAAGTTTTTTTGAACGATAAAGAGATTACAAAACTTCCCATGTATAAAAGGGCAAGGCTTGGAATAAGCTACTTGCCTCAAGAACCTTCAATTTTCAGAAATTTAAGTGTTTATGACAATATTTATGGAGTTATTGAAATGAATGGATTTAATAAAAAAGAATGTAAGAAAAGAACAGAAGAAGTTATGGAGAAAATGGGTATTTCCCATTTGAGAAAATCCTTAGGTTTTAGTCTTTCGGGAGGTGAAAGAAGAAGAGTGGAGATTGCAAGGAGTCTTGTTTTAAATCCAAAATTTTTACTTTTGGATGAACCTTTTACAGGTATAGACCCTAAAACAAGAGAAGAAATTCAGGAAATAATTTTAAATTTAAAAAAAGATGGAATTGGTGTTCTTTTAACTGATCATAATGTAAGGGAAACTCTTGAGATAACTGATAGGGCTTATATAATTTATGAAGGGAAGGTCCTTCTTGAAGGAACATCAGAATTCCTTGTAAATGATGAAACTGCAAAAAAAATATATCTTGGTGAAAAATTTAGGTTATGAAAGATAAAAAAATTTTACCTAAAAATCTTTTAAAACTTGAAATAAAGCAAACTCCCTTTTTAACCCTTCTTTTAAAAATATATCATATGCCTCGCCTTGAACTTTCAGAATTTTTAAAAACAGAAATTGAAAACAATTTATTTTTAGAAGAAAAATTTTTAAAAGGGGAGGAAAAAGAAGAGGAAAGGGATGATTTTGAATTAGATGAATTTATAGAAGGTTTTAAGGAGGATTTTTCATTTTTAAAAGATTATGATTATGAAGAAAAGGATGAACCAATTGAACTTTTACCTTCACCCCCTCCTTCTTTATATGAAAGAATTCAATATCAAATTGAATCGGTATTTGAAAAAGAAATAGATAGAAAAATTGCTTATACAATTTTAGAAAATTTAAATGAAGATGGATATATTCAAAAAAGTCCAAAGGAGCTTGCCGAAATTGCAGGAGTTAGTTTTGAAAAATTTGAAGAAGTAAGAAAAAGATTTATAAGATTTGACCCTCTTGGAATAGGGGCGCAAGATTTGTTTGAAAGTATAAGGGTTCAACTTGAAGAAAGGGGTGAAAAAGAGGAAGATATTGAAAATTTTATTGAACACATTAAGAGTGTTTATAAAGGAGAAAAAATTCCTGAGGATAAAATTAAAGAAATGGAAAAAAAAGTTAAGATGATTTATTTTAAACCAGCCCTAAAATATTTACCTGAAAATATTTCCTATGTTTATCCTGAAATAAGAATTTTAAAAAGGGAAGATAAACTTGTTGCATTTATTGAAGAAAGTGGATTGCCGAAAATAAGATTAAATAAAAAATATATTGAAATATTGAGGTCAAAGGAAATTTCAAGAGAAGAAAAAGAAATAGTAAGAAAACATCTTTTAAGGGCAATAGATATTTTCAAAGCAATTCATCAAAGAAAAGAAAATTTAAGAAAGATAACTGAATTTATAATAGAGAAAAATAAGGATTTTTTAGAGGGTAAGACAAATAAAATATTTCCTATAACACAAGTTGAAGCAGCAGAGAAAATGAATATGAAACCTTCAACATTCCATAAATTAATATCAGGCAAATATATGGATACACCAAGGGGAATCTTTGAACTAAAATTCTTTTTCCCAGGTGGTATAAAATGTAAAGGCGGAAGAATATCTAAGGAAGAGATAAAGGAAATAATTAAAAAATTAATAGAAAATGAGGATAAGAAAAATCCATTAACTGATGAAAAAATAACCCAGATTTTAAACGCAGATGGTATTAAAATAAAAAGAAGAACAGTTCAAAAATTGAGAGAAGAAATTAATATACCAAATTCAAGAGAAAGAAAAATTTCATGAAAATTTATAAATTTTTATTTCCTTTTTTTAAAAAAAGAATTTCATTATTATTTTTCTTCTTTTTTTCAACACTAATTTTTTCAGCACTTAATGGTGTCTCTGTTGGTATGCTTTTCCCATTTTTAAGGGTTATATTTTTTAAAGAACCACCTCCAAAAAGTGGTTTTTTCCTTGATAAAATTTTTCATTTTATAGGTAAATATCTTTTAGAAGACGGAGCAAATATGAAAGTTCTTTTAAAGATGGGTATTATAATACTTATAGTTTTTTTCTTAAAGGCACTTTTTGAATATTTATCAAAAATTTTAAATGTTATTTTACAGGAAAGTATATTAAAGGATATTAGAGATTTATTATTTTCAAAAATAGTATATTTACCTATTTCCTCTTTTTCTGATAAAAAAACAGGAGAAGTGGCTTCAAGATTTACTCATGATATACTTTATATAAGACATGCAATAAGTGATGGATGGCTTCTTATTGTTAGAGATTTTTTAGTAATAATTTCTTATCTTATAATAATTTTTTGGGCATCGCCTCATCTTTCAATATTTTCCCTAATCTTTCTTCCCTTTATAGTTTTATTGATTAAAAAAATTGGTGATTCTTTAAAAAGAAAAGCAAAAAGGTTTCAGATTGAAATGGGTAAAATAGGTGGATTTGTTGTTGAAAAAATAATAGGGGTTAAATTAATTAAAGCATTTACACAGGAAGAAAAGGAAATTGAAAATTTTAAGAAAAGAACTTATGAATATTTTAAAAAAATATTGAAGTTTGAAAATTTAAGACATCTATCACCATCTTTAACAGAATTTATCGTCTCTTGTGTTGCTGTATTGATTTTTGTATATGGTGGTAAACTTATATTTATAGATAAAAAACTTATGCCTGAAAAATTTTTAGTTTTTATAGCAGGTGCAGTAGGTGTTCTCCAGCATTTTAAAACAACAGCAAATGCATGGGGAAATATTCAGCAAGGAATTGCTGGAATTACAAGGATTAAAGAAATTCTTGATGAAAAAGAGGAAGAAAAAGGTGGAATTTATATAATTAAAAAAATAGAAAGGGGTATAAGATTTGAAAATGTTTCTTTCAGTTATGATGACAAGAGATTTGCATTAAAAGATGTTGATTTTGAGGTAAAACCCTTTGAGAAAGTAGCACTCACAGGTCCAACAGGAGCAGGTAAATCAACAATTGTAAATCTTATTTGTGGATTTTATTTTCCTCAAAAGGGCAAAATATTTTTTGATGATAAAGAAATAAGGGAATTAAATATAAAAGAATTAAGAAAAAAAATTGCAATTGTTCCACAGGAAGTTTTTCTTTTTTCAGGAACCCTTTATGAAAACATTATTTATGGAAATAATAATGCAACTTATGAA
>Ga0197143_1002381_pt1 | contig 13937 bp, 13 predicted proteins | sample GBS70_MetaG_FD_148603 | JGI IMG/M metagenome (GOLD analysis project Ga0197143, IMG submission 148603) | Sediment microbial communities from Great Boiling Springs, Gerlach, Nevada, United States - GBS 70_MetaG | ecosystem: Environmental > Aquatic > Thermal springs > Hot (42-90C) > Sediment...
CCAGCCTCATCCCGACCTTCTTGAGCTCCTCCCTGAGCCCCCTCTCCCCCACCACGTAGACCCTGGCCCCCGGAGACCTTCGGCGGAGGTACTCGGCCGTCAGGTATCCGGAGGTAAACACCTCCTCAGGCTGGGCGGCGATGCCCATGCGCCCCAGCTTCCTGGCGTAGTCCCTCCTGGAGAGGGAGGAGTTGTTGGTGACGAAGGCCACCTTCTTCCCCTTCTTCCTCCACCTTTCCATGAACTCGGCCACCCCTTCCACGGGCGTTTCACCCACGTACAGGACGCCGTCCAGATCCAGAATCAGGGCGGAGAGTCTCCTCTCAGACAAGGCGTATCACCGAGGGTTTGTTCTTCTGGAGATCCATCACCGTGACCATGCCAGGGGTGGGGGTTATGCCCCTCTCCCTCATGTAACTGGTCATGCCCTGGAAGGTCCCGGAGTTTATGGCCCAGACCCCCCTGTACCTCTTGTAGCCGGATACGTGCAGGTGCCCGCAGTGCAGGACGTCTGGAACCTCGTCTATAACCAAGAAGTCCCTCTCCTCCGGCACCACCGCCACCTTCCCACCGTACATGGGCGCCAAGTGCCTCGCCCTCAGAAGCCTCATCATCATTGAGGACACGTCCTTTCTGCTGTTCCCTGGCAAGATGGAAACCAGATCGTCGAAGCTCCTGCCGTGATATATGAGAAACTTCACCCCGTGCAGGGAAACCCAGGCCGGATTCCCCACCATCACCGTGTTGAGGTCGTATAGCCTTCCTGCCACCTCCCTTGGTATGGCGGGCTGAGGCTCGGACGGCCTCACCGCATCGTGGTTCCCCGGCGATAGAACGATTTTTATGTAATCGGGTATCCTTTCCACCAGGGAGGCCACCTCTTCGTACTGCCTGAAGATGTCGTGCAGGTAAAGCTCCTCCTCCTGCTGGGGGTAAATACCTATCCCGTCCACCAGATCCCCCGCCACCACCACGTACTTCGTCCTGCTCGCCAAGTCCCTCTGTCTGGCATCACCCACCCTGCCCTCCAGCCAGAGGAGGAACCTTTCAAAAACCTCCCTGAGGAACATCTTGCTGCCCACGTGCAGGTCGGAGAGCAGCACGGCACACACCGGCTCTTCCACCTTGGGAGAACCTCCGGAGGTGGGAAGGTCGGGCCAAGCTATGTCCCTGGCCACGATCCTGGGCTCCTTGTCGCCGGAGCGTAGCGTGCCTTCTACCCCTATGACCTCATCGGGTATCACCTCCTCGGCCTTCTCCAGGAGCTCCGCGCTTTTTCCCCTGTAAACCCAGACCGCCGCCGTGCCCGTCGGATCCTCCAGCCTCAGGAGGAGGTGTCCTCCAGGGGTCTCCCTCTTCTCCGCCACCATCCCCACCACCCTCACCTCCTCCCCCTCCTCCATCCCGGCTAGCTCCCCCAGGGGAAGGGGGTCAGCGTAGTCGCTCCTCTTCATGAGGAGCCCCTTGAGCCTCTCGTACCTGTCCAGGAAGAGCTTGAGGAAATCCCTCACCTCCCCCCTGCTGTAGCTCTTTCCCGTAACGTCCCTGAGGACCTCCACCCTCTCCTCCACCTCCGCCGCCAGGGGTCTGGTGCGGGAGAACCCCCCGCCCACCTCCTCGGCTTCCGGGTGGACTGGTTCCAGGATGCCCCTGACCAGCTCGGGGGTGACGATGAACTCCTTGCCCCTGAGGGCCTCCAGCACCCTCTCCGCCTCCCTCTCCCCCTTTCCCTCCAGCAGCTGCAGGGCTTCCGGCGTGAGGCACATCTGGGCCTCCTGGAACTTCCTCACCAGAGCCTCCCCGTCCATGCCCTCACCAGAAGAGCTTCGTCTGGCGGGGGAGGGAGAGGTTGGCCGGGGGGAGGGCCGCTTCCCCCTCCAGAACCCTCCTGAGCTGGGAGGGGGGAAGGTTGAGGAGGATCTCCTTGGTTCTGCCGTATCTGCCGGTGTTTAGGATCTTGGTGGTCACTACCCCCAGCATGTCCAGCTCCGAAAGGAGATCGCTCACCCTGCGTGGGGTGAGGAGGTCCACCCCCTTCTGCAGGGCCACCCTGCGGTAGGCTTCATAGGCCTGACCGGTGGTCACCCTCTCCTCCCCCCTCTCCACCAGAAGCAGGAGGCCGAGGAGGAGGAGCTTGGACTGCACGGGAAGGGTGCGGATGAGCTCCGACATTTTGTCCTCCTCCAGCCTCTCGTAGGCCAGGTTGACGTGATCGAGCGTGACCCTGGTCGCTCCCTCCAGCTCAGCCAGCTCCCCCGCCACCCTGAGGAGATCCAGCGCCCTCCTGGCATCCCCGTGCTCCCTGGCCGCATGGGCCGCACAAAGGGAAATGACCCCCTCCTCCAGAGCCCCGGGCTGGAAGGCCTCCGAGGCCCTCTCCGCCAGGATGTCCCTGAGCTGGAGGGCGTCGTAGGGGGGGAAGACCAGCTCCTCCTCCCCCAGGCTGCTCCTCACCCGGGGATCCAGGTAGTGGGTGAACCTCAGGTCGTTGGAAATGCCTATCACGCTGACCCTCGCCCTCTCCAGCTCCGAGTTCACCCTGGTGAGATCGTAAAGAACCTCATCGCCCCTCTTCAGCACCATGCGGTCCACCTCGTCCATAACTATGATCACCATCCTCTCCTCCGAATCCAACACCTTCAGGAAGTTCTCATACAGCAAGTCCACGGGCCATCCGGTGGCCGGGACGGAGGATCCGCCCGACAGGGAGTTGGTGAGGGTGGCCAGCACGCGGTATCGGGTGTTCACCCTCTCGCAGTTCAGGTAAATGCCCTCTATCCTCCGGTTCAGCCTCTCCCCGGCCCTCTCCAGCTCCCCCAGCACATACCTGACGGTGGCCGTCTTGCCCGTTCCCGTCTTACCGTAGATGAAGACGTTGGAGGGGGTTTCTCCCCTGAGGGGAAAAGACAGGATCTTGGCCAGCTGCTCGATCTGCTCCTCCCGGTGCGGGAGCCTCTCCGGGAGGTAGCTGGGCCGGAGGAGTTCACGGTTCCTGAAGATCGGGTTTCTCTCCACCCAGTTCCTGAAGAGTTCTCCCCCCTTCATCTTTTCCCACCTCCAGCCTTTGTCTCATCCAGCTCTTCCAATCCTCTATCCTCCCCCCCAGCTCCCCCAGCAGCGCCCTCTCCTCCGGGGCGGCACCCTTGGCCTGGGAGGGAAAGAGGGAAAGCCGGACGAGCTTCTGCAATCGCAGCTCAAGGAGGTCCTCCACCACCTCTCTCATCTCCTCCTCCCTCCCCTCCCTCCTCTGATGCTCCATCTCCCCCGCTAGCAAGGAGTAGAATCCCTGCGGGAGGGGCTGGAGCCCGGGCTGTCTGGCCTCGGAGAGCCGGAGCTTTCGCACCGCCGTAGGCCCCACGGGGTGGAGGGGCTCTGCCAGCCCGTGCCTCCTCAGGACCCTCAGCTGCCAATGCTCCAGCTCCCTTTCCTCCCCGGCCCGCAAGGAGGAGGGCCCCTCGCCCAGATCCGCCTCGAAATCCTTCTTTATCACCACCCGAACCTTCATCCCTTCACCACCCTGGTCACGTATCCCTGCTTGGGCTCGTAGAGGAAACCGTCCCTCTTCTCCTCCTCCACCACCCTCATCACGAAGTTCTCCTCTATTCCCTCCTCCTTGGCCCTCCGCACGATTTCCTCCACGGGGGCCATGCCCCCGTGCTTGTTCTCCACCTCCCCGATGAGATCGATCACCCTCTGGATCTTCTCCCGCTGGGACTTGCTCCTGCCCGTCATGAGGATGTCCACATCCACCCTCCCCGTGGAGGCATCGAAACCGGCCTCGTGCAGGTATTTGGAGATGAGCTCTATGGCCCTGGTGACGTCTTCCTCCGTCACCTCCTCCCTGAAGTGCATCCTGGCGCTGGCCTTGGCCAGTCTTATCATGGACTCCAGCTGCCGCGGGGTGATGGGGACCGGTGCCTCACCCCTCTCCGCCACGCTCCTGTTCTTCACGTAGAATTCCTCCATCTTCTTGATCACCTTCTCGTCCTTCAGTCTGGGGTGGATGTACTTCCTGGCGTAGATGATCAGCTTCCTCAGCATCTCGGAATCGATGGGGGGTTTGGCTATCTCCGGCTTCCTGTGAAGCTCAAGCATGTGCCTCGCGATCTTCTTGTCTATTTCCCCCCGGGGCTCGTCCCTCAGGATGAAAATAAGGTCAAATCTGGACAAAATCACGGGTTCCAGACCTATCTGCTGGACCAGGTTCCGGCTCCTGTCCAGCCTCCCCATCTTGGGGTTGGAAGCGGCGAGCACGGAGGTTCTTGAGTTGAGGGTGGCCACTATTCCCGCCTTGGCCACCGAAATCGTCTGCTGTTCCAGCGCCTCCAGAATGGCGCTCCTGTCCTCCTCCGACATCTTGTCGAACTCGTCGATACAGGCCACCCCCCCATCCGCTATCACCAGCGCCCCCGCCTCCAGGGTCCACCCTCCCCCCAGCTCGTCCCTGACCGCCGTGGCCGTCAGACCTGCTCCCGTGGCTTTTTTCCCGGAGGTGTACAGGCCCCTGGGTGCCACACCGGCCGTCCAGGAAAGCATCATGCTCTTCGCCACCCCTGGATCCCCCGTCAGAAGGATGTGGATGTCTCCCCTCACCCTCGTTTTGTCGGGCAGCTCCAGGGGATCGCAGCCGAAGAGCATCAGGGCGATCCCCTCCTTCACCGCCTCGTACCCATGAACACTGGGAGCCACCGACTGAATGATCTTGTTGTATAGCCAGGGATCCTTCACCATCTCCTTTATCTTCTTTTCATCCTCATCCGTGAGTTCCGTTTCCTCCACTCCCTTCTGCAGGACCTCAAGGTAGGAAATATCTAGAATTTTCCTGAAGGTCTTCTTCTTCTGCTTGAAGCCTCCCTCCTGGAAAACCTCTAGGATGCCCGTCATCACCACGTGATTGCCGGGAACCGCCACATCCACCAGATCATCCCTCACCACGCAGTCCAGCATCATGGGCATGCGACCTCCCCTCAGCTCCTCGTGCCTTTCCTGGATCCTGAGGCTCTGCCAGTCCCTGAACTCGGACTTCTCCACCTCCAGCTTGAAGGGCCCCCTTTTCCTGCAGTTGGGGTTCTGACAGCTCAGGGGTTCCCTGTAGCTCTCATCCCCGCTCTGCAAAACGGTGTTCAGCTCCCCGCAGTGCAAGCACCTGAAGAGAGCCTCCCTTATCTCGGGCTTTATCTCGCTGGCCCTGGTGAGGATGCCCTCCACCTGTATGAACTTCCCCACATGCTCCGCCCTGAGGTTGCGGATCTTGGTCGATTCCATCGCCCCCCTCACCCTGAGCTGCATCTTGGGGCGACCGGTTTCCTCCACCAGCAGCTCGTTGGCCACCTTGAAAAAGTGGCGGGGGGAGTCCTGGAGAACCTCGGCCAAGCTCCTTTTCTCCTCGTACTCGTAACCCATCAGGTCCTCGAAATCCACCACCAGCGAGAGCCTCCCGGTGGTCTCGGCTTCCTGCAGCTTCCTCCTGATCTTCCGCTCGGAGAAGAACTCCCGCAGCCTCTCCTTTAGCCTCTCCTCAAGCCCCGTGAGCTCTTCCAAAAGTTTCCCCCCACATCGGTCGGTCTGTGAAAGAGGCTTATTTTTGAAGCGGTAACAAGAGAGCCCTTCCTCCTTTCAAAACGGGAAACTTTTTTCTCCCTTATAAAAACTGGACGCATACTTTTTTCACCCCTTGAACCCTCCACCGCCGCGTTTCAGTTGTAATAACAAAAGAGTTCTGGGGTGAGAGAGATGACCCGAAGTTATTCGTGTCTCTACCTAAGCCTTATGTACTCGTAGGCCTCGGCCGCTGAATCGAAGGCGTAGTGAATCTTGGTGAACTTCCTCCTGAACTCCGCGACCTCTTGGGCCACCCTCTCGGGAGCCTCACCCTTTACCACCCTCAGGATGAATTCGGCCACCCTTCCCATTTCCTCCTCCCTCATCCCAAGCCTGGTGACCTCCGAAACTCCAAGCCTTATCCCCCCGGGGTTCTTGTAGTTCCTTCCCTCCCTCACGTCCCAGGGGAGCAGGTTGCGGTTCACCAGAATGTTGGCCCTCTCCAGCTTCTCCTCCACTTCCCTCCCTCCCCCTTCCCTGACCACCTCTACCAAAACCGTGTGGGAAGAGGTGAACCCCAGATCGGCCCCCAGAACCTTGAGCCCCCCATCGTGAAGTTCCTCCGCCAGGGCCTTAGCATTCCGCACTATTTGGGCGGCATACTCCTTTCCGAACTCCAGCATCTCGGCGAGCGCCACGTTGAGCGCCGCCACACAGTGGAGGTGATGGTTGCTCACCACCCCCGGAAAGACCGCCCTGTTGATCGCCTCCGCCAGCTCCTTCCTACACATGATCATTCCGTGCTGCGGCCCGGGGAGCGTCTTGTGGGTACTGCAGGTCATCACATCCGCTCCCTCCCTCAGGGGATCCTGGAACTGCTTGCCCGCTATCAACCCCGCCACATGGGCGGCATCGTAACCTATGTAGGCCCCCACCTCGTCGGCCACCTCCCGGAACTCCCTAACGGGATGGGGGAAGAGGAGAACGCTTCCCCCGAAGAGGAGGAGCTTGGGTTTGAGCTCCCGGACCTTCTTGATGGCCGCGTCCACGTCTATGTTCATCCTCTTCTCGTCAAAGGGCCAGTATTCCACCTCAAGCCCGTGGACCGCCCCGGCCGTTCCCCCCAGCCTTTTCTTCCCCATGCTTATGTGCCCACCTGAGGGAATGGCGAGGCACATCATCCTGTCTCCCGGCTCGGTCAGGGAGGTGTACATGGCCAGGTTGGCCGTCACACCGGAAACGGGCTGAACGTTCACGTGCTCGGCCCCGAAGAGCTCCTTAGCCAGCTCTATCCCCAGAAGCTCCACCTCATCGATGTACCTGCAACCCGCGTAGACCCTCTCTCCCGGCCATCCCTCGGCGTACCTGTGCTGGAAATCCGTGAGCAGGGCCTCCCTCACGGCCAGGCTGGTCACGTTCTCGCTGGCTATCAGGTTTATGGTGGTCTTCATCCACTCGTGGTGCCTGCGGAGGAGTTCGAAGGTAAGCTCCATGGCCTCCCTGGGTGTCCTCGCCCTCATTCCAGCACTCCCCCTACCTCCTCTTCCTCCAGCTCCATGGGGCCTCCCGAGACCCTCACCACCTCCTCGGGATCTTTCATGAGGTTACCCGTGGCCACACACACCACCGTTTCATCCTTCTCCACCTCTCCTGCCTCCACCAGCTTTTTAAGGCCTGCTAGCGAGGCCGCGCTGGCCGGCTCCACCCCTATCCCCTCCAACCTGGCCAAGAGGAGCTGGGCCTCCACGATCTCCTGATCCGTCACGCTCTCAGCCGTTCCGCCCGAATTCCTTATGGCCCTGAGGGCCTTGGGTCCGTTCACCGGGTTTCCTATCCTGATGGCCGTGGCGATGGTCTCGGGATTCTCCACGGGGACGAACTTTTCCAAGCCCTTCTTGATGGCCTCCACGATGGGTTTGGCTCCCTCCGCCTGAATACCCGTCATCTTGGGCATGTCCCTCACCAGCTCCACTCTCTGGAATTCTAGGAAGCCCTTGTAGATGGCCCATATGTTGGCGCAGTTCCCCATGGGCACCACCACCCTGTCCGGGACCCTCCATCCCAGTTGCTCCGCTATCTCGAAGCCTATGGTCTTCTGTCCCTGTGGTCTGAAGGGGTTCAGGGAGTTGAGGAGGTAAAGCTCCCTCCTCTCCTCGCACATCCTCCTCAGGAGGGAGAGCGCCCTGTCGAAATTTCCCCTCACGGCCACCACCCTGGCCCCGTACGCCAGGGCCTGAGCCAGCTTCCCCATGGCCACCTTCCCGCTGGGGAGGATCACCAAGCACCTCAGGCCCGCCTTGGCCGCGTAGGCCGCCAGCGAGGCCGAGGTGTTTCCGGTGGAGGCGCAGGCCACCACCTTCACCCCCATCTCGAGGGCTCTGGTGACCCCCACCGTCATTCCCCTGTCCTTGAAGGAGCCCGTGGGGTTGGCTCCCTCGTACTTCACGTAGAGCTCCCTCAACCCCCACCTTTCCTCCAGCCTCCTGCACCGGTAGAGGGGGGTGCCCCCTTCACCCAGCGTTATTATTTTGCTCTCATCCTCCACCGGAAGGAAGGCCCGGTACTTCCAGACGCTCGGGGGATCCCTACGCAACCTTTCCCGGTCGAGCCTCTCCAGGACCTCCTCCAGATCCAGCTCTATTTCCAGCAACCCCCCGCAACGAGGGCACTCATACAGCTTCTCGTGGGGATCCCTCCTCTCCCCGCACTCTATACACCTGTACTCAAACCAAGAATTCATCACCCTCTATAGCCCCGCGAATTAATAGACTATACTACCTGCTCGCTAGGCTCTGGTGGATATCCACCAGATCGCCGAGGAGGGAGCTGGAGGTCTCTTGCGGCCCCGCGCCAAAGCCCGTGAGGGTTATTTCTCTGGCCAGATCCAGCTCAAAGGTCACGGCGTTCAGGGTTCCGCTCACGGCCAGCGGGTGGTGGAGGGGAACCAGCCTGGGGCCCACCTCCAGTAGCCTATCGCTGGCTGTTCCCACCAGCTTCACCGCGAACCCCGCCTCATGCGCCAAGCGAATGACCTCGGGGGTAACCCGCAGGATTCCCTCCCTTTTGACCTCCCGTAGCTTGGCATTCCTACCCAGCACGGCGTTGGCCAGGATGGTTATCTTACAGGCCGTGTCCACCCCCTCCAAGTCCAGGCTGGGATCCTTTTCCGCTATCCCGAGCTCCTGCGCCTCCCTCACCACGATGTCGAGGGGCACCTCCTCCTGGCTCATCCTGCTCAGGATGTAATTGGTGGTGCCGTTCAGAACACCCCGGATGGCCAAGATCCTGTTCCCTGTGAGGAGCTTCTTGGCGAAGCTTATGACGGGTATGGCCCCCCCCACGGAGGCCGAGTACCTGAACTCCACCGACCTCTTTTTGGACAGCTCCTCCAGCTCCCTGAAGGCCACCACCAGGGGTCCCTTGTTGGAGGTGACCACATGCTTGCCCGAGAGCATGGCCTCCCTTATGTGGCTCAGGCCGGGTTCCCCCGTCTCTATGTTGGTGGGGGTCAGCTCGAACACTACCTCCCCCTCCACCTCCCCGATCACCTCCCTGCCGCTCATCCTCTTTCCTCCCACCACCCTTCCCCTCTCCACCAGTCCTTGCAGCTCCCTGGCGGTGAAGCCTCCCTCCTTAACCAGCGCCCCGTATTCGTCCACCACCGCCACTATCTGGGGTGAAAGTCCATACCTACGCTCCAGAAAGTCCCTCTTCTGGGAAAGGATTCTGACCAGGGCCTTTCCCAGGTTCCCAAAACCCACCACGATTACCTTCAAGACCTCTCCTCCAGCGCCTTCACCAGGAGGAGCCCCCTTTCCTCCGCCACCTTCTCCAAGAGGGAAAGCGCCTCCTCAAGGGTTCGCTCATCCTTTCCGTTCAATCTGAGACGAACCGCCATCTCCTCCTTGCCCATGGAGAGCCTCATATCCGAAATCCTTGCGCCCCCCTTCCTGTTGATCCTCTCCGTTATCTCCCTGAGATCCTCCACCCCCATCCTGCCCGCCATGAGCACCACCCTCTCGCTGAGCTCCTCCTTCTCCCCCACGTGGGTAATCTTGACGCCCTGGGCCCTGAGCTCCGAGAGGATCTTTCTGAACCTCCCCCTATCACCTATCTCCAGCACCACCGTAACGGGCACCAGCCCCAGCTTGGTCTTCTTCTCCCTCCGGTGCACCACGCTCTTGATGTTTCCTCCAAATCTGGAAATGGGCTCCAAGGCCCTCACCAGCTGTCCCGGAACATCCTCTAGCTCTAACTCTAGTCTGACGAGAATTTTTCCTACCCCCGAGCTCTAGGACCTTCTCCTCTTGGGAACCACCAAGAGCAAGAATCCCCCCCTCAGCTTCAGAACGCGCTCTTCCGGAACCGCCTTGGGGGGTAGTTCGAAGGTGCCGAAATAGGCCCTGCCATCCTCCCTCCTAGCCACTATTTCTATCGCCCTCCCCCTCCTCCTTATCTCCACCCCCTCCCTGCTTACTCCCGGAACCCGCATGCAGAAAAGCACCTCCCAAGGTCTCTCCACGTACATGTACTCGGTCTCGAGGGTTTCCTTCACCTCGCGATCGGCCTCAAGGGGGGTCTTCCTCCTGACCTTAACCTGGGCCCCCTTGCTTGCTTCCCTCACCTCCATCAAGACCCTCTCCTCCGTCTTCTTTTCCATCTCCTCTACCATCTTTCGAATCTTTTCAAAAAAGTCTCCCTCAAACATGCTCCCACACCTATTTTTTCCCTCCCCCTCCTAATAAATCCCTCGGCCAACCCCTGTATTTCCACTGGAACTCATATCCCTTTTTTACCTCCCTTTTTGAAATGAATATAACAAACATGGAAGAGAGGGGATGGGTTCTAGGGTTCCTCGAAGCGAAGGGCTGTTTTTCATACAACAAGGTGGTCGCCAGAGGGGGGAGCTACCGGAATCCGGCCTTCTTTCTCACCCACAAGGAAAAAGAGAGCTTGCTCCTGCTCAAAGAGCTGATCGGCTTGGGGGAGGTGAGGAAAGCCGGGGGGCTTTACAGGTGGGAGGTGAGGAGGAAAAAGGAGGTGATAGAACTCATGGAGCTACTGGAGGGAGGGTTCAGGACCCCTTCGAGAAGGCAGCAGTACGAGAGGTGGAAGGAAGACGTTCTCCAGTGGAAACAGAGGGGGAGGTAAATCTTTTAGCCTCCTTGGCTTCCTCGGGAGGAAAGAATGAGGATCAAATCCCTGGTCCACCGCGGGGTGCTGGTTCCTCCCTACGAGCCGAAGGGTCTACATATCTTCTACAAGGGGAGAAGGATGGATCTGAACCCCACGCAGGAGGAGATGGCGCTGGCCTTTGGAAGGCACCTCCTCGCGGGCAGGGGGGAGGACGGGGTTTTTGTCAGGAACTTCCTCACGGATTTCAGCAAGGCCTTGAACCTCCCCAGGGACACGGAGCTCCAGCACTTCGACTTCTCCCCCGTGCTGGAGTACCTCGAGAGGGAGAGGAAAAGGAAGGAGGAGATGACGAGGGAGGAGCGCAAGAGGTTGGCGGAGGAGAGGAAACGCCAGCGGGAGGCCAACCGGGAAAGGTGGGGAACGGCTTGGATTGACGGGGAAAAGGTGGAGGTGAAAAACTACACGGTGGAGCCCCCCTGCATTTTCGTGGGGAGGGGCAAGCATCCCCAGAGGGGGAGGTGGAAGCCCAGGGTGGAATACGAGGATATCATCCTCAACCTCTCCCCCGAGGCACCCACCCCCGAGGCTCCGGAGGGCAGGAGGTGGGGGGGAAGGGAGTGGGACCCCGAGGCCCTCTGGATAGCGAAGTGGAGGGACAAGCTCACGGGTAAGATGAAGTACGTCTGGCTCTCCGATTCCTCCCCCCTGAAGCAGGAGAGGGAGAGGGAGAAGTTCGACCGCGCCAGGGCGCTGGGCAGGAAGATAGAGAAGGTCAGAGAGCACATAAGGCGGGGCCTCTCGGACCCGGATCCCAAGCGCAGGATGGTGGCCACGGTGTGCTATCTGATCGATGAGCTCAAGCTGAGGGTGGGTGATGAGAGGGATCGGGAGGAGAGGAACACGGTGGGGGCCACCACCCTTGGTCCGCAGCACCTCAAGTTCGATGGGGGTAGGGTAAGGTTCAGCTTCTTGGGGAAGGATCACGTGCGTTGGTCCAAGAGCTTGGAGCCCCTCCCGGAGGTCCTCCGGAATCTGAAGGAGTTCGCCAGCAGGGGAGGGGACAGGCTCTTTCCGGGTATCAGCTCGGAGGATGTCAATTCCTTCCTGGGTGAGGCCATGCCCGGGCTCACGGCCAAGGTCTTCCGCACCTATCACGCCTCCAAGGTGGTGGAGGAGGAACTGAGGAGGAGCGGGGTGGGGAGGGAGGGGACGGAGGCCGAAAAGAGGTACGTGGCCAAGAGGGCCAACCTGAGGGCGGCCGAGGAGCTCAACCACAAAAGGAAGGTTCCGGAGGGGTGGAAGAGGAAGGTGGAGAGGATGAGGGAGAGGATAAGGCTTCTGGAGGAGAGGTTAAGGGAGGCGAGGAGGAAGCCTGGGAGGAGGAAGGAGGAGAGGATAAGGAAGCTGAAGGAGAGGATAAGGGAGCTCAAGCTGAGGCTGGAGCTGGAGCGCGAGATAAGGGACTTCAACCTGGGCACCTCCCTCAACTCCTACATAGACCCCAGGGTGTACCTCTCCTGGGCGAAGGAGGTGGGCTTGGGCGTGGAGAAGATCTACTCCAAGTCCCTGCAGAAGAAGTTCTCCTGGGCGATGGATGGCGGGTAGGGGGATTAGGGGTCCGGGTTTTTTACCCGTGGGGGGGAAGGGGTTCTGATGGAAGCCTACGAGAGGGTGAGGAGGGGGGCCTCGGAGGTGGTGACGGAGGAGGAGCTGAGGGAGGTGATGAAGGGAAAGCCCACGGTTTACTGCGGGTATGAGCCCTCCGGAAGGATCCACTGCGGGCACGCCCTCACGGCCTTCAAGCTGCTGGACTTTCAGAGGGAGGGGGCCAGGGTGATAGTACTCTTGGCGGACCTTCATGCCTACCTGAACCACAAGGGAACCCTGGAGGAGATAAGGAGGATCACCGAATACAACCGGGAATGCTTCATAGGTATGGGCCTGGATCCCGGCAGGACGGAGTACAGGCTTGGATCGGAGTTCCAGCTCACCAGGGAGTATATGATGGACGTGCTCAGGATGTCCACGGACACCACCCTCCTGAGGGCCAGGAGGGCCATGGCGGAGATCGCCAGGAAGGAGGAGGATCCTGATGTGGCCCAGGTCCTCTATCCCCTGATGCAGGCGGTGGACATAGCCCACTTGGGCGCGCAGGTGGCGGTGGGTGGGGAGGACCAGAGGAAGGTTCACATGATCGCCCGGGAGAAGCTGGAGAAGCTGGGGTACCGTAAGCCGGTTTGCGTGCACATGCCCCTCCTGCACGGTCTGGACGGGGATGCCAAGATGTCCTCCTCCAAGGGCAACTTCATAGCGGTGGACGATTCTCCCGAGGAGATAAGGAAGAAGATCCAGAAGGCCTTCTGCCCCCCCAAACAGGTGGAGGGGAACCCCATCGTGGAGTACGGCGAGCACCTCCTCCTTCCCCTCCTGGGGGGGCTGGAGGTGAGGAGGGCGGAGAAGCACGGGGGCACGGTCTTCCTGAGGGAGGCGGGGGAGCTTAAGAGGAGGTACAGGGAGGGTGAGCTCCACCCCGCCGATCTCAAGCCGGCGGTGGCCGAGGGTCTGATTGAGCTCTTCGGGCCCGTGAGGGAGTACCTGGGGAGAAGGGGCGGCTAGGGGTTGCCTCTTTATAAACTCCCCTCCCTCAACCTCTCCGGGGTGAAGGTGGGGAGGAAGAACCTGCGCCGGTCCATCGCCATAGCCTCCGGAAAGGGGGGTACGGGAAAGACCACCATGACGGCCAACCTGGGGGTGGCCCTCGGGGCCCTAGGGAAGAAGGTCACCATCCTGGACGGAGATCTGGCCATGGCCAACCTCTCCATCGTGATGGGGCTCACCAAGTTCAGGACGAATCTTCTGGATGTTCTCCTCGGGAAGGCCAAGCTGGAGGAGGCCCTCCATCACAACTACGGAATAAACGTGATACCCACCGGCTTCCGCTTCGAGGAGGTTCACGAGACCCTCTTCAGGGTCAGGCCGGAGAGGGTGGAGGAGGTGGTGAGGGAGATCTTGGAGCAGTCGGAGTTCCTGCTCATCGATGCCCCGGCGGGCATTCAGGACGCCACCATCCTGTCCCTGGCCGCCGCCAGGGAGATGATAGCCGTCTGCAACCCCACCTACACCAGCCTGGTGGACTGCTACAAGACGGTGAGGCTGGCCAACCTGCTGGGGTCCTGGACCAGGGGGGTGGTGGTGAACAGGGTGGGCAAGGGGGCAGATCTCTCCACCGCCGAGGTGGAGGAGTTCATGGGGAAGACGCT
>Ga0197143_1002382_pt1 | contig 13932 bp, 16 predicted proteins | sample GBS70_MetaG_FD_148603 | JGI IMG/M metagenome (GOLD analysis project Ga0197143, IMG submission 148603) | Sediment microbial communities from Great Boiling Springs, Gerlach, Nevada, United States - GBS 70_MetaG | ecosystem: Environmental > Aquatic > Thermal springs > Hot (42-90C) > Sediment...
GCAATTGCCCATGCTTGTCCCCTCTCTTCTGCTCCTATTCCAGGATAAGCACCTGGTGTATCAACAAATGTTATTAATGGAAATGAAAATTTTTCTGCAATTTTAAAAATTCTCAATGCTTTTCTATAACCTTCAGGATGGGGCATTCCAAAATTTCTAAAAGTTCTTTCTTTTGTTCCCCTTCCCTTTTCCTGTCCCACAAATGCAACTTTATAAGAAGAAAGTTTAGCAATTCCAGCAATAATTGCAGGGTCCTCTCCAAAAACCCTATCTCCATGAAGTTCAAAATAATCGTCAAATACCCTTTCAATTATATCTTTTGAATGGGGTCTATCAGGATGTCTTGCAATTTGAACAATATCCCATGCACTTAAATTTGAAAATATTTTTTGAATAAGTATTTTTTTTCTTTCACTAAGTGCATCAAGTTCCTTTTTAAATTCAGGATGTTCTGATAATAAACTCCTTAATTCTTCAATCCTCTTACTTATTTCCTCAATTTTTCTTTCAAATTCCAGCATTTGTTATACTTATAAAATGTATATCGTCAAAAAACTTTGAAGGCCTATAAGAATACCTTAAATTTATAAAGGGAAATTTAAATTCAAAACCAATTGAAAAGATTCCAATATCTTCTGGATATGAAAAACCAATTAGTAAGTCAAGATTTTTTAAAAAGTTATAAGAAGCGCTAAAACCTATTTTATGGTTAAAATCTTCCTTTATTTTAAAATAAATTCCTCTTCTATAGTTTACTTTAAAAATAAATCTTTTGTAAAAAAATTCTGAGTTTAAGAAAAATAAAAAAGGTTCTGAATGATATCTTTTATAAAATTTTGAAGAAAATCCAAAATTTCTTATTCCTCCTTCAAATTTTAAATTTTCAAATTTTGATGGTTTAAAGAATAAAAATAGATCTAAAAGAAAATTTTTTGAAGTATATTCTTCTATTACAGAATAAATATACTTAATACCTGAATTTAAATGTAGTTCAGGATCAATTTTAAAGGGATAATATATTCCTGTTAAAAAAGAAAAGGGTTTATAGTAAAAAATTGGATTATTACTTGCTTTTTCATAATATTCAAATTTACCAAAATCAAAATAGGAGGAAGAAATTCCAATTTTTATTTTTTTATTATAATAGGTAAAATGATAGATTTTTGAATCAATTAACCAATCTGAAATTGAAAATAGAATAATATCTTTTTTTACTTCTTCAAAATTTGCTACTCCTATATCAAAGAAGGAGATTTCCTTTATTCCTATAAGAGAAAAACTTTCTGATGGAATCAATATTTCATTATGAAAAATAGAAAAAAATAAGTATAAAATTATTTTCATTTTTCCTCCAAATATTTTTCAAGCAATTTTGCACCCCATTTTATATCGTTTATATCACCTACTTCTACTGGTGTATGCATATATCTTATTGGTATTGAAAGAAGCCCACATGGAATACCTTCTTTTAAAAGACTAATTTTATCAAGGTCTGTTCCTGTTTTTTGAGGTAATACTTCAATTTGATAAGGTATCTTATATTTTTTACATATTTTAATCATTCTTTCACTTATTTTTTTATCAATAAATGGACCAACACCTATTGCTGGTCCTTTTCCTATTTCTATTTCTTCTTTATCATAAAAAGATTTACCAAAAGTTGCATCAAGAATAATACATTTATCTGGATAAATATTAAAAGTTTTTACCATCGCACCAAGTCCTCCTACCTCTTCCTGCACATTTAAAAGAAATATCAGTTCTTTATGATAAAGTTTTTTATTTATTTTTTCAATTAGTAAAAAAATTAATGGTATGCATATTCTTGCATCAAGTGATTTTGAAAAAATTTTTGTTTTATTTAAAATTCCAAATTCCCCTTTAAATGTTATTATATCTCCTATATTAATACCCAATTTTTCTGGACTTTCTCCAAAATCAACAAATATTTCCTTTTCCTTTACTTCTTCCTTTAAATGAGGCGGAATACTCCCTATGATTCCTTCAATTTTTTTACCATTTTCCTTTAAAAGAATAATTTCTTGCCCTTCAAGAATTTTTTTATCAATACCACGTGTTTCAACAATTGCAAAACTTTTTTCAATTTTCTTTATATACATAAATACTTCATCAATGTGAGAAGAAATCATAATTTTCTTTTTACCTTTCCCCTTTTTAATTCCTATTAAATTTCCAATTTTATCTATTTTAACTTCATCAAGATATTTTTCTATTTTTTCCTTTACTTTTTGAGAAAGGAATTTTTCATAACCAGAAGGAGAAGGAAATACTGTTAATTCTTCAAGTATTTTTATTATTTTATTCATTGAAAAATTTTCTTATTATAAAATTAAAATCATCTTCATCTTCAAAAAATATTTTTATATAACCACCCTTTTTCTTCTTTTTAATCTCCACATTAAAACCTATTTCCTTAAATTTTTCCTCTAAATTTATTATTTCAGCATTCATTTTCACAATTCTTTCTGCTTTTCTCACACTCATTTTTTCCTTTAAAAGTTTTTTAAAAAATCTTATTCTTTCTTTATCACTTTTTAAAGATAAAATTGTTCTTGCATGACCTTCTGTTATTTTACCTTCACTAATTGCAGAAATTATTTCAGAAGGTAAATTTAAAATTCTTAAAGTATTTGTTATTGCACTTCTTGCTTTTCCAATTTTCTTTGCAATTTCTTCATGAGTTAAACCAAATTTTTCATTTAAAACCTTATAAGCAAGCGCTTCTTCAACAGGATTTAAATCTTCTCTTTGCAAATTTTCAATTAAAGAAATTTCAAGTGCCTCTTCATCATCAACCTCTTTAACAATACAATCAATTTCCTTAAATCCCAATTCTTTTGCTGCAAAAAATCTTCTATGTCCTGAAATAATTTCAAAATTTTCACCAGATGGTCTTACAATAATTGGTTCAATTATTCCCTTTTCTTTTATTGAATCCATAAGTTCCTTTAAAGAAGAAGGGGTAATTTTTATTCTTGGTTGATATTTTCCTGGAACAATTTTTTCAATCGGCAATTTTTTAATGCTTTCTTCAAGAGCCCCTTTAATAAGTGCATCAAGTCCTTTACCAAGAACCTTCCTTTTCATCATTTTTTAAAATTTCCTTTGCAAGTTCAAAATAAGCAATTGCACCAGGTGAATCTGGTGCATAATCAAATATACTTTTTCCAAAACTTGGTGCTTCAGCAATCCTTACACTTCTCGGAATTATTGTTTTAAAAACCTTTTCCTTAAATGCTTTCCTTAATTCCTCCTCAATTGCATAAGAAAGTTTTAATCTTTTATCAAAAAGGGTTATTAAAAATCCTCTTATTTTAAGAGATGGATTTAAAAAATCCTTAATTTTTTTTATAACCTTTAAAAGATGAGTTAAACCTTCAAGAGAATAATATTCACTTTGAACTGGAATTATAACAGCATTAGAAGCAGTTAATGCATTAATTGTTAAAATTGAAAGAGATGGTGGAGTATCTATAAGAATGTAATCAAAATTTTTTAAATTTTTCAATAGATTTTTCAAAAGATTTTCTTTATCCATTTCATTTTTGATTTCTTCAATAAAACCTGAAAGTTCAAAGTTTGAAGGAATTAAATATAGATTTTCCTTGATTTTTTTAATTACTTCATCTAAATTTTTTCTTTCTGAAAAAACATCATAAATTCCTGGACAAGAAGAATTTATTCCAAACCCTGATGTAAGATTTGCTTGTGGATCAAAATCAACTGCTAAAACTTTTTTACCAAATTTACTTAAAGCAAAGGAAAGATTTAAACAAGTTGTTGTCTTTCCAACTCCCCCTTTTTGATTTGCTATTGAATAAATTATCATTCTTTTAACATTGGCATTTTTATTCCAAACTTTTTTGCAGTTTCAATTGCCTTTTCATATCCAGCATCAGCATGTCTTACAATTCCTATTCCAGGGTCATTTTTCAAAACTCTTTCAATTTTTTTATCTGTTTCTTCTTTTCCATCAGCAACTATTACTTGTCCTGCATGAATACTATATCCTATTCCAACTCCTCCTCCATGATGAACAGAGACCCATGATGCTCCTGATGACGCATTTAATAATGCATTTAAAATTGGCCAGTCAGCAATTGCATCAGAACCATCCTTCATTCCTTCTGTTTCCCTATAAGGAGAAGCAACTGAACCTGTATCAAGATGGTCTCTTCCTATTACAATTGGTGCCTTTATTTTACCTTCTTTTACAAGTTTATTAAAAATAAGACCTGCTTTATCCCTTTCTCCATAACCAAGCCAGCAAATTCTTGCAGGAAGTCCTTGAAAAGGAACCTTTTCTTCTGCTAATTTTATCCATCTTAAAAGTGATTCATTTTCAGGGAAAAGTTCACATACAACTTTATCTGTAATATAAATATCTTCTGGATCACCTGAAAGAGCAACCCATCTAAAAGGGCCTTTACCTTCACAGAATAATGGTCTTATATATTCAAGAACAAAACCTGGAACACGAAAGGCATCCTTAACACCTGCTTTTAGTGCTTGTCCCCTTATATTGTTTCCATAATCAAATGCAATTGCACCTTTCTTTTGCATTTCAAGTATTGCTTCCATATGTCTTGCTATTGATTCATATGACCTTTTAATATATTCATCAGGATTTTTTCTTCTAAGCTCTAATGCCTCCTCTAAACTCATTCCTCCAGGAACATATCCGTTTAAAGGATCATGGGCTGAGGTTTGGTCAGTGACAACATCAGGTATAATATCCCTTTTAACAAGTTCTGGGTGAATATCAGAGGCATTTCCAACAAGTCCAATTGATCTTGGTATTTTTTTCTTAACTGCTTCAAACACAAGTTTTAAGGCTTCATCAAGGTCATAAACCATTATATCACAAAATCCTTGCTTTACTCTTCTTTCAATTTTTTTAGGATCAACTTCAACATCAAGAATAACACCTTCATTCATTGTTACTGCAAGTGGTTGTGCACCTGACATTCCACCCATTCCAGCAGTTAAAACAAATTTTCCTCTTAAAGAAGAGCCAAAATGTTTTCTTGCACAGGCTGCAAATGTTTCATAAGTTCCTTGAATTATTCCTTGTGTTCCTATATATATCCAAGAGCCAGCAGTCATCTGTCCATACATTATTAGTCCCATTGCTTCAAGTTTTCTAAAATAATCCCAATTTGCCCATGCAGGAACAAGTAATGAATTTGCTATTAAAACCCTTGGTGCCCATTCATGTGTTTTAAAAATTCCAACAGGTTTTCCTGATTGAATTAAAAGGGTTTCATCATTTTCAAGATTTTTAAGAGCTTCAACAATTGCCCAAAAACATTCCCAATTTCTTGCTGCTTTTCCTTGACCACCATAAACTATAAGTTCTTCTGGTTTTTCAGCAACATCAGGATCAACATTATTCATAAGCATTCTTAATGCTGCTTCTTGAACCCATCCTTTACAGGATATTTCTTTTCCTCTTGGCGACCTAACAGGTTTATACTCCATTTTACCTATTTCATATACTTTCTTTTTCACTTTAACCTCCTAAAATTTTGTTCTTTCAGGATAATTTGTTTTATTTAAAATAAAACCTTTAAATTCAGAAAGTGCCCTTTTTATTCTAAATATTACCTCTTCTTTTCCAAGAATTTCAATTATATCAAAAAGACCTGGACCTACTTGCTTACCCGTTAATATTATTCTAAGTGGATGTATTATAAAAGAAGTTTTTACATTGTTTTCTTTTGCCTTTTCCCTTACAATTTTTTCAACATTTATTTTATTAAAATCCTTTAAAAAAATTATTTCACTTAAAATCTCTTCAATTATTTCAAAAACTTCTGGATAAATAAGATATTTATCAATACCCTCTTTTTCATATTTGTATTCTCTTGTAAAAAAATAATCGGAAAATTCAGGAAATTCCTTTAATGTTCTTATTCTTGTTTTAAATAGAGGAATTATTTTCCTCAAAATTTCAATGTGTTTTTCTTTATCAAACCATTCTTTTTTTTCAAAAAATTCTAAGGAAATTTCCAAAAGTTTTTCATCTTCAAATTTTTTTATATATTCAGAGTTCATCCATAACAATTTATTTATATCAAAAATACATGCCCTTTTATTAACTTTTTTTATATCAAAAATTTTTATCATTTCTTCCTTTGAAACTATTTCTCTATTATCACCTGGTGACCATCCTAAAAGGGCAAGAAAATTAAAAAGTGCTTCTGGTAAAAATCCCTCTTCTTTAAATTCTGTTATTGAAGTTGCTCCATGCCTTTTTGAAAGTCTTTTTTTATCAGGTCCCAATATCATTGGAAGATGAGCAAAAGAAGGTGCCTCCCATCCAAATGCTTGATAAAGCAAAATCTGTTTTGGTGTATTTGAAATATGGTCATCTCCTCTTATAACATGTGTTATTTCCATCAAGTGGTCATCAACAACACAAGCAAGTTGATATGTTGGAAAATTATCCTGTCTTAAAATGACAAAATCTTCAATTTCTGAATTGTCAAATTCTATTTTTCCATGAATTAAATCAAAAAATTCTGTTTTTCCTTCTGGAACCTTAAATCTTATTGCCTTTTTTCTTCCTTCCTTTTCAAATTTTTCAATCTCTTCTTTACTTCTTTTTAAACATGTTCTTGGATATTTAAAGGGTTTTTTAAGAATTCTTGCCTCTTCCTTATATTTTTCAATTTCTTCTTCAGTGCAATAGCAATAATATGCCTTTCCTTCTTTCAAAAGTTTTAAAGCATATTCTTTATATATTTCCAATCTCTTTGATTGTAAAACAATTTCTCCATCCCATTCAATACCAATCCATGAAAGACCTTCTAAAATTACATCAATCCATTCCTTTTTTGACCTTTGAGGATCAGTATCTTCAATTCTTAAATAAAATTTACCATTTTTATTTTTAGCAAAAAGATAATTGTAAAGGGCTGTTCTTACACCACCTACATGAAGTGCACCTGTTGGAGAAGGAGCAAATCTTACCTTTACCATTCTATTTCAACTTCAAGAAAAGGTATTTTGTTAAGGGGACTTGTAATTAAATTCATTTTTGCTTTAAAACCTAATTCCTCAAACATACCTTCTATAAAACCTAAAATTTCTTCCTGAGCAAATTCATCAAAATCTTCAAAACCCCTCATACTAAAAATTATTTTGTTTTCCGATATTTTAGAGATTTTATATTCCCCACCAACAAAAAATAATTCTCCTATTAAAGATGCCTTATCCAAAATCCATTCTATATCAAATCTTTTTGCTATCCTTAACTCCTTTTTAATAAATTCTCTACCCTGTTTTTTCCCTAAATCCCTTATAAATTCTTTTCCTTTTATATCTCCTATAATCTTTAAAAGATTTAAATATATTTCTATGGGAAATAAATCATCAAATTTAATCTCTTCAATTTTTTCTGGAAGAATTTTTTCATATTTTTCATATAAATTTTTATAAATTTCCATTTGATTGAATTCTTCTTTTAAGTTTTCTAAAATATAGAGCAGATTTCTTCCTTTAACCTTCATTTTAAGTTTAAATTATAAAGTAAAATTGACATTTTTTCAATCAAAGATTTATAATTTTATTCTTTTTATGTGAAAAGGAGGTGTTAAATGCTTATTCCAGAAGATTTAAAATATACAAAGGAACATGAATGGGCAAAAATAGAAGGGGATATAGCAACAATAGGAATAACTGATTTTGCGCAAAGTGAATTATCAGATATAGTTTATGTGGAATTACCTGCTCTTGGAGAAATGCTTGAACAAATGCAACCATTTGGAAGTATTGAAGCAGTTAAAACAGTAGCAGACCTTTATGCTCCACTTTCAGGAGAAGTTATTGAAGTAAATGAAGAACTTGAGACAAATCCAGGAATTATAAATGAAGATCCTTATGGTCTTGGATGGATGATAAAAATAAGGATAACAAATCCTGAAGAAATCCAAAATCTTTTGTCAGCGGAGGAATATAAGAAATTAATAGGAGTTGAATAATTATGGAATATCTTCCAAAAAATGAAAAGGAAAGAAAAGAAATATTTGAATTTCTTGGAATAAAAAAATTTGAAGAACTTTTAAAATTTTTACCCCAGGATAAAATTCTTAAAGAACCTTTAAAAATACCAAAAGGTAAAAGTGAAATAGAAGTTAGGGAAATTGTTGAAGGTCTTGCAAAATTAAACAACTTTGAACTTATAAATTTTGCTGGTGGTGGTGCTTATGACCATTATATTCCAGCAATTGTCAATTATGTAATTTCAAGACCAGAATTTTATACTGCCTATACTCCATATCAAGCAGAAGTATCTCAAGGAACACTTCAAGCAATGTTTGAATATCAAACTCTTATATGTGAATTAACAGGAATGGATATTTCAAATAGTTCTATGTATGAAGGAGGTAGTGCGCTTGCAGAGGCAATTTTAATGGCTTGTAGAATAAAAAATAAATATAAAATTTTAATGCCCGAGAATTTGAATCCCCTTTATAAAATGGTTGTATATACATATACCTCTCATGTCGTAGAAATTAAGGAAATTCCCTATGATAGAAAAACAGGAAAAATTAATTGTGAAATTGTTGAAAAGGAAATAGATGAAAACACTGCAGGTATAGTTCTTCAACATCCAAACTTTTTTGGAATATTAGAGGAGCCCGAAAAAATAGAAGATATAAAAAAGAGAAAAAATTTAATTTTTATAATGGTTTTTGACCCAACTTCTCTTGGAATCCTTAAACCGCCAGGTGAATATGATGCAGATATTGCAGTTGCAGAAGGGCAATCACTTGGACTTCCGCTTGGTTTTGGTGGTCCTTATTTAGGTATTTTTACTTGTAAGGAAGAATTTATAAGAATGATGCCGGGAAGAATAGCAGGTGAAACACGCGATATGGATGGTAAAAGGGCATTTGCTATGATTTTACAAACAAGAGAACAGCATATAAGAAGGGAAAAGGCAACAAGTAATATATGCACAAATGAAATGTTATGTGCTCTTGCTGCTCTTGTTTATCTTTCAGTAATAGGTAAAGAAGGAATAAAAGAACTTGGGAAAAGCATAATTTACAATTCCCATATTTTTTATGAAATGCTTTTAAAAGAAGGAATTAAATCACCCTTTGATTCTCCATTTTTTAAAGAATTTGTAATTGAATTACCAATTCCTGCAAATGATTTTGTTATTAAGATGGCTCAAAAGGGATTTTTAGCAGGAACTTCACTTGAAAAATTTGGATTTAATAAAAACTGGCTTCTTGTTGCTGTTACAGAAAAAAGAAAGAAAGAGGAAATGGAAAATTACATTAAAGCATTAAAGGAGGTTATTAAAGCGTAAATGATTTTAGATATTGGAATAAAACTATTCAAAAATGAAAGGGTTATATTTTTTACATTGCAGGAAATAAGTGATAAAATAAGTATAATTTCAGATTTATTTGATTTAATAAAGGAAAAAGGTGTTAATTTATTACTTGTAAATACAGTTCCTCTTCCAAAGGGGAAAATTGGATTTAATTTTGTTGTTCAGGATAGTGAAAAAGAAGAGATGAAAAATTTGCTTGAAGAGATAAAGGAAAAGGAGGAAAAAATTTATTTAAAGGAATTTGATAATGTTGGATTAATTACATTTCTTGGAAAGAATCTTGCAAGAAGAAAAGGGGTTGTTGCTGAAGTTCTCAATTTGCTTGCCTTTTATGGAATTAAAATATTTCTCATCTCTTCTTCCTTACATTCTTTTTCAATTATTATACCAAGAGAAAAAATAGATTTTACCCTTGATATTTTAAGAGAAAAATTAAATATAATAGAGGAGGACATAGTTTGAAATTGAGAAAATTTTTAAAAAGTAAAATTCATGGATTAAGAGTAACAAAAACAATGCTTGATTATGAAGGAAGTATAGGTCTTCCATCTGAAATTATGGAAAAAGGAGATATTAAGCCATATGAATTTGTAATGATAATAAATAAGAATAATGGGAACCGTTTTGAAACATATGCAATTCCCTCTGAAGAAGGTGAAGTTATTCTTTATGGTGGTGCAGCAAGACTTGCCTTTGTAGGTGATGAATTATTTATCTTTTCTTTTATATTTAGTGATGAGGAAATAAAGCCAAAAATAATATATGTGGATAGGGAAAATAAAATTTTAAAGATAAAATGATTGGAATAATTCTTGCAGGGGGAAAAAGTAAAAGATTTAATTCTGAAAAAAGTAAAGTATTGCACGAATTATGTGGAAGACCATTACTTTCTTATAGTATTGAAAATTTAAAAAAATTAAAGTTAAGAAAAATATATATTGTTGTAGGAGGGAAATCAAAGGAAGAAATAATTCAAAGATTTAAAAAAGAGGCATATATTATAGATCAAAAAGTTCCACTTGGAACAGGTGATGCTGTTAAAAAGGCACTTGAAGAAATAAAGGAAATGGATGATTTACTCATCCTTCCAGGGGATGCTCCACTTATAAGATATGAAACATTAAAGAAATTTATTGATTTTTATAATAAAAATAAACCAGATGCTTTAATATTAACTGCATTATTTGAGAATCCAGAAGGATATGGCAGAATAATAAAGAAAAATTCAAGAGTTTTAAAAATAGTTGAAGAAATAGATGCAGATGAAAAGGAAAAAAATATTAAGGAAGTTAATACAGGAGTTTATATTTTTAAAAGGGAAAGCATTGAGAAAGTTATAAATAAAATAACACCTGATAATAAAAAAGGCGAATATTATTTGACAGATTGCATTCGTCTTTTAAATCATGAAAACAAAAAAATACTCGCCTTTAAAGCAGAAGATCCTGATGAATGTATAGGAATAAACAAAAGGGAAGATTTTATAAAGGCATTTAAAATAATGAAAGAAAGAATAATTAAAAAAATTACTCAAAATGGAGTTACAATATTTTCTCCTGAAAATGTTTATATTGATTATGATGTTGAAATAGGAAAAGATACTATTATATACCCATTTGTTGTTTTAAAGGGTAAAACAAAAATAGGTAAAAATTGTGAAATTGGCCCATTTGTTTATATTAAAGATAAAATAATAAAGGATGGAAAAAAATTGTTTGGAGGTGGAAAATGGTTTTATGGGCGTTAGTAATTCTTCTTATTGTAATAGTTCAAATTATAATGGATCTTTTAATGCTTTCAAAAGAAAGTTTCATCACTATTCAATTTAGAACATATTTTGACCTTGCCTTCTTATTTGCTCTTTTAGGTATTTTATATAGAATTTATAAATTAGAAAAAAGAGGGGAAAAAGAAAAATTAAAAGAAAGAATAAAGGAACTTGAAGAAAAATTAAAGGAATTGGAAGGTAAATGAGGCAAGGAAGAGGTAAAGAAGAGTTAAGGAATTTTAAATTTTATCCAAATTATTTAAAAACTCCTGAAGGTTCTTGCCTTTTTGAAATTGGTAATACAATAGTTTTAGCAACAGCAACAATAGAAATGAAGGTCCCCCATTTTTTAAGGGAACTTGAAGAAGGATGGATAACTGCTGAATATTTTATGCATCCAAGAGCAACACCTGAAAGAAATGTTAAAGATTTAAGAGGAAAGGATGGGAGGTCAATTGAAATAAGTAGATTAATTTCAAGGAGTTTAAGAGGTGCATGTGATAGAAAAAAAATGAAGGATTATACAATAATAATAGATTGTGAGGTTTTACAAGCAGATGGAGGAACAAGGACAGCATGTATAAATGCAGGTTTTGTTGCCCTTTATATTGCAACAAGATATATGCTTAAAAATAAATTATTGGATGAAGATCCAATTGATAAATTCTTGGGTTCAATAAGTGTTGGTAAAATAAATGGTGAAATTTATCTTGATTTAAGTTATGAAGAAGATTTAAATGCAGAAGTTGATTTAAACATATCAATGCTTGAAGATGGAAGAATAATTGATATTCAAGGAACTGCTGAAAAGGGGAGTTTAAATAAAGAAGAACTTATAAAATTGATTGATGTTGCCAAAAAAGGAATAGATAAAATAATAGAAGAAGAAAAGAGGATACTTTCTTCTCTTTAATGTTAAAATATTTTGAAAGAATAGTTCAGAAAAAATCAAGTGGTGAAAGGATTGATGTTTATCTTGTTAAAAGCGGAATTGGTGTATCAAGGTCATTTGTTAAAAATTTGATAGAAAATGGAAAAGTAAAGGTAAATGGAAATATAATTAAAAAATCAAATTATAAAGTAAAGGAAGGTGATAAAATTGAGGTTGAATTTGAAATAGAAGAAAGAAAGGAAATAATTCCAGAAAATTTACCAATTGATATAATTTATGAAGATGATGATTTAGCAGTAATTTATAAACCTGCTGGACTTGTTGTCCATCCTGCAAGAGGACATTTTACAGGAACACTTGTTAATGCCCTTGTTTTTAGATATCAAGAATTACCAGTAGTTTCTGATAAAACAAGACCTGGTATTGTTCATCGTCTTGATAAAGATACATCAGGACTTTTATTGATTGCAAAAACAGATGAGGCAATTTCAAAACTTGGTGAGATGATGGAAAGAAGAGAAATAAAAAGAAAATATAAACTATTTGCATGGGGAGTTATTCCTTTAAAAAAAGGAATAATAGAAGCACCGATTGGAAGGGATATGGTAGATAGGAAAAAAAGGGCAGTTACAATTTTTAATTCAAAGCCAGCAATAACAGAATATGAAGTTATAGAAATCTTTGATTCCTTTATAACATTTTGTGAAGCATCCCTTTTAACAGGTAGGACACACCAAATAAGAGTTCATTTTGAGCATATAGGTCATCCTGTTGTTGGAGACGAAGTTTATTCAGGAAAAGACCCAAGAAAAATACTTTCAATAATAAGAAGTGATTTAAGGGAATTAGCAAATGAAGTTTTAACTATTATGCAAAGGCAAGCACTTCATGCCTATTATCTTTCATTTATTCATCCAATAAAAAATAAAAAATTAGAATTTGAAATAGACCTTCCAGAAGACATGAAAACCCTTTATGAATTTTTAAAGGAAAAATTTTAAAAAGGAGGTTGAAATGAAAAAAATGGAAATAAAGGAAAATATATATCATATTTTTCATCCAAAGGTTACATATCTTTTAACATCAAAAAGTAAAGATGGAAGAGATAATGTTATGGCACTTGCATGGCTTACTCCTCTTTCAGAAGAACCACCACTTGTTGGTATTTCTATTTGGAAAGAATCTTTAACTTGTGAAAATATAAAAGAGACAAAAGAATTTGTTATAAATATACCTGATTTAAATTTAAAGGATAAGGTTTTATTGTGTGGTTCAAAAAGTGGAAAAGAAGTTGATAAATTTGAGAAGGCAAAATTAACAAAGGAAAATTCAAAAAAGGTAAATGTATGTAAAATAAAGGAATGTATAGGGCATGTTGAATGCAAGGTAAAAGAAATTATAGAAACAGGTGAATGTAATTTTTTTATTGGTGAAATAGTTTATGCTGAAGTTTCAAAGGAGCATTTTAAAAAATATTGGATAAAAGAGGATTTACTTTTACATTTAGGAGGAAAATTATTTGCAAAATTTAAAAAATTATGAAATTTATAATTGAAAGTAAAAATATTGGAAAGGTTGAAGTTGAATTAACAGATGAAAATCCTAAAACTGTTAAAAAATTTCTTGAAATACTTCCTTTTGAAGGAAAAGCAAATTTATGGGGTGAAGAAATATATTTTAAGTTACCAATTGATAAAATTGAACCTGAAAATCCAAGAAAAATTGTAAAAGAAGGTGAAGTTGCAATATGGATAGAAGAGCCATCCTTATGTATATTTTTTGGTAAAACACCAATTTCTAAGGATGAAATAGTTGCTTATAGTGATGTAAATGTTATAGGTAAAATAAAAGGTGATTATAAAATTTTTAAAAATGTAAAAAGAGGAGAAAAAATAAAAG
>Ga0197143_1002385_pt1 | contig 13925 bp, 11 predicted proteins | sample GBS70_MetaG_FD_148603 | JGI IMG/M metagenome (GOLD analysis project Ga0197143, IMG submission 148603) | Sediment microbial communities from Great Boiling Springs, Gerlach, Nevada, United States - GBS 70_MetaG | ecosystem: Environmental > Aquatic > Thermal springs > Hot (42-90C) > Sediment...
GTGTCGTCGGGCCTAAGAAGTAGCCGTGATCGACGGCCAGCATCAGTGTGCGGCCGTCCTGAGGCTGAAAGATACGGCTTAGGCGATTCCGGATTCCCCAGTCCATGACTCGCCTCCGCAGTACAGTAATGTGAATCCCCACCTCGCACGCCCGAGTGCAAGGTGGGGACCGGATCGAGGCGTGCAGGGTGGGGATTCTTGCGCCCCTCACTCTTACCTTTTACCTTTATCCGTTCCCAATACCGTAGATAGGTGCTTAAATACGGCAGTGCAGCAATAGGGCTATGAAACCGGCTACCGGGCTACGCGAATTCCCAACAGCATTTGACAGGATACAGGATAGGAATACGAGATACAAGATGGGGGTGACAAGTAATGAGTGGCGGAGTGACGAAGGGATGAAAGGGCGAGGTTGTTTGTCGGTCATCTGCTCCGAGGCTTGCTTTGGTATGTTCGCCCCCGTCTCCCGCGAATTTGAGCAGTTTGCCTCCATGGTTGCTCCGAGACATCGGCCGGTGAGGGGGTATGTGGGTGGGGCGTCTTCTTGAAATGGCTCGAACTTTGGGATATATTCTACTGTGGGATATACTAGGGGTTAGCAGGGCCGTTCTTACGGCAATACAGCAGTGCGGCAATAGGGCTATGCGAATTCCCTTTCCCTGGATCACCTCATCAGGATACGGGATGCAAGACGGCAATACGGCAGTAGGACGGGAGTGAGATCCCATTCCACCATCTAGTATGACTGAGCACTACCTGAGGGGGTTCATGGTTTCTTTACTTATCGGCATCGGAGGCACGGGCCAACACGTGGCCCTGGCGGCTTGTCGGCTCATCCGGTTAGGGGCGTTGCCTCCCTTGCAAGTAGCTATCGTCGATTCAGACATTCATGGAGATCTGACTAAGGTATTGCAAACCTTTGGGAATACAGTGGAAGAACCGTATACGGAACACCCCGCCCCGGGCGGTATTCGGCTGTGTCCACCGTATGATTCTCAGCGGTACGCCGGCGATCCCGCCTTTCGGGACCTTTTTGTGTCCACGTCTTCTCTGGAGAATGAGATTTTTGAGACGCTGTTTGAGGAGTCGTCGGCCCAAGTCCGTGTGAGGGAAGGGTTTTTCGGACGTCCGGCCGTAGGGGTGACGGTTGCGGTGAAGTACCAGGAGAGCCAACTCCACCCTATCTGGGAAGCAGCCCGGTTGGTGGCGGGCAACGACAACATCTTTGTGACGGGGTCCTTGACGGGGGGGACGGGTGCAGGGCTGATACATAATGTCGTTCAAGGTCTGCGGGAGGCTTCTACGGCTCGAGTGTACGGTATCCTCTATCTCCGGTGGTTTCGCGTGCCGGCTGGGGCAGGGGCTCGGACGACCATCAGCGATAGTACATTGGACCGTAACATGCGTTACGGTTTGGATTACCTTTTCCGGGTGACGGCCCCTAACTTTCATGCTACGCTTCTCCTGGGGATTCCTGACAATCCCCCCCATGACAAGCTGAGCCCTACCGAAGTTTTTCCTGGGAGATCGGGAGAAATCAAGCACGCCCTCCATGTCGTGGGAGCTTATGGGCTTTGGAGGCTTGTCCAGATCGCTCGGACTGAACAGACGGGCGGTGCGATCTACGGGGCCGCTTTGGAGGACCCCATCCGGCTTTACGAGGAGCGGTGGTTCGACGACCGACCCTTGGCTTGGTATTACAGTCGTGCCAAATGGTTAAAAGCTATCCTGAGCTATGCCAGCCAAACTAATTTCAAAAACGAATTGTTAAGCACGTTCCGTAGGTTTCTTGGCACCTCTCCTAAAAACGTGGGTCAAGGCCTCCATGAGGCCGTCCGTCGGTATCCGGAATCGGAAAGGAATATGGTGATCGATGAAATGCAAAGGACGTGGAAGTTGCTGGTTGGCCAGTACGACTTCTGCCTGAGTTGGCTGGATGAGGTGTTGGGTGCTTTGCCGGATCGACTCTTAGTAGCTCGTTCTAAGAAGGTCGATCCAGTGCAGGAAATTCAAAGCCTGTGGCGCACGAATCCCATCCCTGCACAGGAGGCCCCACCGTCTCCCCAAGAGACTGCCCGGCGGTTCCATGACCAATTGGTCCAAGCTTTTGGTGAGCCTTAGTAAGCAGTATAGACCATTCCTGAGAGCCGGGGAAGAGGACTATGGTCGTATTGTTGCCTCATTGGACCCAGCCACCCCCGAAGAAAGATGAGATCATTTTCAAGATCTATGACCGAGGTGCCCTGGAGGTCTCTGCCTCTTGGCGGCCTGTTATCCCGGACACCGTGGACGACTTAGAGAGAGTGGAAGCTTTTGCCTATCCGACTCCGTGGGCGTGGGCTTACATGATGGCTGCGGTCATCCGGGAGCAAAAGTGGGGCCATCTATTGTTCCATCGCTACGCCATCCTTCTCAAGGCCTTGACGTTGGGAGAATTCCGACTTGACGTCATAGACCTAAAGTCCATGAATTTGGGTAGACTGCTCTGTGAGATAGACTCCCGTTTCCGGTATATGGGCTTGGTGCGCGGAAAGCTCCCCCAAGGGGAAGGGCGAGAAGATGTCATCTGGGGTGCGACTTCGCCCGAGACTCTTGTGTGGCCTTCACCTCGCCGGGGAACTGATGAGTGGCAATCTCTCTATGACAAGGTCCGGACTCGGGAGAGGGACGCTTTGCTCCTTTGGGCGGACGTACGGGCGCTTTTGCAGGCCCGACAACAGTGGGATCCGCAAAAGGTTCCGTGGATGAGCGCTATAGACCATCTCGTGGGAAATCTGCCCGGGAGCGAAGGTCAGGCCTTTTACCATATCCATTGTCGGACGGTCGGTCCTGTGGCGACCCTTTTCCCTGACGGTCAGACGAAGCCCTTTTACCTGCCTACATATGAGCCGGGCTTTGCCCGCAGGTTTTTGCAAGGTCTGACGGGCACGTTCCACGTCCAAGGGGAGGCCGTCGTCATCCAAGACAGTCGGAATCAGCCGGCCTATGAAGTGGCTCTTCCGCGTGTGGCGGTGGATGGAGATTTTCGGCTGGCGGGCGGTGGCGTCGTTCGAGTCGTAGCGGGTCCGGTTCAACCCTATTTTGAGGGTAGACGGATTCGTTTACGGGACGACTCACAGGGCTTAGGTTATTTTTCTGCACTAAAAAATCTTTATCATGAACTGTCAAACCCCGAATGGGACCTGACGGATGCCGTGCGCCAGTACCCGTACTCGTATCCAGATGCGGTCCGAATCATCGTTCACCGCTTGGGCGAGGCTGGAGTCCCAGACAGTGCCGTGGTTTTCAGCGAACGGGCTTACGAAGTCCTCTTCACACAGGACCTCGCGGGCCTCCCCCGACTCCGAGACCTGGAGACCCCTTCAGTGGATGCTTTCGTATACAGAACCCAGGGGCTCACGGCCGTCTTTCTGGAAAACTATCAGGGCGCGTGGTTCGGTGACTTGCGAGCCTTAGGATGGGTCCTTTGGCAATACTTCAATGGTGAGGCTTACTTCGATCGGGGGAATATCCGGGACGGGCGTTCGGCGGAACCTCTTATGGAGGGGCCATACGCCGTGGCCGCCGTTTACGAAAAGGTACATATGGAGGACGAACGCCAACGTTGCCGTCGTTTAGCCACGCTTCAACGCTTTGTAAGGACATATCAGGAAAGCGAAGGGTCCCGCCCTGAGGAAGCCCTTTGCCGCCGGGCGGCTGAGGTATTTGCCCGGTGGGCATGGGGGGAAGACGTTCGTCCCAATGGGCCTCGGAGCCCTCGGGTTTCCGAAGTCCGCATCGGTCCTATGTCTTTTCGGCTGTTTCAGGATGTACTCTTAACCTGAAAGAGGGTCGGGGTATGCGATGTAGTAGATGCGGTTTAAACTTTCAAGACCTGGCGCTACGGGTGGATACTCGTGCTCTGGTCATCGATGAGAAGGGCATTCGTCTATATTGTCCATGGTGTCGTGAGGTCAATACGTTGGATCTGCGCTCTCTCAACATGCTCTATCGGGGGGAGCGTTTTTACCGATGGGGAATCTCCCGGGCCTCCTCCCAGAAGGGAGAATACCTCGTCGAGTTTGGTAGCTTGGTCCTGGTTTTTCCCGAAGATCGGGTAGAGACCTTGACCCTCGACCAGATGTGTTACCGGACTATTCCTATTTTCCAAAATCAGGACGGATCTTTGAGTTATCCCCGCCTTCCGGTTCGAAAAGAATTCGTCGAGTTTGTCGACTTGCGACGTACCCCTTTACCGGAAGTCATTATTGAACGGAGGTTATATCGGATCGAGTTAGCCCTGCAAGGTCTGGAACGGACTGAACGTGTGGAACGCCCGCTCTTAGCCTTTGGGGGTGACCGGCCCGTACTGGAGGGGTTCCATCTGGTCCTCTGGCCGAATGTCTCCTACAATCAATGGCGTCAATATTTCGTCCGCTTTGGTTATACCTCGGATCAGGCTGGTCCGTATCGAATCCGGGTGTATGCCCGTAGCCGGCGGCCTGGGGAGGACTCCCAGCCGGACTGGATGAGCCTCAAAAAACTCCCTTCGGGCGCCCAAGTCGCCGCTTTGGGAATTCGCCCCGATTGGCTGGCTGTCGAATTTGAAAGCCCCGCCGTGAGGGAAATCGTCGGTGGAGGCCTTTGGCAGGTCGAACCTCCCACCGTCGACCAGTACCCGGACATTCCCGTGACCCTTGCTGTCGATTTTGGGACTTCTAATACGTACATGGCTTATTGTAAAGTCCGTGAGGGAGATCCGGTCCCCCTTCAAATCAGGGACTGCAGTCGCTACCTGATCTGGGGTTCGTGGGTTCCGACATGCCTGAGGTATCCAGAACCCTGGCTTCCAACCCAAGGATTCGCGCCGAACGGTGCGACCCTTCCCTCGGAGATCGTGACTGTCGAACCCTTACAGAGATGGGAAGGCCGCCCTCTGGATAACTGGCAGCCTGTCGAGGACTACGGGATTGTGGGGGCCGGCGTGCAAGTGCAGTATCGGGAAGAAGAACATACGGTCGCCGGATTCAAATGGCAGGAGACCCTACAACCCCCGGCCTTCCGGGCCTCGTATGCCACACTTCAGGCCAAGTATTTGAGCTTGCTCCTGCTGGTCGGCCTGGCTAACCTGGCCCGCGAAGAAAGGCTCGGCCGCGGCTTAGAAGTCCAATTCGCTTATCCCTTGGCTTTCGACGAAGACATGAGAAGCACCTTGGAGTCCACCCTCCAAAAGGTGTCCAGCTTTTTAAGGAATGCCGTTGGACTGCCCGTGCGATGCACCTTGAGGATGGATGAGACTCGCGCGGCCTCCTATTCCGTCGGGGAGCTGGGGCCACAATACAGTGCTTATCTATTTGTAGACATCGGGGGCGGGTCGACTGACATCGCTCTGATGGTCCGGACTGAACGACGCGAGGTCTGTGTCATCGTGGACAGCATCCGCTACGCAGGCAGTGCTCTGGTGACAGCCCTGAGTCGAGGCCAATGCCTGCGTGAAGGCGTATCTGAAGCCGAATTTCGGCGGCTGATTCGGGAAGCGGAGGGCTTGACGACTCTTCAGCGCATAGGGAATGTCTTCGATCAACGACGCGAACCAGCGATTGTACACAAAGACCAATATTTTTACCGATATCTGATAGAATACCTGGCACGGATCCTTGCCGCTCATATCATTAGCGAGGAGTGGAAAGACTTCCGAAGCCAGCAGGAAATCGATATCATCCAGAGAGATGGTTACTATGTCGCCCTGTACCCCTTAGGTAACGGATGGGAGTTCGGGTCCCTCCTCCATCCTTACTACGTAAGCCAACGCTTTGCTCTAGAACTTCAACAACGCACGGAAACCATCCTCCGAGAAGTCCTGGGAGACCAGCGGAGTAACTTCCCCGCCGTTAGGGTCGTGGCCGCGACTCTCCAAAGCATCCATCCCAAAGCGGCTGTCGCCCACGGGATACTGAAAGCTTCAGACATCCGAAGGATCGAGTCTTTGGGATCGCCCTTACGGACGATCTTGGGTTGGACTGTACAAGTCGGGAGAATCCGAAGAGTTCCTTGGCATCGGGAAACGGACGGATACACCGTCCCTCAGGAAGAAGCACCGATTCAGCCCGGATTGTCCTTGGACTGCCCCCCTGACGAGCCCCCCCGCTTCCCGTCCGATCTGGCCGGCCCCTATGACATCGACCGCAACCTAAATCAAACACGCCAAATATTGAACCGGGAATGCCTTCGGGGAAGAGAGTGGTTCGTCCGGACACCGATGCAAATCTTTATGGAGCACCTGTTTAAATCCCACTTGGAGAGGGTCGTGTGAACGAATACCGAATCTGCAACAAACATCCTGAACTTCGAGACCAACGATACCCGGGGCGATTTTGCCTTTACTGCGGGGAGGAAATCCTACGGGTAGAATTGCGGGATGGCCAACTCGCCCTCGGAGAACCGTCGGGAGCACGTGTCATTCGCTACGTGGCAGCTCTATACGAGGGAAGGCAGTACGCTATTCGCGATGCCTCCTGGACCGAGGACGGGACTTTGATCCTCATTCTGGAAGGCCGAACTGGCCGATTTCGTGTCCGTACTCCAGCCCTCCTGCAAGGTTTTCAGGAACCCTCAGAAGTCCTCAGCGAATTAGAATATATGTTGGGTTAAAGACCCGAAGTTTTGTCGATATTTGAGATATTAGGATGCAAGGTACAGGATGTAGCATAAAACGGCGTCCTCGTCACTTCACCATTCCATCTTTTCATCACTCCGTTCTTGCATTGCTCTGTCCTTTTATCCCTTCGTCCGTGTTGCACCTTACGTCTTGTTTTGACAAACCAATGGTCCTCCGGCTCACGGCTGGTGTGTTATTGAGCGTGGTGCTTGTTGCAGGATACGGATGCCGGTCCAAACCGGCCCGCCAAGCGACCCAGATTCGTGAAGAGAAGGTACTTCAATCTTGCCAGAAAGAGAAGCCAGCTTCAGCTTTGCCCTCAGGTACGGGTGCCCGCATCGTGACGGACATCTCCGGAAGTATGAAAGGCTTCGTCCTGCGTGGCTCTGTCCGTCTGTATACCTTGCACGAGATCCTGGAGCGGGCCACACGCGATGTGTTGGCTCCCGTGGAACCTCAAACTCGAATCGAGCGATGTACCATCGGTGAAACCTTAGACTGCGCCAAGGCACCGTCGGTGTCGGCTATGAAAGAAGCTTCTACTTACTCTGCTCGGGAAAGCCGTCTAGATCTTTTTTTCACTACCTCATCTTCTACATCCCAACCGACGGATATTACCTCGGCTCCACCGCGGGAGCCCATCCAGCAGTACCGTCTTTCGATTTTGGTGACCGATGGTATGGTCGCGCGTTCTCCCAAAGCGACCGCCGCTGGTCCCTGCTTAGCTGGCGCCGATCCCGAATGCATAGGACACCTGCTACGACAACAGGTTCAGCAGGGCTATGGCGTGTGGATCAGTCTGCTTTACCTGCCCTTTCAGGGGCTCCACTTCGCGGAACGGCCCCTCGATGAAACTCACTGGGAACGTCTGCGTCAGCACTTAACCGACTTGGGGCGCGATCCTTACTTCCCCAACATTACGTTTACTGCCCGCCGTGTCGACTCGCGCGTGCCCTTTACGACCTTCCACTTCTCCGGGGTGAAACCCCTCTTGATCCTCCTCCTGAGTCGGGACGCGAACCTGGGACGCCAATGGATAGTTAAATTTCGCGACTTGGTGACGAAAGAGCCTCTCGCGCATCCACCTCAGGGCATTTACACGATGGAACTAGCTCCCTTGGCATTGCCGACTCGGCAAATCCACAAGTTCTCTATAGATCCCCAGGGAAAGCTGAACCGAATGCGCTTTGTGGTCGCCCAACGGCACTCATCGGAGGCTTTCTTTGACGTCCTTCTTGAATGCCAACGTAACGGCACTGGCCAATTTCATCTCCATTGGGTCGAGACTCCACCCGCCCCGCCGGCAGAGGTCTCTACGCCCCTCCGGTGGGTTTGGGAACCCTTAGAAGGCACCTTTCCGGCAGAACAGATTCGTCTAGAGACAACTACTCAGAATCTAGACCGGCTGGAAGTCACCTGCCCGCGGCTCCGAGCTGGCCACTACGAAGCTTGGTGGGGCCTCCGACCTCAAGTCGAGGTCCGTTCCTCCTCGGACGTTTTCTGGGTCCATCTCCACGCCGACAATCCCTACGAAGCCCCAGAACGTTTCTTCGGCCTCCAAGATATCGTTCAGACGACTCTTCAGGAGGCAGCCCGTCAGCTTCCTGCCTCAGACTGCCTCCGTCTGCGGGTCGAGTACAAATAGTATAAAGATGCAGTTCATTCTGTTAGGGATTACGCAGGTGAAACAGTATCGGATCAAGCAATCCGTAGGCCGAACTGCTGTGTCGCCGAATCGCCTATTGCCGTGAACTGCTTATAAGTCCTATCTGTATCCCCTCCTAAGAAGGAGGTCGGCTGATGAATGATTTCATCTATGGCATTGACCTGGGAACGACTTACTCGGCCATCACGTATGTACATCCCCGCAGGGGCCAGGTCGAAGAGCTCATCCGTCTTGAGGAAACAGAGTTTACGATGCCCTCCGCCGTGCTGTTTCTGCCCCAACGTCGCGTCAAAGTTGGCCGTTCGGCCATCGAAAACAGTTGGCGGTCCGACGCTTGCTTGGCCATTTTCGCCAAAAGGACTATCGGCTTGGCGAATCCGGCACGATGGAGATACGAGGACTGGGAGTATTATCCGGAAGACATCTCCGCGCTAATCTTGCGGAAGATCGGCCGAGTCGTTCAGGAAACCAATCTTCCGCCCGTGCGTCGGGTCGTCGTCACCCACCCCCAGTACTTTTGGACTCATCAGAAGGAAGCGACCAAGGAAGCCTGTGAGCTAGCTGGCCTGGAGCCCGTTGCCACATTGACCGAACCCCATGCGGCGGCCCTGTATTATGGTGCTTACGAAACGGTCCGTCGAGAGCAACGGGAGATGAACATCCTGGTCTTTGACCTGGGGGGCGGTACGTTAGACGTCACCATCATGCATCTGACGCCGACCAGTATGCGGATTCTGGCCAGTGACGGAAACTCTCGGTTGGGTGGCATCGATTGGGACCGAACCATCGTCGATTGGGTCAAAGAGGAGTACCGACAGCGAACCGGGCAGGACCCGGACTCTGTGATGACACCCCAGCAGGACATTGATCTCCAGTTGGAAGCGGAAAGGGCGAAATGCAGGCTGAGTCAAAACGACCAAATCCTCATTAATGCGAGCATCGGTAATGATCGGGTACCGTTCCTCATTCGCCGTGAAGAGTTCGAGCGGCGGTGTGAACCCCTGGTTCGACAATGTTTGGAAAAGTGCGAGCAAGCCATTCGGAAGGCCGGCCTGGAGTGGAGTCAGGTAGAGAAAATCCTTCTCGTCGGGAGTTCGACTCGGATGCCTATGATCCAGCGAGCTTTAAAGCAGTTGGGCCCTGAAATCCTTACGACCAGAGACCCCAAGGGTGTCGTGGCCAAAGGTGCCGCCCTATGGGGCTATTTCCTTACAACCGGTCAAGCGGCCGCCGACGTCATCCAGATGGACGAAGCCGTCACTACCGGCTTGGCCATCCCTGAGGTCAAGGGCGCGACGGCTCACGGCATTGGCGTCCTCGTCGAACAATATGGCCGACGTTTCTTGGACATCGTCATCCCTATGAACACGCCCACACCCTACGAAATCGAAAGGACTTATGTGACGGCCACAGATAACGCCACGCGACTCGAGGTCCCTATCTACGAAGGTGATTCTGCCGATCCCCAAGAAGGCGTAGCTATCGGCAAAATCGTCATCGACGACCTCCCGCCCCGGCCCAAAGGCCAACCGGTCCGGGTGTACCTGAAAGTCGACCTGGCCGGTCGGCTCAGCGTCGAGGTCATCGACGAGAAGACAGGTCGGCGGGTCCAAAAGACAATCGACCGTAGTGAGCTCAGGGAGCGGCCCTCGGGCCGATTACCCATGGAGAAGCGGAAGAGCCACCTGGACCAGTTGATTATCGATGATTAGTAGATATCGAGGCAGGGTCCACTCATAACTTACGACCCGATCGACGCTCTAAGCCCTACGGTCGGATGGGCGGACTGCTGTATGAACCTCAATGGAGGAAAACCAATGAGGTGTTCTCAGTGTCGGGAGGAGGCATCGGAGAGAGATCGCTTCTGTCTCCACTGCGGTGCGCCTTTGGGGACTGACCAAGGGAGCGTTACCGGCTTGAGCTTGCAAGCCGGGGCATCTTCCGAGGGGGAGAATGCATCCCTCTCAAGCGATAAGGGGTCTACGTCTATGCTAAGTCCCCAGTCTAAGCAGGTCCCTCGGGAGTCTCCGGTAAGGCCGTCGCCCTCACCGTCCTGGCAACCGGACTCTCGGCAGGTTGAGCGGTGGATGCGTGGGGAAGTGGACCTGGATGAACTGCTGAGCGTGGGTAGTGACGAACCATGGGGGGTTATCCAAGAGCGGTTGACCAAGCTTCGGGAGGCCGCTAATAGATGGGAGCAACATCCTACCAACGCGGACCTTCAGCGGTTGGGCCAGCAGACTTTGAGGAAACTGGCGGAGGTGCAGCAATATTGTCGAGAGGAGGCGGATTTTCGGGCCTATGTGGAGAAGGTGCGCTCCGAGCGGCAGGTCAAGAGGTGCTATGAGCGTCTGGAGGCATTGACACGGGACGGCGCCCTTCAGGTGCACGAGTGGGAGACGTTGGTCCAAGAGGCCCGGCAGGGGGGTTTAGCGGAGGAGAGACTGAGGCGCATCGTCGAGGAGTGGGTCGAAGCTCATCCGAATGTTCGGATAGGGGTTCGGATACGGGGACGGTTGCTGATGACGCCGAGGGAAGTCAAGGAAGTATGGGAGCGGGAAGGTCCTGGATGGATCGACGAAATAGATGTAGATGTGATGACTCGTTGGATTCAGGAGTGTGTAGGGGATGAGAAAAGCGCGGAGCTGTGGCGTCGGGGGCAGGTGGGGGCCCTTATGTGGAAGTGGGGGAGTCAGGTGTACTGGCTGGAAGGTCACGCCATATCTTCCTTGAGGGACTGGGTGGAAGGGATCTATCGGGGGGAATTGGAAAAGGCGAGCCTGGCGCAGTTGATGACTGAAAAGGGCCGGGAAGAGTTGGCGACGTGGCTGGAGGAGGTGCACCATCGGGGTGACCTGAGTCAGCGTTTGCGGGAGGTGGGTGAGTCTCCCCTATGGACGTTATGGGAAGTGGTGTGGGCGACGGGCGTGCAACCGGACCCGGAGCTAGCCTACCAGGGGACGGCCCGGTTGGTGAAAGAGGACCCGACATTTTTGGATGCCCAGTTTCACCACATCGTTCATTGTGCACAGACCCAGCGATATGAGGAGGTTCGCGAGTGGTCAGAGAAGCTCCTGGAGACTGCTGACGAGAAAGGAGCCACTCTCTACTATTTCGATCAACTGCGAAAGACTCTTTCCGAATTTCCGATACTCGAGTCTTATGTCCGCTCGCTGCTCCAGAAGTACTCAAGTCTCATAGCGGCTCAGCCCTTCAAGTTTCGTCAGGGCCAGGCCAATAACCTTATAGAACTCGCCCAGCTGTGTGACCGCTTTCCCGAAGAAGCCGCCACCTACCTTCGGGAGGGACGCTTTGAACGATGGCTAGACAGCCGGGGTGAGGCCTACCTGGCCCAGGAGGCGAAGCAAACCACGGAGCGCTATCGGGAAAACCCACGGCAGGCTTTGGAGATGTTCGTTCGAGCGATATACAGATACGAGGGCCGGGAAGCCGAGGGTCAGCCCTGTCTTCGGGTGGAACCGACCGAGATCCGATGGGAAAGCATGCCGGTGGGGGCCGTTGTCCAGAAGCAGATTCAGCTCCTCAACGAAGGTCGGGGGACTGCATGGGGAAGCATCCGGGTCGAGGGTTCGACGCAGGACTTACAATGGACATCTGCATTCGCCGAGGTCCCCGTCACGGTGAACATGAAGTTGGACACAGCCCGCTATCAGCCGGGAGACTATGAGGCGACCTTGGTGATAGAGCCGGATGGGTTGTCTCCTATCCGGGTTCCCATCACCTGGAAGGTGGTTCCCCTGAACGTGGCGGTTACGCCGTCTCGTGTAGAATTCGGTCGGGTCTCCGGGGGTAGGGTAGAGTCCGTTATTCGTCTGGAGTGCCAGACTCCGGGGGGGCGTATTCTTGTCGATAATGTCCAAGTGGAACCTTCTCTTCCGGGCTTTTGGGTCGAGGCGTCCGGTGAAAAGCTTGGAGCGGCCGTTCGGCTTGGATGGAACACAAACGCATTGGAACCAGGTCGCACGTACCGGACTCACGTCCAGATTGTGACCAATGTGGGTACTTTCACAGTGCCGGTCTCCGTCTTCCGAGAACTCCCTTGGGCGAAGGTTGGATTCCAGGCGGCTGGGGTTGGTCTCGCCGTCGGCGGGCTTTTGCTCATCGTCCGGCAGTGGGCATTCCTGGACATTTGGACGTGGGATACAGACTTGAAGGCTTTTCTGACTCCGGGTGAGTGGGAAACTCTCCCGGAGGCGGCTCTCATTCGGGTGGGACTCTTGGGAGCTTCGATCCTTGCGCCCATCGGCATCCGGTTTTGGCGGTCCAAAAGGTCCAAAAAAGCATGAGAAGTTCGGCAGTGAGTGACGGGTGACGAGTAACGAGTGGACGGAGAGACGAAGCGGTGAAGGGATGGAGCTTTTATCCAAGCCCTGCTCGCGAGAGGGGGGCACTTGTACGGTAACGGCGTGACGAAGTAACAGAGGAATGGAGAGACGAGCCGAATTACCGAACTGCCGAATTGCCGTATAGGGTAGCTAACCATGCCCCAAATTATCGCAGCCTTGATAGTTATCATCTTGATCATTCTCCTTGTGTCCGTGGGAGTCGCGTGGATAGCCATACTTACGGGCTTGGGCGTGGTCACGATAGGGGATTTGTGGGCCCGACCGATGGTCCTGCTGGGCTGTCCTCCGAGCTTGGCGTGGGGCCTGATGGGTTTGATATGGGGTGCTGTCTGGGGAGCTGACCGGGCACTCCGCGAGCTTCGCGCGACCTCATCTCGAAAGAACCTGTGGGTGTTTGCTCTGACGTTCTGGTGCGTTCTATGGTTACTGAGCCTTTGAGGCCGACCTCTCGTGAGGAAACCCAGAGGACGTCTGGGTCTTGAAGCTGAGGGCCGAAGGGATCCTCCAGGGGTGCTCGTCCGGCATTGTCCGGGATTCCACGGCTTCCGTAACTTTGACACCCGTGAGTCCCATGGACTCATCGGCTGTCGTGCAGACGAGTTTTGCAAAGCTACGTACATCGTTGGCGACCGTGGGGATGATATCCGTGTCGCCAAGGCCGGTATGTAGGGAGTGACGGGTGACGAGTAACGAGTGGCCGGAGGGATGCTATCTAATCCCCGTTCGCAAGAGTGGGGTTGATTGTACAGTAACGAAGAGATTGCCGTATTGCCGAACTGCCCTAGGGGTGTCACCGGCTTAAACTTTCGGACCACGGAGCCCTCTGCTTTGCCCTTAAGCCTCACCTCCTAAGGGGAAGAGATTACCTCACTCCTTAGCCCTCAGATATCACCCGTTACTCCTGAGCCTCCGTCTGTGGCCATCCTGGCAATTGAGCACCGAGCAGGTCGGACGATGAATGCGGGGGAAGTTGAGCGTGGGGAGTGACGATCCGTGGGGATTATCCGGGAGCGATGGGCCAAGCTTTATTGAATAGACTTTATCTGCTAACGTTATTGCCGTATTGCCCCTATTGCCCCTCCAGCCCTATCCTGTATAACAGGGCATTACCCAAGATGGGAGTGGAGAGGATGGGACTATGCAGTGTCCCCGTTGTCAGAAGCATTCGCAGGAAGGAGCCAAATTTTGTGGCTTTTGCGGTGCGGCCCTCCTACCGGCCGTTCCTCCTCAGACAGTCCCAGGGGAGACTCCTCCG
>Ga0197143_1002386_pt1 | contig 13922 bp, 11 predicted proteins | sample GBS70_MetaG_FD_148603 | JGI IMG/M metagenome (GOLD analysis project Ga0197143, IMG submission 148603) | Sediment microbial communities from Great Boiling Springs, Gerlach, Nevada, United States - GBS 70_MetaG | ecosystem: Environmental > Aquatic > Thermal springs > Hot (42-90C) > Sediment...
GTTCTCCCTGTTTACAACCACCACCAGTGCATCGATCGCCACAGGAATCTCGATCCACTCTACTCCGTTCTCTACTGCGAGTTCGTGCTCTGCCCGCAAGATGGGTCGAGAGGCGTCGTTTATGTCTGTCTCGCCCCTGACAAACCTTTTGAAACCGCCGCCGGTTCCAGATATTCCGACAGATATCGATACCTTCGAGTACTGCTGCATGAAGGCTGTTGCTGCAGCCTCTGTGATTGGGTAGACTGTGCTGGAGCCGTCCACCTCAATTTCTCCGGAAAGCTCGACTCGGGTAGGGGGGCCAGTTACGGTTACTGTGCGCGCCACAGTTGTTGTCTGTGTTACGGTTTGTGTAACGACTTGCCCTCCCCCAACGGTCACGGTTCTTTCGTTTGTCACTGTCACGGTTGCCGGTGCACCTGTACCTAGAACTGGGCCGCCTAGCACCAGTCCCGCCACCAGTCCAACGACCAACGCTGCTACGACACCCGCTATCAATGATGTGGATGCTGCTTTTTTCATGGCGGCCGTCTACTCTTCCGGGCATGATATATAGATTAGAGGCGTTGAATTTTTAGATAACAAATCTCTATATACATCTAATTATTCAATAACAGTGATGGAGACGCACGTTAGGAGAATACAGCGCACAGGCAAATCAACTTACACAGTCTCCCTACCAAAGAAGTGGGTGGAGAAGGTTGGGTTGAAAAGGTTTGATGAGGTCTATATAGTCCCTTTCGAAAACGGGTTGCTTCTTTTCGCGGGAAGCCCTGAGGCGTTGACGGAGGCAGAGCTTTTAGTTGAACAGCCCGCCGAGCCGGAGATGGCTGTAAGACTTTTCTTCTCCAAATACCTCGACGGCTACGGTAAAATAAGGGTCATCTTCCCATCGGCGTCGCTCCAAATCGCTGGTTATCTGAAAGACTGTATAAGAAGGTGGCTTGTCGGAGTTGAGATCATCGAGGAATCCTCGTCAGAGCTGGTGGCCCAGTGCATGCCGATGCATGACAAGCTACCTGTCAAGATGTCGATCGAGAGAATGGGGAGCATAGCCTCAAACATGATAAGGGACGCTGTGGACTCGTTTCTTAGAGCCGATGAGGAATTGGCTGCCGAGGTCCTGAAGAGGGACGACGAGGTCGACCGTTTCTACCACTTCGTCGTCAGGCAGATGAACATAGCTGTCCGAGACCCCAGGATACTCAAGGCGCTAAACCTATCCAGCCCCAGCGACTGCATAACATACGCTCTGGGTGCTAAAAACGTAGAGAGGGCCGCAGACCATGCTGAAAACATCTGCAGAAGGGTGTCTATGCTGCGGCGTGTACCGAGACGATCCGAGGAGCTTGCAAAAGTCAGTGAGGAGGTTGTGAACGTCTTCCGCTCATCCGTCAACTCCCTACTCCACCCAGACATAGTGTTTGCGGACAAAACACTGAAAAAAGCTGATATTGTTGCGGAGAGGCTGGAGAATCTCCAGACACAGTCAGGCTACGAGTCGGCAACCTTCCAAACCGTCTTAAACAGCTTGAAGAGAATTGCTGAGTATGCGGCAGACCTGTCAGAGGCCTCCATCAACCTTTCAGGGAGGGTTGTCACAGTGAGCTCTTGAGAAGCATTTCAATTTTCTCGGCTAGGATTAGGTCGTAGGTGCTTATCCCCCCGAGGTCGTGTGTTGTGAGCCATATATCTAGACGATTGTAGACGTTCAGCCATTCAGGGTGGTGCTGCATCTTCTCAGCCTCCAAAGCAACCTTGACCATAAAGCCGAAGCACTCGACGAAATCCCTGAACTCCAGCCTCCTGTACAGCTTCCCACCCTCCAACCTCCAGTTAGGCTTCAGCTTCTCCAGCTTTTCCTCAAGCTCTTGATGGGAAACAAGCCTATACTCAGCGGCCATAACGTGACATGTTCTCGGCGTGTATTATATTTCCTGTGGTTACCAATGTATGAGGCCCGCCCTTAATGCGTGGTCTGCCAAGACAAATGCCACGACTGATTCGACGACGGGCACGGCTCTTGGGACGACAGAGGGGTCGTGGCGCCCCGGAACAACTATAGATGTCTCCTTCATAGTGTTTAGGTCGACCGTCCTCTGCTCCACAGCTATCGAGGAGGCTGGCTTGAAGGCGACCCTTACCACCAGAGGCATACCTGTGGAAAGGCCGCCGAGAACACCGCCCGAATTGTTTGTGACAGTTACGACCTTACCGTTCACAACCGTGTAGGGGTCGTTGTTCTCGGAGCCCTTAAGCCTAGTGCTCTCAAAACCGCGGCCGAACTCAACTCCCTTAACCGCCGGAATCGAGAAGAGGGCCCTGCTTAGGTCGGAGTCGAGGGAGCTGAATACTGGTTCGCCGAGGCCGATAGGCAAGTTTAAAGCAATACACTCAACTACCCCCCCGACGCTATCGCCCTTCTTCCTACTCTCCAATATAACGCTCCTCATCCTCTCCGATGCCTCTATGTCCGGACATCTAACCTCGTTACTGTACCGCAGCTCCCTTATCTGCTCAACCGTTAAAGGCCCTGCCCTCACCCCTCCTATTTCAAGGCTGTAAGCAAGCACCTCAACCCCCAGCCATTTGCGCAAAAGCTTTTTCGCCACCGCACCAGCCATCACAAAACCGGCCGTTATCCTGCCGGAAAATCGGCCACCACCCCTCCAGTCGTTGAACCCCCTATATTTTATACGTGCAGGGTAGTCGGCGTGCCCCGGCCTCGGCGTATTCAGGATTTTCTCGTAGGGCCTCGAGTCGACGTCCTTGTTCCAGACAAGCATGAGGATGGGTGCGCCGGTTGTGTAGCCGTTGAAGACCCCTGAAAGTATCTCCACCCTATCCTCCTCCGTTCTAGTGGTTGTTACCAGCGACTGGCCAGGCCTTCTCCTGTCCAGCTCCACCTGAATATCTTGTTCGCTGAGCTCAAGCCCTGGAGGGCAGCCGTCCACCAAAGCACCGACACATCTCCCATGGCTTTCCCCAAAGCTAACGACTACAAACCTCTCACCGATGATGTTTCCCGCCAACCCGTAAAAAGCTAGGCATGGACGGTTTTATCTTTACGCCTTAGATACGTCAGGGCTACTGCTGAGCCGGCGGTTGCGAGAAGAATTACTGTCGATGCCGGGGTTAGCGGTAGAGTAACTTCCTGAACACCTTTTGCAGGGTCAACGGTGAATGTGTAGCTGTAGAGTGGGGTGTTGAGGCGGGCGTTTACCGCCTTGAAGGTTAAGTCCTCAAACACGGCGCCGCCATCCCGTCCAAGATAGGCCTCACTCTCCACGACTTCATCGTTCTCAACAACAACGAGGGCTCCTGAGAAAGGCACGCCTAGGAAGTCTCTCGCAACCAGCTTGAGGCTGTAAACTTTGACGGGCAATATGTGTATGCCGGGCCCATCGACAGATACTTGGTTAACTGTTTTCACATCCACGTTTTTGTAGTTTATGGTTAGGACATTGTACAAGCCTTTCAAGACCCAGCTGGCTTCCCCGTCGACGGTGTATTTTTTGCCGGTCGAATGCTGTAGCACTGCAACTGCATCTACGCTGCGCCCCTCCACATCCGTGAAGGCGAAGGATGCCAGCACTTCCTCGTCGTAGAGCTGCATGATTCTGCGGGGCCTGTCAGCCGTGATGGAGGCGCTAAGCCTCTCCGAGACCTCTACATCGCCGGCCCATGCCCTGAAAACATACCGCCTTCCCTCGACTACCTGGATTACCGGCTTCGCCTCAACCGATAACCGCCCGCCCTCGGGCACCCAAGAACTCACGGTCTCCACGGGGTTTTCGACGGAGATGAGATATTCCCTCGACCATGTGGCATGGAGGGTCATAGGGGCATTCACGTAGAGGGTCACTATGGGGTCGCTTCCCACGCCCAGCCAGCCGCTGAAAATGAACCTCACGCCCTCACCCGCCGGCCTTACCACAGGCCCGGCGTCAAAGACCGCGGTTGACCCCCTCTCGAACCAGCCTGACTCAGCATTAACCGGCTGAGCTGACACTATCTCGACTAGGTAGAGCAGCCGATAAACCGCACGTATATCCAAGGGCCGGTCAACGACCAAGGTAAGAGATGTCTCCTTACGCCCCATGCCGTCCCATCCGTCAAAGACCGCCCTCGTCCTGTTTTCCCAGACAATCTCCCCGGGTGTATCCAGCTCAATCTTTGCTCCCTCTACATACCAGCCTGAGATAGGCGGTGATGTTCCGTGAGTACTTGAAACAGAGACGTAGAATTCTCTGATCCATTCACAGGATATTATTACGGGCTCTGAGACGATCAAGCGGAATGTGTTTTGTTCCTGTTTTTCTAGGGCTATGTTGGAGTCGACCGATGACAGCCTGTAGCGGACGCCCTGCCCCGCCTGCACAGTTTCATTCAACACTCTAATTTCTGCCACAGAGCCCTCGGGATACCACCCGGCACCTACTACCACGTTGAAGAATGAAGTAACGTTGACGAGGAATTCCTTTACATATCTGGCCTCAAGCTTTAACGGGGATGTTACTTGAAGTGTGCGTTTTATCGCTGTTGAGTTATCGCTCCAGTCTGCGAAACGTAGCCTAACACCTTTACCAAGCGGGGAGAGCTCAACAGCCTCAAACTCAACCACCCCACCCCTCAATACCCACTCAGCGAAGCGGTTGTTAAGCGAAACTATCTCAACAAAGTAGTAAACATCGTATCTAGCAACTAGGTCGAGGTTCTCAGCCACGGATATCTCCAGACTGGGTGTGTCGAAGACTTTGGTGTTTCCTCGGTACCAGCCTGAGAAAACGAGTCTGGTCTGGTTTGTGAACAATATTTCCTGCTGGGCGTTGTAGGTAAGGGTCGAGCCGTATTCAACATCATAGCCTGCGACCAAAACCCTCCCCAGCTCCGACTGAGTAAAAATTCTAACTCTCAGCCTCTGTGGGGTCGGCTCAAGGTATGAATAGGGTATGTTGTCGGGTAGGTTTATGGTTTGGTGTGGTACTGGCTTGAAGGACTGTTCCTCAAGCCAGCTGTAGGCGACCGCGAGGCCGTAGATGTTAAGGGTCGAGGGCAGGCTTGCCTCGTTCAAGTAGTCGTACATCAAGTCACGGCTGTAGGTTGAGTGTCCAAGCCCCAGCGCATGTCCAAACTCATGAGCCGCCACCTTATAGGCCAGTGCCGCGGAAGAGCCTACGCAGGCCCTCGACACGTAGACGTATGCTTTGATTATCATTCTGGTGAACTGGTTGAACCTTAGGCTTGCTAGGCCGCACGCGTTTCCCCTGAGCGTGTCAACATACTGCATAACGACGTCCGCAGCCGACTCCTGAAAGGTAATGCTGTAGCTGAGCCTGAGAAGGTATTCATATCCGTACCTTGCCGTAAAAGACCTTATCGAGCCATACCAAACCTCGACACCGTTTTTGAGCGCTTCGTCAAAAGCCTGTGACCCCGACTGCTCTATGTAAACGCTGAGCTGCGGCTTCCCCCACGCCCCGAGAAGCTCCAGAGACCTAGAAGAAGTTTGGAGGGGTGTAATGAAAACCGGGTCCAGGGCCTCTACAGTTATAGTTACATCATGTTTCTCGAGGGGGATTAATGCGGCTAGGAAAAAAACGACAAATAAAAGCACTGGCCCCCTCCCAGCACGCACATATGAGCCGGTACCGGGTTTTAGATAAGGTTTAAGGCGGCTCAGTCAAATGCCTTCCACTCACCGCTCGGCTTAACTCTGACACATCACAGCCGCATAAAATACTATTGATTAGGTCAAATTTATGCTATGAGAACCTATAACGAAACCCCGACAACCTTAAGGGAGGTTGTTGTGGCCTTTTTGCAATTTCCAAAAAACCCGGCAAACCCGAACTATGAGGCTGAAATTCCTCCAGATATTATTTCCGGATGGCTTGCAAATGCGTTTATCTTCATTTAAGGTTTTATTTCTGCTGTTTAATTGTTTCAATAATCTTCCTCAGATGAGGTTGTTGTATGGCTGGTGTTGGCCTGTCTGGCAAAATACCCTGCGGCCTTACGATGAGAACTATGATTAGAGCAATTCCGAAAAGCAGCCTGTCGAGCCATACAAGGCTGAACGGTATGAGCGGCTCGAGCACATATCTGTATGTGTCTATTGTCCTCCGCAAAGTTACGAAGACGGCGGTCCCCAGAAGTATTCCCTTGTAGTTGCCCGCACCTCCTATTATGACCATAACCCAAGGCCAGAAGGTCCACGTAAACCTGTCGTAGTTGCTAGCTATGACACTCTGGCTGTTAAACGCCCACAGAGCCCCAGCTATAGACGCCATCAAAGACGAGACTATCAAGACCTTCTGCTTGATTCTGACAACATCCTTCCCCAACACCTCTGCCGCAACCTCTTGGTCTCTGATAGATTTTAGAACCCGACCTGCGGGAGAGAGGGAAACCTGCCTCATGTAATAAAAGAAAAGCATCGCCACAAGGAGGATAACCAGTGCAGAGGCCATAAACCTGTATTCTCCCAGCCATCCATAGGGGTCTGGGGCAAAAACGCCAAGCGTACCGCCGACTAAGGTCCTATCGAGATAGCCGACCTGCGCGAGAAACTCCCCCATGGCTAGAAGGGTCATAGCCAAGTAGTCCTCTCTAAGCCTTATAGCGGGATAAGATGCCACAAAACCAAGCGCAGCACCCACAGCCGCTGCAAGACCGACCGTCGCCACAAGCAAAGATATTGAGAGAAGGGGATCGTTGACCATTATCCTGCGTATGCAGTCTCCGACGACTGCGTTGTCCTCGATATAGTCCATGCCCTCAAGTATCTTAGGCTTTATCTGGGCCAATGTTTTGAGGCATTCGGCGAGTGTTGGGTTGTTTTCAACAGCCCTGTACCCCAACAGAATGCCCAGCTGGTTCGCTATCACACGGCCCGGTACCGCTCCGACGACGAAGGCCCCGCCCGCTACAGCCAGCACTTTCCCAAAATTAGGTATGCCGGTCAAACCATACTCAAGATTGAGGCTTGTGTTAACCACAAGATATATAGCAAAATAAGCCAGTATATCTAAAAGAAATGTAAAAAGCTGCTGCTCCGCGATCAAACTCCGGCACCTTTTCCTAAATACCTGAACAATCCCCGCCAGTTTACAGCCGCTAATCCCCGTGGTGCGAAAAGAAGTGTGATCGCCATCGCCAATATCGGGATAAGTGGTCTATAAACAGTTATCCATGGACCTATCGAGAGACCTAGCTGACGTGTTCCAAGTATCTCGACGAAACCTAGTAGATAGCCGCCAAGCACTGCACCGTAAATGTTTTGCAGACCACCTACGATGGCTGCTGCAAATATGCTGATTAGTATGGTGCTGCCGTAGACGGGGCTGCCCTGAAACCAAAGCGCCAGTAATGAGCCTGCGACTGAGCCTAAACCGCCCGCTATGAACCATGAATAGGTGTACATTCGTTTTACGTTGATGCCGAGGCTTCCTGCCAGTGGTGGATTTTCAATCGAAGCCCTCAAACCCACGCCGAAACGTGTTTTGTTCAAAACAACGAAGAGAATTAAGACGCCGGCAATAGCTAATGTGGGTGCCGCTAGGAAGACTCCCGGCTGGTCAAATATCCTTACGTCGGCGCGTCTGATTAGAAAGCCTCTCGACTGTATTTTGAATGTTTGGGTGAAGTAGTCGGCGTATATGTTAAGGACTGCTACCAAAATTAGTTCGAAGGCGATTGTTGCAACCATTTGGGAGACAAAGCTAGATTCCCTTGAGATTAAAGGCCTGAGCACAAGCAGGTAGAGTGCGAGGGCAGCGCCGCCGCCTATGAAAAATATCGGAATGATGGATATGTAGGGGTTTAATCCATAGAGCTGGGTAAATGTGAGCATTGACATCATACCTATTGAGGCGAAGCTTCCGTGAGAGAAGTTCGGCACCTTTGTGGTGAGGTATGTAAGCGTGAGTCCAAGGGTGAGGAGGCTTAACATGCTGGCGAATATTACCGCATCACGTATTATCGGGTCAATAATCATTTGATTAAGTTATTTTTCGCATAGGTAAATAAATTTAACGGTTTGGCTTAATGTACTAAGTAAGAAAAGGAAAGGAGCTGCATAGATTATTGGGATTACGTGGTACGCGATTTTACAGTTTCTCAATAACTTATTTAAAAAATTCACTTTCGTGAAAAAGCTTTTATATAGCTTCTCAAAGAAGTGTATGACATGAAAACTAGAAAAGCCGTCTCTTCAACTGTCGCAGGTGTCGCAGCCGTCGTTGCTCTCGTCGTCGGACTCTTGATAGGTGGAGTTGCGTTAGGGCCCGTCCTCAGCCCGCCGCCTGCACCGGTAACTAGGACTATAACACAAACTGTAACGGCGGGAGCTGTTACGGTGACTCAAACCATTACAGGCCCCGGCACAACAGCGACAGTAACCCAAACGGCTACGGTAACCCAAACGGCAGCTGGAGGATTGACTGGGGAGTTACAAATAGGGACTCTGCTCTGCCTTAGCGCTGTTCTGTCCTCATATGCTGAGAATGAGAAGGTTGCCATGGATCTCGCGGCTAGGGAGGTAAACGAATTTCTCCAGAGAGCGGGTGCTGGGTTCAGGATTAAACTGGTTCATGAGGATACTGCATGTGCTCCCGCCACAGCCGAGGAGAAGATCAGAAGCCTCTACGCTAGGGGTGTCAGGTTTATTGTAGGCCCTATGACTTCAGCCGAGGTTAGACAGGTTAAGGGCTTCGCCGACACAAACAGGATACTTTTGATATCCCAGTCCTCAACTGCGCCCGACCTCAAAATACCGGGCGACTTTGTCTTCAGGTTTACGACAGCCGACGACATACAGGGACCAATAGGCCCGAGGCTCGCAAAGCTGCTGGGAGTGACGCATTTCCTATACGTCTGGAGGGGCGACGCCTGGGGTGACGGACTACATACAGTATCCACAGGGGAGGCTAGGAAATTAGGCCTCAACCTGGAGCTAGAGCTCCGCTATGCTCCCGACAAGACCGAATTCTCAGCCGAGGTCTCGCAGCTGGCGGCGAAGGTTCAAGAGCTTCTTAACAGAGGCATTCCCGGCAACAGGATTATGGTGGAGATAGTTGGGTTTGACGAGGTTGTAGCTTTCCTGTCTGCTGCAAATGAATACCCTGTGCTGAAGGAGGTTAGATGGTTTGGAAGTGACGGAACCGCTGTAACAGCCGCAATCTTCCAAGACCCCGCGGCAACACAGTTCGCCGAACAAGTGAAATGGATTAACCCATTGTTCTTCGCAACCACGCCGGATAGAAAGGCCAGGGTTGACGCGGAAGTACTCAGAGTGCTTGGACGCTCTCCACCGGACGCTTACTCTTACGCCGCATACAGCGCTGTCTGGGCTTATGCGCTCGGCCTCATGGCGGCGCAAAAATATGACGCTGAGGCGGTGAGGGCTGTTCTCCCGACGATAGCACAGGAATTCCTCAGCCTGAAGCTTGACGATGCTGGAGACCTACCGTACTCGGACTACATCCTGTGGGTGGTCAAAACAGTTGATGGCAATCCCCGATGGGTTGAGGCCGGGAGATATGTCTTTGCGTCAAACACCTTCGAGTGGGCTGAAGGGTTCCAGCCATAGGTCAGCGCCATATCCTTATATTATATTTCCCCATTTTTTGTTGAATGAACAATAATCCCATCCTCTCGTGCAGGGGTGTTTACAAATCTTTTGGTGGCCTGATGGCACTAGACGGCGTAGACATCGAAGTGGACGCCGGTTCAATGTGCCTCCTCATAGGCCCAAACGGAAGCGGTAAAACCACTTTAATTAACACTGTAACTGGTGTTTACAAACCTGACCACGGGGAGATATTCTTCGACGGCCGAAACATAACTCGGCTAAAACCCCACGAGATATACCGGCTCGGGCTAGTGAGGACGTGGCAGATTCCACAGCCCTTCCAATCCCTCACCGTTCTCGAAAACCTGCTGGTCTCCGACAAGCAACACCCCGGCGAAGGTCTCTTCACAGCATTACTTAGACGAAGATGGTTTAAACATGAGGTTGAAACGGTCGAGAAAGCCTACAAAATACTCAGGCTACTCAAGCTCGACCACCTCTGGGACCAGCAGGCCTTCAAACTAAGCGGCGGGCAGATGAAGCTGCTGGAGACAGGGAGGGCTTTGATGAGCGGTGCGAAAATGATAATGATGGATGAGCCGGCCGCGGGAATAAACCCACTCCTCGCGCACGAAGTCTTCACACACCTGAGAGAGGCAAACAGGAAACTCAACGTCACATTTCTACTAGTTGAGCACAGGCTTGACATAGCCATACCCTACGTTGACCGCGTATACGCCATGCACCAAGGCAAGATAATAGCCGATGGGACGCCCAAAGAGGTTTTGGAGAACGTGTTAGTCATAGAAAGCTACCTCGGTGGTTAAGGTTTGCTTACAATTGAACAGCTGAACGCCGGCTACAAAACACTTCAAATCCTTTTCGATGTCACCATCACAGCTCCGAAAAACCTGTTGACGGTTGTTGTAGGCCCCAACGGCAGCGGCAAAAGCACATTATTGAAGACCGTCTTCGGCCTGACAAAAATTTACTCGGGGAAAATTATCCTGGACGGCCTAAACATAACGGGCCTGCCTCCACATAAGGTTGCGGAGCAAGGCATCGCATACTTGCCGCAGGTCGATAACGTCTTCTCAAATCTCACTGTCTATGAAAACCTGCTAATAGCTGGCTACGGTCTTAAGCGTGACGAAGACGCTCTAAATGATGTGTTGGAGATGTTTCCACACCTCAGAACCTACAGAAACAGGAAAGCGGTCCAGATGAGCGGGGGGGAGAGACAGATGCTGGCCATAGCAATGGCTCTGATAAGGAAGCCGAAGTTAATGCTCTTCGACGAGCCCACAGGAAACCTTTCTCCAAAGATGGCAACCCAAATACTTAACGTGATTAAAGAACTCCGCGACAGCTATGGAAAAACAATAATCCTCGCGGAGCAGAATGCCAAGAAGGCGCTCGAGATAGGGGACAAAGCCGTCTTATTGGTCAGCGGCAGACCTGTATACGAGGGAGATTCTCGGCAACTTCTCCAACACGAGGAGCTCGGCAAACTGTATCTAGGAATTAGATAAGCCTGATCACGTCCAGCACGGTTCGAAGTATAAACCTCGCATATTGACAAGGGCCTGTTCCAACAATAGCCGTATCCATCCCGATCTCGTAGGCGGGCTTAAGCTCGACGTCACACCTGTCGCCCACGTATAACGCTTGACCGGGATTCACTCCCGCCTTCTCTAAAAGCAGCATATACCCTGAATGGGCCGGTTTCGGCTCCGCATCATCACTCGTAACAATAAAGTCATAGCAGTGAGGAGCAACACCAAGCTGATTTAACACTTTTGACGCAAGCTTTCTGCCGGAGTTGGTGTGAAGCCCGACCACAACACCCCGGGCACGCAGCTCGCTCATCATACTGCATATTTCAGGAGCCGGTTTGATATAGCGGTCGACCTCAACAGTCTCCCCGAGTCTCTCATAGAACTCGTGTCTGTTTACGCCGAGTAGCTCGACGCTGCGGCTTATCGTTTTAACCATGTGCTTTTTCTCGTATAACTGTCGGAATGCTTCATCCCTTGTGACTCCCAGCATCTCAGCCAGTACTTTGATGGTTGAAAGCAGTAAATGCTCCTCATACTCCCTTCTCCTGTATAGTGTTCCGTCAACGTCGAAGAAAACTGCCTTGTAGCGGTTCAAGCTATGCCGAGGGTCTTGTTAGTCTTCTTAATGCTCGCCTCAGCAGACACCTCGCCGAAAACAGCCCTTATTGCGTCGATGTTCTCGGGGACAACGATGGCCTCCTGATGCACGGCCATGAAGAAATACGCGTCATTCCCTGACACTGATACAGAGTCAGCCCATACAACCGCCTCGTAAATATCTCCCCTCGGTCTGCCCAGCTCCCTCCCGTACTCAAAGAGGTTGGCGGTGGATTTGAAGCCGTCAGCCTTCGTAACTGTCTTCACCCTCGTCGTGTTTGTGAGTAGCTCTCTTACAGATGTTGCTGACGGGCTGTTTCTCAGAGTTACGTTTACTGCGTGGACATGCATGTGGGTTGTCGGTATCTTCATCGCCATAGTGGTTATGTCGATGTGTGGGAGGACTGTTTTAACGTCTTCGGCGTGGTGTGAAGGTGTTTCGACTGGGTCGAGGACGACTGCATCAATCAAGCCTCTTGAAGTTTCCTCCGGGTCGGAGGTACGGCGGGCGATGACAACACGGGCCTTCTCAACCCCGTAAGCATCGTCTAACGCGTTTAGGACACGGCAGAGAGCTGTTGTGTTGCAGGAGACAACCCTCACGCTCTTTCGTCCTATAGCGGCCTCATAGTTGCATTGCGCCACAAAGCTGGTCTCCGCAACGTCTGCCTCCTCACCTCCCTGGAAGATGGCCTTCACACCGAACTTCCCGTATCTCTCCCTGTAGGTTCTCCCCACATCCCCTGGAGTGCAGTCGACGATAACGTCAACTTTTTCGAGAAGGTCGTCAAGCGTACCGGCTGTTTTAATACCGGCCTTCTCAAACTTCTCACATCCCTGTCCGTCTATACAGTAGAGGCCAATACCTCTAGCAATGGCTTGGTGGGCCTTGTAGTCGGGCGTCACCTTAACTACCCCGACGAGCTCCATGTCCGGCTGGAGTCTCACAGCATCGGCAACCCTCCTACCTATCGTCCCATAACCGTTGACCCCAACTCTCAACGAGCAACCACCTCACTCCTCTTAACGCGTCGCATACTTCTGACCAAGGCGTCTATGAGCGGGAGCCTCTGCCCCGCAAGATACAGCACGAGGGCCCCTCCCGCAGTGCTCACATGGTCAATCCAGTCCTTCACCCCAAGCCTCTCAAGGGCCGCGGAGAGATGTCCACCGCTGACGATGGAGGTCCCTAGCGAGCTTGCGGCCGCTAAAAGAAGCTCGTCAGTCCCCCTCTCAAAGCCTTTCTTTTCAAACATGCCGGGCGGGCCGCTTATGAAGATGGTCCCAGAGCTCTTAATGACCTTCGAATACCTCTTAATCGTCCTCTCACCTATGTCACGAACCGCCGCCGCGTCATCGATTTCTCCAACCGGGACCTCAACCCGCTCACCATCAACCTCCACCGCAACGTCTTCGGGCAGAAGAAACTTCTCCCTATGCTCTCCGTAAACTGCGGCAGCCTTAGAGACATATTTCTCGAGGTCCGCGGCCAGCGGTTTCTTCAACACCCCGGCAGCCCTAAGAAAAACCAGTCCTATTAGCCCTGTTAGCAGTACGTTGTCTGCCCGTCCGTTGTTTATGAGTGCCGTGATAGCTTCAAGCCTGTCGGAGACCTTTGAACCTCCTAGAACGGCCGTGTAGGGCGCCTTGGATGTGACGACGACCCTGTTAAGCGACTTGAGCTCCTTGGCGACGAGGTATCCGGCGCATGTTGGGATGAGTTCGGGGAAGCCGACGATGCTTGGGTGAGCGCGGTGGGCTGTGGGGAATGCGTCCAGTACGCAGAGGTCGAAGAGTGGGGCAAGCCTTCTAACCATGTGGGTGTTCTTGGCATCCTCAGGGCTGAACTCGAAGTTTTCCTCGGCGGCAAACCTGAGGTTGTCGAGTAGAAGCACCTCCCCTTCCCTCAGAGACTTTATCTTCTCGCGTGCCGCCTCCCCGAATACATCCTCGACGAACTTAACCTCCTTCCCGAGGATTTCGGAAAGTGTTTTGGCGTGCTGATGTAAGGAGATGTAGTCGTAGCGGCCCACCCTGCCTTGGTGGCTTCCGAGCACAACCCGGGCCCTTGAGAGTGATTTGACGGTAAAGCTGGCCTCCCGTAGCCTGTGGTTCTCGAGTAGGGCCCCGGTCTCGGGGTCGACTGGCGTGTTTATGTCAACCCGCACAAAAACAGCCTTGCCGGCGACGTC
>Ga0197143_1002388_pt1 | contig 13919 bp, 14 predicted proteins | sample GBS70_MetaG_FD_148603 | JGI IMG/M metagenome (GOLD analysis project Ga0197143, IMG submission 148603) | Sediment microbial communities from Great Boiling Springs, Gerlach, Nevada, United States - GBS 70_MetaG | ecosystem: Environmental > Aquatic > Thermal springs > Hot (42-90C) > Sediment...
GGCGATCGTCTCCCGCGCGGGAGCGTCCGCTTGTTTGCTTGTCAGTCCCGCGTGTAAGTTTCTTATCGCGCGCTCTTGGGCTTCAAGAACAATCTTATAAATTTTCTTCTGCTCGCTCGTGGCGCGGCCGACGACGACCGTGCGCGTCAAATCCGAACAGTAGTGATCAACTTTCGCCCCCATGTCGAAGAGCACAAAGTCGCCCTTCTGGACCTCTCGGTCTTGAGGCTCATAATGGGGCATAGCCGTCGTCGCTCCGGTAGCGACGATGCTCTCAAACGCCAAGCCATCGCCGCCATGGGTGCGAATGTATTTTTCGATCTCCCACGCAAGCTCGCGCTCGGTCACCCCGGGCTTGACCTTGCCCAAGATAAACTCAAAAGCCCTATCGGTCAGCTGGACGGCGCGCTCGATCGCTTTGATCTCAGAGTCGTCCTTCACGGTGCGCAAGGTCTCGACGAGCCCTGCAACGGGGACGAGCTTGGTCCTCTTCAATCTATCGCGCAGCTGATGGAAGAGCCACGTGCTCGTCGTAGGCCCGTTGATTGCGAGGTTCTTCAGTTTGAGACGATTGATTCTCGTCGCTACCCTCGTCACCCGGCCCTTCAGCTCTAAGACTTCGTAGCCGGAGACGGTCTCTTTGGCCCTGGTGATGTACCGAGAGTCCGTCAGAAAGATCTGACGGTCTTTGGTGGCGATGAGCACGCCGAATGAGCCCGAAAAGCCCGTCAGATAGTAGAGATTCGATCTATCGGAGCTCTCCACGTTGATGAGGCAGAACGCTTCCAGCCGCTTGCGTCGCAGGCTATCACGAAGCCGCTCAAGCCGAACCATGTAGGTGTTCATAGCGAGTGATTATATACTATAATAGTGATGATGGCCAAGAAGAAGCACGCTGGGCATCCATCGGCGAACCGCCCTCGGAAGCAACCGGCGCGGCAGCTGGCCCAAGTTCTGCCTCCGCCGGACCCGACCCTCTGCCCGATCTGTGGGAAGCCCTTCTATATAATTGTCGGGTGTCACAAAGTCTGCCGCTGCGGGTACGAAGAGGGCTGCGGAGACTGAAAAAGAGTCGAGGGGAGCATGGCGCTCCCGCTCGACCCGGCCTTGCCAAGATCCCCCGAGAGCTCTTCACTCTCGCTTGCCGCCAAAGGGGTGATCCTAGCCTATAGTCTCTAGAACAAGAACCCGATCAAGACCCCTGCCAAGCCCGCCACCAGAGCGATCAACGCTAAGCTGTTGGCGCCCTCGACGGCGGCTTTAGCTTCTTGGGCTTCCTTCTTGGCTTGGGCCAGCTGCGCTTGCAACTCCTTGGTCTTCTCGGCTACCGCTTGCTGGACGAGCGCCTTGACATCGGGGATCTCCACCGGCTGCGGCGCCCCAAGCTTGGCAATACGATCTTGGAGCTCGTTGATCTTGATCTTGAGAGATTCAATATCGATCAAGAGCTTGCTGAAGCCGTCGGTGAGCTGGCTGAACTTCCGAGCCATATCGTCGTCGCGGGCTTCAGCAGAATCGAGCCGCCCCGAGAGCTTGCTCACCATATCTTGGAGCGTAGCAACGATATCGTTCAGGCGCGCAAAATTCCCCTCAAGGCTGCTGGTGCGGCTGGCCAGCTCTCCAACCGAGCTCTGAATGTTCACGACAACGCTGGGCAAGCTCGACAGCTGCTCCAACTGCTGGGTATGCTTGACGAGCGTCTCTTCGATGCGCCCCACACGGACGCTCAAATTCGCCGTCGTATCCTGCAGCCCCTTCACCAATGGCGTGAGGGCCTGAAGCTTGCCCACCTGGTCAGTCAAAGCCGCTAAGCCCTTCTCCACGACCTCGACGCGATTGCTCAGCGTCCCTACGGTCCCTTGGAGATTGATGACGAGGGCCTGCATACCCGCGAGCTTCTCGAGCTGATCGCGCAGCTGTCCGATAGCTAGCTCATTGGCCTTCATGCGGCTGGCCAGCTCCCCAACACTGTATTTGAGATCGGATACTTGCTGGGGCAGCTCAGCGAGCTGCTCGACTTGCCCTTCAACGTTACTGATCCGTCCACTGAGCTTCTTGAGATCGAACGATAGATCCTTGGCCAGCTGTTCCACGGCAAAGAGCCGCGGCCGGATGTTCTCGATCTCGCCGGTCCCGGCTTGGGTGAGCTTCTGCAGCTCAATAGAGAGCGACTTGACCACGGCTTCCAGCTCTTTGAGCTGTTTCTCGAGCTGGGCCACCTTATCCTTGACGCTCTTGTCGTCCTGGGCCGAAGCCAACGGCGTCGCCCCGACACCCAAGAGCATCGCCACGAGCAGGAATGTTAGAATCCTGCTGAACCATGTGCGATTCCGCATTCGACTATCCCCCCTTTAGCGTTGGCTTGATTGTACGCATTCCCCCCAGAGAAGACAGTGACACCGATTACACAGCTCATAGACATCCATTCCCCTAGCGAGTGAACTGAGACGGTAGCGCCCATCACCTTAAACGCATAAGAGTTGCGTATCCATCGCTGGTCTCAGCGAAGACCGTATAAACGGGCCGCTGTTGGCATCTGTGAAGCTATCTTATCTTGACGATTCTGGCTAGGCTGCTATAATTATTATACTGACCGGTCAGTATAATTGAGGAGGTGTTGCTATGACAGCCTTGAAAGAGAAGCAAACGTGGCCAGTATGGGTCAACGTGGTCGTTGGCGCGTGGCTTGTCGTGTCTGGGGGGCTACTGGGGTTCACAGAAGAGACCGCAGCTCTGTGGAACAGCATTATCGTGGGGATTGTGCTAGCGGCGTTTGCGCTGTGGTCCTACTTTGGCAAGCAGAAGTGGGCCCATTGGGTGAACGTAGTGGCGGGGGTATGGCTCTTCATCTCTCCGTGGCTTTTAGGCTTTGCTGATGCACCCAAGCCGCTCTGGAACAGCTTGATCTTCGCGGTGATCGCGGTTGCCGACGGCTTGTGGGGGGCGCTCATGAAGGAATAAAATAAAGGTGTGCTGAGTAAGAAGAGAAAAGAGGCATCAGCTCGTGAGCGCCTTCTCGCCGCGGCGCTGAAGCTCTTTGCTGAGCGTGGTCAGAGGGCCTCGGTGGAGGAGATCGCTCGGAGCGCTCGCGTTGCGAAAGGGACAGTCTATTATCACTTTGGGAGCAAGCGCCAACTCATCCAGCAGGCCCTTGAGGCCGAACTCGACCAGCTTGCGCCCTCTGCTCCTGGCGCTGATCCCGCCAAGCACCTTCAGAGCACGATAGAAAAACTTGTCCAGTGGGCTCTGAGCCGCCCCGAGCGCCTGGGGGCGCTGCTTGTGGCAGGGCAACCAGGATCGGGCTTGGCCAGCGAGGTCGGCCGCCACTTGCGGGGGCGCGTCCTCCATCTCCTCCATCAAGCGCTCGCGCTCGCTCAAGCCTCGAAGCTGATCGAGCATTCATGGCCCACAGAGCTCGTCGCCGTAGCCCTCTTTGGAGCGCTCGTCCATCTTCTTGAGCATGGGCAGCACCAGAATAGCCCACTTGATCCGCGCAAGTTGAGCACAGCTCTGGTACAGTTTCTCCTGCGCCGCTAGATCACGATCTTATCTTCTGGGGGCGATTCGAGGCGATCGTGCTCGTGGAAGTAGACCCGCGTCGTCTCGATCGAGCGATGCCTAGCGGCGATCTGGGCTTCGATGATCGAGGCGCCGCTCTGGATCGCAAGCGTCACGAAGCTATGGCGCAAGCTGTGCGGGGAGATCTTCTCGGTCTTCAGCCCGGCCTTGATTAAATAGCTATTGATGATACGGTTGACCTGGCGGGTGGTGAGCCGCCGGCCCTTGTTGCGCGCCCGCACCCCTATAAATAATGGATCCGAGGGCTTCGCCGGCCCGCGCGCCGCCAGCCAGTCCTCAAGAGCCGCCACCGTGGGCTCGGCCAAGACGACAAACTCGTCGCGCTCATCGCGCCCCTTCCCCCAAATTCTCAAGATTTGGCGCCCACGACGGTTCTCGATATCTCCCACGTTCGCTCGCACGATCTCGATGACCCTCAAGCCGTTGCGGGCCATGAGATTTATCATGGCGAAGTCGCGCTTGCCCATTAGGGTCGTGCGATCCACAGCCTCGAAGAGCTTCCTCAGCCCCTCGCGCGAGATATCTTGACGGAGATGCCCGCGCGGCCGCCGAACCCCCTTCACGTTCTCCACCGGGTTTTCGGGGTAGAGCCCCTCGGCGACGCAGTACTGAAAGAACCTCCTCAGCGCGACGAGATACGTTGCGACTGTATTAGCCGCACGATTCTGGCGCAACCATTCTTTGTAGAGCTTGATCTCGCTCTGCGTGACGGGGGCATCGGGAGGTCTGCCGTTGCGCCAGTTGAGAAAGTTCTTCAGTCCCTCGCGATAGGTGCGTATCGACGAGGAACTCACGTCGAGCGAATTGATAAAATCCTCGATCAGATCTGATAAATCCCCATTACCCTTCACCCTGCTCATGGCCACCCCCTCTGGCGCCGTATTATACCAGAGGGGGGGTGGGCGTGCGCAAGTTGCCCCCTCCTCCGGTGCTCAACGTCCGCACGTAAGAAAGTCTTTGTCCTTGGGCGTGATTGGGGCTACTATTAGACTAGAGCACACAAGCAGAATTGATATGAAGGAGGACGAACTGACGATGAAGCGTCTGAGTATCGTGCTGCTGGCTGTGCTGGTCGCGTTGGCCGTGCCCGCGTGGGCCCAAGACAAAGACGAGTTGGCCGAGAAGGTCTTCAAGCTTGAGCAGGGCTTCAAGCGCATGGAGCAGATGCTCAAGGACCTCTCGTTCCAGGTCCAGCAGGTAGGAGGCTTGGGGGATATCGTCAAAGAGATTTCATTCGAGCTCAAGCGGGCCGAAAGTATGCTCCGCGATCTGCAGGGATTGGAGAAGAAGATCTCTAACGAGATCCAGCCCAAGATCGCCAACCTCGAGACGAGCATCGCGGGCTTAGCCCAAGGGACCAAAGAGAAGTTCGATCTGCTCTCGTCGAGAATCTTCCAGAGCGAGGGCATGATCGATCAGCTCAACGTTCGGCTGAAGACAATGGAAGACCGAGTCCGTCAAGTGTTGAATCTCAACGAGCAAGTGATGGCGCTGCAAGAGCGCGTGAGCGCTCTTGAGAAGCAGATCAAGATGCCTATAGACCCTCAGAAGGCCGACGAGCTCACCCAGAAGATCGCGGAGCTGCGCGAGCAACTGAAGGCTCTGGGCAACGTCGTGTCGGGTCTGACCAATAAAGTGCTCAAGACCGAAGAGGGCATCTCGGTTCTCCAGGCACAGCTTGAGGAGCAATCGAGCCAGATCCAGAAGCTCCAAGAGGAGTCAGCTACTTTAAAGAAGCGCTTAGCGGCTGCTGAGAATCAGCTCCAGACGAACATGATGATCGCTGCGGCGGGCATTGCCATTGGGGCGCTTGCGGCGCTGAAGGCCTTCGGAGTCTTTTAAGATAGTCTCGCTGCGCTTACAGATCGTCCAGCAGCGCGATCCCCTCTATCTCGATCGCGGCGTCTCGAGGGAGCCTCGAGACCTCGACAAACGATCGAGCTGGAGGGTTCTCTTTAAAATATTCTGAGTAGACTTGATTGATCGCCTGAAAGTCTTGTAAGTTTTTAGCGAAGACGGTCACCTTGACGAGCTTGTCCATCGAGCTGCCCGAAGCTTCTAGAATCGCTTTGAGATTCTCTAAGCACTGTCGTGCTTGGGCTTGGATGTCGCCTTGGACGGGCTGTCCCGTCGCGGGGTCGAGGGGGATCTGCCCAGAGACGAAGACAAAGTTATTCGCGACGATCGCTTGGGAGTAGGGGCCGATGGCCGCTGGGGCTTTTTCAGTCTTGATGACTTTCTTGGGCATAATCACTCCTGCATAGTATCTATCAAGCGATCCCATTCGCGCAAGATCGCTTGGCTCTCGCGATGGAGGTGGCTCAGGCTAGCGTACAGTTTCCCTTCTAGGGTATCACGCTCTTCTCCTGTGGGGAGGCCTCGCAGGCGGACGAGCAAGCCGAGCACGTGCGCACACTCTTCGGCAAGCTCATCGAGCGAGCGTTCTAAGAACTCATTGGTAGGCTGCAGCACCGTCTTAGCTGTTTCTATTTTGTTCATTGTGTCTCTCCTTTCGTCCGGGAAGCTTTGCTTTCAAGCGAGCGATTTGGCTCTCCCATACGGCAATATCTTTCTTCCACTTGTGTAAGAGTCGCTGATTCGGGACGGGCTGAGCTTGCTCGCGCTCGATCTTCGCACGGTGCAGCGCGATCTGTTCCTCTAGCCCGGCAATTCGCTTACGCAGCTTTCGATTGCGTCCCACGGAGCTCTCTTATGCAGTATAGCTTTCAAGAAGCATTTCAGCAAGTGATCACGGCAGACAGACCTGGCCGTCGGGCACGTCGGGCCGGCTCCAGGGGTGATTCCCTGGGTTGCCAAGGCCATCTTGATTGCCCATCGTATTGTTCCCACTGATATCAGACAGTTCCATCGCTTCAAAGATCACCTGACCACCAAACGAATCGTATGGAAAACCACACTGCTTGAGAGAAGCCCTTACTCCCCAATGAGCATTGCTGAGGATTTTCGAGCTGATGAGCTTCACGTAAGACTGCCAATAGACTGTAATGCCGTCGCAAACGGACTCCTTCTTCTTGCACTTCTCGCTTACGCCATTCTTATAGATAAGGGAGTTTTTGATCTCAGCTTGGGCTTCAGCTCCCCCCACCCCTGCTAAAGTGAGGCCGCTCCCTCCGTTCCCTGTGATCTGGGAATTAATAATGGTAGCTTTGATCGGACGGCCTCCTAGGCCACCATATAAATTCAGCATGAATATACCCCCACCATTGTCCGAGATCTGAGAATTCATGATAGTAATCTGACCAGGCTCTTGCATATAGATACCATATCCTTCGTTATTTGATACCTGAGAGCCGACGATGGTAACATCCTCCGATCCCACGATAAAGATACCAACCTCACCCCCACTTGAAATCTGAGATTCAAAAATGTTTACCTTAGCCCCAACGATCCAAACGTTGGCCAGGAAACCACCGTGAGTAATGGAGAGTCTTTCTAAAGATACCGGGCTTTGGGAGATGCTAAAGATAGCAAGGCTTTCTTCCTGAAGTGCGAGCTTGGTCTTATACCGGCCTGCGCCACGTAACGTTATGCCCTTTGTGATCCGGATGTCCCCCTCCTCCCACGTTCCCTCAGTCAGGCAGACCACCGCGCCTTCTGGAGCTGAGTCTATCGCTTTCTGAAGAGACTGCCCCGGCTGTACGATGATGGTGCAGTCAGCTTGCGCCAAGCTGATTTGCACTTCCCTGGTTGTAGTTGAAGCGAGCAAGATCAATGCCGCGCCCAAAAACATCCTGAACACGCGCATAGGGCTCTCCTCCCTCCGCGCTTTTGACGCTCCACGTTCGGTGTTATAAAATGCTCGTGTGCACATTATAGACCCAGGGAGGAACCTATGGCAACCCCCATCAAGACAGATCGTCTGAGCTTCTTGGAGCAAGAGCTCAAAAACTTGGAAGAGCAGGGTTTCGTCTGGAGGCCGCGGACTCTCCAGAGCGAGCAGCGCGCCCGTGCCATCTTCGACGGCAAGGAAGTCGTCAATCTCTCGTCGAATAACTATCTTGGGTTGACGAATCACCCCAAGCTGCGCGAGGCCGCAAAGAGAGCGATAGATCAATTTGGCGCCGGGGCGGGCGCCGTCCGACCCATCGCCGGGACGATGACTTTGCACAGAGAATTAGAAGAGAAGCTCGCGCGCTTCAAGGGCGTCGAAGCGGCGCTCGTCTTCCAGAGCGGGTTCGCCGCAAACCTTGGGACGATCCAAGCCCTTGTGGGCAAGGGCGACGCGATCTATTCCGAAGAGCTCAATCACGGCTCGATCATTGACGGCTGTCGCCTAAGCGGCGCGGAGATCATCAAATGGCCTCACCGAAACGTAGACGCACTGAGACAGCTCTGCAAGGAGAGTCGCCAGAAATATCGTCGAGCGCTCTTGGTCACAGATTCCGTCTTCAGCATGGACGGCGACATCGCGCCGCTCAGAGAGCTCGCTGATATTGCCGAAGAGTTCGATTTGATCTTCATGGTGGACGACGCTCATGCCTCAGGGGTGCTGGGGAGGAACGGGCGCGGCTCAGTCGATCACTTCGGGCTGCACGGGCGCGTGGACGTCCAGATGGGCACGCTCAGCAAAGCCCTGGGCACAATGGGCGGCTACATCGCCGGCTCGAAGACTTTGATAGAATTTCTGATTCAGAAAGCCCGTCCGTGGCTGCTCTCCACAGCCCATCCCCCGGCGGTCGTCGCCGCGGCGATCGCAGCTGTCGAGATCTTAGAGAGCCCTGAGGGCGAGCAGTTAGTGAAAAAGCTCTGGGAGAACGCGAACTATTTCAAAAAAGAGCTGCAAAAGCTCGGCTTCAACACCGGGGCGAGCGAAACCCCCATCACACCGGTGATCGTCGGCAGCAGCCACAACGCTAGAAAGCTAGCGCAACGACTCTTTGAGGAGGGGGTCTTCGCGCAGGAGATCGTCTTCCCGATGGTGGCGCGCGACAAGGCCCGCGTGCGCACCATCGTCACCGCGATGCACTCCAAAGAGGACTTAGACTTCGCGCTCAACGCCTTCAAGAAAGTTGGGAAAGAGCTGGGGTTGATTTGAACCAGGCTTCGCCTGGACCGTACACCGTGCCGCCGCAGGCGGCACGACGAACAGTCCAGACGAAGTCTGGTCGGGGAGGGGCCGGGGGAGAGGTCTCTATGATCGAACGATACTCTCTGTCGCCGATGAAAGAGCTCTGGACTGAAGAAGCCAAATATCAAAGATGGCTTCAGGTCGAGCTCGCCGTCGTCGAGGCCCAGGCCGAGCTGGGATATATCCCCCACGAAGCTGCCCAAACTATCAGAAAGAGAGTTCAGCTCAATATCGCCAGAGCCAAGGAGATCGAATCCCAGATCGGGCACGATCTGCTGGCGTTCGTGCGCGCGTTGGAAGAGAGCGTCGGTCCCGAAGGGCGCTATATTCACCGTGGGCTGACGTCGTATGACATCGAGGACACAGCGCTGGGGCTCGCTTTTAAAGAGTCTTTAGCTATTCTCATTGACGATGCGACCAAGCTCGCAGAGGTGCTCAAGCGTCGCGCGTTCGAGCACAAAAAGACGTTGATGGTCGGGCGCACCCACGGGATGCACGCCGAGCCCATCACGTTCGGGCTGAAGCTTTTAGTGTGGTACGACGAGATGAAACGCAACATCGAGCGCCTCAAAGCAGCGCAAAAGCTGATTGCAGTTGGGAAGATTTCGGGGTCGGTGGGCACGTATGCCAACGTAGACCCTGAGGTCGAGCGGCGCGTCTGCGAGAAGCTCGGCTTGACTCCCGCGCCCATCTCCACTCAGATCGTGCAGAGAGATCTCCACGCCCACGTTTTAACAACGCTGGCGATCTGCGCGGGAACGATAGAGAAGATGGCGACGGAGATCAGAAATCTCCATCGCACGGAGATCGCCGAGGTGCGCGAGGGCCGTCCCCACGGCTCGTCTTCAATGCCTCATAAACAGAATCCGTCCACGTGTGAGACGCTGACGGGGCTCTCTCGGATCGTGCGCATGAACGCTCTGGCAGCCCTCGAAAACCAGACGATCTGGCACGAGCAAGACCTGACGCGATCTTCCGTTGAGCGCATCATCTATCCCGATAGCTTCTTAGCTATGCACTATCTCTTCGTGCGCATGACGAGCGTGATCGAGCAGCTCATCATTAACGCTGAGCGCATGAGACAGAACCTAGAGCTAAGCCGGGGGACGGTCTTCTCGCAAGCTCTTCTGCTCAGACTGATAGATAAAGGGATGGCGCGGGCACAAGCGCACGAGCTGCTCGGCGAGCTCGCTGCGAGAGCGTTAGCCGAACAGAGAGACTTCAAGGCGCTCGTCGCGCAGCACCCTGAGATTCAAAGAGTGCTCAGCCCCAAGGAACTCGATGAGCTCTTCGATTACGAGTATCATCTCAAGCACGTGGAGACGATCTTTGCTCGATTTGCCGCAGAGTGATATAATAAAGAGCTTCCCAAGACTCGTAATCCAGAGGTGATCTCCCTATGGCTTACGTTTCGAAGAAGGACCTCATCGACAAGCTCAACCCACTTCTGGACGATCTGAAGCAGCAAAGAGACGATCTAGAGAACTCCCTTGAGGAGTGGGATCGGGAGACCATCGAAGACCTGCTCGACCAGATGGAGAAGACGATCCATCAGATGCGCACGACTATTGATGAAGCCAAAGATTGATGCTCACTGACAGATCGCGGAGGATGGGGCATCGAAACTGTCTATAAGCACGTGCGCACCGGGGCATTCGTGACGCGGCATCGCATCGAAAAATCTGGTAGAATAGTGCACGACCATTTTCGGCCAGGAGGTCTGAAGGCCAGGGAGGAACGAACGCATGACCGAATTCCGCATCGAGTCGCTGCTGTCGGCCCGGCTCTTCTTGAGCCCGCAGATCGTCGGGGATCGTATTTATTTTATTAGCGATCTTTCGGGAAGGCTCAGTCTTTACGCGATGAACAAGGGCGGCAGCGTCCCCGAGCCGCTCCTGCCCCCAGATATCGCCTTGCAAAACCCCACGCTCATGGGCGGCGAGCCGTTCTACGTCTTCCCAAAACTCAAAAAGATCTTAGTGATGATCGACCGAGACGGCGACGAGAACTACCAGCCGTGTTTTATCCCCATAGACGGCGGCATCCCAGAGCCCGCCTTCGGCGATCAGTTCAAGGGTCAACAAGTCCATTGTCATCATTGCGACGCTGAGAAGAATATCGCGTTCTTTCAAGTTGATCCCCGCACCAGTCCCGTCCACCAAACGTATCGAGTAGACCTGCAAAAGCTCAAACTCGAAGACCTAGGCACAAGCCTCTACGGCAACTGGGTCGCCGGTGTCAGCAAAGAGCACACGAAATTTATACTCATTGACAGCTACACCGCGGGCGATCACGTCGTCTACATTCGCGAGCGCGGCGATAGAGAAAGAACTCTGCTCTACGGAAAGCCCATCGAAGCCCGCGACAAGGGCGAGGAAGTCCCGTTAAATTCCATTCACTCGTGTCACTTCACCCCTAAAGACAAGGGCTTGCTTTTTGTCACCTCGCTCTTTGAGGACACCTACGGCTTGGGCTATATGAAGCTGAGCAAGCCTGAAGACGTCCAGCCCGTCACGATCAAGGGTACCATGCACAAGGGCATGGGCGAGTTAGAGTATCTCCAGCATCTCAAGGGAGATCGCTATTTGCTAAGCTATAACATTGACGGCTGCTCTTGGGTTTATGAAGGCACATTCGACGAGAAGAAGCTCGTCTTCAAGATCACGAAAAATATTATTGGGAAGGGGACGCTCAGCAACGGCGTGGTGCAGTCACTCTATTATGACAAGAAGCGCAATCGCTATATCGCGTCCTTCTCGACGGCGAACTCGCCGACCCAGCTCTATCTGCTCGAGGGTGGTCGCACTAAGCCCCAGACGAACGAGCGCATCTTGGGAATTCCCAAAGAGCTGCTCTCTGCTGGGGAGGACGCCTCATATATCAGCCACGATGGGCTGAGAATCTCCGCGCGGCTCTATCTGCCCTCGAAGAAGCTGGGCTATGCCTCGCCATACCCCGTGATCTTTTACATCCACGGCGGGCCGCAGAGCCAAGAGAGGCCCAACTTTGCGTGGTTCTCTATGCCGCTCATTCAGTTCTTCACGCTCAACGGCTTTGCGGTCTTCGTGCCCAACGTGCGGGGCAGCTCCGGCTATGGGCTCAAGTATATGAAGCAAGTAGATCGGGATTGGGGCGGCAAAGACAGACTCGATCACGTCGCGGCTTTCGAGTTTCTCAAGAGAGACAAGCGCCTCGATATGCATCGCGTCGGAGTGATGGGGCGCTCCTACGGGGGCTACATGACGCTGATGCTCGTTGGGCGGCACCCAGAATTATGGAAGGCCGGGTGCGACATGTTCGGCCCCTATAATCTCTTCACGTTCATCGAGCGCATCCCCGAGACGTGGAAGACGTACTTCTATCTGGCCGTGGGCCATCCAGAGAAAGATAGAGAATTTTTCGTGGAGCGCTCGCCCAAGACGTATCTCCATCAGTTGGCCTGCCCGCTCCTCGTGATTCAAGGGCGCAACGACCCGCGCGTCCGCGAGGCCGAATCCACAGACTTGGTGAACGAGCTGCGCGCCCAGGGCAAACAGATAGACTATATCGTCTTCGAGAACGAAGGCCACGACGTCCTCAAGTACGAGAACAAAGTCAAGTGCTATACGGAGATCGTCAAGTTCTTCAAGAAGCACTTGGGGGAGAGCTAACCCCCTCACCCCTCTCTCCCCTCTCCCTCAGAGGGGAGAGGGGCTGGGGGTGAGGGTTAATGTCGCCTCTCGTCGGGGTGCTGCTTCTTATATTCGTCACGGTGATCTGGGGCAGCACCTTCGCGGTCATCAAAGAGACGATCCAGACTGTGCCGGTGCCCATTCTGCTTGCGGTGCGCTTCAGCTTCGCAGCACTGATATTGCTATGGGTGAAGCCGGAGCGCAAGACGCTCCTCCCCGGACTGATCTTGGGGCTGCTCAGCTTCGCCGGGTATGCCACGCAGACGGTCGGGATGTTGACGACCACGGCATCGAAAGCTGCGTTCATCACGGGCTTGAGCGTGATCTTGACCCCGATCGTCGGGGCGATCTGGCTGCGCCACAGAGTGCCCTTGCGGGCATGGCTTGCAGCAATCTTGGCGATCATCGGCCTTGGGTTGATGACGCTCAACCCCAATGAAGGGCTAGTTGTCGGGGACTTCTGGGTCTTGGGAACGGCGCTCGCCTACGCCCTCTACATTGTCTACTTGGGAGAGATCGCTGCTCATCATAAGCCCATCGTGCTCACGTCGTTGCAGATCATCGTCGTAGCGGTGCTGGGGTGGAGCTGGGCTATTCCCGATTTGCACGTGCTGAAGAGCCTGAGCGCATCGGCCATCTTGGCGTTGCTCTATTTAGCTCTCTTTGCGACGGCGCTCGTCTTATGGTTGCAGGCGCTGGCGCAGCGCGTCGTGCCCGCGTATGTCGCGGCGCTCGTCTTTGCGCTGGAGCCGGTCTTCGCCGCGATCTTCGCGTACTTTATGCTGGGGGAGACGCTCAGCCCCCAAGGGTGGCTCGGCGGGGGACTCGTCGTCGCCGCTATGATCTTAGGAGGGCTGGGCTCCGCCCAGCGAACGTGAGTTTGGCATTCTTGAAGCCCATACGCTAAAATTATCTTCTATGATGCCAAGAAGACTCGCGGTGCTCTTTGTTATCGTCAGCGCAGCTTTCGGGCTGAGCGCGTGCACGCAGAACGCTCCGCCTCCCAAGGTTGAGAACAAGCCCCCCATTGCGGCGATGGAGTTCGCCCCGGCGTGGGGTCAGGCCCCATTGAAAGTCTACTTCAGCGCCGCTCAATCGAGCGATCCCGACGGGACTATCGTCAGCTACGTGTGGAGTTTTGGCGATGGCGCTCAGGGCAACGGCATGTTCGCCGAGCACGAGTACACCAAGAAGGGCTCGTTTGTGGTGACGCTGACGGTCACCGACGACAAGGGAGCAACGAGTTCTGCGAAGGGCACGGTCTTTGTGATCGAGCCCTCGGCGCCGCCTCCGCCCTCTTCGTCTGGGCGCACGGACAAGATCGAGAACGATCTGATCATCTACACCCGCACCGTGCCGGATACGCTCAGCTCCGGAGGGACGTTCACAGTCACCGTGACAGTCACGGCGAAGGTGGGCCTGCGGGCGCTGGTCGTGAGCGAGACGCTGCCCAGCGGGCTGCAGCTTGTGTCGGGCGCCTTGCGGGCGGCGCAGTTGGGGATGAACGCCAACCAAAAGTTAGAGTTCAGCTATGAAATTAAAGCTGGTGCAGTGCCGGGGACGTTTGCGATCTCCGGCCA
>Ga0197143_1002389_pt1 | contig 13916 bp, 14 predicted proteins | sample GBS70_MetaG_FD_148603 | JGI IMG/M metagenome (GOLD analysis project Ga0197143, IMG submission 148603) | Sediment microbial communities from Great Boiling Springs, Gerlach, Nevada, United States - GBS 70_MetaG | ecosystem: Environmental > Aquatic > Thermal springs > Hot (42-90C) > Sediment...
GTGTGGTGGGCGCTGGAGGACTTGAACCTCCGACCTCTTCCGCGTCAAGGAAGCGCTCTCCCTCTGAGCTAAGCGCCCCTGTTGATTCTAGCATACCCTCCTACCGGACCCCGCGCTGCCGGCGAAGGGACTTCTTGGCGGCCGGGACCTCCGGCCGATCACCGCTGAGGGAGAAGAACTTTGGGTCCCCGAGACCCTTTTCCACGGCCCAAGCGGCTGCTTGCGCCCGGTTTCGGACTCCCAGCTTTCGGTAGATGGACCGGAGGTGGGTCTTCACCGTGGACTGCGAGACGAACAGCTGGGCCGCGATCTCCTTGTCCGAGCAGCCCTGAGCCACGGCAAGGAGGACCTCCACTTCCCGCTCGGTAAGCCCGTGAACGCGCCGGATTCCGCCTAGGCGACCCTCCTCCGCTTGGCGCTGCATCTCCTCTATCAAGCCCCGGAGAATCCGCGGGCTCACCATGGTCTTTCCGGAGTACACGGCCCGGATCGCCCGCACCAAGTTCTCCGGAGAGATGTCCTTCAGGACGTAGCCCACAGCCCCCGCCGCAATGGCCCGCCGAAACAGCTCCTGGTCTGCGTGGACCGTGAGAATGAGGACTTGCGTCTTGGGACAGCGCTGTCGGATGGCGCGGGTGGCCTCGATCCCGTCGCCCTCCTCCATCACCACGTCCATGAGGACCACGTCGGGCTGTAGCTTTTCGGCAAGCTCCGCCGCTTCTCGCCCGGTGCTCACCTCCCCCACCACCTCAATGTCGTGCTCCCGCGCAAAGAGAGCCCGAAGGCCCTGTCGGGTGAGCACGTGGTCGTCAGCCAGCAGGACGCGAATTCGCATGGTCCTTCGGTGGCAAGACCTCCCCTACGTGCGGGAGCGGTAAGCCCGCCTCTCCCACATGGAGCCACACACGGGCACCGGTCGGGTCCCGCACCCGCTGCCAGGTCCGGCGGACTGTCTCCTCGGCAGCCGTCCCACACTGCCTCCCTTCGAGCACCGCCATCTCCTGCCTTACCGGCTTTATGATGCGCTCCGGAGAGCCAAAACGAGCAAGTCCCGTGCCTCCCGCCCCTCCCTTGTCGAAACACGATGCCCTAAGCGAGGACGAGCGTGAAGACGGCCACACCGCTCGCCCGGCCCGCTGCGGCCGTCCCGCCGGACCAGCCCAAAGCTGCTGCGCACCTCGGGACCCCGGGCCGCTGAGCCCCGCCGACCTCTGCTTCCAGCAACCGCAGGACCGCCGGCCTCCAGGCCCCGGGTCAGCTCGCGGCGTGCACTCTGAAACCCGCGGTGTCGCTGCAAGGTTCCGGCACCTGCACGTCTCTGTTCGCGAATCCTGCCGCCCCCGTGTAATCGGTCACTTCGCCGACCCGACCATCCGTTCGCCCAAACACCCAGGTGTACGGACGGAGTCTCGTCCCCGGCTGCCCCGCCCGCCGATGCAACGACCCTCGCTCCCTCGGCGCTACCCTTATACCCCTATACCCCGCGAAGCACCGATTCCTCCGAGAAGTGTCCAGGGAGGATCCCCGGCTCGTTCGAACGAACGAGACCCTCCGCCGAAAAACCACCGCCAAATCATCCCACCGAGGGCTGCGGAAGCCCTCCCCCTCTCCTTAGAATTCGCCCAAACCGCGTCAGTCGGGGGAGGGAGGTGGCGTGGAAAAGCTACGCGTCCTGATCGTGGACGATACCACCCTCGTTCGCCAGGGCCTCCGTAGCCTCCTCGAGCAACGCGGAGGCGTCGACCTCGTGGCGGAGGCGCGGAGCGTCCCGGAGGCCTTGGAGCTGCTCCACACGTTGAATCCCGACGTCGTCCTGCTCGACCAAGACATCCCCGGTTTTGATCTGGCGGAGGCCATTCGCCGCCTCAAGGCGGAGCTCCCCCGTACCGAAGTCATCATCCTGGCGGAGTGGCCGGACGAGAAGCGTGCCCTCGAAAGCCTCGAGGCCGGGGCGGTCGGCTACGTCCTCAAGGACATTCACATCGACAACCTCGCGCGCGCCATCGAAGGCGTCACCAACGGTCGGACGATCCTACACCCACGCATCGCCCGGCAACTCGTCGAAAGCTTCCGCTCTCTGATGCGCGAACGTCGCGAGAAAGAGGGCACCTGGCTCGGCGGTCTCACAAGCCGCGAGCTCGAAATTCTTTTGCAAATGACCAAGGGAGCTACCGACCGAGAAATCGCCAGTAAAATGTTCCTCAGCGCCACCACCGTGAAGAGTCACATCCGATCCATCTACCGCAAAATCGGTGCGCGCAACCGGACCCAGGCCGTGGCCCTTGTGCTCCGCAACGGCTGGGCGAACCTTCCCTTCTCTCCCACCCCCTCGGCTTCCGGCGGCAAGGGGGAAGCAGGGCGATGACCCGCGAGCACCTGGTGTTCGTACCCGAGTCGGAGTGGCCGGACGCCTCGCGTTGCCCAGTGGGGTGGACCTTCGCGTACCAGGCTTCCTTGTGGACCGTCAAGGGCGTTCTGCTCGCGCAGGCCCCCTCCGGTGCTCGTGGCCTCCTGCTCATCGTGGGCCAGGAGCACGAGCCCGCTGCGTGACCGATTCCTAGGGACTCGCGAAAGGGGTGCCGAACATGTGTCCGAATCTTCTGAGGCGTCTCCAAGCCAGCGCCCTCGCCCTCGCGGCCATCCTCCTCTTGGCCGACGTGGGCGCTAGCCAGCAGGACCCCGTGATCGGGCCGGGCGACGTCCTGCTCATCACCGTCGTCGGAGAGCCAGGCCTCTCCGGGCCGTACACGGTGCGTGGAGACGGCGTCCTCGTTCTGCCTCTCCTGGGCGAGGTCCCCGCGGCAGGCGCGACACCCAAAGAGCTCTCCGCGCGCCTCGCCCAGCTGCTCCGCCGCTACGTCCGCGACCCGCGGGTCCAGGTGTCTTTCCAGCAGGTGATCCCTCGCAAGCTCTTCGTCTACGTCCTCGGCCAGGTGGCCCGGCCGGGGCAGTACGAGTACCAACCGGGACTGTCCCTGGCCGAGGTGATCGCCCAGGCCGGCGGCCCCACCGCCCGTGCGGCTCTCCGCAACTGCTTCGTAATTCGCAAAAACCGCCACATTCCGGTCGACCTCCAGGCCCTCCTCCTGCGGGGGGACGCTGCCCAGAACGTCCTGCTCGAGCCGGGCGATGTCGTCGTCGTGTCCCAGCTGGAAGACCGCGTCCACATCCTCGGCGAAGTCGCGAAGCCGGGGGTTTACGAGCTGAAGGAAGGAGATCGCCTGCTGGACGTGGTGCAGAGAGCTGGGTGGTTCACCGCGAAGGCGGGGCCCGACCGTATCACCGTGACGCGCAATGACGGGCAGCATGTTACGCTCGACCTCGTGGCCTTCCTGCACAAGGGTGCGGCGGAACAAAACATCCTCATGCTCCCCGGCGACGTGATCTACGTGCCCGAGACGGACAACCGTGCGGCTGTGATCGGAGAGGTCAAGAAACCCGGCTCTTACGTGGTACGTCCCGGGATGCGCGTGGTCAGCCTTCTTCTCGATGCCGGCGGCCCCACGGAAAAGGCCAACCTCAGGGACGTCGCCATCGTCCGCCAGGTGAACGGGAAACCAGTTGTCGTCCGCGCCAACGTGGAGCAGTTCCTGCGGGAAGGAGGAGAGGGAGGCCTAAACCTCGAAGTGGGCCCCGGGGACGTGGTCTTCGTCCCCGAACGCGCGCAGCCTTTCTCCTGGCAGGGATTCTTCGACTGGCTGCAACGGCTCACTTGGTTCCTCTTCCTCTTCCGGTAGGAGAGCGGCCATGGAGTTCTGGACCTACTACCGCGTCCTCCGCAGACGCCGCTGGCTGATTCTGATTCTCGCCGTTCTGGGGGCCCTCCTGGCTGCTGCTCTCGAGAGGCCCCAGCGCCTCCGGTTCGAGGCCACGGCGACCCTGACTATGTCAGCTCCCGAGGAGCAGCGGGTGTCGGACTTCGTAGCCGGCACCCGGCGCGACCGCTCCGCCGAGCAGCAGCGGGCCTTGGCCCTCGACCTCCTCCGCAGCCGGACCGTCGCAGAACGCGTCATCCAGCGCCTCGGGCTCTCCATGACTCCTCTGGAGGTCCTGGAGTCCCTGCGGGTGCGGCGCGACCCTGGTAGCGACTTGATCCGGGTGACCGCGAGCGCCAACAGCCCTGAACAGGCGGTCGCCTTAGCAAACGCGGCCGCCGACGTCGCGGTCGCCTTCCACCGCGAGATCAACCGCCGGGGTGTGACCCTCGCCCGCGAGTTCATCGAAAAACAGGTAGCCGACGTCGCGACAAGCCTCCGTCAGGCGGAGGAGCATCTCCTCCGCTTCCGTGACCAAAAAAACCTCTACACTCGCCTCGCCACCCGCATTGGCTTCATCGACGGTTTGGTCAACGAGGTGGCCCGTATCGACCTAAGCCTGCGCGAGAACGAGGCGAAGCTCGCCACAGTCCGGGCGCGACTGAGCGGCCAGTCCCCGACACGCTCCGAAAAAGAGATCGTCAGCAATCCGGTAGCCCAAATCCTCCAAGGCCAGCTGGTCAACCTCGAAGTGCAGCTCGTCTCCGAGTTGGCTTTCCGGACGGAAGACCACCCTGAGGTGGTCCGCCTCAAGACCCGCATGCAGGCGATCAAAGACCGCCTCGCGAAAGAGGTGGAACGGATCGTCTCCGCGGAGCGCGTCCAGCACAACCCTTTGTACGATGCCCTGGTCCAGTCGCGGGTCAACCTAGAAACGGAGCGCCTAGCCCTCTTAGCGCGTCGGGAAGCGCTCCGTCGGGTCATCGGGACAGTCCGCCGGGAGCTCCCGGTACTTGCCCGCAACGAGCTGGAGGAGGCGCGCCTGCAGCGTCAAGTGGACGCCTTGCGCACCCAGTACGCTGACCTCCAGCGGCGCCTCGCCGAGATCCGCGTCCGCGAGCAGGAGTTCCACACCTCCGGAACCCTTACCCTGGTAGACCCCGCCCGCGTCGCCCAACGCACCTCTCCTCTGGGCAACCGCCCGGTCCGCGCCCTGGGGGGGGCTTTCCTGGGCCTGCTCTCCGCCGTGGGCATGGTGCTCTTCGCGGAATCCGTGGACAACCGCCTCAAGACGCCGGAACAGGCTGAACGCCTCCTCGGCGCCCCGGCTCTCGGCGCCATTCCCCGCCACAACCCTCCCTTCGAAGAGGGCTACCGCCTACTCCGCGCCAGCATCTGGGGTGCTGAAAACGTGCCGCCGCGGGTTCTGGCAGTAACCAGCCCGAAGCCTGGAGAAGGGGTGTCGACCGTCGTCCGGAATCTTGCCAGAGCCTTTGCGGAGATGGGTACCCGCACGCTGGTGGTGGACATGATGCTGCGCCGTCCGGCGCAGCACCGCCTCTTCTACAGACCCAACGAACGCGGCGTTACCGACATCCTCCTGGGACGCGCCAAGTGTGAGGAGTGTCTGGTCAACGTGCAGCCCAACCTCTGGCTCCTCCCTGCGGGCGCTGCTCCTGCAGACCCCGGGCCCCTCCTGCAGCCCAGCTTGGTGCGCGCGCTGCTCCAGGACCTTCGCCAGCGCGCAGAATTGGTGGTCATCGACACGCCCGCCGCGGGCGCTTTCGCCGACGCCTACGTGGTAGGCCCCCTCGCGGACGCAGTCCTGCTGGTCCTCGAGGCGGGCCGTCCGCCACGCGGCATCGAGCAGCAGGTCCGCATCCAGCTGCACCGTGCCGGCGCCCGGGTGCTCGGCGTCGTCGTCAACAAGGCCCTCCCCGAAAACGTCGACAGTTACTTCTACTACGCCCGCTTCCACAACGGTGGTACAGGACGTTCAAGGCGAATGCGGCTCGCGGCGGGGCTAGCCGGCCTTGCGGTAATTCTCGCGGTTGTGGCAGCGGCGGCGGCTCCGCTCGGAGGACTCGCCGCGCACACGAGACTGCTTGAACAGCTCCCCCGACTTACGGACACGTGGGGGGTCATTAGGCGATGAAGAGCCTGGCGCCTGCCACACCCCTCGAGTCGCGGATCTGCAGCCGGACGGCGCGTGTCGCCGTCATCGGGCTTGGTTACGTCGGCCTGCCGCTGGCCGTGGAGGTCGCTTCCGCGGGCTTCCCCGTGACGGGAGTAGACGTGGACCCCGGCAAGGTAGCCACCCTCCTCTCCGGACGCTCCTACGTGGCTGACGTCCCCGACGACCGGGTGGCACCGCTCCTACGCGACCTGCGGCTCTTCCCTACCACCGACTACTCCCGACTGGAGGACGCAGAAGTCTTGCTCATCTGCGTCCCCACCCCATTGACCCGCAGCAAGGAGCCCGACCTGAGCTACGTCCGGACGGCTGCGGAGGGGATTGCCCGCACGCTCCGACCTGGTGGCCTCGTGGTCCTCGAGAGCACCACCTACCCGGGGACGACGGAGGAGATCCTCCGGCCCATTTTGGAGTGCAGCGGCCTGCGAGCCGGCCGCGACTTCGCCCTGGCCTTCTCGCCGGAGCGCATTGACCCCGGGAGCCGGAAATACCGGATGCGGGAGGTCCCGAAGGTCGTGGGCGGCCTCACTCCCCGGTGCACCGCCCTGGCACAGCTCTTCTACCAGCAGTTCATCGACCGCGTGGTCCCCGTCTCCTCTCCTACCGTAGCGGAAATGGTCAAAGTCTACGAAAACGTGTTCCGTAACGTCAACATCGCGTTGGTCAACGAACTCGCCCTGCTGTGCGACCGTATGGGCCTAGACGTCTGGGAGGTTATTGAGGCGGCCGCCACAAAGCCGTACGGTTTTATGCCCTTCTACCCCGGACCGGGAGTGGGAGGCCACTGCATCCCCATTGACCCGTACTACCTCGCCGCGAAGGCCCGGGAGTACGACTTTCACGTGCGGTTCATTGAACTCGCAGCCGCCGTCAACGACAGCATGCCCTACCATGTGGTCTCGAAAGTCACTGCCGCCTTAAACAGCCAGGGCCGTTCCCTGCGGGGCGCTCGGACCTTCGTCCTCGGGGTCAGCTACAAGCGGGACGTGGCCGACGCCCGTGAGTCGCCTGCGCTCAAGATCATGGAGCTGCTCGACAAGCGTGGGGCGGTCGTCCGCTACCACGACCCGTATGTCCCCGAAGTCGTCCTGTCCAACCCGGGTTGTCGCCTCACTTCGGTCCCTCTCACCGACGAAGAGCTCGAGCAGGCTGACTGCGTCATTGTGGCCACCGACCACTCCTGCGTCGATTACCACAAGGTCGCGCTCCGCGCCCGGCTGGTGGTGGACACGCGCAACGCCCTCCGTGAGGTGAAAGCGCCGCACGTCGTACGCCTATGATTTCCACCGTCACGCTCTCCCGGGTAGGCCGGTCGGGCTTCGGCGCCGTGGCAGGAATCTTCTTCCTCGCCGTCGCCGTCCGTCTCCTCGTAGCCGGCTTTGTCCTGGGGTTGGACACCCCCGCGACAGGGGAGCCCTCCTCTGACAGCCGGATCCACATGCACATCGTCGAGAACCTGCTGTCCGGAAAAGGTTACGCCCAGGATGGGGCGCCGGTGGCGACCACGCCGCCTCTGTACGTTCTGTTCTTGGCTGGTGTGTACGGCCTTGGGGCTACGCCGGCCACGGTCCGCGTGGTCCAAGCTGTCCTCGGTGCCGCCGCGTGCCTGCTCCTCTACGTCATCGGGCGCAAGATGTTCGACGACCAGGTCGCCCTCCTCGCTGCCCTTCTGCTTTCGGTGCACCCTGCCTACACGTACGTAGCCGGCCTGCACCTCACCGAGAATGCATTTCTGCCGCTGCTCCTCCTAGCGCTCCTCTGCGCCGTCACGCTGGGCTCACGTCCGTCCGCCCGCGAGGCTCTCATGCTCGGCGCTGCGGCGGGGCTCGGCAGCTTGGCACGTGCTGCGTTTTTGGGCTTCTTGCCCTTCCTGCTGGTTTGGGTCCTCCTCAGGGATGGCCCCCGGTCCGTGAGTGCGTACCGGACCGTCGCCCTGGTGGTCCTGGGGTTCGCCGCGGTCCTCGCTCCCTGGACCGTGCGAAACGCGCTCGTCCTGCGGGCCTTTGTGCCCGTTCAGAGCAACGGGGCTCTGGTGTTCTGGGCTGGCAACAATCCCCACGCGGACGGAGGGCTGGTGTGGCCCACCCGCAAGACGTGGACCGGGCCCAAGCCCCCGGACGACGGCCGCTACGGCTGGCGGGACCTGACCGTGGCCGAGGAAAACGCCACCTACTTCCGGGAGGCCCTGCGGTGGATCCGGGAAAACCCGCCCGCCTACCTGCGGCTGCTGGCGAAGAAGCTCGTCCGGCTCTACGGCTTCACCCGGGCCACGGACGAAGCCCCCCTGGGCGCGCCCGTGGCCGCGCAGGCCTTCCAGCTGGCTCTGTACGGTTTTGCCGCCGCGGGCGCTTGCCTGCCCGCAGCCCGCAGGGGCTCGGCGCTGCTCCTCTTTTTCCTCTTCGCTTTCACCAACGCCACGGCTCTCGTCTTCGCCGGGGCCTCGCGCTACGCGCTTTCTATGGTCCCGAGCCTTGTCCTCTGGGCCGCCCTCGCCCTGCGAGAGGCCCACCGGTTCGCCTTCGGGAGGGCCTGATGCTGGGGTTGCCTGCGGAAGCGCTGGTGGCCGTGTTCGGAGGGCTGTACGCTTTGCTGGCGATCCTCAACCCCCGAGGGGCCCTCTACCTGATTCCCCCGGCGGCCGCCCTGGGCCCAGAGCTGCCGGTGGGCGGGCTGCAGGTCCGACCGGAAGACCTCATGATGGTGGTCCTCGCGGCCGGCTGGGCGGTACGCCGCGCCGGCACGCCCCGAACCCCCACTCCGCTCGACCGTCCCCTGGTGTGGTACGCCGCCGTCGGGGTGGTGGCCACGTTATGGGGAGCGGCCCTCGGCACCGCCGACCTGTGGTCCACCCACCCCTGGACCGGGGCCGGTCTTCACGCCCTGAAGCGCATCGAGCTAGTCCTCCTGTTTTTCATCTTGACGGACTCGGTGCACACCCTGGAGCAGGCCCGAACCCTGACCTACGTCTTCTTGGCCTCCCTGGCGGGACTCAGTGCTTACTCCCTGGCTCGCTTCCACGAGTCCGGGGTCTTGGCCCTCGGGCCCGCGGGGGCGCCGGTCCACGAACCCGGACTGGCCGCCATGCTCTCCGCGGCACTGTGCCTGGGATTCCTGGTGGGATCGCGCCGGCCGGCAATCTCTTTGGTGTTCGGCAGCCTCCTGCTGGGGTCTCTGTACGCCCTGCCTCACAGCCTCGGCAGGAACTTCATGTTCGCCACCGCTGTCCTGCTCCTCGTCGTCGGGCTCTCGCGCAAGCGCGGGATTCTCCTGCTCCTGCCCCTCTCCCTCGCCGTCGCGCCGTATGTTTTCCCGCCCCACGTGGTGGCGCGCATCGACAGCATGCGACTTGCCTTCGTGGAGGTCGAGTACAGCGAGGCGTTCGGCGCCGGTGTAAACCTACCGCAACGGATCGAGCCGAGCCTCTTCTACTTGTCGCGTAGCTTGCCCGAGTCGCCTCTGCTGGGCTGGGGCCTGGCCAGCGTCTCACTGGGCAGCATAGACAACGAGTACGCGCTCCAGCTCGTAACCACGGGCCTGCTGGGGTTTCTCGTCTTCCTCTGGCTCGCGGCAACCGTCGTGCGTACCGTCCGACAGTCCCTCCGGGCCGCAGAGGCCAGTGGCTCGCCTGCCTTTTCCCTCGTGGCAGGCGTCCAGTACTGCCTGCTGGGCTACGGCCTGTACAGTCTGTTCAGCCCGTCCATTTCGGCAGCCCGTGCGGGCGCCTTCTTCTCCCTCATCGTGGGACTGGCTGCCGTGCTCTTCCGGTGCGTGAGCCAGTCCTCGCCCGCACCTGAGGTCCGCAAAGTCCTCGGACAGCCGGAGTTCGACCCTCGGAGGCTCGACAGCATATGGAGCTCTGCGTCGTAGGAGCGGGCTACGTCGGCTTGACCCTCGCGGCCGGTCTCAGCCGCCTCGGCCACCGGGTGACCTGCGTGGAGAAGGACCCGACCAAGCTCCACGCTCTGCAGCAGGGGCGAGTCCCCTTCCGGGAACCAGGGCTGCCGGAGCTCGTCCGGGAGGCCTGCGGGGCAGGGCTCCTCACGTTCACCGACGACCTGCGCGGCGCTGCGCCTACGGCGTCGGTGGTGTTCTGCGCCGTGGGCACACCCCCGAAGCCCAACGGGCAAGCGGACACCGTCGCGGTGGAGGAGGTGGTGGAAGCGGTCTACCGCCTCGGCGGCGGACGCCTTTTCGTGATCAAGAGCACCGTCCCCGTCGGCACCACCGACCGGGTCTCCCGGCGGCTTCCCGGCCCGGTGGTCTACAACCCCGAGTTCCTGCGCGAGGGCTCGGCGGTGGAAGACTTCTTCCACCCCTCCCGGGTCGTCCTCGGGACCCGCACGCCCTCGGCAGCAGCCGTCCTGGAAACCCTGTACCGTCCGCTTGGGGCACCCGTGGTGCGGACCGACCCCCCCACCGCAGAGATGATCAAATACGCTTCCAACGCCTTCCTCGCCACGAAGATCTCCTTCATCAACGAGATCGCCCAGATCTGCGAGCACGTCGGGGCCGACGTCTCCAAGGTGGCGGAGGGCATGGGGCTGGACCCCCGCATCGGGCCACACTTTCTCCGGCCGGGGATCGGGTTCGGCGGCTCGTGCCTGCCCAAGGACCTCCGCGCCCTCCTGGAGACGGCCCGGGAGTACCTGCTCGAGCCTGCGCTGCTGGAGGCGGTGTTGCGCGTGAACGAAGCGCAGCGGCGCCGGTTGGTAGACCGGCTGGAGGTCCTGCTGGAGGGTCTCGCTGACAAGACTCTGGCCGTCCTGGGACTGGCCTTCAAGGCGGGTACCGACGACGTCCGGGAGTCTCCCGCCCTGGCCGTGGCGGAGCGCCTGTTGGCCCGAGGCGCGGAAGTGCGCGCGCACGACCCCGCGGCCCTGGAGGCCGCCGCGCGTGTGCTGCCGGCCCTTACCTATTGTTCTGAGCCGTACGACGCCGTCACAGGAGCCCATGCGGTGCTCCTGCTTGCGGACTGGCCCGAGTACCGTGAGCTGGACTGGCGGGAGGTCCGGCGCCGGGTGCGGCGGCCTTTGGTGGTGGACGGACGGGCCATGGGGCTTGCGCCGCGGTTGGCGGCGGAAGGCTTCCAGGTAGTGGAGCCGGGCCGCCCTGTCCGAGGGCGGGCCCCTGGAGTGGAGGACTCGGGATGGTTTATTTAGTCACGGGTGGGGCGGGCTTCATCGGGTCCCACGTAGTGGAGGCCCTGTACCGACGGGGAGAGCGGGTGCGGGTTCTGGACAACCTCGCCACGGGAAGCCTCCGCAACCTGGAAGAAGCGCTCCGCCTTCCGTCCGACTCCATTCAGGACGTCCGGCCCGCAGAACCGGTGCAGGTGACGGAACGGTGCGAGTTCATCCTGGGCGACATCCGCGACCCGGAAGTCCTGCGGCGGGCCTGCGAGGGGATCGGGTGCGTGATCCACGAGGCGGCCCTGCGGGCCGTACCGAGGTCCGTGGTGGACCCCCTCTTGACCAACGAGGTGAACGTCACCGGCACCCTCCGGCTGCTGGTGGCGGCCCGCGACGCAGGGGTGCGGCGGGTCGTGTTCGCCTCCAGCTCCTCGGTGTACGGGGCCTCCCTGGACGTCCCGAAGGTGGAGACTATGACGCCGGCTCCGGTCTCGCCGTACGCCGTCAGCAAGCTCGCGGGTGAACACTACTGCCGGGTGTTCTACGAGCTCTACGGCCTCGAGACGGTGAGCCTCCGGTACTTCAACGTGTACGGGCCCCGACAGGACCCGGCCTCGGAGTACGCCGCGGTGATCCCCAAGTTCATCGCCCTGGCCCTGGAAGGGAAGCCTCTGGAGGTCCACGGGGATGGGCACCAATCCCGCGACTTCACCTACATCGAGGACGCAGTACAGGCCACCGTCCTCGCGGCCACGGCACCGGACGTAGGAGGTGCCGTGCTGAACGTGGGCGCAGGAAGCACCCACTCCGTCCTCGACCTCGTGCGGGCGCTTGAGGCCATCCTCGGCCGACACCTGGAGGTCCGGCACACCCCACCCCGTCCGGGCGACGTGCGGATCACCTTAGCGGACATCGCATCGGCCCGAAGGCGCCTGGGTTACCAGCCCCAAGTGTCCTTCGAGGAAGGGCTTCGGAGGACCGTGGTCTTCTTCCGAAGCCGGTACGCGCTGGGTGCCCTAGGCCGCTCAGGAGGCTAGGGATGCGGCGGTACGTGGGGATGGACCTCGATCCGCGGCGGCGGCCTGACGTGATCGGGTCGGCCGAGCACTTGCCTTTCCGGGACGGCGTCGCGGATGCGGTCCTGTGCACGGAGGTGCTGGAGCACTGCCCGAACCCGGAAGCCGTCCTGCGGGAGATCGGCCGTGTTTTGCGTCCCGGTGGGGTCCTCGTCCTCACCACGCCCATGTGCTGGAACCTCCACTACGAGCCCCACGACTACTTCCGGTTCACCCGGTACGGGCTTGCGCTCCTTGCGGGCCGCGCGGGGTTGCGGATCGTCCGGGTCGAGCGGATCGGGGGGTGTTTCGCCCTCTGCGGGGCGCGCCTCACCGAGGTGGTGTGCAAGACCACGGCGCGGGCGCTCAAGTGGGCGCCCAGACTTCTGAGTCGCCTTGTGGTGAGTACCCTGTACCTGGCCATGAGCGGCGTGTTCCTCGGTCTCTCCCGGCTCCTGGACTGGGTGGACCCCACGGACGCCATCGGCTGGTTCCTCGTCGCACGGCGGGAGGCGGCGGGATGAGGGTCTGCCTTGTGACTTCCAGTTTCCTCCCCGGTGTGGGGGGTGCGGAGGTGGTCGTGCACAACCTCGCCACCGCCCTCGTCCGGCTGGGACATGCTGTGACAGTCCTGGCCCCGCGCTCCAGCAGACCCTACCGCCGGGTCGTGCCGTACACGCTCGAGACGTTCCTCCCCGGCACCCTCCCGCTGTTGAACCGGGACGGGTGGTGGGGCGAGGCCTACCTGCTGGGCACCCTGGCCCGGTCGCTTGGCCGGTTCGACGTGGTGAATTTGCACTTCGCCCTTCCCCTCGGGCCTGCCCTCGTGCGCCACAGGCGCTTTGTGGGGACACCGATCCTCCTCACGTTTCACGGCACGGACATCCAAACCGAGCCCTCCCTGGGGTACGGCCTCCGGCTCGACCCGCGCCTCAACAACAAGATCCGCGAGGCAACCAACGGGGCCGACGGGCTCGTGGCCATCAGCCCCTCGGTGCGGCAGGCCCTCCTGGAAGTCCTGGAAGCGCCGAAACCGATCTTCGACATCCCGAACGGCGTGTGGGTGGACCGATTCGGGGAGGACCGGCCGCGGGGTCTTTTCCGGGCCCGGATCGGCGTCCCGCTCGATGCGCCCCTTGTTCTCGCCGTAGGCCGCCACCACCCGAAGAAGGGATTCACCTACCTCGTGGAGGCCATGCGCGCCGTGGCGGACGAGGAGCCCGAAGCCCGGTGCGCCATCGTGGGCCGTGGGGTTCGGGATCTAAAGGACCAAGTGGACCGCCTCGGACTCTCCCGCGTGGTGCACCTCGTGGAGGAGATAGGCCCGGAGGTAGACGGGAAGGGGCCGCTCGCGTTCCCTCCTGAGGCGGTGGTGGATGCCTACCGGGACTGCGACGTCTTCGTCTCCCCTTCCTTGATGGAAGGGTGCTCCCTTGTCGTCCTGGAGGCGCTCGCCGCGGGATGCGCGGTGGTCGCCACCGATGCGCCGGGCAACCGGGACGCGGTGCAGGACGGGGTGAACGGCCTCGTGGGCCGGCCGCGCGACCCCCAGGACCTGGCCCGGAAGATCCTGGCCCTGGTGCGGGATGCGGGGCTACGGGATCGCCTGGGGACGGCCGCGCGCCGGCGTGCTCTCGCCTACGACTGGCTTGAGACCGCCCGGCGGTACGGGGAGGCGTTCGCCCTCTTGAAGGGTTTCGGAGGCAGGGTGCCATGACCCCAGGTCGGTTCCTCCTGCTCCACCCACCCCGCGTGGTCGGCGGGCGACGCGTCCAAGTGGCCT
>Ga0197143_1002390_pt1 | contig 13910 bp, 14 predicted proteins | sample GBS70_MetaG_FD_148603 | JGI IMG/M metagenome (GOLD analysis project Ga0197143, IMG submission 148603) | Sediment microbial communities from Great Boiling Springs, Gerlach, Nevada, United States - GBS 70_MetaG | ecosystem: Environmental > Aquatic > Thermal springs > Hot (42-90C) > Sediment...
TGTTTAAATTCCACCATGGTTCAATTCTAGTGAGGCCCCACGCCTTGCAGGAAGACTAAAACTTCAAGGTTTAAATTCCACCATGGTTCAATTCTAGTCCAATAGTTATTATGTGCCCATCAACAAGCATATGGGTTTAAATTCCACCATGGTTCAATTCTAGTCCTAGTCGTAACTTGCTGAAAATGAACAAAAAACGTGAACTTTTTTGCCATTTTTTTCAGTCGCTCTCTAAAATGCAAAAAACCCCAGTCTGCGACTAAAAAACCTTTAAATAATGGTTCCAATCTCTTTCTTCTCCAATCCTATAATGCTACGTCCCAACCACTTCTCTTCCATCTCATAGATTATAACAGAATCCTCACTTGGATTTATAATTTTCTTTATTTCGTGTTTTAACCTCTCTAATTGAGAGTCGCTTAGCTCCCCCTCAAAAACGGAGTTCTGCACCCAGTTCAAGTACTTTCTAAGCAACTTGAGCATCTTGTTAACACGCTTTTGATTTACGTCATAGACCATAATGTAATACAAGGCTTACCACCACATCTTAAATCCCTTATAGTGTTCTTCACCTAAGATGTGCTTTACGAGCTTGTAGCATTCAAGCCTTATAAGCTGACGGTAGCTCACGTTGCGCTTTAGGGTTGGATGCTTCACAGTAGTTTTTAGCTTTTTATCGAATTGCTCTGTAAAAACCCTTCTTCCCTTCTCGTTAAGATAACAAAACTCAAGATTGCTTTCAAAGTGATTTTCACGGATCTGGTTATGGTTGATCATACTGAATATCAACCTATCGACGAGAAGAGGCTTGAATATCTCTGCAAGATCGAGGCTAAGAGAGAATCGCCGCGTACTTGGCTGATGTAGATAGCTCACAGCGGGACTTAGTTGGGTTTTATATATCTCACTTAAGGCAGTTGCGTATACCATGGAATTGCCGAAGGAGATGAGGGCATTTATCGGATTATCGGGGGGCATTCTAGTACGCTTATCAAATAGAAACGCTTCTGATTTTAAAATCTTATTCCAGGCCTCAAAGTAACGTTTGTGAATCTGTCCTTCAAATCCCATGAGTTCTTCAATTGATCTTGAAGTGGCAAGCTCCTTATCTCTATTCTCTATATCTGATATAAATTCGCTAAGGTCACCGTACCTACTCTCATAGTATTTTAGGTTCTTAAGTATATTGTGGTTCGAGGAGCGGATGATTTCCCTTGCAATAGCAAATCTAAGATTTTGATCTATGTAGTGTTCTACCTGCTTTATCAGAAGGTGGCCTGAAACTGCATATTCCCTTGGATAGAATGTTCCAGTATAGTAGCCATAGTAGTTGAAAAAATGAACCGGTATATGGTTTTGTCCAAGGAAATTTATAACCTTTGTGTTTAAGTCAACCTCACCAAATATATATATGGAATCTATTGACTCAATTGGTATTACACGTCTTGATACAGCTGTTTCCTTACTTCCATCTTTATTTGTAGAAGGGTCCTTGTATTCAAAAAAAATAGTATTATCTTTTCTCCTTATTCGACCACTGCTAAAGATATAAAATGGTTTTTCCATCTCTACCTATACCCAGCAAAACTCAAAATAACTACAGTTTCTGCAGGCAGGAATCCTTACTTTTTCAGGACTTTTATTGGAAGCTATTATTTCCTCAATCTCCTTTGAAGCTTCTTTTAACTTCTCCCTATCTAGATTACTGAGTTCAATAAGTTCACGTTTATGGAATTTAGGGTAGTTTATCTCTGCCCTGAATCCAGTTGCACCTTTTGATTCAAGAAAATAAAGATAGTACTTAACCTGCCATATATGTGCCTCTTCAAGAGTGTCAGATTTTTTTACTTCGTGTATTACTTTGTTTCTAAAATCAATCCAATCTATAGAAATGGTTTCATCAATCCTTATCTCCTTCTTCTGCCGTTCATAGGAGGTTTCTGATAGCAACTTTCCAAGTGCAACAAGATCGGATTCGGTTTCAAAATTTATTTGATGTGCAAAAAGCCATAGCTTTCGTTTGCAGACGAAATAGTAGTTTACAAGAGTGCCAGTGTGTTTTAAATGCTGGTCAAGAGTCATATTATTGTGCCCTCAACCTTTACAGATTCTTCGGCTTTACTTTTTTCTTCTACGATTCCTAAATTTTCATCATATTGAGCAGGAAGAACAAAGATTCCAGATAACCATCTTCTTAGCTTTTTCTCAAAGTCATTTTGGCTAAACTTTTCAATTATTTTGTAAAAGACCCAGTCATTGACGGATAAATCCTTACGATACTTAAGATAGCTATCTGAAACAACGAATTTTGAAATTACTTGCTTTTTAAAGCGGCTAAAAAGATACTTTGGTTCTTTTAGAGTACCACTTTTAAAAAATCTTTTAACCTCTTCTACGAATTCGTTAAGCTTATTTTGGGGAATAAGTTGAATGTCGTAAATCTTCCTAAATATTTCATGTGCTTCCTCCTTTCTGTCCGACATATAGCCTGCATCTAGGATATCTTTGGTCTGTTGGAATTTCGTTAGATAACTGCTATCCTCAGGTAGCGACTTGTAAAAGTTTTCAACAAGTTTGTACTTCTCATACTCGCTTAGTTCAAGTTCAGCTTCTTTAAACCAACTATTGCCGTCCAGGATCTTAGAAAGCACATCTTGATTTTGCTGAGTACCCGTTTGTTTTTGTTTCTTGCCTTGACGTTTCTTCTTTTTTACTTGATTGTTCTCTTCAATTTGGCCTTGAGTATTAATTAGGTCCGAAAATTCTTGGTTAAAAAACTTTGAAAGTTCTTCTTTTCCTTTGTTTGCTTTTTCATCAGGAACTTTCGGTATGCTTCCTTTTTCTTTTTTCAAAAGCCAAGCCAAAGAAAGATTTAAAAGGTCTATATTATAAACCTTTCCATTTCCTGATTCTGTTCCATTCTTAAAAACCCATACGAACACATTCGGCTCATCAAGTGCAGGGATATCCTTGGGATTGCATAAGGGTCCGTATCTTCGCAAGATCCTTCCCATACGCTGGACAAGGGCATCCAGGGGAGCAATTTCCGTAAAGAGGACATCGGCATCAATGTCGAGCGATGCTTCTACGACCTGGGTGGCGACAAGAATTTTGCCAACTCGCTCATGTTGGGACTTTGGATTCTTGAACTCCCCTTCAATCTTTCCCTTTTCGTCTCCACAGATTAGTTTCTCCCTCTCATATCTATCATTCCAGGTAAACCTCGAATGTAAAAGCCAGATTTTGCCTTTTAAACTTGAATTTTCATTTTTAATCAGCTCGCACAATTTATCAAAAATATCCTGTGCCTGTTTGACCGTATTGGCGATGACCAGTACTCGTCTGCCCAAGTTAGCCTGGTTTAATACCTCGACTAACTTCTCTTCGGGAATAGAAAAGTCGATCTTCTTCTCATTGTCATTCTCAATCAACTCTACCCTAATCTTGCACTTCTTGATGGCCTTGAAGTCAGACTCCCTCTCTTCGTAGAGGTTGATTTCCTCAAAAGTGCCACTTCCCAGAACTTGCCAGAGCTCTTTCCGCACAAATTCTGGCAGAGTTGCCGTCATTAGAAGGAACCTCCCGCCCATACGAACGACATGCTCAATGAATTTGACGACTATAGCGGCGGCGCGGGGGTCGTATGCCTGGACTTCGTCAATGACCAGTCGTGAATAAGAGAAGGTAGCATAGATTTTCTCATATCCTGGAGGACGCAAGGCATAGGGGAAGAACTGGTCACCAGTTGAAATAACAACTGGATGAGAAAGCTGACGGGCAAAGTCATAAACCTTCAGGTTATCTGTTTCTCCACCATCTCCTAGAAGATAAACGTCTGCATCAGAGTGAAGGAGTCCCGTTTTTTCATCTGTAAAGATGCTTTTTGCCCTTTCGAATATCTGATTCACAGCCGAGCGTATAGGCAAAGTATAGAAGAGTTTATCCCCATTTGACCATAAAAATGCAAATTCGGTTTTTCCATAGCCAGTAGGAGCAATAAGGATAACGTTTTTGTCTATGCAATCTTTTACTTTGTCCAATTGCCATATTGAAGTGTTTGGACCTGATAATTTGCTTTCTATATATTTCTTGACTTTATCTTCGAGTGAATTTTTGTCTAGATCAAGCTCAATTTTATTGGGATCTTCGCTTTCTTCTTCACAGAATGAAGCAAAGTGGTCACAACGCATCAGGAAACCGCTAATTAGAATCCATTTCTTTTTCTGTTCTTCAGATAATCCCACCTGTCTAGGCAGAAAATAGTTTTTGTATGGTGGCGTAACATAGTCTACTAAAGATAATCCATTTATGATTCCCATTGCCCATTCTTTATTAAATTGAATAAAGTCGATTGCATTAAACTCATCACATTTAAATCTTTCAAATTCACTTTTTAAGTTTTCTTCTAGTTGGGATTGAAACCCTCTTTCTTGACAGAGTTTATTTAAAACTTCATACAAATCTTCGTTGGTCCAGTTTAAAATTTCATCAAAGTCTTTTCGCCAGTGATGAAATGCTACAGCAGAGTAGACAAAATTCGTAACATCATCCTTCTTTCCTAGAGTCTCTTTTATCCTTTCTTGATTCATCCAAAAAATTGAAAAAAGGGAGTGGGGAATGTTATGGTAAGGATAGCAAGGATTGTAATTGTTATTCCTAAGGGTTTTTAGCTGAAAAGCAGGTAAAACTTTACCAAAATCGTGACAAATTATGGCAATTTGAATAGCTTGTTTCAGTTCCTCACTAATTTTTTCCTTTACTCTTTTATTGTTTAGTAGATTTTTAAAGGCGTTATAAACATCACATGTGTGTTCATTTAAATATATCTCATCTTTATGCTTTTTTATACCTTTGGCTAGGATCCTACTTGGCTGCTTCATGTTCTAACCTTTTTGAGAAAAAAACTGGCATACTTATTTGCTCATCAAAATAACCCTTTAATCCGATGATTTTCCCATCATTCAAGAAAGCCTCCTCGTATTTAAAGTTTCTGGTGCCATTAGTCAATTTATAAAGTGTCGGCACTCTATACCGCAAGCCAGGAGTCTGTCCATTTTGAGCATAGTGTGCAGGAATCCAGAAAAAGTGGTGGTAGTTTCCGTCGGGGATTTTTTCTTGTAACTCAACTAAAGTAGGTTCTTCTCTGAAAACTATCCAATCTTCAGCTCTGCCTAGATGAAGAGGATAAAGCCTTTGGGTTGGGTTTTTTAAATCATCTTTTATCTTAGTCAGAAAACCTGCCTCATCGTGCGCTAGGTATATAAACAGTTCTACTTCATTTAGAATATCAATTGAAACCGGACTTTGACCGCCTATATGTTCTATATAGCCGTTGATTTCTCTAATATTTGTAGATCCAAACCTTTTTATATGGCTGTTTTTTGAAAGATTCCGAAACCAGGTGTATTCGGTTGTTTTGCTTTCAAACCTTCCGGCTATGGAGATTTTAAGTTTTTTTAACTTACAAAACGTACAGTTACTATCGTTACAGCCTTGCTCATGTGGTTCTCCTTCACCCTTAGGGTTCTTTATCCCTAGCACGTTACATAAGAGTCCGATAACTGTAGAGTAGGGTGGAATTGGATAGGTATGCCTCCGCTGATACGTGAAAGGAATACGGTAATGTGCATGGGGTTGATATATTCTGAGGCGCAGTGCCTTTAACTCGGTCATAGTTTTGTAAATGTTTTAATGAAGAATTTCTTAATCTCTTCCCACCTAACAGGCTTTAGCATTTTAAGTTCCGGTTCATTGTCAGCATCCACAAAATAGGTCATCGACTTATGGATAACTAAGGGATTGTAAGCACCGTACTTAGTTTGAAACAGTTCAATACACTTCTCCGGCGAGAGTGACAATTCTTGCATAATGAAATAGACATCCGTAAAGTCCTTGCGGCTGCCACGATTTATAATCGCATTTATTTTCATGCACAGTATGTCCTCAAGATGTGCTACGGAAATGTCGTTGAGCCGATTGAGAGGTTGGAGCAAGCTATAGGGATAGTGGAAAAACGATATTTTAACTTTCTCTACTTCGGCATGAATCTTATTTTTACTGCGGAAAAGTATGGAGTGAGGACGAATTAGGTGTTCGTATTGGAGAAAATCTAAATCTTTCTGGGTAAAAAAGTCGAGGTCAATGGATTCACGATGGCTGAGATGATAATATACAGCGGTACCGCCTGCTAGATAGAATTCCCCTTGTTGAATAAACGGTCTCACTGCTTCGATGGCTTTCTTATGTTGACTTAGCAATTTCATTTTTCTGATAATACAACTGCCAGAAATTAAATGATTGGGGAGATAAAAGCTTTTCCCCTTTTTCGTATAAGAATGCTTTAATTAGTTCATTTCCAACTAACTCAGCAAAAAGATGAAACTGTTCGGGATTTCCAAGCTCCAGTACCCTTGCAATGACAAATGGACTGGTTAGATTCTCCTTTACCGAAGTCCAATCATATTCCCAGAATAGAGGTTTCAGGATGTGCAAATCAATTTTCTTGTTTTTGGTTTTCATCAGTTTTTATTCCTATCTCTCTTAATAGTTCGTTCCAATCATCCACTATCTTATCCTTTATCTTATCTTTTTCGTTTAATTTTAACCTCTCACAATCCTTAATGTAAACTTTTCCATCTATCCATGAATTCTTAAGGGCATCGCCGACTCCAATGACTTTCCACAGACCCTCTTCCTTGCGAACATCTATGTAGGGATGGAACACAGGAGAGGGTACCTTCACCGCCCCGGCAATGAGAAACAGCGGGATGATCGAGTTGGCTTCGCCAGAGGATTGGGCGTAGAGGCCATTTTTTATACTGTTAAGCAACTCTCTAATACGCCTTTCTTTCAAAGTTTGTTCGAGTTCATATTGGACAATGAATTTGTTTTGTTTCTTTTCCCATTGTATTTTTCCGTTTACATGTTCAAACTCCTTATCGCTGAGTTTCTTGCAATCAATAACTTTCGTTTTGTCTCCAATCTTAATAATCAGCTTATCCCCTTCATACTTGGGCTCTTCATTAATTACCCAAGAGTCTGTACCCAATACTGCACTGTCAATTGAGAAGCTAACCTTGAAGAACGCACTATGTTCCTCTTTACTGTAAAGATCGGGTGAAGGATCTTTACCATTGGTTTTTCTCTCTCCCTGTTGGTATGCTCTCCGGACTAAGTCATGATTAGCGTAGAAAGCTAAGTCAGCTTCATATGATGAAAGTGAGACCGCTTTAGTAATGCCAACAGGTGCCTTTCTGGTAATAGCTGTCTCATCAGTAATTGTGAACATGTAGCCAAAAGCATCAAGCTCGGGACACGTAAGTATATCATCTTCGTGAATCTTAAACTGAATCACATCTTTCTGACCGTGAAACACTTTTGCTGCATTCCACTTGTAAGCCTTATGTAGCGTCTGAAACAGATAATGTCTTATAGCAGGCTTGCCAATGAATGAACGAACTTCGCCATTCACATTGAGCTTCTTAATGGAAAGGATGTTACTCCCGATCTTTTCGTCTCGGTTGAGCGCTGAACCGTCAAAGATGATTGTGACGGTGATGTGCTTGATGCTGTTGCTCATGGCTTACTCCTCCTTTTGTTGTTGAGTCTCTTGTTCGGTTTCTACTTCCTTACCTAGGATCCCGCTCAAAAATGAGAAGAGAAAGACCTTGAAAAGCTCTTCGGAATATACGGGCTTGAAGGCTTCCACCAGTTGGGAAGGAAACTCCTTCTTTGCGGATACAAAGATACGTAAGATAGCATGGAAGGCCTCGTCCCGCTTTCCCGCCCGAACAAGCTCCAAGATGCGATAACCCTGACGGTCAAAGGCCTCCTTAAGGTCACCGTCTTTTTTGAGGGCAAAACCCGTTCGCTTCAAACTCTCCATCAGCTCTGAAGCGTTCCAACCCGAAACTTGGCGATAGAGCCTCTTGAACTCTTTCTCCTTATCTTTCCCACGCCGGTCTTCCGCAGCCCATTGAAGCAGGTCTTGAAACTCTCGCTGGATCTTCCGCAAATCGCTGTGGAACTTCTGAAAGTCATCGAAACGCGGTTCATCCTTCCTTAACTGTTCTTTGAGCTGCTCGATCCGTTGCTCCAGGCTGCTAACTTCTGTAGATGTGCTCATAGGCTTTCCTCCTGTTTTGTTTTTCTTCGATGAGAGCGCAAAGTTGGAAAATCTGATCTGCCACGCGAGCAGGCTCTCGGCGATTCTTCTCTAGGCGAAGCGTCTGATTGATAAACTGATTTTCTGATTTCCCGCGCTCTCCATACGTCTTGAGTCCGATTCGCAAGAGCCGATACCCCATCTCCATGAGGCGAGAAAAATCCTGGGCTAGGACGCAATTCAAAATACTGAACTCTCCAATCTGGCTGAGAAGCCCAGCAATGCGCCGATCGGAAAGCATCTGGATGACCTTGTAGGGCAGGCTGAAGAATTCGATTTTTGTTTCCAGTTTTTCTGTATTTGGATTGTAAAAGGTCTGCTTGTGAACTACTTCTATATTCATCCCTGTCCAAACGCCGAGAGTTACGTGAATCTTCGTAGCGTACTCGATCACCGACATGGCAAGGATATTTCTTTTGTTGCGCATCTCCTCGGAGGACAAAGCACCGAAGACCTCGCGGGCAAATTTATTGAGATAGTACATCACCTGGAATGAGGGTGCATTGATGAAGATCTCCGAACCATCCGAGAGGCGAGTGAAAGCGAGGTGGTGACACATTATAATGAATTCACATCTTTGGCAAACAAAATCGCTTGCGGAATTGCTCCAATACATATTACTGAATGATTTTTCGGAACCCAGTAAAATATTCCCGAAAGCTTGATTCAAGAAAGTAGCATCAGTTTTCTTGACCTTTACTTTACTTGTACAAAAGGAACATGAAAACTCTATTTTGCTACTCTTATATACACCCCTCTCCAGTAGTGATTTAATTCGGCGTTTAATAGATTTTTCGGTTTGATTAGCGTAATATGCTTTCTTAAACTCATAAACCATACTTTTGCCTTTTTTTGATTTTGGAGATAGCTCCACCCATTTATCAAATATCTCACTGGAATTTTTGGTAATTAATAAATGAACTATTCCATCTTTGCAAATAGACTTTTCAACCTCTTCATCGAGTTCTTCTAAAACTCTCAGCAACCCAATTACCCCGGCGTTATAAAGCCAATTGGAAGGATGCAAGGTAATGCTACTCATGGGTGCTTTCCTCCGTTGAAGAAATCTCACGACTTGCCGTCTGTACTACCTCGAGCATACCGAAGCCTTGGCTTCGGCGCGAACCAAGTCCGACCTGGCTTATGAGGTTTAGAATCTCTGGGTTTGCCTTCATGGAAAAAGTGCCAACAAAACTTGGAATCTTTAAACCCATATGTTTTATAACTAGCTTTCTTAGTTCAATAGGTTTAAACTCAAAGCTCCCAATTTCATTTAGGTAAGCCAGGTGTTTTGCAATCTCATCTAAGTTGAACTTAAGGGCTTCTTCAAAATCACTATCGCCGTCAAAGTTAATACATTTAGGGCAGAGATAATATCTTTCATTACTGTGGCTTCTTATAAGTACTGGAGATAGGGTTCTAAATACAACGTGGTCTTTTTCAGTTTTTCTTGGTCTGGAAATATTAATGTCTTCTACTTTAAATAGAAGGTTATAAATATGGAATTCCTTTTTACCAATAAGGTAGTTATAAACCATAGTTAGAATATCGGGACGATTGGTGCCAAATTTAAATTCTACAGGAGATTCAAAATTTATGTCCTCACCTTCTATTTTTACTTTGTTCCCAAATGAAACTGAGAAGGTATAGGGTTTTACTGTTCTCTTTTCAAAAAGCAATGAGAAAAGTATAGGAGAGTGGCTCTCTACTGCACCCTTAATAATTGAGATAAATGCTCTTCTATAATCAACCGGTAGCTGATAACTACTTAAATTGCTTTTATCTTTAACGGATAAACGTGAATTTAAAATCATTCCAAAATTTCCTTTACTATTCATTGTTATCTTCCCTGTTACTTTCTTTTTCGATAGAGGTATTAACATCAAAGAAGTCTTTCCAAAGTGTTGCAAGTCTTTCTTTAGAAATCTTATCCTTATAATAAGCACCAAGAGAGAGTTTTAAAAACCTCTCAGAAATCCCTCTGGACTTAAGGTTAGAATAACCAAATACCATATTCTCTAAAGGCGGAGTTTCGATTTGTCTGATTTTGTTAGTATCTTTTTCTCTTAAATAGCCCAGCTTTCTTAGACGGTATAACATGGCTTCTAAACTCACACCAAAGTATAGTTTAAGGTAAATTACTTTTTCTGGTCCTAGATGACTTCCGAGTTGAAGTCTTACTAGTTTCTTTATTGCGGTCTCAGGTATAAGAAAGCTTAGTGCAAAAGCATTTGCTATTAGTTCATTTGGGTTTTGGATTTGATTTGCTACCCCTACCTGATAATCCCAATCAATTTGGGGACCTTTGTCTCTGTCTTTTAGATAATGACAATACTCATGGGCTACTGTAAAAACCTGGTCCTCTCTTGGTAGTCGGGAATTAACAAGTATAAAAGCACCTTTTTTACTAAAAATAAAGATCCCACTAATTCTGCTTTCCTTTAGTTCTTTTCTTATAAGATGAACACCTTGGGTTTCTATAAGGGCAAAGATATCCCTTATTGGTTCGTCTCCTAATCCAAGCCTTCTTCTTTCAGAGTTTGCCATCTCTTCAGCAAACTCATACAGGAAATTATGATCGTTTAAAGCTTCAACTGGGGGGTCCGGGTAAACTGGAGCCAAAATGGGATGTTCCTCTGTTAGCTCTTCTAACAGTGCATATTCCCTAGAAAGCTCTATAAACTTCTGTAGTTCTTTCTTGTCTTCCTCTTTGATTCCCTCAACTCTTAGGATCTCTGAAAAATCAGATTCTTTATCTGTTATAAAAAAGCCAATATCACAGTGAAATAGCTTGGATGCTTTAGCGAGAACTTCCAGGCTTGGAGTTCTCTTACCGGATTCTATCATAGAGATATACTCATTTGTGACCCCAAGTCTTTTAGCAACATCCTCTTGGGTCATACCTGAAAGCTCTCTTAGTTGCTTAAATTTTTTCCCTATTGACTCTTTGTTCATATAACTGACCCTTCTTATAAATAAAATAACTATTAGTTAATTTTTTGTCAAGTATAATATATAATATTAACGAATTGTCAAACATGATAAGGATTAACTTCTTCGCTGGAAGGTCCTCTTCCATAAGGTAAGGGATGAAAGGCGAAGGTTGAGATCTTTACAGTACAGGTTACTTTAGATGTTTTGAAGAAGTATGTAGAGGAGCAAGGGAAATGAGAGTCTCTTATAGATTCAGGGTATATCCTTCTAAGACCACTCAAAAGATTATTGAGGAGCATCTTGAGGTGTGTAGGTAGCTTTATAACAGGTTGCTTGGTGAGATAAAGAGGGCTATAGAGAGGAGGGCAAGAGGATTTCTCGGTATGAGACTCAGAAGTTGATTGGAGGGCTTAAAAAAGAGAAACCAGAGTGGATTTAGTATTTTTTGTGATAAAGGGATGATTGAGTTTTCTTGGGTTGGAAGGGTTAAAGTGAGGTTTCATAGGACTTTGGAGGGTAAGGTTAAGGTAGTGATAGTAAAGAGGGAGAAAAGTGGGAAGTGGTTTTTGATTGTGCAGTGTTAGGGGGTTCCTCGTAGAGTTCTTCCTTGCACGGGGAAGAAGGTTTCTATTGATGTTGGGGTAGAGAATTTTGTTTGTGGTAGTCAGGGTTATTTCTTTCAACATCTAAAAGCCATGGAGAGGATTAAGGATATTCGTAATGATTTTGTTCATAAGATTTCTTCTTGGTATGTCAAAGGCTTTGATGGGATAGCGGTTGAGGGTTTAGATGTGAAGGGGCTGGTAGAGGGCAAGAAGGGGAAAACACTTCATAGAAATATAATGGACTCTGCATGGGGTAAGTTCTTTATAATGCTTTCCTACAAGGCTGAAAGAGCTGGTAGGAGGCTTATAAGGGTTTCCCCAAATGGGACAACAAAGAGGTGCTCAAGGTGTGAGAGTGTTGTTTTTAAGAGACCCTGGGATAGGGTTCATAGATGTTCTTTCTGTGGATTGGATTTACAAAGAGACCTGAATTCTGCATTAAATATTTGGAAATTTGCAGGGTGGGGACCACCCGAAGAGCCTGTGGAGAGAAGAGCAATACCTGTTGAGGTAGTTCTCAACGGGCAACTCAACTCTTTGAAGCAGGAAGCCCCCTCAGTAAGCTGGGAGTAGTTCACAAGCTATATAAATCTCATCTAAAGGTACTTGAGAAATTCATCCACGCTTAGCCCAGATTGATTGAGAATACCGTGAAGTGTTCCTCTCTTTAAATCTTTGTTATGATATGGCAGCACAACCCTTTTTGATGGTTGGGAAGGGTGCTTGAGCACAATATGGCTTCCTGTTTGATGGTGAACGTAAAAACCAGCTCTTTCTAAGGCTTTTAACACTTCTTTTGGTTTAAGAGACGGTAGGGAAGGTGACATTTAAAAGGATGCTTCAACTGCAACCTGAATCTTTTCCTGCATTGTACCTTCTTCCTCTGGAATTGGCTCTCCATCTTTTATCAGGCTTTCTAAGTAAGCCCGAATGGCATCACGAGCCATTTCCCTTGCTTCTTCTAAGGTATCACCCTCAGTTACAAGTCCTGGAAGTGCAGGAACAGTGACAATATAGCCTCCTTCTGGAACAGGTTCGAAAAACACTGTATAAGAATATTCTTTCGTTGCCACAAACTTCCTCCTAGAATGAGATTCTTTTCGTGAAACTTTGTTCTATTTTATTTATTATAACTCAAGTTGCTAGTTAAAAGTAGTTATAAATACCATACTTACCACAAATTTGTGAGAAGTCTTTTCTGCTTCGATTTCAGATCAGAAAATCCTATTGTTATTCTTACAGTCAAGTCACGCTTAACATGGTTTGAGGTTTTTGGTATCGATCGTAGACCGTGTCGCCTCTACCCATTTTTCAGCAGAGCGTTACATTTTGCCTGAGAGGAGCTGGTATAGACGATCTCTATGCTCGATTCTTTAGGTGCCTTCCTAAAGAGTTATCTTTTTTCTGTTTACACAACTATTGACAAAGCTCAATCTTTTTTTATTTTTTATCCTACCAAATTAAGGGTTTTATTTTGGAAAAGTTATTATGCTAGCCAGTAGTACAATGAATATTCCAAGACAAGCTCCACTTAAAATCCCAAACAAACTTCTTAGGAAACAATTGAACAATTTTTATCCATCAACAAAGGAGGATGGTAGCCATGGGAATAAGGTGGCTTTATTTGGTCTTTATTGTCTGCCTTTCTTTAATCCTAAGAGGTCTTACCTATGCCCAGCGGTGTGCAAATAGGTTGGTCTTGGGGAGATTGCTGGGGCTAGTTATGGTACTGGGGATGATGCTTGGAGGGATGCAGCAGGTTGTTGCAGCGACGATCTATGTCACCATCACGGCGGATGTAATAGCCAACAATGACGGGTGTTCGTTGCGTGAGGCAATCATCAATGCCAATACCGACTCTCAATCTGGTTCAGCTGATTGTACAGCCGGTTCTGGCGCTGACACTATAGTCCTTCAAGCAGGACAGACCTACACGCTATCAAAAGACGACGATGGCGGAGGACATCAGACAGACTCTGGAGCGGACAACGATGACCTGGACATCACCAGCACCATCATTATTCAGGGCAACGGGGCAACCATCCACAGGGATCAAAGCCTGTCGTGTACCCTCGACAACACTGCCCAAACCGGGGAATTTCGCATCTTTGAGGTTAAAAGTGGCGGCGATCTCACGTTGGACAGTGTGACGGTCATGCACGGCTGTGCCGATGGGAGTGGCAATCCTGCCCTCGACGGCGGCGGCA